>WNFJ01214246.1_pt4 | contig 15579 bp, 17 predicted proteins | sample 5400461 | NCBI WGS metagenome assembly WNFJ01 (sample SAMN13153349, study PRJNA577476) | soil metagenome | isolation source: 115 cm saprolite on Douglas fir-dominated hillslope | place: USA:California | collected 2013-09-17 | reverse complement strand
CGACTTAGGGCGAGCGCGTTTATACGCGCAAGAGCAAAAAAGCCGTTCCAACTCGCGTTGGAACGGCTTTTTGACTGCCTCTGACTTTACTGCGCCCCAAGCTTCCTGATCAGCACATCGAGTTGCGCCATTTCATCTTCCGTCAGATCGGTCAGCGGTGCGCGCACCGGACCGGCGCTGCGGCCGATCAGCTTCGCACCCGCCTTCACGATACTCACCGCATAACCCGCCTTGCGGTTGCGAATTGCCAGATAGGGCATGAAGAATTCATCGAGCAGACGGCCCGTGGTCGCGTGATCCTGCGATGCCACCGCACGATAAAACTCCATCGCAGTCTTCGGAATGAAGTTGAACACCGCCGATGAATACACTGGTACGCCAAGCGCCTTATAGGCTTCCGCATAAACCTCAGCCGTTGGCAAACCGCCAAGATACGAGAACCGGTCGCCCAGCCGGCGACGGATCGTCACCATGTTTTCAATCTCGCCCACGCCGTCCTTGAAGCCGATCAGGTTCGGGCAGGAGTCGGCGAGCCGTTCGAGCATGTCAGCGTTCAACTTCGAATTCGCGCGGTTGTACACAATCACGCCGATATTCTTCACCGCCTTGCACACCTGTTCGACGTGCGCCGCAATCCCTTCTTGACTGGCTTCGGTCAGGTAATGCGGCATCAGCAGAATGCCGTTCGCGCCAAGCCGTTCGGCTTCCTGCGCATAAGCAATCGCAACTCGCGTCGCGCCGCCCGCACCGGCGAGAATCGGCACTTTGCCCTTGCAGGTTTCCGTCGCCGTGCGAATGACGTTCGAATATTCGCTATGCGTCAGCGAGAAGAACTCGCCCGTGCCGCCGGCCGCGAACAATGCCGTCGCGCCATAGGGCGCAAGCCACTCCAGACGTTCGGCGTAGGTATCGGCACGGAAGTCGCCTTGCTCGTCGAAGTCGGTCAGCGGAAAGGACAGCAGCCCTTCGGAAACGATTTGCTTGAGTTCTTGAGGTGTCGTCATGTTCGGTCGTGAATTGGTTTTTGAATAAGCCGTTGATTAAACCGTTGATTGAGCCGTTGAGAAAATCAGCGCACGAGGCACGGGCGCTTGTTGTCGAAGGTCCAGTTCGGAATCAGGTACTGCATCGCGACGGCATCGTCGCGAGCACCGAGACCGTGTTGCTGGTACAGCGCATGGGCTTTCTCGAGTTCGTCCATATCGATATCCACGCCCAGTCCCGGCCGCGCCGGCACCTTCACCCTGCCTCCCACAATCTGCAGCGGCTCGCGCGTCAGACGCTGGCCGTCCTGCCAGATCCAGTGGGTATCGATAGCGGTAATCTTGCCGGGCGCCGCCGCCGCGACGTGCGTGAACATGGCGAGCGAAATATCGAAGTGATTGTTCGAGTGTGAACCCCACGTCAGGCCCCACTCGTTGCACATCTGCGCCACGCGTACCGAGCCCTGCATGGTCCAGAAATGCGGATCGGCGAGGGGAATATCCACCGATTGCAACTGGATCGCGTGGCCCATCTGACGCCAGTCGGTCGCGATCATGTTGGTCGCGGTCGGCAGGCCCGTAGCGCGACGGAATTCAGCCATGACTTCACGGCCGGAATAACCGTTTTCAGCGCCGCACGGGTCTTCGGCATAGGCGAGCACATGGTGTTGGTCGCGGCACAGGCGTACGGCTTCGCACAGCGACCACGCGCCGTTCGGGTCGAGCGTCACGCGGGCTTTGGGGAAACGTTCGGCTAGTGCGGTGACCGCTTCGATTTCTGCGTCGCCCGAGAGCACGCCACCTTTGAGCTTGAAGTCGTTGAAGCCGTAGCGCGCGTGCGCTGCTTCCGCCAACCGGACGACGGCTTCGGGTGTCATTGCTTCTTCGTGGCGCAGGCGGGTCCAGTCTTCGGTTGCGTCCGTGCCGGAAGAATAGGGCAGGTTGGTTTTGTTTTTATCGCCGATATAAAACAGGTAGCAGCATTTCCACTTCGTCACGCTGCTGGCCTTCACCGAGCAGCGCGGCGACCGGCACGCCCAGATGCTGGCCGAGCAGATCGAGCAACGCGGCTTCGAGCGCCGTCACGGCGTGGATGGTCGTGCGCAGGTCGAAAGTCTGCGTGCCGCGCCCGCCTGCATCGCGATCGGCGAATTGCTTGCGCGTGGTGTTGAGCACGGCGTGCAGATTGCCGATCGACTGGCCGACGACGAGCGGACGCGCGTCGTCGATGGTCTTGCGGATGCTCTCGCCGCCCGGCACTTCGCCTACGCCGGTGTGGCCCGCGCTGTCACGCAGGATCACGATGTTGCGCGTGAAGAACGGCCCGTGCGCGCCACTCAGGTTCAGCAACATGCTGTCGCGGCCGGCAACCGGGATCACGCGCAGTACGGTGACGGTGGGCGTGGCGTTTGAAACGCTTGAGTTCGTGGACATGGACGTGGTCAGTGTGAGTTGATTGGGTCGGTGCACATGTTGTGAGGCGGCCTCGCTTACGCGGCGCGGGTTGGGTTCGGCTCGGCGGCGCGTTCGGGTCGGCTGATCAGCCGGTCTTTCGCGAAGAACGCGACGACGGCCGCGATGATCGACGCGATCCCCAGCCCATAAAGACCGCCAGAGATCGGCCCCGTGTGTTGCTGTAGATAACCGAACGCCGCAGGCGCAAAAAAGCCGCCCAGGTTGCCGACGGAGTTGATCAGCGCGATTACGCCGGCCGCGACGCGTACATCGAGATATCCCTGCGGCAGCGGCCAGAATAGCGAGGCCGCTGCTTTAAAGCCGATCGCCGAAAAGCAGATAGCGACGAACGAAAAGACCGGATTAGCCGACGTCGATGCAAACAGTCCGCAGGCCGCAATGATCAGCGCGAGCGCGAGCCAAGCCTGCTGGAAGCGCCATTTCGCCGACAACACCGCGAAGCAGTACATCGCGAACATGGCGATCAGCCACGGCACGGCGTTATAGAGGCCGACCTGGAGATCGCTTAGACCGCCCATCTTTCGGATGATCGTCGGTAGCCAGAACGTCGCTGCATAAATAGTCAATTGAATCGCGAAATACAGCAGGCAAAACAGCACGATCTGCGGATCTTTCAACAGCTTGGTGATGGGCAAATGCGCGTTGCCGGCGGCTTCGCGCTCGGCTTGTTCGGTGGCAATGGCGGCGCCAAGCGCTTGTTGTTCCTGTGCCGTGAGCCATTTGGCATCGCGGGGATGCGACTTGAGCATGAACCAGCTCACGCCGCACAGCGCGATCGAAAACAGGCCTTCGATCAAGAACATCCATTGCCAGCCATGCAGGCCGAAGCCGCGTATCGAGAGCAGGGCACCCGACACCGGACCCGACAGCACCGACGCCAGGGCCGATCCGCCCAGAAAGATCGCGACTGCCTTGCCACGCTCCTTTTGCGGCAGCCATTGCGTGAAGTAATACACCACGCCCGGGAAAAACCCGGCTTCAGCCACGCCCAGCAGGAACCGCATGACGTAGAACGACGTGTCGTTCCAGGTGAACGCCATTGCGCCCGCGACCAGGCCCCAGGTGAACATGATCCGTGTGAGCCACGCCCGCGCGCCGAAGCGCGCCATCAGCACGTTCGACGGCACTTCGAAAAGCGCGTAGCCGATGAAGAACAAGCCGCTTCCCAGCCCATAAGCCGCCGCGCCGATACCCAGGTCCGTCTGCATATGCGTATTGACGAAGCCGATGTTCACCCGGTCGATGTAGTTCGCGATGAACATGATCAGGAACAGCGGCAGCACGTGGCGCTTCACTTTCGACGCGGCTGATTCCAGCGCGTCAGGCATCGATGGGGCGAAATCGGGTGTCAAAAGTCCTCTCCGAATGGCGGCCCGGTCCGTCCCCGAGCTGTCGTTGCGACTGCTGCTGACCACTGTCCCGCGGCTGGACAGCGGCGAGCAAGTTCGCAACTTTCGATCTGTGATACGTTGTCTGATAACATTCTACGATCGGGCTCCGAATCGCTAGAATGGGTGTTAACCCCGAATTAGGTCCGTAATCACCATGATAAAGGCTGTCATCGATAGCGGCTTCACGAGAGATAATATTTATGAAAGTACGATGTCAGACAATTAGAATCGAAGTTACGGAAAAATAGGGTGAGCTGGGGCCTGCCAATGTGGCCGCGGGTGCCCGGCATTCGGTGTCCCCAGAGGTCATGCCAACGCAGCTAGTGAACAAGTGGGCGGCTGCTGTGGAGCAGCCGCGAAGGCGAGGGCGCTTTCAGCCGTTCGCTTCGCTCGACTGATTCGCGCGACGCAACCGTTCCCGGCTATTCGATAAATGCATGCGCATGGCGGCGCGCGCGCTTTCGGCGTCGCGTCGCGTGATCGCTTCGAGAATGCTTTCGTGTTCCTGGTTGACGAGTGAGACGTACGCTTTCGGGTCGGCCTTCGCGATGCCCGCTGAATCGATGCGGTTGCGCGGAATCAGCGCCGTGCCCATCTGGGTCAGGATATCGACGAAATAGCGGTTTCCGGTCGCCCGTGCGAGCGCGATGTGGAACTGGAGATCGGCCGCGACGCTGTCGCTGCCGTTGCGGCTGGTTGCTTCTATCGCGTCGAGCGCTGCCCGCATGCGCACGAGATCTTCCGGCTGCGCGCGTTGCGCGGCAAGCCCGGCGCATTCCGTTTCGAGGCTGATGCGCAGTTCGAGCACCGACAACACATCGCGCAGCGTCGTGGCGGGCACCATGTCGATACCCAGTTTTTCGCGGCGCGGCTCTAGCACGAAGCTGCCAATGCCATGACGTGTTTCGATAACCTCGTTGGCCTGCAGCCGCGAGATGCCTTCGCGTACGACGGTGCGGCTCACGCCGAGCGTCAACATGAGCTTCGCTTCGGTCGGCAACTTGTCGCCCGGCTTCAGCGCGGCGGATTCGATCTGCTCGATCACGTAGTCGAACACGCTCTCCGCCAGATTACGGGCGCGTCGGGGTGTCACGACGGATGTGAGGGATTCGCCCATCAGAAACGCTCCTTGGGTCAGCCGTTTGGCGATGTCATGGAGTCGAGATTATACCGTTGTCTGACGACTATCAATTTTAAAGATTCGCCGGGTATTGGCAAGTGGCGGATCTGACTGGGCTCGGGGTGCGATCTCGTGGCCTTGTTCTGCACCACGGTCTGGCGACGCTCGCTCATGCAGAAGCGTACGCAGCTATTAGCTTTCCCAGTCCTCGATGCTTAGGCCGACCACGCGTTGAAACTCGCGCATGTTGTGAGTCACGAGCGTGAGCGATCTCGCTAGAGCCTGCCCCGCAATCAAAACGTCGTACGGGCCGATTGGCGTTCCGGCCAAAGCGAGCTGTGCGCGCACCTCGCCCGCGTGGCGAGCGTCTTCCGGATCGAAGTCGAGAATTTCAAATTGCAGCGCTTCCACGCGCCTGAGATTGTCGGCTGCATGCCGGCTCTTGTAAGCGCGAAAATAGAGTTCGTGAGCGACGATCGACGGGATGGCGAAATCCCGCGGCTGGTGCTGGCGCAGCCGCGTCAAAAACCCGGTATGTCCCTTCATCAAGGCAATAACGGCATTCGTATCGAGCAAATAATTCACTTAAAAAAGTCCGGATTCGGACGATCCTGCTCCGCCAACTCTTCGCGTGTAGCTTGGACGAAGTCGTCATCGAGCGGGCCGACAACCGAATCCAGCCATGCCCAGTCGCTAGCGATCGGCTCAAGAATGATGGCGCGGCCATGACGGCGAACGCGCACTTCGTCTGCATCCAGTCGGAATTCCTTCGGCAGGCGCACCGCCTGGGATCGGCCGGACCAAAAAACCTTGGCAGTGTCCATAAGCACCTCACGAATTGCTATGTAGCAAAAATATATACCATCCGGGAGTGACCCGGGGTGTGGTGACTGCGGGTGCTTATGGCCGTGCATTCCCGGAACGTTTGGGTTGTGCAATGTCGTTAGTAGTCCATCAAAAAACAGGTCAAGAGGCGTCAAGGGTAGCTCGTCTCAAGCGCCCTCGCTTGATTGGAGGACGATGAAAAGATAGATGGAGTTGCGCGACCCTTCGGCGCATGTCATCGAAATCTCGCAGAAACACGGCGCCGAGCATCAGCACGTGTTTGCGGGTTTGTTTGGTAACCTGATTTCAAGGCCCACAATGCAAAAAGCCCAATCTTTCGATTGGGCTTTTTGAGCTGAAACCTTTTTGGCTCCCCGACCTGGGCTCGAACCAGGGACCTACGGATTAACAGTCCGGCGCTCTACCAACTGAGCTATCGGGGAACATCTGCAGCAAAGAAACGAAATTATATGGAGGGTAATCTAGCCTGTCAACACCCTGAGATCATCCCGATTCAAAAAGTCACAAACGGGTGAGCGGTTGCCAAGGATGCGACGACGTGCGGCCCATCCCACTCAACGCGCGAGCAGTTCGAGCTTGTCTTTAACGTCCTTGAACTCGTCGGCTTCAGGCAACGGCGCCTTGGTCTTGGTGATGCTCGGCCAGCCGCGCGAAAGTTCGGCGTTCAACTCGATGAAATGCTGTTGATCGCCGGGTACATCTTCTTCCGCGTAGATTGCGTTGACCGGGCATTCGGCCACGCAAACGGCGCAATCGATGCACTCGTCGGGATCGATCGAAAGGAAATTGGGACCTTCGCGGAAGCAATCCACCGGGCACACGTCCACGCAATCGGTATAGCGGCACTTGATGCAGCTTTCGGTCACAACGTGAGTCATTCAGGCTCCTGCATGCGGAATTCGTGGGGCGGCGGCGAGGGCGGCGACATAGACGTCCCCGAGAACCAAGAGCCGCTATCCGGGGCTGGATAGCCCGGCTGTGCACAATCTGCGCGCCAAAACCGATATTGTAGCGTACCGGTATATTCGAGCGCGACCCACATCCAGAAGGCCTTATATCGTTTAGTGATTTGGTTATGGGCCGCCGCACGACCCCTGTCCGGCTTGCAACGCCCGGGTGGGGCGGCGCTCCGGGCGCACACTTCGGGTAACATGCACTGGAGGCCGCCGGGGGCGAAGTGTCCTGTGCGTCGGGGCGTGCCGGGTCTGTTTTCGTTTTTACCCGTGGTTTTGCCCGCGGTTCTACCCCGCGGTTCTGCCCGCTTTCCTAGCCGTTCGTCTGGAACCATGATTATCCATTCGCTGCTCGATACCGATCTCTACAAGTTCACAATGATGCAGGTCGTGCTGCATCACTTTCCGGCGGCACACGCAGAATACAAATTCCGGTGCCGTACGCCGGAGGTCGATCTCGTGCCGTATATAGATGAAATACGCGACGAAGTACGCCAGCTCTGCCACCTGCGCTTCAAAGAAGACGAGCTCGAATATCTTCGCCGGATGCGCTTCATCAAGAGCGATTTCATTGACTTCCTCGCGCTCTTTCATCTCAACGAGAAGTCCATCACGATCAAGCCGTCGGCGAAGCAGAACGGTGAGATCGACATTGATGTTGTCGGGCCCTGGCTGCATACCATTCTGTTCGAAATCCCGGTTCTCGCGATCGTCAACGAGGTCTATTTCCGTAACACGCAGCGCGATCCGACCTTCGATACCGGCCGCGACCGCTTGCGCGACAAGATCCAGTTGCTCGGCGGCCGTCCTGAAGTCTCCGATTGCAAGATCGCCGATTACGGCACCCGCCGCCGTTTCTCCAAGCAGTGGCACGAGGAGGTCATCCTCAAGCTGAAGGAAGGCCTGGGCGATCAGTTCACGGGCACGAGCAACGTCTACTACGCGATGAAGCACGGGTTGCGTCCGCTCGGCACCATGGCGCACGAATACCTCCAGGCTTGCCAGGCGCTCGGTCCGCGCCTGCGTGATTCGCAGACCTACGGCTTCGAGATGTGGGCGAAGGAGTATCGCGGCGACCTGGGAATCGCGCTCTCTGACGTCTACGGCATGAAGGCGTTCCTGAACGACTTCGACATGTACTTCTGCAAGCTCTTCGACGGCGCCCGTCACGACTCGGGCGACCCATTCGACTGGGGTGAGCGCCTGATCCGTCATTACGAGCAGAACCGCTGTGATCCGCGCACCAAGGTGCTTGTGTTCTCCGACGCACTTGATATCCCGAAGGTCCTGCGTCTCTACGAACGTTTCCGCGGTCGCTGTCAGCTCGCTTTCGGCGTGGGCACGAACCTCACCAATGACCTCGGCTATCAGCCGCTGCAGATCGTGATGAAGATGGTTCGCTGCAACGGTCAGCCCGTGGCCAAACTCTCCGATTCCCCCGGCAAGAACATGTGCGAAGACCAGGCTTATCTTGCCTATCTACGTCAGGTGTTCGACATCGCCAAGCCCGCAGAAGAACAGTAACCCGCGCAGGGTTTTTGAGGGGCGATGCTGCCCCGCGTTAGCCGTTCGGTCTAGGGTATTCGAGCGGTAGCGCTCGTTATAATCGAGTCCTTGATCGACGCGCAGGCCAACGAGGACAGCATCATGCATACATCGGCCCCACGCCGAAACTCAATAGGTCAACGGTTACGGCTGCTCGCTACGGCTGCAGCCGGATGTGATCGCGCATGAACATGTCCATGACGATCCGACGCTTATGGCAAGGTCTGTTGCTTGCCGCGTTGCCTTTGAGCGCGTCCGCGGCAACGCTCGATGGCGCCACGCTGTCTCCTCTATGGGCGCTTCCGTTCGCCGGCATTCTGTTGTCCATCGCGATTGTTCCGCTGATCGCGCCACACGCCTGGCATAGTCATTTCGGCAAGATATCGGCGGGCTGGGCGCTTGTGTTCCTCGTGCCTTTTGCGCTGGGCTTTGGTACGCAGACCGCATTCGCGACCTTCGTGCACGCCATGCTGGAAGAATACGTGCCGTTCATTATCCTGCTCACGGCGTTGTTCACCGTCGCGGGCGGCATCTGCCTCCATGGCGACCTGCATGGCTCTCCACGCCTGAATACGGGACTGCTCGCGCTCGGTACGGTGCTCGCCAGCATCATGGGAACGACGGGGGCGGCAATGCTGTTGATTCGCCCGCTGCTGCGCGCCAACGAACATTGCAAGCACGTCGTGCACCGGGTCGTGTTTTTCATTTTTCTCGTGGCCAATGCCGGCGGCGCACTTTCGCCGCTCGGGGACCCGCCGCTGTTCCTCGGCTTCCTGAACGGCGTGAGTTTCTTCTGGACCACGGTGCATCTCGCCGTGCCAACGCTCTTTATCTGCGTCGTTCTGCTGGTGCTTTTCTACGCGCTCGACCGTTATTACTACGCGAAGGAAGACGTGGTGCAACGGAGTGAGGTGAAAACGCCGTTGAGCGTCGACGGCAAGATCAATTTCGTTTTTCTCGCCGTGGTTGTCGCGCTGGTGCTGATGAGCGGCTTGTGGAAACCGGGCATCGAGTTCGATGTATTCGGCACGCACGTCGCGTTGCAGAACGTCGTGCGCGATGTGTTGCTCGTCGTGGTGACGCTTTTGTCGCTGATCCTGACACCAAAAAGCGCGCGCGCCGGCAACGCATTCAACTGGGCGCCCATCGAGGAAGTCGCGAAGTTGTTCGCCGCCATCTTCATCACCATTGCGCCGGTGATCGTGATCCTGCGTGCCGGCGCGGACGGTGCGTTCGCCGGCATCGTGCATATGGTGACCGATTCAAGCGGCAAGCCGCTCGACATTGCGTACTTCTGGGCGACCGGTTTGCTGTCGTCGTTCCTCGACAATGCGCCGACCTATCTCGTGTTCTTCAACCTCGCCGGCGGTGATGCCCCGACGCTGATGACGGCTGGCGCCTCCACGCTCGCCGCCATCTCGGCTGGCGCCGTGTTCATGGGCGCGAACAGCTATATCGGCAATGCGCCCAACTTTATGGTCAAGGCGATCGCTGAATCGCGCGGCGTCGTGATGCCGGGATTCTTTGCGTATCTCGGCTGGTCGACGGTCGTCTTGTTGCCCTTGTTCCTGATTACTGGATGGTTGTTCTTTTAGGAGAAGTCGATGAAGAAAGTGTTGGTTGCCCGCCCCATTTTCCCGGACGTGATCGAACGCCTCCGGCAATATTTTGAAGTCGATGCCAATCCGGGCGCACCGCTTCCCGCCGATGAATTCGCGCGCCGCATGGCCGATCGCGATGGCGCGTTGCTAGCAGGCGACCCCGTTACGGCGAAGGTCCTGGAAGGCGCGCCGAATCTGAAGGTGGTGTCGAACATGGCGGTCGGCTACAACAACTTCGACATGCAGGCGTTGAACGCGCACGGTGTGCTGGGCACCAACACGCCGGACGTGTTGAATGAAAGCACGGCGGACTTTGGCTGGGCGCTGATGATGGCGGCGGCGCGCCGTATCGCGGAATCGGAGCACTTCCTGCGCGCGGGCAAGTGGGGCACGTGGTCCTACGACGCGTTTCTCGGCACCGATGTATGCGGCTCCACCCTCGGCGTGCTCGGCATGGGCCGCATTGGCCAGGCGCTCGCCCGGCGTGCGCGCGGGTTCAACATGCGCGTGATCTATCACAACCGTTCGCGCGTCGCACCGGAGATCGAGGCGGAACTGAATGCCGAGTATGTATCGAAGGCAGATTTGCTGAAGCGCGCCGATCATGTCGTGCTTGTGCTGCCGTACACCGCCGAGAATCACCACACCATCGGCGCGGCCGAACTGTCGAGCATGAAGCCTACGGCTACGCTGACCAACATCGCGCGTGGTGGCATTGTCGACGACGCCGCGCTGATCCAGGCCTTGCGCAACAAGACCATCGCAGCAGCCGGGCTGGATGTGTTCGAAGGCGAGCCGAATTTCAATCGCGATTTCCTCACGGTATCGAACGTGGTGTTGACGCCGCATATCGCGAGCGCGACCGAATCCACGCGCCGTGCCATGGCCAGTCTCGCCGCCGACAACCTGATCGCCGCGCTGGGCGAAGGCCCGCGCGCCGGTAATCCGCCGAACCCGATCAATCCGGAAGTCCTGAAGAAATGACCATGTTGTTGCTGTTGAGCGTGGGCGTCGCCGTCCTCGCGATCGCGCTGGTGATCGCGTTGATCCTGCTGTTGAGGCCGAAGCGCGAGACAGATGTCGAGGAGCAGTTCGAGGCGTTGACCGATCGGATCATCGATATGGGCGAAGCTCACGCGCGCGCTCAGGAGCGGCTCGAACGCAATGTGCGGGGCGAAGTAACGGATACGTCACGTGCGTCGCGTACCGAAGCGGGCACTGCGTTCGCTGAATTCCAGCGGACACTCGCTACGCAGCTCACGAGCATGGCGAGCCTCCAGAACACGCAGCTCGAAGGGTTCTCCCGGCAACTGGTGACGTTGACGGAAACCAACGTGCAGCAAGGCCAGCACGCACGCGATGAACAAGGTCAGGCGCTCAAGCGTTTCGGCGATGCCCTCACGCTGCAGCTCGCGCAGATGTCGGAGTCGAATGACCGGCGTTTGACCGAAGTGCGCGCAACGCTTGAAGCGCGGCTGAAGGACATCGAGGCGAATAACGCGGCGAAGCTCGAAGAAATGCGCCGTACCGTCGACGAAAAACTGCACGCCACGCTCGAGCAGCGGCTGGGCGAATCGTTCAAGCTGGTGTCGGACCGGCTGGAACAGGTGCATCGCGGATTGGGCGAAATGCAGACGAAGAAGGTGCTGACGAACGTCAAGACGCGTGGGACCTGGGGCGAAGTGCAACTCGAATCGCTGCTTGAACAGGTGTTGACGCCGGATCAGTACGCGAAGAACGTCGCAACCATTCCGAAGAGCAACGACCGCGTGGAGTTCGCGATCAAGCTGCCCGGCCGTCACGATGCGCCCGGCCAAAGCGGCGCGAATGCGGTTGCGACGCCAGTGTGGCTACCTATCGATGCCAAGTTTCCGCGCGAGGACTACGAGCGTCTGATCGACGCGCAGGATCGCGCCGATCCGGTAGCAGTAGAGGAAGCGTCACGCGCGCTCGAAGGCCGGATCCGTGCGGAGGCGAAGACGATCGCGCAGAAGTACGTCGCGCCGCCGCACACGACGGACTTCGCGTTACTGTTCCTGCCGACAGAAGGTTTGTACGCGGAAATCCTGCGCCGTCCGGGGCTGACGGACTTTCTGCAGCGGGAATACCGCGTGAGTGTGACGGGTCCGACCACGCTGACGGCTTTGCTGAACAGCCTGCAAATGGGCTTCAGGACGCTTGCGATCGAGCAGCGTTCCAGTGAAGTCTGGCAAGTGCTGGGCGCGGTGAAAACGGAGTTCAGGAAGTTTGGAGAAGTACTGTCGAAGACGCGGTCGCAGCTGGAGGCGGTGACGCGTTCCATTGAGTCGGCGGAGACGCGTACGCGGCAGATGAGCAAGAAACTGCGCGACGTGGAAGCATTGCCGGGCGAGCAGGCGGCCAACCTGCTCGGGGATGAACGCGATGAACGTGAAGATCGCGACGAACCTGAAACCTAATCTGCGGCGGGCGAAGAAGCCAGCGTAGCCAGCGCGTCGCCGGTGATGCGCACGATGCGCCAGTCGGGCAGGACGGTCGCGCCCATCTTCTCGTAGAAGCCGATGGCGTTCTGATTCCAGTCGAGCACGGTCCATTCGAAGCGGCCGCACTGCCGTTCCACCGCGAGCGCCGCCAGAGCGCGCAGCATCTTTGTGCCGAGCCCGCTGCCGCGAATGGCCGGCTTCACGTACAAATCTTCAAGATACAGTCCGCGCTTGCCGAGGAAGGTCGAGTAGTTCTGGAAGAACAGGGCGTAGCCCACGAGTTGTCCATTCTCTTCGGCGACCATTGCTTCGGCACAGGGCCGCGCGCCAAACAGCGCGTCATGCACGCCGGCTTCGGTCGCAATGAACATATGCATCAGCTTTTCAAACTCGGCCAACTCGACCATGAGCGCGAAGATGGCGCCGACATCGGCGGGGGTAGCGGTGCGAATTGAGGCGCTCATCAGGCTTCTTCCGGTGCGTCGGACAAGACGATCTCGATGCCACCAAACCGCGAGGCTACCCAGTTGTACGCGTGGCACGCAATCCACAGCAAGATGAAGCCGAGGATTGCATTGAGCAGCAGCGCGCTTGTCACGGTGCTCAGCTCGACCGAGCCGTATCGGAAGAACGCGACCAGCACGCCAAGTAGCACGATCGGTACGCTGAAGGTCAGGTACACGAGAATCAGCGCTTTGGCCGTCTGTCCCGGCGCGATGAACGAAATCTGTTTTTTCATGAAGGAAAAGCCCCGTCAGTCATAGTGCAATGCGTTCGAACCATCGGCTTTGGCCGCTAAAGTGATTACGGCGTTGCAGCTCGGGTTCTTGAAGCAGGTTGTCGAAGAGCCTTTTGAAACTAGATCAGGCCGTCGAATGGCAGGATATCCACGCTGTCTCCCGAATCGATATTCCCTGCATCGTGCTTCAGGACAATGAAGCAATTGGCTTCGCTCATTGAACTCAGCACGCCCGAGCCTTGCGGCCCGGTCGTCACCACATGCCAATGCCCGGAGACATTGCGGCGTGCGATACCGCGCTGAAACTCCGTGCGCCCGGCGCGCTTGTTGATCGGCTGCGAACTCGTGGCCGATATCAACGGCAGCGAATGCGGCGCCGCGCCCGACATGGCGAGCAGCGCCTCGCGCACGATGAAATAAAAGGTCGCCATCACGGCAACCGGATTACCGGGCAAACCAAAGAACAATGCCGATTCGCCTTCACCCGGACGTGTGCCCGACCACAAGCGGCCGAACGCGAGCGGACGGCCGGGACGCATTGCGATCTTCCAGAACGCCACGTCGCCGAGCGCGTTCATCAGGTCTCGCGTGAAGTCGGCGTCGCCTACTGATACGCCGCCTGAACTGATCACCACGTCGGCGTCCTGCGCAGCTTGCCGCAATGCGCGTTCAAGCGATGCGCGATCGTCGCGGACAATGCCGAGATCCACGGGCTCCACGTTCATCCGACGCAGCATCGCGAAGAGGGTATAGCGGTTGCTATCGTAGATGCAACCCGGCGCGAGCGCTTCACCGACTGAGCGTAATTCGTCGCCGGTTGAAAAAAACGCGACACGCAAGCGCCGTTGTACGGCGACTTCGCCAATACCCAGCGATCCAAGCAAGCCCAGATCCGACGCCCGAACAATACGGCCCTCGCGCAACGCCGGCTGGCCTTGCCCGAGGTCTTCGCCAGCGAGCCGCCGATTCGCACCACGCTCGATACCCGATGCGGTGAACGTGACGGCATCGCCTGCGCGCTGTACGAGTTCCTGCGGCACGACTGTATCGCAGCCGGGTGGAATGAGCGCGCCGGTCATGATGCGTACACATTGCGTGGCGAGCGGACGGCCTTCGAATGGCTGTCCGGCGAGCGCGGTACCGGCGACTGTCAGCCGAAGCGATCCATCACCACCCGATGCATCCAACAACGCTGCGCCGTCGAACGCATAACCGTCCATCGCGGAGTTGTCGTGGGAAGGGACGTTGATTGGCGAGACAACGTCTTCGGCCAGCACGCGATCGAGTGCGTCGAACAGACGAACGCGTTCCACCTCGACGCGACCGCGCGGCAACGCCCACTGACGCACGATTTCCTGCGCAGCGCTGACGGGCAGCGCGTTCGGATCGTACTCGGCAACGCAGCTCGAAAAGTGCTTGGTTGTGTTCATCGATGGGTGGAAACGGAACGGAGTCGCGAAACAAAGCCCGCGGGCGGACGGGTGAAAAAGGCAGACATGTCGCGGATGCCGGCGCAGCCGTCGCAAGTCGCAGCGCCTGACAAGCCGAAGGCTCGAAGCAAACCGAAGCACGAGACGAAGAAACGAACCGATGCTCAGCGGCGTTCGAGATCGGCTAGCTGATGCAAATCGTTGACATTGTAAAACGCACGCTCGTCGGCGAAGGTCACTTCTACCGCCTTGTGGCGCGCGTACCACGCGCGAACCTGACGCTCGCCGACACGGATGAACGCGTCGAGATCGTCTGCCAGCGACGCGCGCAGCAACGCGAAAACCGGATGCAGGTGACGTTCACCGGTGGCATCGATTACGGCTGCCATCGCGATATCCGCTTGCTCGGCGCTCAAGCCTTCAGATAGCCGTTCGGCCAGATGAGGATCGACGAAAGGTGCATCGCAGGGCGCAAACAGCACGAATTCGGTTTGCGCCGCACGCAACGCAGCGGATATCCCAGCAAGCGGGCCGGGAAAATCGGGAAACGTATCGACAATGACCTTTGCCCGGAACGGCATGCCAAGCTGCGCGTAGATCTCGAGGCTGCGATTTGCGCTATTTGCGCTGATCAGCATCGCGCCGCATTGGGGCTTGAGCCGTCGCAGCGCATGGAGCGCGAGTGGTTCGAAGTTGAGCGGCTGCAGGCCTTTATCGACACCGCCCATGCGCGATCCGCGACCGCCCGCCAACACCACGCCCGTGATGTCGTGTTTCGAGATAGACCTGCCAGGCGCGTCGGCCACGTCAGCCGCCGATATATGACATTTCAACGCGCGGTGCGTCTGGGTCGGCAGCGGGCAACGCGTTGCTGCCGCGAAGTTGCGAGTAGCGGTCGGTGCGCGCTTCCCAGATCCTGGCGATAGCCGTGGCGACGGTGGTATCGCTTGCACCGCTGCGGATCAGCGCGCGCAAGTCGTGTCCGGACGTGGCGAACAGGCACAAATACAGTTTGCCTTCGGTCGAGAGGCGG
>WNFJ01418499.1_pt2 | contig 15581 bp, 15 predicted proteins | sample 5400461 | NCBI WGS metagenome assembly WNFJ01 (sample SAMN13153349, study PRJNA577476) | soil metagenome | isolation source: 115 cm saprolite on Douglas fir-dominated hillslope | place: USA:California | collected 2013-09-17 | reverse complement strand
AAAGCACAATGCACCGAGGAAGCCAACATTGGCGGCACGCCGAGTTATGTCGACCTCCTGACGTGCCTTCAGGCTGCGAAGTTGGCCAGGCAGCTGCCGGAGTAGCCGCCAATCAAGCGAACTTCAAATTTTCGATCAGGCGCACGCTTGCTCTGCTGAGACGGCTGATCATGGCCGCTTCCTTGGGCCTGCTGGTATCGCATCCTGCCGCCGCGCTGGATCAGGTGTCCCTGCAGCTCAAATGGAAACACCAGTTTCAGTTTGCCGGCTACTACGCTGCACTTGAGCAGGGTTTCTATCGGGATGCGGGGCTCGACGTCAGCATTCGCGAGGGCGGTCCTGGTATCGACGTCGCCGAAACGGTCGCCAGCGGCAAATCGGATTTCGGCGTCTGCAACGCCAGCGTTTTGCGCGATTGGGCGAACGGCCGCCGGTTGGTCGTGCTGGCGGTTATCTTTCAGCGCTCCCCAGCGGTCATCCTGGTTCCGCGCCGGGCCGACATCAGCAGCGTGTCAGATTTGCGCGGCCGTACGCTGATGGACGCGCCGGGCAGCGATGAAATCGCCGCGATGCTGAAGCACGAAGGGGTTGATTATGCGGCGCTGCCGCGCATCGACCACCGGGGCGACGCACGCGATCTCCTGGCCGGCCGGGCCGACGCCATGGTCGCCTACAGCACCAACGAGCCGTTCGTTCTTGAACAGCTCGGCGCCGCGTTCCGCAGCTTTTCGCCCAGCGCTTACGGAATCGATTTCTATGGCGACAATCTGTGTACCTCCGAAGCGGAATTGAAAGCCCACCCGGACCGGGTGGCGGCGTTCAGGGCCGCGAGTGTAAAAGGCTGGGCCTATGCGCTGGCGCACAAGGAGGCGACGGCCGACCTGATCCTGAAGACCTATTCGGCAAAGAAGAGCCGCGAGGCCTTGCTGTTCGAAGCGGTACGCACGGATATGCTGGTCCGACGGGGACCCGGCCATATCGGTCAGCAGGATGCTGCGCACTGGCGACGTATCGCCGCGACCTATAGCAAGCTCGGGATGCTGGCTGACGATGCGCTGCCCGCAGGACTGATGTGGGACAGAGAAGACGAAATCGAAGGGCGCTGGCTGACCCCGCTGCTGTTTGTGCCCGTCGGATTGGTGATTGCGGCGCTGGTTGCGTACCGAAACCGCCGCTCCCTGCAAGGGGTATTGACCCGGCTGGGAGAGCTTCCACCGATCGCCACGATGGGGCGGCCAAGGCTGAGTCTGATCATGTCCTTGCTGTTCATCGGCCTCAGCATACCCATTCTCATTTTCATCCTGATCTACAATTACAACAAGAATTCGGCCGGGATGGTGTCGATCCTGAATGATGCGGTCGCGCAAACCAGTCAGGCCGGCGTCGAACGTACTCAGGATTTAATTGAAAGCACGGAAAGCCCGCTGCGCTTTATCGCCGAGGTGGCGGCCGCCGATCCTGGATATTTTCGAGCTGAGCCAAGCCGCGATCTGTTGTACCGCGCCTTAACCTCGGCCGCGCATATCGACGCCGTCTATGTCAGCTTCGAGGATGGGTATCATCGTGTGGTTACCCGAATCGACGAGGACCGCAGACGTAGCGACCCTCGTATTCCAGCGGCTGCGAACTGGCACTCCAGCTATATCGATGCGATCACTTTTGGGCTCTCGCGGGTGCGCCATCGCACATTCTTCGACATATGGCCCCATCAAGTCGGCGAGTACAATGTTGCCACGGACGTCGACATTCGCCTCTTGCCCGCCTATCAGGCGGCCAAGGTCACCAGGACGCTCGCCGTGACCGACCCCTCGATCAATCCCGACACCGGTTATCCCATTCTCTCCTTGCGCGTTCCAATATTCCATGGTGTCGATTTCATCGGCTGCGCATCGGCCAACATTACCATGGACGTGCTGTCAAATTTTCTCGACAAGCACCGAACCAGCGCGCGCAGCACCACCCTCATCGCCGACCGCAGCAACGGCAAGATCGTCGCCTACCCCACCATGCTGAAAGGCGTGAGCATCGAGAATGGAGCGCTTAGAGTTGCAACTTTAGCTGATATCGACGACCGGGATGTGCGCGAGGCTCATCGCCAGCACGCTGGCGCCGGTACCGACAGCTTCGTCTTCCGGTCGCCGGTGAGCGGAGAGGATTTGGTTGCGGCCTTCGCCGATTTCCCGGATGGATTTGGCCAGCCCTGGCAGGTGATCACGCTGACGCCGATCGACGATTTCGTGGGCACGCTGAAGGCGACCAATCGGTTGATGATGGTGATCATCATCATCCTCACCATGATCGAGCTGTTCTTCATCTATTTCGCAGCCAGTCGGCTGTCACGGCCGGTCGAAAACGTATCTCGCCAGTTGCAGGAAATCGAAAGCCTGCATTTCGACACACCCGAGACCAAGCCATCCAATATCAGGGAGATCGCGAGGCTGGAGTCTGCGGCTTCGCTGCTCAGGACCTCGCTGCAATCCTTCTCCTCCTTCGTTCCCCTCGACGTGGTTCGCCAGCTCATCAAGTCGGGGATCCCGCTGGCCTTGGGCGTCGAGCCGCGATTCCTCACCGTGTTCTTTTCCGATCTGGAGAATTTCTCCAGCCACTCCGAAACTCTCGCGCCGGACGATCTGCTGGTCCAAATCTCGACCTATCTCGAGCAAGTCTCCTGCGCTATATCGGAAGAAGGTGGAACCGTTGACAAGTTCATTGGCGACGGCGTCATGGCGTTCTGGAATGCTCCGATTCAACGCCCTGACCACGTTCTGCGTGCTTGCGCGGGCGCGTTGCGAGCGGCACGGCGCATGGAGCGCGTCAACGATGCCTGGGAGGCGGAAGGACGGCCGCGAATCCGAATCCGGATCGGGCTCAATTGCGCCACCGTCCTGGTCGGCAATGTCGGCTCTTCAACCCGGCTGAGTTACACCGCCCTGGGAGACGGAGGGAATGTCGCCGCTCGCCTTGAAGGCATCAATAAGGTGTTTGGCACCACAATCTGCATTAGCGACAGCATATACGACCAGGTGTGTTCCGAAATACTGGCGCGGCCATTGAAGCGGGTTCAGGTGAAGGGCCGCAAGACGGAGTTCATGATCTATGAATTGCTCGCTCTCCGCGCCAGCGACGATCCAGAGCTAAGGGTCCGCGATCGAGACGAGCAGCTAAGTGCTATGACCTGGCATGCCTCGCAAAAGTTCGAGGCTGGCGATTTTGCAGCAGCCGAGTACGCTTATCGCGCCATCCTAAAGGGCTTTCCCGGCGATACCGTCGCCAAGTTCATGTTAGAGGAATGCGTGGAAAGACAAGAGGCCGATCTTTCCGGGGATAGCTCGAGGGTAGCCGTTGGTAAGTCTAAGAGCCGTTCCTAAACAGGTATGGAGAACCTACATGGTGCTGCTGGGTTTCCGTTTTCGCATAGACGGCAAAGGCGGCAGTTTCTAGGATTTCAAAAGAACGCTGCGGTTCCTCTAACGACGGAGCTTAACATGCGGACCCAAATTGTCTTCTCAACTATCCTTGTCGCCTCTCTGTTAGGTTCGACCCTAATGGTCGTTGCGCAAACCGGCGAATTCGTCGCTACCGTCCCGGCAGAGGTGGTTCGCGCCGGCCAAGCGCTTCAAGACGAATTCCAAGCCGCCCGATCCGGAAAGACCGCGAGCCGTACAGATCGAACCTATGGCTTAGGAGATTTTGTGAAGCCACGAGGTGATCTTACAACAACTATCGGACCTACGACCAGCAGTGGAGAGTCCCGCCGAAAATGACAAGGAAAAATTAGCGATATGATTGCGGTCACTTTTGATAATCGAAAATGGCGGCAGCCTAGAAGACTTCCCGCCGGATCGAACGGGCGGCGCTAGCCGCCGCACGCATAATTGTCGCGACCGTTCCAGTTCAAAAAATATTGGGAATCATGGGCCCATAATAGGCGCCCCAGTGGCCCCACACATCGCGGCCCCCGTCGTACCCCTGGAATCCGCCACGCAAACCTGTTGCGCGGTTACCGTAACCGCCATGGCCGTCACGAGGAGTATCACCGAAGCCGCCACCAAAGTGATTGACACGAAAACCATCGCCACCGCCACCATAGCCGCCGCCGCGGGCAAGTGCGCTGGTGGAAAGCCCGGAACTTCCGAGAACAATGACAATTGCAAGAACAACTATGGCATTGCGCAACATTGACAACCTCTTAGAGATGCTCCCTACATCCGCCTCGATTCAAGGACCCGTTGTCGATCGGTTGCCCGCACGGGAGCTTCCGGTCGACGTTTGAAATCTATGAACGCGCACTTGTAACCGCTTGTCCGATATTGCTGCTGTTTGCGCACAATTGCGTTATTTCGCCCGAACGGAATGCGAACGTTCCGACTACTCGCAAGTCCGCAAGTGGCCGATCCTGGACTCAGGCTTCCGCTTCTAAAAAAGTTGCGGGCGGCTCAGGGAGAGACGGCGGCGGCTGTCTGAGCGTTGCCTCGGCCGGACGTGACCAGCAAAGCGCAGAACGCGGCGGCTGCAATAAATCTCGCGAATGGTCTCATGGCTTCCCCATTGGGAGACCCGTCACCCCTTGGCGGTGCAACTGTGCTTGATGGCGCAGCTCTGGCGGGTATTGGTCTAGTAGCGGCGCAGGATCAATCCATCTTCTTAGTTCGTGGAGTGATAGGTGAGCCTTTCGCCGGCAGGACAAGTGCAAACGTCCTCCTCCGCCACGTAGCGGAAGTCTTACTTGCCGAAGCGCCCTTGTTATTAGACCGCCGCTGTCGCAACTCAACCACGGCGGACATCACTCAAATTGCTCTTGGCGTTTGCGCCAGCGGAGCCACGAGTGGGTACAACGTCAATCAAAGAGCGTAAGCACTAGCTCGGCGCCAAAGTGAATTAACCCTTGAGGCGAACCCTCTGCGACTCAAGACGACCACCGTGCGCTTTCGGATCTTATTTTGTCACCATGTGCCGGGTTGGTGTCACATCCGTAGGGGCCATCGGTGAGATCGCAAACGTCAACCACGTGTTCCAGCCCGACGGCCGGTTCGCCGCATCGAATTCCCCGTATGCCTTGAAGTTCAGATATCCCTGCATATTGCCGACTGGGAAGATGTATCCGATCTGCGGGCCCACTCCAAGGACACGCGATCTGAAACCACCAAGAATCGGGCTTCCACCAGTATCGTCCGAGACTTGTTGGTATGCATATCCAACGAGGCCTACGAAGACCTGTTTCGAGAGAAACTGCGCTGCGCTCCAATCGAAATGAAAATCGACGCCGCTCTGAACCTGGGTATCTGGATTCTTGAAATTGTAGGTGAACCCCGCAACACCCGAAAAGGTGTGCCCGGTCGCCGGATGCAGATAGGTGTAGCCGCCGCCGGCATCGATGGCACCATGACCAAGGCCGAGGTTGGCGATGCTATTTGAATTATAGGCGCCGACGGGAATGTCTCCGGTCGCGTAGGTCATGAAGTTATGAACGCCAGAGTTCCATTTCAGCGTCATCATCGGATACAGGTCGCCGACTGATGCGATCGAATCTCCGATGCTTCCCATGCGGGTTGCTGCAAATCCTCCTACCCCTGCCGTCAGCGTCCCGTCGATGGTGGCGGCCGATCGGCCGAATATGCCCGTGACACCCATTGCAAATTGTCCGCCGAGCACCGGCGTCGCGAACGTATAGGTCGGATTCAGCAACAGAAGATCGGCCTGCGCGTTCAAATTTACATTCAAGTTGACATTAACTCGCGGCGAGAACCTGCCGATCTGAATCTCTCTTGCCGCGGCTGCGGCGCCCGACGCTGCTACAGTGGTGTGGTAGTAGACCGCGCCCAAGGACCAGCCCGGCGTCTGCGGGACTGCCGGGAGACTGTCGACCTGTCCCGGAAGCCAGAACGAAATGCCGCTCTCGTCCGCGCGTGAGATTTCAGGAAAAACCGTGAGGGTAGCGGCGACTATTGCAAGGCAAACTTGGGCCGATGCTTGCCTTGGTGCCGATCGGCATATTTTCATCAGAACGCCTCCATGCGACGAATGGACCAGCGATCGCGGCTGTTAGAAATCTCTTCGCTTGCGCAAAGTCGAAAAATCAGAATCGTACCCTCAAAGGTAGTCATTCACATTCTATGCTCGAAATCCGTTGCCCAGCGGCCACAGTAGGAGATAATTGACCGACGCGATATCCGACGTCTGATTTCCACTCAGGATCGAATGCGGCAGCGCCGTCGACCTTGCAAACCCGCGCAATATCAAATTTTGGAACATCGTCCGCAATCGTGCAATGACCAATTGCGAAGCAACGATTATGACCGAAACCGGAGCTAGCATCTTGTCCTCCGATAGCCGTCGTCCGGGAAGGCGGGCGCATCTCAAGAGGCAGCACCCGTACTTGCGTCATGCGCACCGGAACCGGATCTCGCCTTACGAAACTATTTGCATTGACTTGGAGCACGGCCCCGATCTCGGCCGCCGACCCGGCGACCTAAGTTTGTCATTCATTACAACGCCCGAAAAGAAGTTCTCGCGCTATGCGTTTTCGGCAGAAATTCCTACCTTTTGATCGAAGAGGTCCCGCAGTGTAATCCGGAAAAGCCAGTGCGCAATTGACGAAATAAAAGCTGATCCGCGGGTAGCGGCCTCAAAGGACCGAGAAATATCACGCGGTGACCGCCTTCGGGCGATTTTTCTGTTTTGAAGTTCGCAGCGCGCTTCGATGAAATATCATTGCCCTGTTTTGATTTCTGCGGTGGAGAGCGGCTGGCTTAAGGCGGACCGCGACAAAATCTTGCTGCTCAGGAAACGGCGGACGAGGCTCGAAACTCAGATGTCCAGGACCACCTTGAAGCGGGCCTTCTCCAGGCGGTTCTGGAGAGCGGCGAGTTTGTCGGTGAGTTCGCCTAATTCGCGGTCGTCGAATTGCGCGAAAATAAACTCGCTCAAAGCTTCCTGTTGCGAGGACAAGTTTGCCAGATGCTTGTAAGCCTTGTCAGAGACATCTGCACAATTCTGGCGTCCTCGGTCGAGGTTTTTCGGCGTATGAAGCCTTTCTTTTCTAGCAGTTTCGATTGAGTCGTGACGAACGACGAATCAACATGCAGCTTTTTCGACACTACGTTGACGGGCACGCCATCGCCTTGATCGATTTCAGCCAAGGCCATCAGAATCATCCACTGCGGACCGCTGATACCAAGGGTTTTGCCCCAGAAGGAACGAAGTTCTTCAAGGTGCACGCTTATAGAGGCGATCACCCAGGTTAATCGCCTGATGATTTCCTGATTTTTACTGGAGGTGCCGCCCGAGCTCGCGCGTTTCGCCAGAGCCGGTGAGCCCACGCTCCCTTGCGGCTTATTCGCCATAGCCCATCTTACCTCTTCTGCTCTACCCTAAAGACTGGACAGTTCCGAAGCATGAAGGCATTTCACGACCGTCGAGTGTGTCGAACGCGTTATTGAGCCGCAAGTCCCATCGGCGCAACACGCGGCAGGGTGAGCTGGATCTTCGTCCCCTCGCCGAGCTCGCTATCGAGATTGAGCCGGCCACCCAAACAATTCGTGACGATGCTGTAGACGATATGCAGGCCGAGGCCGGTGCCAGCTTGATCGCGACGCGTCGTGAAGAACGGATCGAATGCTTTCCGCCTGACATCGAGACTCATGCCGCAGCCATCGTCGGAAAAGAGAACTTTAACATCGTCCTTACCCGACGCCCGCACCTTGATTTCAATTGTGCCTCCCTTGTCGTCGGGAAACGCATGCGCAACCGAGTTGAGGAAAAGGTTGGTCAGCACCTGTCCGTATGGTCCTGGATAACTGTTCATCGTCAGGCCAGGTTGGCACTCAACGTTAAGGGTCAGTCTTTGCTTTCCCAGAGCCGGCCGCAGGCTCATTAGGACCTGTTCGGTCAGATCGCCGAGATCGAAGATGCGCTGATTCGAGTAGTTTCGGTCGGTCGCGACCTGCTTGAACGACTGGATCAGTTCGGCCGCGCGGTTGAGGTTGACCACCAATTGCGATGACGCCTCGCGGCTGATCTCGAGAAACTCATTCAGACTTGATCGCTTAAGGTTGCCTTGCGCGACTTCTGCCGCGAAGACAACGGTCTTGCGTTCCAGAGACGAAGCCACAGTGAGGCTGGTGCCTACGGGATTGTTAATCTCGTGCGCAACGCCCGCCACCATCCGTCCAAGCGCTGCGAGTTTTTCCGATTCGATCAGGGAGGTTTGAGTCTCCTGCAGATTTCGCAGCGCTGTCTCGGCCGTATCCCTGGCGCTGCGGATCTCTTGCTCGCTACGTTTGCGCTCACTGATGTCGATGTGGGTACCGATCCAGCCATAAACGGCGGCAGTTGAATCGTGGAGCGGGACTGCGCGCGTTAGAAACGGACGATGCTGTCCGTCCTTGCCGCACAAAGGTAACTCCATCTCGAACGCCGTTCCAGCTTCCAGGGCCCGCGCCCAACGATGTCGGGCGTCATGCAGCGAGGCCGGCGCAAGGATTGCTTGCCAGTCGTGCGCGCTGGCGTTGCCGACAGGCGTGCCCGTATATTCGTGCCAATGATTGTTGAACCAGAAAATCTTGCCTTCCGCGTCGGCCATCCAAACCAATTGCGGAATGGAATCAGCCAAAGTATGGAACTGACGTTCGCTTGCCTGCAGCGCCGCCTCCGCACGCTTGCGCTCGGTGATTTCTTCAGCAGCAACATTGACGCCGACAATTTCGCCGCTCGGGCTGCGTAGCGGATGCCAATAGGTGATCCAAAACCGTTCGTCGGTCTGGTCAGCGCGCTGGCCGGCGACCTCGATCCCAATCACCGGCTCGCCGGTATCCATGATCGATCGGACGATGCCTTCGACCGCCTCGGCCAGAGCCGGTACGCAGTCCTTAACCGAGCGTCCCAGATGATCCTCGACGGAGATGCCGCATATCTCCGTGAGGCGCTGGTTGATCTGCAGGTAGCGGCAGTCGGGAGAGAGGCAAGCCAGCCCGATCGGCGCCGTATCGTAGATCAGTTGCAGAGCGGGTTGCTGAGGAAACAGCACGACAGACGATGATTTCACCGCCGCTGCGCCGCGATCCGGGTTCTTTGACAACGATGCCTCCGTGTTCGCCAAGGTGCATCCAGCCTCAGATCTGCCAAGAAAGTCTATGCATATCCGGCACGCTACCGACGCCACTCCGTCGCAACGCCTATTTTTGGTCCGCGTGTCACGCCCCCAGACATTCTGCACCCGATTTTTCCGAAAACCCACCCCTTCGTGGCACTCGTTTGGATGTTCGAGCGCCAGTTGCAGCTCATTGACGGAGCCGTACCCCCGCCCCTAACGTTCTTTGCGATGAATTGAACTCCTGCTTTTTCCAGAGCTTTCTGCATCGCATGGACGGCGGCACGGGAGACGTCGCGGCGAGATTTTTCAAAACCGACGATCGTTGACAGTCCGAGCCCAGCGGCCTCGTCGAGCTCCGGCTGCCAGCAAGGCGCGCGCGGCGCGACATTGTTCGGAGGTGATTAAATACCGTTATCGCGAACTTTGCAGAAAGCCACAGCCAATGTCGATTTCCCTTAAAACACAGCAACATAAACCGGACCGCAAGAACTTCATCGGTGGCTCAGGTGCCCGGATCATCATGGGTAAGCTCTGGAAGGAGAAGCGAGGCGCGGAGGCAGCCTCGGACCTATCGGGCGTCCTGATCGTCCAGCTCGGCTTGGTCACCGAGGACCTCGGTCCAGTGAAAGCGTCGCCGCTCTGGCAACGGCTCTAGCGAAAGCCCAGACCGAGCTCTCCAACCCCGAGAAGGCGATGGTGGGGACGGCCTATAATAGCCGGTCAGGCAGTCCACAAAGCTCCCGCTACGCCTCGCTGTCGAGCGGCCTAGATATCATCCGAAAGACCTTGGGTGGTCACCAAATCGCTGTTGCACAGACCACCGACATCGATCGGGCCAGCGGCACAGTCAACCTGACCACGGTTCTCCTGCACACCTCAGGGGAGTGGATTTCCTCGGCTTGGCCGGTTTGCCAATTATCCGAGACATCGGCTATGCGAAATCGGCAGGCCCAACGCGTCGAGCCTCAACGCCCAAGCGACTTCGCCAAACTTTCCAGGTTCTGTGGACTGACGTGGATCAAGCCATGCCGCGGAGTATCGATATCGGCGATCAGAAGGAGGGCAATAGAAACGACAAGCGGTAGCACGAAAGCAAGCTTTCCCACGTCGCCGTTTCGCGACCGATAGCCGAACAGCACGTTGCAACATAGTGCGATGGCCGCCATGAGAAACCAGGCGGCGGTGGGAATCCGGTTCCAGAACGCCGCTTGCGTGTAGCCCTGCGAATTGATCACGTCGTTCATGCCAGCGAGCGCTTGCGCCGCAACTGGCGTTGGTTGTGCAGCGGCGGGTCCGCGGACCGCAGCCCAGAGATTAGCCTGCAACTGGCTGGTCCGTTCGTCGATCCGCGTTCGCAGAGAATCGTCCCTATTGATGTAGAACAGGATGCGCTGGTCAAGGTAATCGCCAAGAAGCTTGCGCACGTTTGCGGCGTCCGTCGGTGGCAGAAGGTCGGCACGCAAGATTTCGGTTCCAATCGCATTGGCTTCGGCTTCCTCGAAATTCTTGCGCTGATCGTAGCGGTTGGTGGCCATCGAAAAGCTGAAGCCGATGATCAATGCGAGCAGCGTCAGGGTAGCCGCAAGGATGACGCCAAGATCCTCATTCCGCTTATCGCCGGCGCTCGGGCAACGCCTGCGTAGCCAGGAGCCCGCCGCTGAAGCGAACCACAGCGCCACGAAGGCCGCCGCGAACACCAGCAAAGGGTAATGCGTCAGATTTTCCATGACTCTGTCCGCTCAGCCAGCTCTGCAGCCGCTCTCGGTCGAAGGGCAGATCGGTGTCAATCTTGCTTTGGGCGTATCCCGTTTAATGCTCGCGTCGATACGTTAACAAGCGCGGACCTGTTCAGACTAGCGGCAGTCGCGAAAGCTCAGCTCCATCCCTACCAATCGAAATTGAGCTCATCTTGCTTCGCAGGCAGTCGGAGGGTCGCGAGATCGGCTCCGCCGTTCACTCCGGAAAAGTTAGGCTTGTAAGCATGTCCCTCGCTAATTGATCCCGGATTTAGGAAGAATAACCACCTTCTTTAGTTCCGCGAGTAAACGAACCATGTGCGCCAACGTGAGGATACCTCGCTGGCGCTTTCCGGAGGGAGCCGCTGCCGCTTCGTCAAACTTGGCCGCTGCCATCAGCTGCAGTTCTTCGATGGTCATCTCGTCAATTCGTTTTGTTGGGGTCGGCATAGGTCGTGACCTGCTTGGACTATTATCTGCCCACCGATCAGAGGACGCCCTCATGTCACACGCTTGTCACTTGTACTATTGCACGTTTTATTTTTCCCAGGTTCGTAATAATATTTCTTCCGTTTCTGCCGGGTTCGCATAGTCTCCGCTGTTCTGACCGATAGGCTAGACCCCGATTTTCGATACTCAGCGAACGCGACGCACATGCGCTTTATTGGGCGTGGAGAGCGATAGTGGCCTGGAGTAGAGTCCTGGCATTCACTGACCCATCGCACTATCAGGCGGCGATTCGTGCTGGAAATTGGGATGTCTATCCTACGAAGAGAGGACAATTCCGCGGGGAATTGACCCAAATAAACCTGAACCAACTCTGGATGCAGCGCTTCCACCAAGAACTGCCGCAGGTCCAGACTGGGGCGGTAACGCCCAAGCGCAAAGTAATCGGTTTCCTCACCGAAGCGCGTCAGCCAGCGCTGCATCATCGGGGCGAGGAAATTTCTTCAACTGATATCGTCATCAACACTGGCGCGATGCACCAAAGAACGGAAGGAGATTGCCGTTATGGCGGCATGTCCTTGTCGGACGATGATTTCGATGCTGCTTGCCAGGCCATAACCGATCGCGAGTTCGCGCTACCGGCGTTTGAGCACATTGTTCGACCAAGTCCCGACTTAATGAGGCGACTGCTAAAGCTGCACGAGATGGTGGCTGGACTCGCCAAAACCGCGCCGGTGCTTTTCGAGTTACCCGAAGTGGTTCGGGCTCTTGAACAGAATTTGATCCACCTGATGGTGAGATGTCTGACCGAAGGCGCTGTTTCGACATTGACTAACGGCGGTCGACGCCATGACGCGATCATCGCTCGTTTCGAAGAATTCTTGGAAGCGAACCCCAACAGGCCGCTGTACTTGCCTGAAATTTGCGCGGCTGTCGGCGCTGCGGAACGGACCCTCCGTGTTGCCTGCGAAAAGCATCTTGGAATGGGGCCAATTCGCTACCTCGCTTTGCGGAGAATGCACCTTGCCCGCGGTGCGCTGTTACGAGCGGTTCCTTCGACGGTAACGGTAACAAAAATTGCCACTGACCACGGCTTCTGGGAATTGGGACGTTTCTCGGTCGCCTATCGCGCCTTGTTTGGGGAAACCCCGTCGGCGACATTGCAGCGCCCGTCGGATAATTGGCTCATGGGTCTGAACCGCCCGTCATCTCTCGCATCCCCAGAATTTGCGTAGTTGTGGCGTGCTTTCCTCAGGCGTCACGCCCTGAAAAGGGGGAAGCGTTGGATCGATCTGCTCAATGGCCTTTTGCCCTGAACTCTCCACCTCGCCCTTTGGGTGTGCTAGTTGCCAGGCTACGATGCGAGGTCCTGAACCTAGGGGAGCGCAATAAGAGGGCGCTTCAGAGCAGGCGGCGAACCAGTTAAAAAACGAACACCAAATGAAGCGTCGCAATATGTCGAAGGCCGGGCGCCGTCGCAGTACCTCTGCCGTCGGGCAGGAAGCAAAGGTTGCGCAGCTTACCCGGGAACTGCACGAGGCACTGGAGCACCAGACGGCGACGTCCGAAGACTTGCGTATCATCTCAAGCTCGCCCGGCGAGTTAAACGCGGTATTCCAGGCGATGCTGGCGAACGCAAGAAAGCTTTGTGAGGCCAGTTACGGAACGATGTGGCTTTGCGAAGGCGAGGCTTTCCGCGTCGTCGCGCAATACCGAGCGTTGCCTGCGGCTTATATGGAGCGATTACGGCCCGGCACTTTGTTCCGGCTCGGCCCACATCTTCCTTCGGTCCAGGCTATAAATACCAGGCGGCCGGTGCAAATTTCCGACTTGCGTTTGGCTCAGGCCTACATCGACCGTGAACCGTTGGCGGTTGCCGCTGTCGAACTAGCGGGCATCCTTACTATGTTCACCGTGCCGATGTTCAGGACAATGAGCCGATTGGTGTTATCGCCATCTATCGCCAGGAAATGCGCCCTTTCACCGACAAGCACATCGGATTGGTGCAGGACTTCGCCGCCCAGGCCGTAATCGCCATTGAGAACACAAGGCTGCTTAGTGAATTGCGCCAGCGCACGGACCTGACCGAGTCGTTAGAGCACTTACGGATTACACAGGACCGACTCGTCCAGACGGAGAAGCTCGCCTCGCTCGGCCCGTTGACCGCAGGGATCGCGCACGAGATCAAGAACCCACGTTGCGGGATAATCTCGAAAAGGTCGTGCAGCACGGCAAGCGCGCAGATGCAATCGTGAAGGACATGCTCTTGCATTCGCGGCAGGGTTCCGGCGAGTATCGAGCCGTCGACATCAACACTATCGTCGAGGAGAGCCTCAATATCGCCTATCAAGCGGCACGGGCGGAGAAGCAAGGGTTCAAAGTCACCTTGGAAAGGTCCTTTGACCCGGCCGCCGGTGAACTCGATCTTTTCCCGCAGGAGATCACGCGGGTACTGCTCAATCTGATCTCAAACGGGTTCTACGCGGTCACAAAGCGAAAAGAGTTTTCCCTGTTAATTTGCGTAGGGAATCGCGGGAGAAGTGGCTGCAGCGTCGCGGTTTCTTGCTTTGAAATCGGCGCAGGGAGCCCCGAAATCGCAAAATTCCCTGTAAAATTCCCTGTTAGCAGGGAATTCGGGTGGAGACGGGTGCGATCAGCACTCCCGCCCCAGCCAGTTTTTATGCAGTAAAATCAGGCGCTTCTCGAATTTTTTGGTCTTTTTATCAGAGCGGCCGGTCGGTGGACAAACCCGTGTTCCGCGATCAGCTGGCGTTACTCGAAACCTGGTCTCGCACGGCCTAATAAATAAGGTGCAGGGCAGTCGGGTTGGCCGGACCGCACCGCAGTCTGAATGCCTGGCCTCGTCGCGGGGGTGGCGCCTGCCACGGCAGGTTGTCGTGCAACTCTATTTCATAGGCTGCGCCGTTTGGCGGAGTTACCTCCCGGGTCACTCTTACAAGCCAGTGGCGAAACGGCGCAAAAGGCAGTTCTTCAGAATGAACGACCCTGGCGATGCACGCGCGTTCCTGATTGGCGAAAGATGCCTGCGCGGTCATCATTGCACCGACCAACAATGTCGCCACGGCAATAGGGAGTTTCATAACGTCTCTCCGGTTCGGACGCGCTCGTTAACAAAGCCTCGACAAAGGCTAGCGCTGTTCTCGTCATCGTCTAGCCATAATATGACACCGATCTTGATACGACCGCATTTTTGGGCGGCTGTTTTTGGGATTGACGGACGAGAACAGCCGTAACCTAATCAATATACTAAGTAGTCCTCCTGGCAGGAGGCCCTCGTGAATGAGCTCTTGAGCTACGTATTCTCGCCGCTGAGGGAGGGAGACATCGCTCTCTACCGGGGCTCCGGCAACGGGTTGGCGCCGATCTTGCTCGTTGCCGCCGAAGCAACCTCGCTCGGTGCCGTCGAGCGGCTTGAACACGAATATGCGCTCAAGGCCGAACTTGACGCTGACTGGGCGGCGCGACCCCTCGCGCTGACGCGCTACGACGAGCGCATGGCGCTGGTGCTCGAGGATCCCGGCGGTGTGCCGGTCGATCGACTGCTTGGCCGACCACTGGACGTCTCGCATTTCCTGCGCATCGCGATCCCTCTCGGGGGGGCGCTCCGCCGCGTGCATGAACGCGGCCTGATCCATAAGGACATCAAGCCGGCAAATATCCTCTTGGACGCAGCAAGCGGCGGCGTGTGGCTGACGGGGTTCGGCATTGCCTCGCGTCTGCCGCGCGAGCATCAAGTCCCCGCGCCGCCGGAGGTGATAGCCGGGACGCTCGCCTACATGGCGCCGGAACAAACCGGCAGGATGAATCGCTCAGTGGACTCCCGCAGCGATCTCTATGCTCTGGGTGTCACGTTCTACGAGATGCTGACAGGGACGCTGCCCTTCACCGCTGCCGATCCGATGGAGTGGGTGCACTGTCATATCGCGCGGCAACCGGTGCCGCCCGGCGAGCGGGTCGGAGGCGTCCCCGGCCCGCTCTCGGCAATTGTGATGAAGCTCCTCGAAAAGACCGCCGAGGAGCGCTACCAGACGGCGGCCGGCCTGGAGCACGACCTCCGGCGCTGTCTTGGCGCATGGGAGGCTCAGCACCGGATCGACGCCTTCCCGCTGGGCCAACAGGACGCGTCCGACCGGCTTTTGATTCCCGAGAAACTGTACGGGCGAGAGCGCGAGATCGAGACCTTGCTCGCCGCCTTCGACCGCGTCGTCACTAGCGGCCGGCCGGAGCTGGTGCTGGTCTCCGGCTATTCCGGCATCGGCAAGTCCGCCGTCGTCAATGAGCTGCAC
>WNFJ01653653.1_pt1 | contig 15584 bp, 18 predicted proteins | sample 5400461 | NCBI WGS metagenome assembly WNFJ01 (sample SAMN13153349, study PRJNA577476) | soil metagenome | isolation source: 115 cm saprolite on Douglas fir-dominated hillslope | place: USA:California | collected 2013-09-17 | reverse complement strand
AGCGGCTCAGCGGCGCCCGGGGTCAGCTCGGGGACGATCCGCCAGTCGTCGCTCCCTCTCGCAAGCCCCTTGTCGGAGTGCTGCACCCAGACAACGGGGACCCCTTCCCGCCGCGCCTTCTCGACAAGGCTGCCGACGTTCGCGACGACTGCATCGCGCTCGTGAGCACCACCGACGACGCCGTTCTGCACGTCGATCACGAGGAGTGCGGTGTTCGGTCGGTTCTCGAGTGTGCTCATGGTCTCCTGGATACGTCATCAGTGATGACGACATACCAAGATCGGAGCGTTCATTTTAGCTGCCGCCGCGCTTGCCGCGCGCCAGAACCACGCTCGATACTGAAGATCTAGCAGCGTGTGAGAGGAACCGCCAAGTCAAGGAGGAATACAACCATGGCAATTTCCCGTTGGTCACCCGTCACCGACTTGGTGTCCTTGCACAGCGCAATGGATCGCCTGTTCACCGACTCGCTCACGACTGGCGGTCGTCGTCGCGGCGACATCTTTGGCGTGTCCGGTGAGGGCTTCCTGCCGCTCGACATCTATCAGAACGACAAAGAATGGGTGATCCGAGCGGGTGTGCCGAGCGTAAACCCGGAGCAAGTTGAGGTGACGTGTGACGGCAGCACGATCGGCATTTCCGGGGAGATCAAGCCCCCCGAGAACATCAAGTCCGAAAACTACGTGATGCGCGAGAACTTCTATGGCGCGTTCAGCCGCGAGATCACGCTGCCCGAGGAAACGATGTGCGAGCAAGCCACGGCGGAGTTCCGCCACGGGATGCTCGTCCTCACGCTCCCGAAGGCAGCGCCCAGCAAGCACCAGGCAAAGAAGATTCCGGTGAAAGCGGGCGAAGCGAGCGGGAACGGATCGACGACAGGCGGGCAGTCAGCGGCACAACAGCGCGAACCGCAAACCGCGGCCCGCAAGTAACACGCGCGACCGTCGACTCCGGGAAACCGCCCGCCCCGGGCGGTCTTCCCGGGTTACGCCTTGGTTGCCGCGCTGGGTAAGTGCTGGTCGACCCAGGTCCGCAACGCGGGGGCGGGAAGCGCACCGGTCACGCGCGCCACCTCCTTGCCGTGATCGAACACGATCAGGGTGGGGATGCCGCGGATACCGAACCGCTGGGAAAGGTTCGGAGCGTTGTCGGTGTTGACCTTGACCAGCTTGAGCCGGCCCGGGAGGTCCTTCGCAATTTGCTCTACGGCAGGCGATACCATCCGGCAGGGGCCGCACCACGGAGCCCAGAAGTCGACGAGCACGGGCACCGTGCTTTGCTCCACGACGGACGGAAAATCGGCCTCACCGCTTTCGGTCAGCCACGGTAAGGTCGAACCGCAGACCGCGCAATGGGGCACGCCGCTCGCCGCCGGTTTGACCCGGTTCATCTTGCCGCAGTTTGGGCAGCGGACCAGCCCCGATTCGTTTGGTGGAGCGTCCATCAGATCGAACTCACACTACTCTTGTCCGCCGTCCTCACGAATGACGACGGACGAGCCTTGACCAGCAAGCGTCGCGACCCGCATCGTGAAAAGGACGAGTAAAGGAGGTGGACCGCATTGAGTGATTTGATCGTCATCGGTTATCCGGATGAGCAAACCGCCCCCCGGGTATGGGATGAGGTGCGCAAGCTGGAGAACGACTACCTGATCGACCTGGAAGATGCCGCGGTGGTCATCCACAAGGCCGACGACAAATTCGAGATCCGCACCGCCCACAATCCGGTGGCTGGTCAGACCTTCTGGGGACTCTTCTGGGGGTTCCTGGTTGGACTGATCTTCCTCGTCCCACTGTTCGGCATCGCCGTGGGAGCAGCCACGGGCGCAATCTTCGGCGCGATCGAGAAAACCAACATCACCAGGGACTTCCGTGATCGAGTGCGGGACCTGGTGAAGCCCGGAACCTCGGCGATCATGTTGATCGTCCGCAAGGTGACGACGGATAAAGTCGAGGACGCGCTCAAGCCGTACGGAGGCACTGTCCTCAAGACCTCCTTGACCCGTGAAGATGAGACCCGCTTGCAGGAGGCGCTCCAGGGCAAGGTGGCCGCAGGCGTCAGCTCGTAACGCTGACCGCGCGAAGTTCCTCGAGGGGCACCGCCGTCAGCAACACGCCCGCGACCCCGTCGTATCGATCGAGCAGGTCGCGTCGCTGCACCACCAGCATCACCTCGACGCCATGGAGACGCGCGAATTCGACCAGCTCATTAACGACGTTTTCCGTCGCGAGCAGTGGCAGGCCGTCGAACGGGCACGAGCCGGGCGTCAGCGAAAGAAAATGATGGTTGCGGCAGACGTAGCCCGGGCTCGCCAGTTGGTCGTCGAGGACGAGCCTCCGCACCACGAACAGGTTGGCGGCGTCGAGCACCAGCTCGAGCCCGGTGGCGAGGCGGCCGTGTCCCTGGAAGAAGCCGAGCTCTTCGAGCGCCAGCACCTCATCCTTCGTTCGCTGCTTCGCCAGCGCCTCATCCAGCAGCGCGTGTCGGCGATTCGGCCCGTCATCTGGAGAGAGGTGGAGCTCGCCGAGCAGGTGGTCATGAAGTGGCTTGTTGAGGTACTCCTTGAATTCGCTGAGCACCGTTTCATCGCCTATCAGCGCCAACAGGTCGCAGCCTCGCTCTCGGAACAAACGGTCGGCGGCCTGCGCCGACGACTTGAAGTGCCACTGAAGGTGGGTGAGCCGGTGCCGCTGGGCCTTCGCTGGACGCGAGGCGTCGACCGTGTCACTGGGCACGAACGACGTGATCGAGTGGATCTGTTCCTCGAAACCGAGCTCGTAAAGGGAAAAGGTGGCCTTCTCCTTCGTGAGGTCGAGGACGAGCACCCGATACTGCTCCTCCATGATGGCTTCGAGCGGTTCAACGTACGGGTCTACGTCGATGCTAAGGGAGTCGGCGACGCGCACCGGCAGTGGCATCACGCGGTTGAGCTGCGTCCCACTTTTGAAAACGACCAGCGACTTGGCGCCGGCGGGTTTGTACGCCTCGAAGAATGCCTCCACATCGCGCAAGTCCTCGGGGATGCCGAGTCGCTGCGCATGAGGCAGGGCTTCGATGAACGGTTTGCGAGCTTCGAGCTCTTGATGCCGGAGGCTATGGAATACAGAGACGAAAACGGGTGGGTCCGCCCGGACGAGTCGCTCGGGCGAGAAGTTGAAATAGAGCGTGATTACCGGGCGCTCATAGTGTTGGCGGGCGATGGTCTTTAGGTCCTCGCGGCTGATGAACGGACGTTCGGCGAAGGTCGCGGTCAGCGACTTTCCTTCAGGGACTTGTTCGGCGGCGCGCGCCATCGTCGTCGTCGTCCTGGTGCCTCGCACGCGACGTTCTCGCTCGTCGATCGTCTCCCAGGTGGTGGCCATCCCTTTTTGATCATAAGCCCCTTTCGCTTGACTCCCCCTTCTGGGGGAGGTAGGGCAGGGCGATTTGACCTCATCATCAATTCAGGAGGTAATCGACATGCTTGAAGCTATGACTCGAAACTGGGGAGCCGTCGGGTTTCGCGGAGTCCTCGCCGTTCTGTTGGGCGTGATCGCGATCGTCTGGCCCGGGCCGACGGTGGCGGTGCTGGTCATCTTGCTGGGGGCGTTCGCCCTGGTCGAGGGAGTCGCCAATATCATCGCGGGGCTGCGCGGCCGCGAAGGCTGGGCAATTGCCGAAGGGGTCATTAGCGTCATCGCCGGTATCGCCATCGTGGTCTGGCCCGGGATCACCGCACTCGTGCTCCTTTATCTGGTGGCGGCGTGGGCGATCATCACCGGGATTCTGCGGATCATTGCCGCAATTCAGCTTCGCCGTGTGTTGAGCAACGAGTGGCTACTGGTCGGGTCTGGACTCGCATCGGTGATCTTCGGGGTGATCGCCGCGGTCTTCCCCGGCGCGGGGATTCTGGCACTGATCTGGCTGCTGGGGGCGTGGTTGATCGTGTTCGGCGTCTTCCTGATCGCGCTCGCGCTCCAGCTTCGCCAGCTGGCCCACGGTCTATCGAGGGCCGGCGTCGCCTAAGGTTCAGGGTGAGGGCCCCTAAGATGGGCCTAGCGTGCGCATGCGTGTCGTCGCGATGGCCGGCGGTTTGCTCCTATCCGGATGCGCCGAACAGCCGGCCATCTACGGCGCCCACAGCTACAACTGCTGCGCCGAAACTCTCGGCACCAACTCGTGGCACGCCGGACAGACCATCACGCTGCACTGGCAAGCGACACCTCCGGGACGGACGACTGATCCCAGTGCGCACCAGATCGTGCTTTCGCTCAGCCTGACCGGGCCATTTGCAAACGTCGACGAGCTCAAGCAGGCGATCAGCCAGGGCTCGAAACCGGCCGGGGTGAGGACAGTTAGCGCGGTACCGGTCTTCGCAAACGATAAACGGGTTGAAGAGCCCGCCAGTGAGCTCCGCCTACCGCCGGACCTGCCGCCTGGCTTCTACAACCTCGCAAGCCAGACGACCGAAGCCGGCCAGTCGTGGGGCGGAAGCGGCATCATCAAAGTCATCCCACCGGACCTGTCGCCATAGTCCTTCCCCATCTGGGGGAGGGCAGGGTGGGGCCGTTAGGTCCAGTCGTTCCAGGAGCGGGTCACGGCGACCCGGGCTTCGGCGAGCCGCGCGCGGAGAACTGCGAGCGCCGCCGCTCCGCCTAAGAGAACGATCGCGACCAGCCCGAACACGATGAAGAGCGGCACTTCCTGAATCAGCATGACGAGTCCTCGGAGGCTTGCGAGCGCGGCCCCGGCGCCGCCGGCCAGGACGAGCACCCGGCTGCGGGTCGCGATGCCGACCAGCAGGGCCGCGATGGCTTCGAGGAGCAGCACACCGGTGTAGACCGACGCTGAGGGTGTCGAAGCCAACGTCTGGAAGGCGGTCGTTCCGAGCAGGCCGGCGGATCCGACACCAATCCAGGCGTTGGCGATCGACTGCAGCGGCGTCTTGAACCGCCGGTCGGCGTGAAGCACGATCCCGCCGGCCACCAGCGCGAGACCGGGAGGGGCCACGTACCACTGCACGTTGCCAGCGCCGAAATAGCGCGCGAGCCAGTAGCTGCCGAGCGACGCGAGGATCAGCGCGGCGTAGTCGAAGGCAGGCATCGCACCGACCCGGGCATCGACCGCGAACATCAGCGCCAGCGCCCCGGTGGCAGCCAGCGCGGCGAAGGCATCGGGGTTGCCGGTCGTCGCAAAGTCTGGGACGCCAAAGCAGGCCAGCGCGGTCACCGCCATCATCGCGAGTCCGGTGTAGCGGTGCATCCTCCTCCACGTCGTGCGCGTGGTGCCGGTCCACAGCAGGGTCGCCGCATAGATCGTCCAGGCGAAGAGGGTGAACGTCAGCGGATACCAGTGCGCCGCCGCTGAGCCGGCCGTCAGCACGCTGAAAACCCCGATCGCACCGGTCAGGCTCGCGGCTGGGACGCCGTAGGGCGCGTCCTCGAGAGCGGTCGCGACGTAGATCCCGGCCGCGTAAGCCAGCAGCGCGAAGCCGAAGATCGTCCGCTCGCCCTGATCGACCCCGAGATACGCAACGCCGAGAGCCACGGCCCCAGCCCAGGCGTAGAAGGGGACACGCCACCGCCGGTCGCTGCCGAAGCGATGCAACGCAACCGCGATCGCGGTGTAGACGATGGGGAGCGGGCTGAAGATGAGCTCCAGGGTGCTCGGCCCCGGGTTCGGCGGCGGCGGGATCGCGACCTTCATCAGCCAGTACCAGCCATAGGTGAAGAACCCGCCCGCGAGGTAGAGCCACCCCGGTCTTTCGCTGTCGACCGCCATGAAGACGCCCATCGCGCCGGCGGGAATCAGGATCAGGGCATGGAGCACATCCTGGTCCAGCGGGATGGCGGCGGCGATCACAGCCTGTGCCGTGGCCGTCGCATAGAAGAAGGTATGCATCCGAGTACCCCGGTAAAAGCGCGCGACGATCGCCTTCCCGATCGCGAGAGCCAGGAACTCGACGGCCAGCGCGTTCTGGCTGAGTCCCAGCGCCTGGTTCGCGGTGATCGTGGTCAGCGTTACGCCGATCGCGACCGTCCATTGCATCGACTGCCGCCTCGAGAGCCAGGAGTAGAGGACATAGGCCGTGGTCAGCGCCCCGAAGGTCCAGGCGAGGTACCAGTAGCTCGGCTCCGAAACCGCCTGACCGTGGCCGATTTCGGACAGTGCAGGGACCGCGCTCCAGCCGATCGCAATCAGCGCAACGGCGTGGACGAAGGGGTCGGCCACGCGGGCGAAGGCCGCGCCAAGCGAGCCAAGACGGGCACCGCGGAAAGCCAGCAGACCGAACAGGAACGCGAGCGGCGTCAGCGCCGGACCGCGCCAGTCACCGAGCTGCAGCGCGGTCGTATCGGCGATCCAGGCGCCCACCAGAGCGCCGAGGCTGAGCGCCGGCGCCAGTCGATCTCCGCGGAGGCGCGCATCAAGCGCGTAGAGCAGCGCGATCATCGTGAGAGCGGCCGTCGTCGGGTACCATGCCGATCCGGCCGATGGATCGGCTGCCGTTGCCGTCGCGTAGATCGACCATCCCGCCGCGACGCTCGCCGCGCCGGTGATCAGCACCTCCGGTTCAGAGGCAAAGAGATTGCGAATCACCGGGCGCCGGGAAGCGACCAGGACGTAGAACGCCATGACCGGGGTGAAGGCGAGGCCACGCCATGGCCAGATCTCGGTGCCGTTCAGCAGGCAGAACCACGCCAGGCCGAGGGCAACCATCGCGGCCAGGCCGCCGTAGCGCCGTGCCGACAGGGTCGCATACCAGGCGTAGAGCAACGCGACGACGGCGAGCGACGCCGCGCCGAGCAGCCAGGCCTGATCTGTGGAACCGTTTACGACGGTGCTCGCCGAGTAGACGGTCCATCCCAGTGCGAGGAGCGTCGCCTCATGAATGAACGGCTCACCCCAGGTGGTAAAGACCAGGCCGACGCCCGGAATCCGGCGCGAGCGGTAGGTGGCGAGGATGTAGATGGCGATCAGCGGCGTGAGCAGCAGACCGGTCAGCGGCTCGAGGCCAACAATGTTGAGCGCGCTAACCCAAGCGGCAGCGAGGAAGGTCATCGCCGCGGCACCGCCCGCCGGGCTCTTTGCCTGCAATCCGTAGGCGACGTACAGGATCGTGAGCAGTACGGCGGTAACGGTGGCGATCTGCCAGCCTTCGCGACCGGCCAGGCCGACGGCGGAGATCGCGGTCGAGGAAGCGGCCCAGAAAGCCGCGAGGTGGATCGCCCAGTCGGCGAGCCGTGAAAACGCGGCGTGAAATCTGGTGAAGCGCGCGGTGCGATGTCCGATCACGAGGTAGACGCCGGCCATGACGGTCAGCAGTGCCCCGCGCCAACGGCCCGGGTCGATGACGTCGAGCGTGGCGCCCCAGGCAACCGCGAGGCCGATCAGGGTGAGGAGGGCGTAGCCCTTCGACTCGAGGCTGACGGCGAGGGCGCCGTAGAGCAGCGCGCACGAGGTTCCGGCGATCGCGATCGCGACGTCACGGGAAAGACCGTATTGCTGCAGCACCAGAAAGACCCAGGCGGCGACGAAGGTCAGCGGCACCATCAGCGCGGCGATCGCGACGTAGGTGCGGCCGACCACTCGCAGGGCCGGCAGCCGGAAGCAGGCCCACCCGGCCAGCCCGAAGATCAGGTTCAGGACCAGGACGCCGACAAACCGCGCGGTCGAGTCGACGGCGGTGAAGGCCGAAAGCTCGAAGAGCAGTGTCGCGACGATCGTCGACGGCGGTGAAGGCCGAAAGCTCGAAGAGCAGTGTCGCGACGATCAGCAGGAAGGCCCCGACGTAGGAGAGGATGAGGATGCTGCGGTCGGCGAAAAACTCGCGCAGGCTCTTTTCCGTCCTCCTCTCGCGAGCTACTTTTCCTCCCCCGCTCGCGGGGGAGGGCAAGGAGGGGGCTCTGTACTCTTTCCCTCCCCCGCTTGCGGGGGAGGGCAGGGTGGGGGCCGTTGCCTCCGTGCGCCGAGCCGCGGCGATGACCTTCTCGGCCGCGTTCAGCCGGGCCTGGTACTGCGCTCGCAGGGCGGCGATCGCCGCCGCCGTCAGGTCACCCGCTGGCTGAAGTCGAGAGATCTCCTCATCGAGGATGAACTTCAGCCTCTCGACTTCCTCCTCCACCAGCCCAAGCGCGAGCGGGGTGAGTTGGCCGTATAGCATTGCGGCCGCGGCTCGCTCGACGAGGTACGCGCCGCCCCGACCAGCGAGGCGGTCCCAGTCAACGCTCATCTCTATGGCTACCAACGCCGTAACGCGCAAAATGGCTCACGCTGGCGTGGCCGCCACTTTTCCCTCCCCCGCTTGCGGGGGAGGGCAGGGTGGGGGCGATCAGGTCAGCTGGTGTGGCCGGGGTTCGCGGGCCCGGAGCCCGACCAGGGCCGCGAGGACGAGCGCCACAGCCGCGGCGACGATGAGACCTACCTGGACGCCGGCGGCCGAGGCCACGAAGCCGCCGAGCAATGGGCCCAGGCCGAAGCCGAGGGCGACCGCGCTCGAGCCGACCCCGAAGACGGTTGCCTGGACGATCGACGGAGACTCGAGACCAATCATCGCGCCGAATGCCGGGATCAAAGCGCCGCTCACAAAACTGGCGACCACGAAGGAAGCGATCAGGAAAGGAGCGGTCGCGGCGGCCGCTGCGCCGAAAAGAGACAGCCCTAAGAGCAGCGCGCCGACCGTGATGAGCGTCCGGTAATTGCTACGGCGGAGCAGACGGAAATACGTCAGCGACGCGAGCGCCGTCGCAATCCCGGCGGCGGCGAAGGTGATACCGGTCAACGACTGCGCGTCTTTCACCCCCGTCAGCTGCAGCAAACGCAAGACGACGAGCTGCTGCGCGGCGCTGTAGCTAGTCTGCTGCAATGCCTGCGCCACGATCAGCACGGCAAGCGCGCCGACCGTGCCAGCCCGCGCCATACGAAGGGCGTCCATCGTGCGCGGCGGCGCGGTGTGCACCCGTCGCGGGCTCTCCCGAACCACGAGCAGCACCGGGATCGCCGCCACCAGGAGCATGGCGCCGCCACCGATGAAGATCGCGCGCAACCCGACCAGGTTTGCGGCCAGGCCGCCAGCCGCGGGGCCGATGGCACTCCCGAATGAAATCGCGGAGCTGAGAATCCCGAGGGCCCAGGCGAGCTCAGGCGCGGGCGTCTCTGTCGCGACCAATGCCGTGGCCGCCGCGACCGTGCCCGAGCTGGCGCCCTGAACGCCACGAAGGACCGTCAGCTGCAGCGCTGATTGCGATAGGCCCATCAAGCCGACCGAGATGCCGCCGCCAATCATGGCGCGCACCAACATCGGCTTGCGGCCATAGCGATCGGCAAGCCTGCCCCAGATCGGACTCGTCAGAGCGAGGGCAAACCCGGTCACGCCGGCGGAAATCCCGGTCCAGAAGGCGAGCTGCGAGCCGCTCGGGATGTGGAGTTCGCGATGCAGAAAGAGCGGCAAGAACGGGAACGCGAAGGAAAAGCCCAGGATCGCCGTAAACTCGGCCAGCCAGAGGGCGGCCAGGTTGCGGCGCCAATCGACGGGCACATAGTAAGGATGCGGCAAGATGCCCCCACCCTGCCCGCTCGCATTCGGGGAGGGCATCTATGGGGGCGAACTGCGGGTCTTCGCCCAACTCGTGTAACTTTCTCCGCCCGTCCGGTGTTCGTGAGGTAGGGGGATCAACCCCGGAGGAAGGGAAGGCATGAATCGGGCAGTCGTCCAGGCCGGCGCCGGCGTCGTCGTGTTTGTGCTCCTCGCCGCGGCAAGCATCTTCATTACGAACGAGCTCTTCAAGGTGACTGCCTCGGAGAAACCGACGGTGACGTTTTCCATTGGTAGCCCGTCGCCGTCTCCGTCGCCCTCCGCCTCGCATCCTTAGCTAGATTTCCCTCCCCCGCCTGCGGGGGAGCCATTGTTGTCAGGGTCGCGGGATTTCCCGCGTGGGCAGGGCAGGGCGGGGGCTCTAGAGCGGAGTCAGCGATCGCTCCCTGAGATATTCGTGCGCCATCTGGATCGCGATCGGGCCGTCGCCGACCGCCGAGGCCACGCGCGCGACGGCGCCATCATTTCATTTGGCTCGCCCTGTGGCGGCCAATTTTCCCTCCCCCGCTCGCGGGGGAGGGCAGGGTGGGGGCCTTACCAGGCTGCCCGCAGGAGTTCCCGGAGCTCGGCTTCGGTGACGGGCTTCGGGTTGTTCTGGACGCTGCTGTTCCCGGCGGCCTCCGCGGCGACGGAGTCGAGAACCGCCTCCGGCACCCTAGCATCCCGTAGCCGGTAGGGCACCGGGAGCGTGGCCACCAGTGCAGCGACCGCCCCAGGAGCCCCCACCCTGCCCTCCCCCGCAAGCGGGGAAGGGAAATTCCGGGCGATGGCGCTCATGGCGTCTGGAACAGCGTCCTCATTGAACTGCATGACGTGCGGCAGCATGATGGCGTTCAGAACGCCGTGGGCAACCCCCGTGCGGCCACCGAGCACATGGCAAATGCCGTGATGCAAGGCCATCTTGGCGTTGCCGATACTGAACCCCGCCAGGTAGGCGCCCGTCAGCAAATCCTCTCGCGCATCGAGATTGCGGCCGTTCCTGATGCAAAGGGGCAGCGACCGAGCGATCCGCCGAATGCCCTCGAGCGCAACCGACGCAGTGAGCGAGGGCGTTCATGGCGGTCGAGGCGGTCAGTTCAGGCGACAGGTCGATCGTGACCTCGGGGTCGTAGATGGCCAGCTTCGGGAGCACCGCGTCATCCCGGCGGACCGACTTGCGCCTTTCGGCGCGGTCTGTCGTCCCGAACACCGGCGTCATCTCGGAGCCCGCATAGGTTGTCGGGATGGCAATCAAGGTCTTGCCCTCGCCGAACACCACCCCCTTCCCCACCCCCATCGCGCTGCCACCCCCCATGGCGACGACGACCTCGATCTTGTACCGCTCGGCGAGGGCGCGAGCCGCATCGACCGTTTCCCGAGGAACGTGCGGTTCTACCTCGGTGAACTCGGCCGCCACCCTGCCGCCAAGGGAGGCGCGGACTCGCGCCGCATGGCTCGATGCCTTCAGACTCGGCGTACAGACAAACAGAACAGCCTGACCGCGCGTCTCGGGTTCCGAACCGACGCGGTCGATCGCCCCGCGCCCGAAAAGGACGCGAGGCGCATTGATGGTCCAGCCGTTACTGGGCGAGCGGGCGGCCCTCCATCACTTCGAGCGGATCGGCCTCGATCTCCAGGAGTTCCCCATCCGGGCCCTTGAAGTAGAGCGAGTTCTCGACCCGATCTGGGCCGAAATACTCGAGGTGGCGCTTGTCGAGCTCGCCACGAATGCGATCGAACTGCTCGCGCGGGACCGAAATCGACACATGGTGCATCCCGCCGACCGCTTCCCGCGTGGGCGGCATTGGATCCTCCGGGAAATCGAAGAAGGCGAGCAGGTTGCCGTGCCCGAGGTCGTGAAACCAGTGGGTGGAGCTGGCCAGGTCGCGGTTCTCGAAGAGTTCGACCAGCGGGAAGCCGAGCACCTCGCTGTAGAACTTGATCGTCCGCTCGATGTCCGAAGAGATCAGCGCCAGGTGATGAATGCCGCGGGCACTGGTTGCCGGCCGCTTTTGTTTTGGTTTGAGGTATGCCTGCTTGATCGCCTCGCGCTTGGCGGTGTAGTCGACCTTGGTGGTGGCCATCCTTCCTCCCGACCTAGATTTTGAAGAACAGGCGCCGGATCTTGTAGGCGAGAGCGCGGTCGCCGATGGCCGCTCCGCCCGGGAAGCGCTGGTACGCCGTCAGGACCCAATCATTGGGATCGAAATTGAAGACGACCGGGGACGCGGCGACGCTCGCCTCTTCGTAGGTCAGCTTGCCGTCCTTGAGCTGAAGCTTCCAGCTCCCGCCCTGCTCGCCACTGATCCGGACGCCCCAGGTCGCATCCATTCCTTTGGCCTGTTCCTGATCAACTGTGACCTGCAGGACGATGAACATGTACGGGATCAGGGCGTTCGCGGCATCCTCGCTCAGCGGCTGCATCTCTCCGAGCCCTGCTCGAATGTCCCAGCTGTGCACCGAGTAGTCGATCAGCTGGAAGGCCGGGTAGATCATGGTGGGCAAGGGCCCCATGTAGGTGTGGGGGATGAGCTCGCTGGTCCACTGCTCGGGCGTCAGCGCATCGAAGATCTCGAACATCTTCGCCGATGACTCCTTGAGCCGGCCGATCAGCTGAGGACGAGACGACGACCGAAAGCGCTTGGAACCCGCATCGAGCATGCCGGCCATGCCGGGCAGCCCGAGGGCATCTGGGAACGGTTGCTTGGCGCGGGCCAGGGCGAACCGGTCGAGGTAGCCCTCGGTGACGTCGACGAGGTGCCCTACCTGGTCCCGGACTTCCCACTCAGTACACGCGGTCGGCGTCTTCCAGGTCTCGTCGTCCGTGCTGTCGATCAGGTCGTAGAAGGTCTGGCGCTCCTCGCGAACGACCCGTAGCAGGTGGTCCTTCCCTTCCGGAGCCATGGTATTGACGCGAGCGGGCCGGACTTCGACGCTCATGCACTTCCTCCTCTTGATCGGCCCCTCTCCTCGATCTCCCTCCCCCTCTGGGGGAGGTCTGGGGTGGGGGCTTGCGAACGCACCTAGGATGCACCCGAAATCGCCAAAAAACAAGCCGCTTGGCTCTCCGTCCTCCAGCCTGAGGGCCGAAATATGGATCACGCCGCCTGAACCATGATCCGCAGGAGTGCATTTCCCACCTTCTGCTTGATGTGGGAAATGAACAGATGTGTGGTATAGTGCTCAGGTGGCCCACGCCGATGCGTTTCCGGTTCAGCTCGGAGACCGTGGACGGCTGGTGCTTCCTGCTGAGATCCGCAAGCGGCTGAACCTCCGCCAGGGCGATCAGCTTCTTGTCACGGTGCAGCCGGACGGCACGTTACGTCTCACGAGCCCACGTCTCGCCGTTAGAGAAACACGAGGGCTTTACCGGGCGCGGGCGCGGCACCGATCCCTCGCCGACGAGCTGATCGCCGAACGTCGGGCGGAAGCTAGGCGAGAGACGTCGTCGAGCTGATTGGAAAACGTAACCTGCGTGCTTGATGCCTCTGCTCTTCTCGCCTATCTGAACGATGAACCCGGGGCCCAGGTGGTCGAGGACGCGCTGGTTCGAGGCTCAGCGATGAGCGCAGTAAACATGGCCGAAGTCCTGAGCAAGCTCACCGAGATCGGCGAGGATCCGGACGACGTCACCAAAGAGCTAGAACGCCGAGGACTGCTGGGTGGCAAATTGGCAGTCTTTCCGCTGACCGCTGCCGACGCCGTCGTGATCGCCAACTTGCACCGAAAGACAAAGGCGCATGGGCTCTCCCTGGGTGATCGCGCCTGCCTCGGACTGGCGCTTCGCCTCCGGGTCCCGGCCGTGACGGCCGACCGCGCCTGGTTGCGACTGAGAGTCGCCGTCAAGGTCGAAGCTATTCGTTAGGGAAGCACTTGCCTGCTGTCGAGGAAGGGCGCTCGAGCGCCCTTCCTGCTGACGAACGCCTAGATGTTGAAAACGCCGTTCTTTTCTGTGCCGAATTGCGCGAACTCGGCAACGCCCGGGTCAGCCTGGAACGTGAATCCGTTTGGAAAAGCGGCAGACGCCGCCTCTTTCGCCGACCAGACCAGGGTGGCTTTCCCGCCCCGTAGGTAGTGGCCGGTAAAGTTGTCGGTCGAGCTGGCTGCGGTGGCCGACGTGCCGCCCGACCAGTGGAGCTCGACATCGATGCTGCCTCTCGTCAGCTCCTTGAGGCCGGTCAAGGCTCTGACCACATTGCCGTAGTCGTCGATCTTCTGATGACTGATGTCCAGTGAGGCCGTCTTGTTGTCCATGTCGACGTGCACGCTGCCCGGCGGCAACGGCATGGTCCAGGGCGTGCCACCATTCACACCAGGGTTGAAATCGTGAATCTGATCCCCGAGCCCCAACGGGGCCCGCTTGTAGACGTCGAGTCAAACGAACGCGAACGTGCCCGTCCGAGTATCGCCCTCTGTCCCCACGTAGGTCCCTTGCATAAAGCGCACGTCCGCTTTCCACAAAAGGCTCTTGCCGGTCCCATCCTTCCCCGTTGTCTGACCAACGTCGGCGCCGCCAACGAATCCCTTGAAGTCGCCAATCGTCGAGACCTCGGCGCCGGGGCCCGGGAAGAAGAATCGAAACGGGCCCGGCTTGAACGGCAGATGCGTGCCGGTCGGAATCGGCCGCGGATCAGCCTCATTGAAGGGGGCCCCTTCTGCGACGATCGGCAGCCAGAGGCCCGAGGTCAGGGCTGCGCCGGTCGCAGCTGCTGAGGTTGCTACGAACTGACGGCGTGACATCGCACGTTCCCAAAAATGCCTGTGGCCGGTAAATGGGCCATCTCGGGCCATAGCGCTCTCCTTTGTCCACAACGCCGAGGGTTACCCCGTCCCCGGCCACGACTCAACGCGACAATCTAAAGCTACCCTGTCGCACAGGGTTGTCAAGAGCGAACGGTTGTCCGTCGAACAGGTGTGTGGTGTCTAGCCCGAGAACACCTGGGCTTCGGGACTCAGCGTAGGGCCCCCGTCGTCTGCCCCACCTCGATCAGGTGGCCATCCGGGTCTCGGATGTAGGCCCGGATCTCCCGGCCGTGGTCCTTCGGCTCGGTAAGAAACGTCGCGCCTTTGGCCGACCAATCTTTGTAGGCCTTCTGAATGTCCGCGACCCGGATGTTGAGGAAGGCGCTGGTACGGTTCGGGTCGGGCGGCGTCGTCAGGGTCACGGTCGGCTTGTCGTCCGTGGGCCCGCCGCCCACATTCAGGATGAGCCACGAGTTGGCGACCTTCATGATCACCGGGTCACGCTCGATGAGCACTTTGCCGCCAAAGATCTTCTGGTAGAAGTCCCGCGAGCGATCCTGGTCGGCGACGACCAGGAAGTGGGTGATGACGAAACCATCTTTGGGTGCCGGAAAGTCATCGGGGTTCATGTTGGTCCCTCCATTTGCCTTGCACTCACCTGACATTACGCCGAGCCGCGCGCGGCTACGTGATCCAGGATCAGGTCCGTAATCGCTTCGGGCTGCTCGACCGTCGCCAGGTGTGAGGCGCCTGGGATGACGACGACCTCGCCGCTTGCCATCCTTCGGGCGATTTCACGGGACAGCTCGGGCGGCGTCGCCGGGTCCTCGGCGCCGGCGATGAGCAGGGTCGGCGCCCCGATCCGCGGCAGATCCTCGCGCAGGTCCATTGAGGCGATGGCCTCGCAGGCACCGGCGTAGCCTTCGGGCTGAGTGGCCAGCAGCAGCGCCTTGATCGACGCGACGACATCTGGCCGCCCGGCTGGGAACGCGGGTGTGAACCAGCGACCGATGACGGCATCGGCGATCGCGGCCATCCCCTGCCCGCGCACCACCGTGGCTCGCGCGGCATAGTCCTCTGGCCGGGGCATGCGTGCCGCTGTACCGCAGGCCACCAATCGGTCGACCCGCTCCGGCGCGTTCGCCGCGAGCCACAGGCCGACCATGCCGCCGAGGGAGACACCGCAGAACGCCACCCGTTCCAGCGCGAGCCGATCGAGCAGCCTCAGCAGGTCCCGGCCCAGGTCGCCGATGGTGTACGGACCAAGCGGGACCGGCGATCCGCCGTGGCC
>WNFJ01756942.1_pt1 | contig 15590 bp, 14 predicted proteins | sample 5400461 | NCBI WGS metagenome assembly WNFJ01 (sample SAMN13153349, study PRJNA577476) | soil metagenome | isolation source: 115 cm saprolite on Douglas fir-dominated hillslope | place: USA:California | collected 2013-09-17 | reverse complement strand
AGGTCCCTGAGCGGCCCATTCAGTTAGTATTCGGGGGCAGAGACGGGCACACGCTCTTCATTGCCGCGCGAACGTCCCTCTACGCCGTTCGCACCAGATTCAAAGGACGGTGACGGTCTCCTGCCGTTGGCAACCGCGGTGAACTGTCTGATGACGGCTTTGTTCATAGCGCCAACGCGCCGCCACTAAGTCAGGGCGTGAGGCGGTGCCACTCCTGGCAGCTTCCCTGTCATCTGTGGATCTGTTTGAAGTCGAAATAAGCCAGATTCATGCTAAATACGATTATGTGGACAGCGTGAATTACGCAAACAACAAGATGGCCTACAAGGGAAAAGAGCTGGAGCAGCTTCAGGCATCAGGCACCCGAGTCGTCGTGCTGGAGAATAAGCACACATCGGAAGATGTCGCCGCTGCTCGCAAGTCATGCCACGAGCCGAAGTCAGTTGAACCAACAGCGAAGAAGTGAACGACTCTAGCGGCAATGTTGCTGCCCTGCCTATTGACAGGTGTGATTTAATCAGAAAAAGGGAAAGCCCGGTTAATGCCATTGCCAATTGCCAATTGCCATTTGCTGATTGCTCATCTACTAATTGATCGTCGATCAGGCGGGCTGCTGGTAGAGGCCGATCACGTTTCCTCCGGGATCGCGGAACCGCGCCGTGATCTCGGGCGCGTCCGCGGCGATGGGCTGCACGATCTCGCCGCCGGCGGCGACGACGGCGTCAACGGTCGCGGCCACGCTGTCCACCATGACGTAAACCAGAAGCCCGGGCTTTGCTGCGGGCGGGCGCCCGAGTAGCCAAGTGCCGCTTACCTGGCCGGTGGTGTCATCAAAGGCGGTGCTGCCATCGCCGCGCTTCCGGACGTTCCAGCCGAAGACCCGTTTGTAGAAGTCGGAAGAGCGCGCAATGTCGGTGGCGGGCATCTCGATATAGCAGATCTTGCCGTTCGCAAGCGTAGGAGGCATCAGTCTTTCCTCAGGGCGTTTATTCTAGCAGCTCTCAAGGTCTCCTGTCCTCCCCACGACTCGCAGAGCAGACAGACAGCACGCCTGGCTTGATCGCAAGACCGCCAGGCGAGTGCTGTTGGTCTGCTGAGCGTCGCCCTCGTAACGGCCGGACTATTTCTATTTCGCCGGCTGGGGTTCGAATTCAGCCAGCAGCGTTTCGAAAGACAGAGGCTGGCCGGTTTCAAGCAGGCTCTTGAGGCTGCTGAGTATCGCGGGCCAGCCGTTGTTGATGCCTCTCAGGGTATTCGTCTGCTTTTCGAGATCCTGGGGCAGCAGGTTTTCGTGTGTGAGCGTCAGCTTGACCATCGGACCTACTGGCGTGATCTCGTAGGTTACCTGCGAAGGCCCTTTCCGTTGCGCCGCTAGAGGATCCGCCGGGCGAGTGAAGGTATAAGTGAGACGGCGAGGAGGATCACAGGCGATGACCTTGCCCTCAAGATTCCCCTTTCCCTCCAAGAAGTCAGCGTTGCGCACATAGATCGGAGAGCCTGTTTTCCAGTCAGACTTGACGCGAAATCCAAACCAATACTTCGCCGAGAAATCGCCATCGGTCAGAGCTTGCCACAACTTCTCGGGAGTTGTCATGATATAAATCGCGTAGACGAAGGTCTGGCTTTGATTATTCTTTTCGTTCATTGTGTTTCTCCTCAAGACATGATTTGAGTTCCGAGAGCGCTTGCAAGCGATGGCGTTCGAACTTGTCGATCCAGCGTTCGGAGATCTCGTGAATCGGCACTGGGTTCAGGTAGTGCAGTTTCTCGCGCCCACGCCACAAGGTCACCACGAGGTTCGCCGACTCAAGGATGGCCAGGTGCTTGGTGACGGCCTGCCTGGTCATCGCCAAATGCCCGGCCAGTTGGCCGAGACTCTGGCCGTTGTTGGCATGAAGCTTGTCCAATAGCTTCCTGCGGCTTCTATCGGCGAGTGCCCTGAAGACTTTGTCCATGGTTCAAGTTCGTGCGCTCTCTCATCTTGAATATATGCAACCATACGGTTGCATGTCAAGCGCCTTCGTTAAAAACCGCGAAACGTGGGCCGCTGCTTACGTTTGTCATGTGGAGCGAGTCCGACTGAGCGTAGCGAAGGGAGGACGAGTCGACGAACGGGCGCCCATTCTCCGCGTTGTTGCGAAAGGGTGGAGGCATTCGGAGGTTAGGCTGCTTGAGTCCCTGGTATGGCCGCTGCAAACTTCAAGACTGTTGGTCGAGTCAGCCTTTCAAAGTCCTGGTAAGAAAGACGGACCAATTCGTTGTGAGAACCTGCGTTAAACGCTATCTCCTTGTCCTGGTTCAGACTCTGGTCCACAAAGACAGGCATTCCATACAAGTTTCCAAAGGGCGGCATGGCGCCGGTCTCACACTCTGGGAAGCGTCCTCTGAATTCCGATTCTTGAGCAAGCTCAACATTGTTTGCGCGGACGGCCGCCTGCAGAAGAGAAAGGTCAGCCCGGTAAGAGGAAGGAAGAACAACCATCGCCAAAACGTCATCGATTTTTACAATCACGGTTTTCGCCAGTTCTTTCCCCGGAGTATGAGTCAGTGCGGCAAGCTCCTGCGCTGTGTATGCGGTCGAATGGGCGATGGTCACATACTTGATGTTCTGGCCATTCAGGAACTCCACCAGTCTGCCGACGGGCATACGTAACCCCCTCGTTTGATTTAGATACTTCCTGCCCCGGAACAGATGTATTCGGATGGTAGAGACGCGACATTGTCGCGTCTCGGAGACGTGGCGTGCCACGTCTCTACCGCCTCGGGGGTTTCGGGATGCTGTGTCGCGGGGTGGGAGAACGTCGGACGGGTTCCATTGCTCTTGTATCGCTTTTGGCGCCTCCCGGTACGCGCTGTGATGGGACACAGGAATTCTAGAACAGCTCTAGCAACACGATTTTCTTACTCCCAAGTTTTCGCTTGACTTCCACCGGCTTTCTTGATACTATATCGTAATATTGTACATAACGCTATCATTATGAAGATTCCGCAGCGCGAGCCCTTTCGCCCGCCCAATGGCATGTACGCGGCGTTTTCGAGGGGGTTCAGATGAGGATTCGGTTTGTTGGTCAGGGTCAAAACCACAAGATATTCGATTGGCCCAGGAAATCCCTCGTTTTGAACCCAATATGTTGTGGATGTCGCGATCCACGAGGGGGCGGGACGGTTGGCCGTCGCAGAAATGGGAGATTTCAGGCGGAAAGCCGGCGGTTAACCGTCGGTTGGATGGCCGCTAAGTCCTTTGTTTCATCGGTTGACACGGTTGCAACCGGGTAGGGGGGAGGGGCGAAGAAAGATCGTGGGGCGAAGAAAGATCGGGTCATAGGGAGAGATCGCCGACATCGCCGTCATCGCACGCGATCTGGCGATCGGGAGATCGGAAACCGGAAAACCATACCACTTGATAACGCTGATGCCACTGATAGGACGGTCAAGTTCCCGATCAGTCGAATCAGTGTTAATCAGCGGTAAGGTTTTGGTTGCTTTCACTGCACGGTCAGCGTCAGCTGCTGAGTCCGGGTGATGCTCCCGTGATCGCCGAGATCGGAAACCGGAAAACCTATCACTGATAACGCTGATGCCACTGATGGGACTTGGGATTGTTGGTCAAGTTCCCGATCAGTCGAATCAGTGTTGATCAGTGGTAAGGTTTTGGTTGCTTTCAAAGGACTTCGGGTGGGACACACAGCGCGGGCATCCTTCCGGCATTCGTAGTCATTCTCATGGAGAAATTGTCATTACCGTGGTCGTTCAGCAACTGCGATTCAAAGCACAGAAGTGTTCCTCGATTCACTCCAGACAAGGGGTTTCCCATGCTGTTCCAGGATCGATTCGAGGCCGGCCGCCTGCTGGCGGCCAGGCTGAAACAATTCGCCAACCGGCCCGACGTCGTGGTTCTGGCGCTGCCGCGAGGTGGGGTGCCGGTTGGGTACGAAGTGGCCAAAGCGCTGAATGCTCCTCTCGATGTCTTCATCGTGCGCAAGCTGGGGGTGCCCGGTCAGGAGGAACTCGCCATGGGTGCGATTGCTTCTGGCGGGGTGCTTCTGCTGAACCACAACATTGTCGAGGCGCTGCGCATTCCTGAGCACGTGATCAACGCGGCGGCGGCAAGAGAGCAGCGCGAACTGGAACGCCGGGAACGCGAATACCGCGACGGCCGCCCGCCCGTCGACGTGCGGGGAAAAACCGTCATCGCGGTGGATGACGGTCTGGCGACAGGCTCTTCGATGCGCGCGGCTGTCGAAGCACTCAGAAGGAAGGGTGCGGCCCGGATCATCGCGGCTGTGCCCGTGGCTTCGCCCACCACCTGCGCCGAGTTCGAATCAGAAGTGGATGAGGTGATCTGCGCGGTGACCCCGGAGCCATTCTGGGCGGTCGGCCAGTGGTACAAGGATTTTTCCCAAACCAGCGACCAGGAGGTACACGATCTGCTGCCCCGCGCGTCAAGCCAGCCGGCCAAGAAGGCCGCCTGATTGAAACCAGAAATCGGGATTTTACCTAGAGCGTGTTTCAAAAACTTTATTGGGGGCAGCGATTTTTCAAACCTCAGGGGCTGAAGCCCATGTTTTTTGAGGGTTTTGAACGGCACGGCTGAAGCCGTGCCCCTTCAAACCGCCCATTTTTGAAACACGCTCTAGAGCGTGTAAGCGTGTTTCCTAAATGTGCTTTGCCAGGATGCCCTTTGCGGTCTAGGAGCAGCGACCAGATGCCAATGGAACAATCGACAAACGAACAAGCAGTCCACATTCCCGTTGGGCCGATAACGCTCGAAGGCGATCTGGCCGTTTCCGAGTCCGCGCATGGCGTGGTGCTGTTTGCGCACGGCAGCGGCAGCAGCCGCCACAGTCCACGGAACCGGTATGTGGCACAAGTGTTGCAGCAAGCGGGGCTGGCAACGCTCCTGATGGACCTGCTTACCGAGGATGAAGAAGTCATAGATGAGCAGACTGCCGCGCTTCGTTTCAACATAGACTTCCTGGCGACGCGCCTGATTGAGGCTACGGGGTGGCTGCGGGAGCAACCACGAATCGTACAGCTACCGGTGGGTTATTTCGGCGCAAGCACCGGCGCGGCGGCCGCTCTGGTTGCCGCGGCCAACCTTCCCGGTCGAGCGGGCGCGGTGGTCTCGCGCGGAGGGCGGCCCGATCTTGCCGGAGAAGCATTACGACACGTAACGGCGCCCACGTTGCTGATCGTGGGCAGCAGAGACTTAACCGTGCTGGAACTCAATCGCAAAGCCCTGGCCCTGTTGCCCGGCGAAAAGGACCTGAAGATCGTACCCGGCGCCACGCATCTGTTCGAAGAACCGGGAACGCTGGAACAAGTCGCGCAACTGGCGCGGGACTGGTTTGATTCCCACCTGACCTTTAGTGAGGACCAGAGCCGGGCGGCGTAGACGGGTCGCCCTTCTAGGGAAGCACCAGTGGCGAAAGCTACATAATCGGTTGTTCGCGGTATTGCGAAGCACGAGGAGAAAGCTATCGGGGACCAGGACGCTCGAGAAGCAGTAGCTTCCGGTTTTCCGCACAACCGGCTTAACAGCCGATCGCTAACCGCCGGTTGCTATTTCCAGCGGCTGGGTCAGGCGGAAACCGAGGCGGCGTTCGCTGGTGAAGCCGGCAGCCTTCTCGTCGCTTGCGAAGCTGTTGGCCGTTCCGCCTCCGATAATGCCCAGGTTGCGATTCTTGAAACTGCCACCGGCGGCGATGACGCTGGTGGTCTGCAGGGGCAAGGTCTTCCCGTTCACGCTGATCGCGGAAAGAGTGATGCGCACGTATCCAGCCTTGCGCAGACGGCCTGATTCACGGGCCGCCAGCACCTTTCCGGTGATCTCTGCGCCCTTTGGCGCCACCGTCTGGTCCTGGACCAGCACGGGCTCGTCCAAAACCGCAGCAAAAGTTTGTCCGGGCTGGGCGGAAGAACTGGTGAGCGCTTGCTGCAGACGCACATAGATAACGGTGTTCGCGGGAATCACCGCGGGCCTGTTCTCCCTAAAGGGCAACTGCTGCGACTTAGGCATGTCCCCGGCGACCGTGGAAGGCTGATCGCCAATGCCGTTGCAGCCGATGGCTGAGACCAGTCCAACCAGCAACACCGGCGCGAATTGCTTCTTCCAAGATTGATACTTCATAACTGCTCCGGACGGAGTGGCCACCTTTGAGTAATTACTAACGCTGCAAGGGAAGGGCCATGGCAAGTAATTTGTTTTCAATGCCACAGGTTCGTAGTAGCGCCGTTTATAGTGTAGTTTTTACCGTACCATACCTGCGCCCGCCCGAGGAGCCTGTGCTCTTCAACCTCGAGCGGTATGGCGCGCAGACACAAGACTCACTGGGCGCTGGCGGAAGCTTCGGGCTGGATGATGACGCCGTCGAAAGGAGTAGTGCCGAGCAGGCGTCCGCGGGCGGGACTGACGCTGCGCAGGCGCCAACCCGAATTGATGGGCGACCAGGTGCGACCGCCATCCAGGCTCTCAAAAACGCTGGTGGAAGATGCGCCGGTTGCCAGGATGCGCTGGTTCTGTTCGTCAAACTGGAGGCCGGCCACGTTGGCGAGACGCAGCGAAAAAATCCGCTTCCAGGAATCGCCCATGTCCGTGCTGCGGAATACGCCTTCGCGCGCCGCCAGCCAGATGTTGCCGGAGGATTCCACCGCGACCGAGTTGATGTTGAAGTCCTCGTATAAAGACTTGGGGGGAAGCCAACTCTCGCCGCCGTTGACTGACACCGCGAGTGCATTGCGGCCGGCGGCGACTACCATACGGTCGGCCACGGCGATGCTCATGACCGCGGTTATGCGCGGCAGCTCCAGCGTGCGCCAGGTGCGCCCTAAGTCCGGGCTGACCAGGAAGCCGGTGGCGGTGGCTGCGAACCATCTTTGCGGAGTCACTTCCAGGTCGGTCACGCGCGAGGCCAACTCGCCGGCGATGGGGCGGTTTGCTGTCTGTGTCCTCTTCACGGAATCCGCTTGCGCCTTCACGGAAACCTCTTCGATCTTGCCCTCGGCGTCATTCCGGCCGGCGCCGGCTGTATTCGCCAGGCCGTTGCGCGGCAGCCAGCGCGAACTCCCGGGTTGGAGCATAAAGATACCGCGGTCCGTGCCGGCGACCACCGAGTTATCGGCTGCTTGCCGCAGCACCAAAACGTCGCGGCCGTCCAGGCCATCGCTGATCTGGCTCCAGGTCTGGCCGCGATCGCGGGAGATGAAGGCGCCGCCGAACTCCTTGTCGTTCAGCACGCCGGCGTAGACCACGGAGCTATCAGCGTGGTCCACCAGCAGGGCCGCCACCTGGCGGTGGGTAAAGCCGCGGTTGGATGTTGCGAAAGTTGTTCCGCTATTTTCGCTTACCAGCACGCCGCCGCGGTCGGTGGCCAGCAAGAGACGCGACGGCCGCCGGGGATCGATGAGCACGTCATTCACCACCACGTTTGCGCCGGTCAATCGCTGCCAGCTGGCGCCGGCGTCGTTGGTCTTCCACAGGCCTTCGGTAGTGCCGGCGTAGACCGCATTGTGGTCCGTCGGGTCCATGCGCAGGGAGCGGGTCCGCCGCGCGGAATAAGGTATGCCCTGCAGCTTGCGGAAGAGATCGCCGGCTGAATCGCTGCGGTAGATGCCGGAGCAGGCGCTGATGTACACGGTGGAAGCGTTCTGCGAGTCCACGACGATGGAGAAGACGTCTGAATCGTCAATCACGCCTTTCTTGATGCTGTGCCAGGTCTTGCCGCCGTCGTCGGTTTTCCAGGGCAAGTGCCAGGTGCCGGCGTAAATCACGTCCGGGTTGGCCGGATCGATGGCAACGGACTCCACCTGCTTGAGTTCCACATGGTTCGCCGGGGAGATGCGCTGCCAGGTGTCGCCGCCGTCGCCGCTGCGGAAGACGCCATCGAGCGCGCCGGCCACCAGGATTTTCTGGTCGGAAGGTGCCAGCGCCAGCGCGCGGATGGATTTGCCATGCATGTCAGGAAGGATGTCCCAGCTCTTGCCGCCGTCACGGCTGCGAAACACGTCGCCGTCACTGCTGGGAGCCTGGGCGTTCCAGGCGGCGACGTAAATGTTGCGAGTGTTGACGGGGTCGATCACGATGTGGTCCAGCACCATCTCGGAAGGGCTGCCCAAATACGCGTAACGCGACCAAGTGCCTCCGCCGTCAGCCGAGAGGTAGAGCCTTCCCGCGCTGGTGCCGAGAAAAACGCGGTCGGGATCCTTGGGGTCGAAAGCAAGAGTGCGAACGCTGCCGCCCTCGGGGCCGAGCGGCTGCCACTGCTGGGCGTTGGCCAGCCCGGCACAAGAGAAAAACAGCAGGAGCAAAATGCAATGTGTACCGATCCAAATACGCATGGACGCTAGATCAAACCCTCCCCAATCTCCATGGCAGGAGATTGCCACGGTGGGTTTTACACCGGCAAGTTACTGAAGGCCAAGCGAATTCGCGGGGGAGCCGGTTAGACAGCAGGCATGCTCCAGGACAGCAGAAACCGGCCTAAATTAAGATTCGTGTGTTCTTTTCCCATCAGGGTTGCGTCGCGCTAACGGCGGTGACTCGCAACAGAATCTGTGTACCGCTCTCAAGCTTGACGTTCCCGGCTCGCGACAGAATCACCGGCCCCGGCGTGCTGCTGCTCGGTCCCGGGATCAAGGTCAGGCCCTTCACCCCGTAAACACCCAACGGCATTCCCACGCTCATCGGCTTCTGTTCCTCCGCCGGAGTGAGCGGCCTGCCTCCGGACGGGATTGAACTCACGTCAGAGGAGCTCGGCGGCGGCTGAAAGGTGGGTACTCCGGCGGGATTGGTGGCGATGTCGTTATTCGATGCTCCGGAAGAAGTGACCCCGCGCGTGGAGGCTGATCCTGTGCCCATACGCGTTGGCTGGCCGAAGCCACCTGCCATTCCACCCATGGGAGCAAGCATCTGGGAGGGCTCGTCAACCCTCGACCTTCTGACCGCGGGAGCCTCCAGCGTCTGCAGTACGGCTTGAAAGTCCACTTCTCGGGAATGTTTGAGAAGAACCTTGTCGAAGACGATTCCTAACCGCGACTCCGGGTCGTCGGTCCGGTAGACCTTGACCTCGGAGACGTGGCCAATGAGCCTGGATTCCACAGGGATGATGATCTTGCCGTGCCACAGCACATCCTGGGTTACCTGGGCCTTGACTTGATCACCAGGCTTCAACTTCTTTGCATTCAAAGATTGCGTGAATTCGGCTAGGATGTAAAACGCAGCGTTGGTGGGGGAGCTTGGCGCCACAGCCGTGGTCGGGGTGGCCGCGATGTTTCCCCGAGCTGGGGTCTGTTGTGCCGTGCAAACGCGAAGGCTCGGTCCAACACAATTGGCCGCAAACAAAACCAGGGCAGTAACCATCGAGCGGTTCTTCGTCATCTTCTACCTCTTCCCGCCTTTTGCTTGAAAAGCATCCGGAGCGCCGCAATGTGGCCTAGCATTCTGCACCAATCGGTGGCAAAGATAAACCACTATTTAGGACAATCGCGGGCGGAACGAAAGTGCCATGAAAGGACCGCAAAGGACGTACGGCGTTCGCCTGAGAAAAGGCAAAAAAATGCGGCCAAGTCTACACTCGGCCGCTTCAAAAACACTGAGGGTGAACTTACTGGGCAGAGCCGGTGACCTGCAACAATACTTGCGTTCCGCTATCCAGTTTCACATTGTGAGTCGGGGAGCTAATCACCGATCCTTGAGCGCTGCCCGCAGCGGCGGAATTGAGCGTCAGTCCCTGCAAGCCAATCACACCTCGGCTGGCGCTAGTGAGAGCGCCCTGAGATGACAGCCCTCCGGCCGCTCCCGTGACGGCTCCGGTGGCTGTGCCACCAACGGAACCAACTGCGCCGCCCGCGGTGTTGGTCGCGGCGCCCACAGTTGAGCCAACGCTGGACACGGCGCCACCAGCAACTCCTCCCAGCCCGCCGCTGGACCGCCCGCCCCCTCCGCCTCCCGAGGGAGCCGCCATGCTTGCGCTTTCATCCGCCGCGGTAGCGAGCCCCGCATTCACGGGAGGAGCCAGCGCCTGGATCACTCCGTTGAATGCGAGTTCCTGCCCTCCGTTCAGAACGACTTTGTCAAAAGCGATGCCAAGCCTGGAATCAGCTTGCCCTTTCGAGTGCGCCTGGGCTTCAGTGACGTGGCCGACGAGTTTCGATCCTTTGCGCACGACCACTTTGCCGTTGGATTTTACGTCCTGGGTTACTTTGGCGCTAACTTCGTCTCCCGCTTTTGCTTTTTTGGCGTCCAGAGACTTAGTGAGCTCTGCGTTCAACATCGTGCCGCTACTCAATGCCGCGGAACCGGCGTCGCTGCCGGCAGTGGCCGCGCCAGCCACGCCGGCGCTGGCGCTGCTTTTGGAACCGCTTTCGTGCTCTGTGTTGGGCTGAGAGGAAGCCTGCGCATTGCCGGACGCATCGACCTTCGCCGAGGCGCCTGACGTCTGCGCGCTTTGGCTGGTGCTCGCGCCGGCGCTAGTCTGTCCCGGCGTTACAGAGGCGTTGGCAGAGCCAGAACCGCTGGCTGTCTGCGCGGCAGAAGCAAGGGTCAGAAGGCCCGTGGTCAGTAAGGCCATCCAATGGATTTTCATTCGGTAATCTCCTTTTATAGTTGTCCAATGTAGGGAGAAATCGCAAAACGGCGAAGTGGTTTGCTTGGTTCAGATGCAGATTACCAGAAAACGGCCACGTTAAAAAAGTAAGTTCGTTGTTACCAGAGGCTTAGATCATGTAGACTTTTTTACACAGTTCCACATCTAACCCTCAAGTTGTGATCTGGCTTGCTGATAAACCTCTCTGAAAGGGGCGGATTTGAGTGTTCAAGAAAAGGTCCTCATTGTAGAGGACGAAGAAAACGAACGATCGGGGCTGGCGGAATTGATCACGGCCTGGGGCTATCGCACAGAGACCGCGCGTGACGGCCTGGAAGGGCTGGAAAAAGCGGCTGCCTGGTCTCCGGGGATTGTATTGACGGACCTTAAGATGCCGCGAATGGATGGCATGGAATTGCTGCAGCGGTTGGCCGATCAGTCGCAGCCGGTCGCGGTGGTACTGTTGACCGCCCAGGGAAATATTGACGTGGCCGTGGATGCCATGAAGGCCGGCGCTTATGACTTTATCCAGAAGCCGGTGGATACGGCGCGGCTGAAGCAGATCCTGCAAAACGCGGCGCGGCAGCGCGGCACCTCGCTGGAACTGGAAGTTACGCGCCGCAAGCTCCGCGACGCCGGCGAACTGGGAGCCATGGTGGGTTCTTCCCGGGTGATGCAGGAGATCTTCAGGCTGGTGGAAATGGTGGCCCCCAGCACCGCGTCTGTCCTCATTACCGGCGAGAGCGGCACCGGCAAAGAGATGGTGGCGCGCACCATCCACGAGCTCAGCCCGCGCAAAAATAAACCGTTTGTCGCCATCAACTGCTCGGCCATTCCGGAGACGCTGATCGAAAGCGAGATCTTCGGCCACGAGAAAGGGGCCTTTACCGGAGCGCTGGAGCGCCGCGCCGGCTGCTTCGAACTGGCCGAGGAAGGCACGCTCCTGCTGGATGAGATCGGCGAGATGCCAATCGCCACCCAGGCCAAACTGCTGCGCGTGCTGGAAGACCGCAAGCTGCGCCGCCTGGGCAGCAAAGCTGAGACCACGGTGGACGTGCGCGTGCTTGCCGCTACCAACAAAGTGCCGGAGGAAGCAGTGGCCAACGGCTATTTGCGCAACGACCTCTATTACCGGCTCAACGTGTTCAACATTCATCTTCCCCCTCTGCGGGAACATAAAGACGATATTCCGCAACTGGTGGAGGCGTTGCTGGCCGAGATGAATGCCAAACATGGTCGCAACGTCGCGGGCGTAGGCGATGTGGTGCTGCAGGTGTTTCACAGCCACCAGTGGCCGGGCAACGTCCGTGAGTTGCGCAACACGCTGGAGCGCGCCGTGATCGTGTGCGATTGCGCCCTGGTCGAGCCGAGGCACCTGCCGCCCAACTTTGGCAGTACCGGCGTGAAGGCCCCCGTCGGCGACGGCGACGGCATCCGCCTGGAAGTTGGGACCACGGTCGAAGAGGCGGAAAAGATGCTTATCTTGAAGACCCTCGCGGCCACCAATAACAACAAAACCCGGGCCGCGGAAATCCTGGGAATCAGCCTGAAGACCTTGCATAATAAACTGAAAGAATACGGCACTGCCATGGCCGGGGAACCTGCGCGGTAGAATCGAACTGAACTTATGCCTGCGCTGCGTCTGAAAACCAAGCTGGTTTTCGCCATCACGGGAATGGTGGTGGCGATTGTGGCCACCCTCGCCGCCTTGTACATCTCCGAAGTGGTGCACCAAAGGATCGAGGAAGCGTACGACAGCAGCCTTCTCATCGGGCATGAGGTCTTCAACGTGGCCCGCAACTCGCTGGAAGTTGATTTGGCGAGCTCCAAGATGAATGTCCATAATTCGAGGGAGGTCGCTTCCGCGGTGCAAGAGGTGCTGCAGACCGATTCCGGAATAAACGCGCTGCTCGAATCCGTGGAGGGCTATTCGCAGACCATCTACGACGCCGCCATTGTCGACAGCAACGGCCAAGCCTTACTCCACAGTAACCAGGAATTGCTGGGCAAGCCGGTCCCCGCTCGCCAAGACTTTTCTATCATTGCCACCGCCGGAATCCGCAAGCAAATGAAAGTCATTTACGGGCCGCCGCAGGTCTACGACGTTCGCGTGCCGCTGCTGCGGGATGGCATGCCTTTCGGCGAGGTCAGGATCGGTATCTCCACGGTTTTTCTGAAGAGTGCGATTCGTGACCAGATGCGCCGCGCCTTGGCCTTGTCCGCGGGCGCCATTCTGGTTTGCCTGGTACTGAGCGCCGGCCTGTCCAACTTCGCGCTGCGGCCGCTGGCCGCCATCAGCCGCCGCCTGGACATGATCACCTCCGGCCATGTGGAACTGGCCGAAGCCCCGGCCAAGCGGTCTGACGAGTATGGCGCCGTTTCCACCAAGATTGAACGGCTGGGCCGGCAGATGCGCGATGTCAAGGAAGTCTTTTCCGCCATGAAGGAGAACCTGGACCAGATGATGGCCAATCTGCAAGACGGCGTCATGCTGTTCACCAGCGACTTCCGGGCGGTGCTCGTCAGCGCCTCGGCCGAGCGATTCATCGGCAAACCGCGTGGCGCCATGCTGGGTTGCAGTCCTGCTGAGATTTTCTCCGAAAACTCGCCGCTGGGGCGCGCCATCCTTGAGGCCATCACCACCCACCAGCCCGTAGGCCAGGAAGAAATTGAGATCGAACACGGTCGCCACGTCCAGATTTCGCTGGACTTCATCGAGGAGCACGGAGAGCGAATTGGGGCCCTGCTCACGCTGCGCGACGCCGAATCGGTGCATCGTATCGAAGACGAGATCGAGCTTTCGCGCCGGTTGGCTGCCATCGGGCGCCTGACGTCCGGCGTGGCCCATGAAGTGAAGAACCCGATCAACGCTATCGTGGTCCACCTGGAAGTGTTGCGCCAGAAGCTGCGCGAGATTGACCCGGACACGCGCCGCCACATGGATGTGATCGGCAACGAGATCCAGCGGCTCGATCGTGTGGTGCAAACGCTGGTGGACTTCACCCGTCCTGTGGACCTGCGGCTGAACGAAATGGACTTGCGCAAACTGGTGGATGATGTGGTGATGCTGGCCTCGCCCGCCGCCGAACAGCACAAAGTCCGCATCGCGCGCCAAGCCGGTCAGGACCCGCTCGTGGTGCGCATGGACGCCGACCTGGTCAAGCAAGCCATTCTCAACGTTGTGCTCAACGGCGTGCAGGCCATGCCGGATGGGGGTAGCCTGCGCATTGCCGCCCGGCGCGACGGCGACGGAGCGCTCGTCAGCGTGCGCGATCAGGGGCCGGGCATTCCCGCCGACATCCGCGATAAAGTCTTCAATCTGTATTTCACTACCAAGAAAGACGGCAGCGGCATCGGGCTCGCCATGGCCTATCGCGTGGTGCAGTTGCACCACGGAAGCGTGGAGTTCACCTCCGTCCCCGGGCAGGGCACAACTTTTTACTTGCGCTTGCCTCTCGCGGAAAGTGTAGCCGGAAGCGAACCGGCTCGCGTTGCTTCCGCGGATTCGGTGAGCAAAGCATGAAGCCACTTCGAAACAATCCGCTCCTGCTGCTGGGTCTTGTTTTCTTGGCGTTTTGCTCCGGATGCGCCATGAGAAAACCCGTGACTGCGCTGCCGCAAGCGCCGGCGCCCGCGGCGGCTGCTCCGCAAGCAACGCCTGAGCCGGCCCCCGCAGAAGCTCAGCCACAAGCGCAGGCATCGCAAAAGCCTACTCAGGGAACTCCGCCTCCGGACCAGCAGCCGGCCCAGCCTGCGGATGAAAAGACGGACGAGAAAGGGGACGCGACCAAGGCCAAGAACGGCAAGCCGCGTTCGCCTGGGAAGAAAACGGAGGCTCGCAATGTGCCGCCGAAAACCGTGGTCAAGCCGGATGGAGCGGAGGCGATCTCGCCTCCGGGACAGATTTCGCCCAGCTTGCCGCACGCCGAGGTCGCCCAGACTCAGGCGACGACGGAGCAACTGATGCAAAGCACTGAAGCCAACCTGAACGGGATGAAGCGCCAGCTTTCCCAGGATGAGCAAGCCATCGTGACCCAGATCCGCGACTTCATGGCCCAAAGCCGCCAGGCGACCAAAGAAAACGATCTGGCGCGCGCACACAACCTGGCTGTGAAAGCTAGTCTGCTTTCTGACGAACTGGCCAAGCGACGCTAAAAAGCATTGGGTAAGTTGGTAATTGCGTAATTGGATTGCCCCGCGCAATGAACAATCTTCAAGTGCCTAATGACCCAATTACCCAACTACCAAATTTGACCCCTCTAATCAGTCTGTGTACGTAATTTGGACTGAGTGCGTCCCAGGGAACCCAAATTACCCGATTACCAAATTACTCAATTACCCAATCACCCAATCGCTTGCTCCTGATATCCTTCGGCCCATGACTCTGTCGGTTTGTATCATCACGTTGAATGAAGAGGCCAACATCGCGCGCACGCTCCACAGTGTCCGCGAGATTGCCGACGAGATCATCGTCGTCGATTCGGGCAGCACGGATTCAACCGTGGTCCTGGCCCAGCAACACGGCGCCAAAGTTTTCGTGGAGCCCTGGAAAGGATTTGCCGCGCAGAAGAACTCGGCGCTGGCCAAGGCCACCAGCGACTGGATTCTTTCCCTCGATGCCGACGAGGAAGTTAGCCCGGAATTGGCTGCCAGCATCGCGGCGCTGTTGAGGTCCGGACAAGCGCCGGCCTTTGACGGTTACCGGATGAACCGCAGAAACCTGTATCTGCAGCGCTGGCTGAAGCGCAGCGGTTACTATCCTGATCCCAAGCTGCGCCTGATCAAGCGCGGCGCGGCCGAGTTTGAGCTGCGCGCGGTCCATGAGGACTTGAAGATGCCGGGCAAGCTCGGCCATCTCAACGGCGACCTGATTCATCACGCCTATCCGACGCTAGAGGGCTTCATCGAGCATGCCAACCGGTACTCTTCTTTGGGCGCACAGATGGTAGCGGAGAAAGGCCCGGTCGGGTTTAGCTTCGTCAACATCGTGCTACGGCCTTTGGTGCG
>WNFJ01306400.1_pt3 | contig 15591 bp, 9 predicted proteins | sample 5400461 | NCBI WGS metagenome assembly WNFJ01 (sample SAMN13153349, study PRJNA577476) | soil metagenome | isolation source: 115 cm saprolite on Douglas fir-dominated hillslope | place: USA:California | collected 2013-09-17 | reverse complement strand
CATCGCTCGCCGTCATTGCGCAGGAAGCGCCACCCGGGAGGCCGCGGGTTGATCACGGTGAGCCGGTGCAGGATTTCGGCGCCGTCGTGTCGGCCTAAGACGCGGGCATCATCTTCAATAAGCAAGTGCACCGTGTTGGGCCCATGGTGGCAGCAGCGCCCGCAGGCAATGCAATCCGCGCCGCCCGGGTCGGGCTCGCCATCGACTGGGGCCGGCGGCGGCATCCTATGGAACGTCGATCGGCCAGGTTGTCCGCGCAAGCGCAGGGGTCACGCGCGAGAGCTCCCTGCGAACCGCTGCAGCCGTGGGGCGCTCGCGAGGCTCGCGCCGCAAGGTCGCGAAGAACAACTCGATCAGACCCGCAAGCTCAGGCCGCTTGGTCAGGGCGCGCATCTGCAAAGGAAAGCCGTCATGTGCGAGGTGCATGGCAATCTGAGCCATTTCCGTCGGGGCCTCGAAAAGGACGCGCCCGGTCAAGGCTTCGAATGCGATGCACGCGAAGGCGTATACGTCGGCCTTCGTCGGCGACAAATCAGAACGGCCGTCAAGCGCACCCCACACCTCAGGAGCGCCATAGGGGCCCGTCGCGCAACCAGGCCGGATGTGCCTACCCGAAAGGCCGAAATCTACGAGTACCGCCTGTTTACCGCGCCGCAGCACGACGTTAGGGGGCTTGAGGTCGAGATGCCCAATACCGACGGAATGCATCGCCTCGAGCCCGCGCAAGACGTCGTCGAGCACCTGCAGAGCGCGCGTCATGCTTAGCTCGCGCGCCTCCAAGAGCCGCTCGAGCGTGGTGCCCTCGACGAGTTCCATGACCAGGATGGGCTTGGGCTTGCATCCCTCATCGAAGAGGACAAACCGAGCAATGTTTGGATGTCTCGGCAAGCCCATGAGCGCCGTGGCCTCCTCACGGAACATCTTCAAGAATTCGGTCTCGCTCAGGCTGCGCGCTGCGGTCGCCGAAAACTCCGGCACCTTCAAGGCAAATCGCTCGGCGGCATCGTCTCCCTTGTCCTCGAGGCGCGTCGCTACGAACACCGACCCGACCGCCCCGGCGCTGAGGGCGCGCAGAACGTAAAAGCCCCCGATCGTACGCCGCGGCATCAACCAAGCGGGGAGCGCATCGGTGACGCGTAGGCTTTTGGAGTCGGTCGGCCGCCCCTCCTTGGGCAGCCCCGTCATACGCAAGACGACCCCCGTCACGAGCCTTCCGATCGCGTTGGGTATCCCAGCGAGCGCCACATCCAGCGACGAGGCCATGACCGTTCCGGTCAGCGACGCGTCGCTTCCCGAAAGAACGCGGGTCACGGCGACCGTCAGAGGGCGCAACGCACTTGGAGGACTCACCGAGGACCGATCCGGATCGAGGCGGCCTCGAGCGCCAAGTACGAGTTGGGCGAGCGAACCAAGTGCCGTCTCCAACGCCGAGACAGCCTCCGGTTCGCCGCCGCCTCCCGAAGGCGCAAGAGCTCGCAGAGACGGGGCATTCGCAATCGCGCTGAGAGCACTGCCAATACGCACGAGAACTGCCCGCAGGGCCTCGCTGCGCTTCGAGTCGTCAAGCGCGAAATCGCGAACGAGCTCTTCGTACGCCGATAGGGCGCCCCGGGCGTCACGAACGACTGCCTCCGCAAAGAGCGCATAGCGCTGCAGCACGTGCACCAAGTCGGGATCCATCGAGGCTTCGGCAAGAGTTCGAAGCTCGACGGGGTCCATTACTTGTCGGGAGACGACCAGGAGCACATCGATGGGATCGCACGTGCCCAGGCGTACGAGTGCGTCGAAAGCCCTTGCCAATGCGGCTATTATCGTGCGGCGAACGGGCGAGGCTGGACCACGCTCGAATCGGTCGAGCAAGGCGCGAGCGATGTGCATGCAGCGCTTGCGCAGGCGCGCAGCACGCGATGGATCGCTCTCCTCGTCGCCGAGATCGCCGTCGGCAAGGTGCAGCAACGCTCGCAAGCGCCGCAATGAGAGAGTCGGGTGCGCCGGAACGACTACCTGCCCTGGTTCTCCGACCAGCGGGGCTCCTTCGCGCGCAAGAATCCACTCGCCCAGCCGATCGCGCAGCGCGTCGAGAGACTCCTCGACCCCGCGCGCCGAGTCCCCACCGCCGAGTGAAAGCAGGTTTGCGAGCGACTCGTGCTCGAGCAGACTGACGTCGAGATCGCGCAACACCGCCATCGTGGTGCGCCGCGCGATCGATCCGGCGCGGCCGTCGGCGCTGTCTTCCTCTCGAGATACCGCCTCAATTGCGTCGACCGATGCACGCGCTGACGACAGAGCGCCCCGCGCACATGCGTAGGCCTCTCTTGCTCCATCGGTTGCAAACACGCCCAGCGCGCGCTCGATTTGCACGCGCACTGGTTCGTCGTCGCGCGCCGGGTTTTCCAGGTCCCGCGCAACCTCCAGAGCGAGCGCTCGCGCGCCGTCGTCGTCGGCCCTCTCGGCGTGGCCAGAAAGCAGCGCGAGAGCGCGGGCCGATGCGCGCTGGGTCATCGGCGCGTCACCCAGTTCTTTGCGGAGTTCGAGAACCGCTTCTCCGATATCGGGAGAAGCGCGTTCCAGCACCCGCTCGAGCAGTTGCATTGCCGCCTGCGGCTCGGTTTCCGCGGCTCTGGGGAGCCCCCATAGGAATGCAGCGGCGGCCCCGGGATCGCGGTCGAGAAGCCCTTTGGACAGCGCGGAAAGCGCCTGCTCGAGCGCACGCTCGGGCGCGACGCCGACGGAGGCGGCCAGGGAAGCCGCCGCCCGTCGCCATTCGGTGGGCGACAATGAGGGAGAGAGCGCCTGTTCGATCGCGCGGCCGAGCGGCGCGACCCACGGCGAGAGAAGGCCGCGGGCTACGGCGACGTGGCGCCAAATCAGCGATTCGCGATCCGCCAAGAGCCGATCCCAAGCGGGAGCGACCGCATCGCCGCTGAACACGCGCAGACTGTGATCGTCACCCTGCGAGGCTCGGACGGCCGCCTCGCGAGCCGCTCGTTCGATCAAACGCGCAGCCAGTCGGCGCGAAGACAGCGACCCGGTGGACGGAATCCCGATCCACTCTCGCGCCGATTCGCGTCGCGACGCGAGCGCGAGCGCGAGCGAACCGTCCGCCACTCCGGCAGCGATCGGCAGCTCAATGACGAGGGCAACGCGCGCTCGCATGGCTGGGCTGCCCAGGCCCCTGCCCCCTCCCAGCGCCATTCGCCGTGCAATGGCGACGAAAGTCTCCGCGTCGGCAGCCAAGACTCTCGCGAGCACTCGGCGGCCGAGCTCGCGCTGCTCCGGGCCCACGGGCAAGGCAGAGGCGAGCTCGTAGAGCGCCGCTCCCGCAGCTGCGGACGCAAGCCAATCCAGATCGTCGGCCAGACCCGCGTGCAGCGCCGAGCGCACCCCCGCAACAAGCGCGCTGGGATGAAGCCCCTCGAGCGGGCCGGGACCTTCTTCGGCGGTCGCTCGGGCCAAGGCAGCCATGGATTGGCGCCAACATGCGCGGCGCTCCGCGGCCGAACTGAGTTTGTCCAGCTCAAGCAGCCCGCTGGCGTAGAAAGTTGCGTCGCGCACTCTGGGTCGCAGGTTACAGGTTCCGGCGCCCGTGAGGAAATGCGCTGGCGCACGTAAGGTGCCTGACGGCCCCGCGTGCTATGCGGGGCCGCCCCCATGATCGTCCTCAACAACGTCACGAAGCGCTACGGCCCCAAGATCCTCTTCGAGCACGTGAATGTGCAGTTCGATCCGGGGAAGCGTTACGGAGTGACCGGAGCCAACGGCGCGGGCAAGTCGACGCTGATTGAAATGCTTGCCGGACAGGAAGACTGGGACGCCGGAAGCGTGGATATGCCCTCAGGCCTGCGAATCGGCGTCCTGGAGCAGAACCATTTTGCTTACGACCAGCAGAAGATTCTTGACACCGTGATGGCGGGCAAGCCGGAGTTGTGGGAGGCGATGGTCGAGAAGGAGAGGCTGCTCGCGGGCGAAGTCGATGACTCGATTGGTGTACGCCTCGCTGAGCTCGAAGGCACCATCGCCGATCACGACGGGTACGCCGCCGAGGGGCAAGCCGCCGAGCTTCTGGTCGGCTTGGGCATCGCGTCCGAGCGGCATACGGAGCCGATGCGTTCGCTTCCAGCCGGCTACAAGCTGCGCGTGCTGTTGGCGAAGGTGCTCTTCGGCCGGCCCGACGTCATGCTGCTCGACGAGCCCACCAACCATCTCGACTTGGAGTCGATTCATTGGCTTACGCGGTTTCTGGTGGACGAGCACAAAGGCACTCTTCTTGTGGTGTCGCACGACCGACACTTTCTGAACTCGGTAGCCACTCACGTCGCGGACATCGACTACCGTACAATCACGATTTATACGGGGAACTATGCCGATTTCGTGGCGGCCAAGTACGAGAACCAGCAGCGCGCAGAAGCCACTGCGCAGAGCGCCAAGCGCAAAATCGGCGAGCTGCAGGATTTCGTGCAGCGGTTCGGATCCCACGCGGCCAAGAGCAAGCAGGCACAGAGCCGGCTCAAACAGATCGAGAAACTTGAAGAGGTCGTCGAGACCAAAGGGGCCAAACGATCGAGCCTGGTGCGGCCTTACGTTCGCTTCGACATGGCCAAGCCGAGCGGGCGTGACGTCGTTCGCGTCTCGTCGCTGCGAAAGAGTTTCGGCGAGAAGGTCGTGCTCGACGACATCAATCTCAACTTGAGCCGCGGGGAACGAGTGGCCCTCATCGGCCGCAGCGGGATAGGCAAGTCGACGCTGCTCAAGTTGCTCGTTGGGGGCTATCAAGCTTTGGACGCCGAGACACGAATGTACACGCTAAAGCCGGACGCGGGCGACGTGCGCTGGGGCAACGACGCCAGCGTGGGCTACTTCGCCCAGGACCACCACGAGTCGTTGGGCGCCACCGCGAAGGGCACGACGCCTTACGACTGGCTCTATCGGTTCGACCCGCAGCGCACCAAAGAAGAGATACGCAGCATTTTGGGCCGTCTGCTCTTCAGCGGCGAGGCCGCGCTCAAGCCGACCGAAGCCCTTTCGGGGGGCGAGGCGGCGCGTCTATTGCTCGGCAAGATGGTTCTGGGTCGACACAATGTGCTGGTACTCGACGAGCCGACCAACCACTTGGACATCGAGTCCATCGAGGGGCTCCTCGAAGGGCTGCTCAAATTCGAGGGCACCATCGTCTTTGTGAGCCACGACCATCATTTCGTTGCCCGTCTGGCTACGAGGGTCCTAAAGCTTGGCGACCGAGCTCCCGGCGACAAGCGCGCCGGATGCGAACTGGTCGATTTCGGTGGAACCTACGACGAGTATCTAGAACGGTTTTCGAACTGACAGGAAACCCGTTCAGCATGAGCCTCACTCGGCTACGCAACCTGCTGGCCCGCACCTACTTCACGTTCGACGGGCGTAGCCTCGCGCTGTGCCGGGTCGTGTTGGGGCTCGTTCTGATAGTCGATCTCTTGCGACGCGTTCGTTGGGTGCGCGACCTATATACGAACGCGGGCCTATTGCCCAACCACACCATGCTCTGGAGGCCGTGGCAGCCGCGCCAGTTCTCCTTTTTCTTTATGGCATCGCTCCCAGAGGAAGCCGCGGCACTCCTCGTCGTGGCCGTCTTCTGCTTCTTTTGCTTGCTCATCGGCTGGCGGACACGACTCTTCCATGTGCTTTCGTTCGTCATGACGACGAGCCTTCACGAGCGCAACCTCATTGCAGAAAACGGCGGCACCGTGGCGCTCGCCACCCTAATGGTGTGGACCGCATTTCTGCCCCTGGGCCGGCGATTTTCGATCGACGCGCTGCTGGCGAGCCTGCGCGCTCGGCGCCACGAGCAGCCAAGCGACCTCACGCCCGAACGGCTGCCGGCCCCCGACGCTCGTCCTGCCGTTTCCCTCGCCGTGCTGGCGGTGTTGCTGCAGCTCGCGGCTATTTACTGGTTCAACTACGCGGCCAAGTCGGGCGCCACGTGGCGGGAAGGCTCCGCGGTGCACTATGTCCTTCAGCAGGAGCGCATTGTTACGACGCTGGGGGTTTGGCTGCGGCAGCACATGTCCCTTGCCCTCAGCAAAGTGCTTACACGGTCGACCCTCGGCATCGAGGCGACTGCTCCGCTGCTGATCCTGACACCGATCTTTTGGCGACAGACGCGCGCTCTCGCCATCCTGCTGCTCACCGGCCTGCACGTGGGCTTTGCCCTTCTGATTAACCTCGGGATTTTCTCGTGGGCCATGATCGCCTACTACCCGCTGCTCATTGACGCCTCGTTCTGGGACTCACTCTCGCGGCGCATGCGTGCGAGAGGACCGCACCTCACACTTTTCTACGATGCCGGCTGCGGAGTCTGCTTCCAGATCGCGCGGGTCTTGGCTCGGCTCGACGTACTGCATCGGGTGGCGTGGATTCCAAACTACGATCAAGGAGGACTGCCCGCGGGCGTCGAACCTGCGCTCCTCGAGCGGACCGTCGTGGTGGTGGACCCAAAGACGGGCCGGCGCTGGACCCGCTCGGACGCGTTGGCGCAAGTCTTTGCCAGCATTCCTCTCGGCCGGCTGTGGGCGTGGGTGCTGCTCTTGCCAGGCGTACGCGCGCTAGCCGGATACGCCTACGACGCCTTTGCACGCAACCGAACAAAGATCTCTACCTGGCTGGGTCTCGCTGCGTGCGCGATTACGGAGCGGCCCCCGGCGACAGCTACGCAGGGAGCACGGCTTTCGTACAATGACTCCGAGAATCCGCCTCCGATCCGCGCGTGGGGGAAGGCGCGATTGCCCCTCTTGCGAGAGATTTCGATCGCATTTGCGCTCATCGTGTTCGGGGCCGACATGTCGCTGGCGAACGGTTCCGTGCCCGAGGCGCTGCGATGGAGGCGAAGGCCCGCCTGGATGGCAGCGGCCGCTACCTACCTTCACGCTACGGAGGGCTGGTCGATGTTTTCGCCTGAGGCGCCCGTCTACGACATGATGGTCGTGGTCGACGCCGTAACGCAGGACGGCCGGCACGTCGATCCGTACAACGAGGTGGGCAGCCGCGTGCACTCGCTGCCCGTCGATGACATCCCGGTGCGCCTCGACAACGATTCGATGTTTTGTGACTACACCCTACAGATTCCGCGCGTCGGCGCGTATCATCAAGCTCTTCTTGAGTGGATTTTGCGCTACCCGGAGCGCACGGGGAATCCGCGCGACGCCATCGCGTCGTTCGAAGCAATCAAGTTGGAGCACACGCCTCCAGCGCCAGGCGAAACGCACGCCACCGAGGTGAGACGCTCGGTGTTCCTGAAGTGGCCGCAGTAGCGAGGTGCCGGCTACAACGGGGCCATTTCGCTTTGCTTGAGCAGCTTCGCGAAGCTTTCCTTGTCGATCGCTTTCTCCAGGGCCGTCTCCGGCGCGATGGTTCCGTCGCGGAAGTAGCGCTCAAGTGCGATGTCCATCGTCTGCATCCCCTGCCCCTGCCCGGCCTGCATCAGGTTGGGGATCTGGAAGGTCTTGTTTTCGCGAATCATCGACGCCAGAGCAGGTGAGCCGATGAGAATCTCGTGCGCAGCGACACGGCGCTTTCCGTCCGCTGTCCGGAGAAGCTGCTGAGCGACGATGCCCGCCAGGCTTTCCGCCAGCATGCCGCGAACTTGCGGCTGCTCGTCGGAGGGAAACGCGTTCACGATGCGATCGATAGTCGCTGCCGCGCTGTTCGTGTGCACTGTGGCAAAAACCAGGATGCCGAAGCTCGCGAGCTGCAGCGCCAACTTCATCGTCTCATTGGTCCTCAGCTCGCCGATGAGAATCACGTTGGGATCTTCGCGACCCGCGCTGCGAATCGCATGGGCGTACGTAGATGCATGCACCCCGATTTCGCGGTGTGTGATGCTCGCCTTTTGCGGGACGTGAACGAACTCGACCGGATCTTCGATGGTGAGCACGTGGCAGGCGCGCGTCGCGTTGATGTGATTGACCATGGCGGCGAGTGTGGTCGACTTTCCTGAACCAGTCGGCCCGGTCACGAGGACGAGCCCCGATCGCCTCTCCGCCAACTTGCGGATGGAGGGCGGGCACTTTAGCTCGTCGAGCGTCAGTATTCTTGTGGGAATCGTGCGGAAGACGGCGGCCAGGCCGGTGACCTTGTGGAAGTAGTTCGCGCGAAATCGCGCTTTCTGCTCGTACGCATAGGCAAAGTCGAGATCGAGCGTCTCGAGAATCGTCTTCTTTTGGTCGGGCGTCACGATCTCAAAAAGAAGCGACTCGATTTCCAGTCGCTCGATCGCAGCGTCACGCATCGCCACGAGACTGCCCCGAGCACGCATCATCGGCAATCCCGAGGTGCAAGTCGCTCCCGCCGGCCGCAAGGAGTGCATCGAAGAGCCGATCGATCTGCGGCACGTTACGAACTTCGCTTCCCGAACATCTGCCCCGCCTTGCCGAAGAGCCCGGGTGAATCCGGCCTTTTCTGCGGTTCCGGAGCCGCTACCGGCGTGCGCTTGTCGTCGAGCGCACTTTCGAGATCGTCCGGGTTCTCCGCCACAGCAACGGCGGCCTCTCGCGTTACCTTTCCCGACTTGACGAGGTCGGCCAGAGACTCGTCCATGCGCAAAATGCCAAAACCCTTGCCACGCTGCTGCAAACTCGGAATTTGGTAGGTCTTCGCATCGCGGATCAAGTTCCACAGAGCGATCGAGCCGGGAAGAAGTTCCGCCGCCACGACGAGCCCTTGCGCGTCAGCGGTTGGAAGCAGCCGCTGGCCGATGATAAGGTGCAGGCCGCCCGCTAGCGTCATTCGCACCTGCGGCTGGTCCCCAGGGGGGAAAAGATCGACGAGACGATCAATCGTCTTTGCGGCGCTTGGCGTGTTCATGGTCCCGAGCACGAGGTGCCCTGTCTCGCTTGCCGCGAGCGCCATGTGCACGGTCTCGGTATCGCGAAGCTCGCCGACTACGATGACGTCGGGATCCTCGCGCAGCGATGCCTTGAGCGCGCTTGCAAACGAGCGCGTGTGCGAGCCCACCTCACGCTGGCTGATCATGGCCTTCTTGCGTGGATGCACGAACTCGACGGGGTCCTCCACCGTGATGATGTGGTGAGTCGTCTCGCGGTTGATGATGTCGACGACCGCCGCCAGCGTGCTCGTCTTGCCATGGCCCGTCGGCCCCGTGACCAGGACGAGTCCCTGGTGATGGTGCGTCGCACGTTCGATTTCTGACGGGAGCCCGAGAGAAGCCAGCGTAGGCACACCCGGCGGAATGCAACGGAAACAGCCCTTGTAGCCGGTGCGCTGCCGAGAGACGTTGACGCGAAAGCGGCCGCGGCCGGGGCGCTCGAGCGCGAAGTCGCAAGAGCCCTGCTCTTGCAGGCTAGGCCATAGGCGGTCTGGGACTGCAGCGACGAGCGCCTCTTCGACCGCAGCCTCCTCGAGGGGCGGGCCGCGCTGCGTGAGATCCCCCGCGAGGCGAATGAGGATCGGCCGACCGGCCACCACGTGCAGGTCGCTGGCACCCGCTTCACGCGCAGTGGCCAATAGCGCGTCGAGGAAGCCGGCTGCGCGGCCTGCAATTGACGGCTTGGCCATCGCAATCGCCGGTCGTACGTCGACGGACCTCGGCGTCGACTCGGCCGCCGCACGCGACGGTTGGACACTCGTCAGCGGGGGCTCGAGGGACTTCTGCGAGGGCTCCGCGGGCTTGGGTCGGACCTGCGCAGGACCACCGGATAGTCCTTCTCCTGCGGCCACGTCGTCCTGGCCGGACTGCCCGGCAGGACGAGAAGGGAGCATTGGCTGCAAAGCACTTCGCGGCCCGGACGGCGGACGGGATCGTCGCGCTGCCGTAGCGAGCGGCGGGACCGTCGCTCGTCGCGCCAATGTGAAACGAGCCTGCACGCGACCCCCGCGCATCGCGGCCTGAATTGCGACCATGCCCACGCCTTCGATGCGGGTCGCCCACTGCGCCGGCCGCGCGGCAAGGTCCTCGACATGGCGACTGCCTCCCGCTTTGACGAGCATTTCCAAAATTGCCGAGGTCGAGCGCGCCGTATTGTCGACCGGTTCGTACTTGTCCCCTACGCGAATGCACGGCAGCCGATCGCTGGCGACTGCAAACTCAACGACATCGGCGCGCGTCAGCTCGCGCAAGAGTTCCAGCAGAGTCTTCATCCCAGCCAACCAAGGTACACCCCAGGGCTGAACTCACTCAACGCAATCCCCAGCGGCGCTCTACTCGGCTTGGGCCTCGGCCCCATTGACTCCCCTGGCGGTCTTCTGGGCGGGGTCGCCCGGGCGCGCTTCGCCGTGCGAATACGTACTGAAGAGGCGCCCCCAAGGCGTCTCGGCCCGCCACTTCTCGAAGATGCGCCGGTCCTTGAGCGGCCACCGGTAGTAGTCGTGATACGCCTCGCTTGCGAAGACGAAGAGGTTCACGAGCGGCGTGTGAAAGAAGACCTTTTGCACTCCTTTGAGAGGCCCAAACCAAAGAACGTCGCCGGCATGGCTCGCCAGATTATCGCCCACATGAAAGCCCCAGCTCTCGTGCGAGACGTCGTCCCCAACGATCTCGATGTCGCGCGGATCGCCCACGCCGAGCCCATCGTCGTGCGCCACTTTGATGTATTCGAGCGAAAGCGGGTCAAAGCCCATCATTTTCGCGGACACCGCGTCGATGGCCACCTGATCGGCGCTCGCGAGCATGTAGTCCTTGATCACCGGGATCATCGTGCGAGGCCCCGGTCCATTGCCCGCCGTGGTCCCGTCCATCACGGCAAACAGGCCGGTGTGAATCTCCTTCTGAATCGCGAGCAGATCGACGAGAGTGCGATGGATCCACGAGTGCGTGTAGTGCCGCTTCGTGGCCAAAAGGCCGCCAAACGCATTTTTCATTGCGCCTGTCGTCGTCGTGTAGATGTGGCACTTCATCGTCGGAAGGTGAACGATGTTCTTCCCGAAAAAATAGTCCGGGATATGAATCCCATCCGGGAAGATGCGGTGAAGTACGTGCATTGTGGCCTTGGGTCGATACTCGACCCACTTCATATCCGCCTCTTTGAAATTGTAGAGCACGGGTATGCCGTAATTCCGGAATAGCGGCACGTAATGGTTCAGGTCTTCCCCCTTGAAGGCATTCGTCACCACGGTCTTGTTCTGTACGCACGTGACGTCCGAGTATCCGAACTTCTTGAGCGCTCTGATGGTTCCTTCCATCTGCCAGGGTGTCGTATTCGCTCCCGGGAACGGGTAGTGCCACGAAATATTGTCCTTAAGGATGGTCGTGCGCCCGGGGGGGAGCGCCTGCTTTATCCCCGCCAGATCGCAAAGCCGCTCCACGTCGTCGAGAATCGTCTCCGGCTTGCACTTGAGAACCGCGACCTTCGACTTCGCCATGAGTAAACTCTAGCGCCTAACGTCGGAGAGGGCCATCGTATGCCCCAGGCGTCGATCTCAGCGGCGAGCGAACGGGCTACGCCCCGAGTAAACCGCCGCATTGCCGAGCTCGAAGCCAATGCGCAAGAGCTGGTTGTATTTTGCTACGCGGTCGGAGCGAGACAAGCTCCCCGTCTTGATCTGGCCCGCGTTGGTCGCAACGGCGAGGTCCGCGATGAACGAGTCTTCGGTCTCCCCCGAGCGGTGGCTGACGATCGACCGATAGCCGTTTTCGGTAGCCACGCGGATGCAGTCGAGCGTCTCGGTAAGGGAACCGATCTGGTTGAGCTTGATGAGGATCGCGTTGGCCGTGGCGCTCTCGATTCCGCGGCGCAGTCGCTCGATGTTGGTTACGAAAAGGTCATCGCCGACGATCTGTACCTTGGCGCCGATGCGTTGCGTGAGAAGCTTCCAGCCATCCCAATCGTCTTCCGCGCAACCATCCTCAATCGAGAAGATCGGATACTTGCGGGAGAGTTCCTCGTAAACTGCCACGAGTTCTTCGCGCGAAATACTCTTCTTGTCGAACGTGTACTTCGATGTCTTCTTGTCGAAGAACTCGGAGGCGGCGCAGTCGAGAGCAAGACCTACCTCTTTGCCGGGCTTGTAGCCGGCTTCTTCGATCGCGCGGACGACGTACTGGATGGCTTCTTCGTTGGAGGCGAGCTTCGGCGCAAAGCCCCCTTCGTCGCCGACAGCAACCGTCAGCCCTTTGTCTTTCAGTAGCTTCTTCAGGGTATGAAAGATCTCCGTGCCGGCGCGCAGTGCTTCCTCGAAGGTGGCAATCCCCGCGGGAACCACCATGAACTCTTGGATCTCGAGACCGTTGTCGGCATGCACGCCGCCGTTCAGGATGTTCATCAGCGGCGTCGGCAGCACCCGAGCCTGCACACCGCCAAGATAGCGCCACAGCGGAAGCCCGATGTCGTCCGCCGCCGCGCGGGCGACCGCGAGCGACACACCAAGAATCGCGTTCGCGCCCATCTTGCCCTTGTTCGGAGTCCCATCGGCCTCGAGAAGCACCCGGTCGACCGCCGCCTGGTCGAGCGAGTCCATCCCGATGACGCTCGGCCCGAGTGTCTGGTTGACGTTGTCGACCGCCTTGCTGACTCCCTTGCCGAGCCAGCGCTTCTTGTCGCCGTCACGCAGCTCGAGCGCCTCGTGTTCCCCGGTGGACGCCCCGCTCGGCACGGCCGCGCGCCCGTGCCCGCCAACGGTCTGTACTTCGACTTCGACAGTGGGATTCCCGCGTGAATCGAGGATCGCACGGGCCAGGACGGCGTTAATGCGAGTCGACGAAGGGGGATCCGCCCGTGCGTCCTCTTCCGCCGCTAACTCCGCCCAACGCGCGCGAAGCTCGTCCATCGACCGAACGCGGCGCGCGGGCGGCAGGCTCGCGAGGAGCGCTCGCCCGTAGCCGCGCCGCACGATCCGCTTGTCCAGAATCGCAACGACTCCCGAGTCGCGCTGGTTTCGAATGAGCCGCCCGAAACCTTGCTTGAGAGTCATGGCGGCGGCCGGAATCGAGTACTGCGTAAAGCCGTTGCCTCCTTCTCTATCGAGACGTGAGCAACGGGCCGCCACGACCGGATCGTTGGGGGGCGCAAAAGGGATCTTGTCGATGATGACGAGGCGCAGAGCCCAACCAGGCACGTCGACTCCCTCCCAAAAGCTCATCGTCGCCACGAGAACGGCGCGCCCGCTCGACCGAAAACGCGCCAGAAGAAGGTGCTTGGGACGCTCTCCCTGGAGCAATAGAGGTGAGCGGACGGTTCTGCGCAGCCGATCGTGAAGCGACTGCATCGCGCGAGTTGACGTGCAGAGCACGAAGGCACCGCCGTCCGTCATGCGCGCAAGGTCGGCAATCCGCTCGGCCGCAGCGTCCTCGAAACCAGGCGCCGTAGGGTCCGGCAGATCCTCGGGCAAGTAGAGAACCGACTGCGATGCAAAGTCGAACGGAGAGGCAAATACGAGCTCGCGCGCTTCCGGAGGCGCGCCAAGGCGCGCCTTGGCAAAGTGAAAGCTCTCGCCGGTCGCGAGCGTCGCACTCGTACAGACGACCGATGACACCCGATCGAAAAGACACTTGCGCAGCGTCGCGCCGACGTCGATCGGGCTGGCGCCGAGCGCCACGCTTCGCGAACGGATTTCGATCCAGCGCACCCGATCGCGCATCTCGTAGTCGTCTTCGTCGGAACCACGCCGCCGCAGAGCCGCGGAGGCTCCATCTTCCGCGAATAGGATGAGACTGCGAAGATCTTCTCGCAGTTCGCGCACACGGTGCGCGATCAGCTGAACAGCTTCCTCTTTGCGCGCCTGCGCAATCGCCTCGAGCGCCTCGAGGCGTACGTCAAGCGCATCGTGCGCCGCTCGAACCGCAGGCGTCATATCGTTTTCAGAGAGCATGCGACGTGCGTCGCCCGATGGGTGGCCGTGCGCCAGGCACCCAAAGAGTAACTTTGCCGCGTCGCGCGCGCCCTCTAACGTCGACCGCACCGGACCGCTCTTGAGCGCCTCGAGCGCGTTGGCGGCGGCCAGCGACCGCTCGGCGTCGCGCAGGAGAGCGTCGACCCGCGCGCTCGAGATGCGCATGCCGAAGAAATCCGTCGCCACGTCTTCGAGAGCGTGTGCCTCGTCGAAGATCGCCGCGTCGTACGCGGGCAAAACGCTCGCATACGCGCCGCGCGGACCGGTCCGTAGCGCCAGATCGGCGAGGAACAAGTAGTGATTGACGACGACGATTTGGGCTTCTTCCGCTTCACGCCGCATGCGAGTAACGAAGCAGGCGTCGAAGTATTGGCAGCCGGTGCCGATGCGCGTTTCGCTGGACGAAGCAACGTCCCGCCAAGCTTCCGCGTCCTCGGGCAGGTCGACGAGCTCGGCACGGTCGCCCGTTTCCGTCTCTTTCACCCAGTCGACGATGCGCGAAAGCGCGCGGTCGTGCCCGCGTGCGCCCGACGCCCGCGCTTCGTTCAAGCGGCGCTGGCACACGTAGTTGCCCAGCCCCTTCATGATCGACGCGCGAAAACTCACGCCGTGCGCTTGCAGGGCGGCGGCGACCAGAGGCAAATCCTTGGAGAAGATCTGCTCCTGCAGAGCGCGCGTCGCCGTCGAGACGATGACTTTTCGCCCGCTGAGGATCGCGGGAACCAGGTACGCGAGCGTCTTTCCGGTGCCGGTCCCGGCTTCAACGAACAGATGACTCTCCTCCTCGAGCGCGCGCTCAACCGCATCGGCCATCGCGAGCTGCCCCTCACGGTGCTCCCAGTGCTCGACTGCGTGAGACAGAGGCGACCGGAAGCCAAGGACGTCGCGGGCGCTGAGCACGCCCGAGACGATGGCACATGGGGGCGCGGGCGGGGTCCTATTTGTTTTCGGCCATCGCCAGACGCGCCTGCTCGAGCCAGTCTTCCCGACCCCTCGACTTCAGATAGGCGAGCATGGCTCCCCCGAGCGCCGTGTAGCCGAGGAAGACGAAGAGGGCGTAGCGGGCGGGAGGGTCGGGCAAAGGAACGACGGACTTGTACCCGACGTAGAGCATCGCCACCGTTGAGAGAACCGGAAAGACCAGATGCACGAGGGTGTTCCACTCGGCTCGCTTCTCGGTCGCGTAGTACCGAACGACGCCCAGGTTCGCGAGCACGTACATCGTGATGAGTCCGAGCGTGAGACTCAAGGCCCAAGTCGGAAATACCGCCTCAGAGCCGAGCAAGGCGCACAGGAGGCCGCCCGCGAATTGCAGCCCGACCATCAGATGAATGGCGTTGTCAGGCGTCTTTCGCCGCGGATTCACCTCATGCCGTACCAGGTGCGCGTGCCACCGTTGAAACAGGCCGCCGTGGCGGCCAGCGCCGAGTTGAGCATGGCGAGCGGTGCGAGGATCCATAGGCTGCCCCAGACCCGGCGAGCGAGCGTGAAGACCGGAAACTCCTTGGCGGTCGTGATGTCGGAGACGGCGTTAGTCCCGATCCCGACCAAGTAACCCCACACGGTGAGCACGAGGAACACGATCATCGCGATGACCGAGCCGAGCAGACCGAGGGGTACGTTGCGTCGAGGGTCCCGGCTCTCTTCGGCCAAAGGCGCCGTCGCCTCCCAGCCGCTGTATGCAAAGATCGAGAACACGACGGCGAGGAACAGCGAACCGCCGGCTGGAACGTTGGCAACGTTGGCCGGATCGAGCGGCGCGAGGTTGAAACCTCC
>WNFJ01187783.1_pt1 | contig 15591 bp, 15 predicted proteins | sample 5400461 | NCBI WGS metagenome assembly WNFJ01 (sample SAMN13153349, study PRJNA577476) | soil metagenome | isolation source: 115 cm saprolite on Douglas fir-dominated hillslope | place: USA:California | collected 2013-09-17 | reverse complement strand
AGGCCGGATAAGGTATGCCCGTGAGGTCAATGAAGTCCATCAAGGCAGTCAGGTCCAGGCCGGTAATCGCCAACACCGATTTTCCCGGGGCGCTGCTCGGCGCCAGTTCCTGTCTGGTGATAATGCCATCCATCAACACTTCGGTCTGGCCATTTACCGTGACGGCAATAATCACACGCTGGCGTGGATTGAAGGACCCGGAATTGAGCATCTGCTGGACAACGGAATTCTTGCCCAATGTAAACTTCAGCTGGAACCCGCCCTGCGCCCCTACCGTGGTACTGACGGTCACTTCGCTCAGCGCGTCGATGACAGGCTGCGCCACGGGACTAGCGTTGAAGCCGCCCATCATCAATGTCAGATAGAAGCCTCTATTCATAGCGAGCTTCCGGTGATGCCCTCCGGCAGGGTGACGCGCAGTGAGCGTCCCACACTGGCAGTCAAGTCCTCAGGCCGCATGGCCCGGTTGGCATCGCACAGGCGCCAGAACAGTGTCGGGTCGCCCAGGTACTGCCCCGCGAGATTATCCAGGCGATCGCCCTGTACCACCGTGTGTTCCTGCAGCAATTGAAACTTCTCCGGCGGAGGCACGAAGCGGCGCAGCACGTAGACTACGGTCTTTCCGGCGCGTGCAACTAACGTGCCGGTGTCCAACCCGTAATAGCGGCTGGTAGAGGTGAATAGCGTGTTTTGGAGGGACGTCTGCGCCAGTAGCGCCGCGACTGGATCGTTTTGTGTGCTCATGCAACCCCGCTAATACCCAGTGCGCTGAAAGTGCCGCCCTGGACCTTGGCGGCAAGACTTTCTTTCTGCCGTTGGTAAGTCATATACAAACTGCCTCCCTTATCCGCGAAACTAAGATCATCGATGGTAAGTACGCGCAACCCGAGCGTGACCTTCGCGCGGAGCGGATTCAGTTTTGGATCGAAAGCCTCTTCGGTGATGCTCAACTCAGTAAAACGTACTGGCGCGATGCGATTTACACTCCAGACAAACAGGGCAAACGGCGCCAGCATCGGCATGATTTCGAGCACGCCTTGCTGCGCCAGATTGAAGTTGTTTTGCAGGGTGGCGCTGGGCGGATAGAGCGTGGTTTCCAGCGCCGAGAGTTGCGGCGTGATTCCGTACTGCGTTGCATTCTGGTCGCCCGTCTCCAACTGGTCTGTGGCGTCGATCTCCGCTTCGAGGCGGATGGTTTCCACCGGCGGACCCGTCAGGCGGAGCGCCTCGCTGCGGTCTCCACCCTCCTCGGCGCCCTTGATTTTGAGGGTACGAGTCAGCGTGTCGGGGTTGTACTGCAACACAATGATGCCATTCGGCAGCACGGTAAACTGGTCCGGATCCAGCAGCACAATGCCGCCCTTGAGTACGCGCGGTGAACCGGGAAATGCGCTCATTTCTTCTTTTCTTCTTTCTTCACAATTCCCGCCGCCCCGGATGGATCAAGGCTGATTGTGACTGCCGGCTTGGCGGCGTCGGCGCTTGGGTCCACCTTAGGCGTGGCAACTCCCTTTGAAGTTGTTACCCGGGGCAATGAAGGTGCTATTAAGTCGCCTTTGGCGGTGAACTTGAGGCTGCCGCTGAAGCGTTGGAAAGAGTAGTCGCCGGCGGCTTGTAAGCCTCCTGAACCGAACCAGCCCGAGGTTGCCCGCTTCCTGGGCGAAACGTTTGTTCCGCCGTACAAAAGCCTGGCGGTTGCCGCTCCATCGCCCAGGTGTTCGCCGGCAGAGGCCCGAAAGCCCACCGATGCGTTGCTTTCATTGCTTCCCCCGAGATAGCCGTTGATCTCGCCATCCTCGGTGGAGCCCCCATTGATGTCTTTGCCGTTTGTGCGGAGAGTTAGCAGGAATTCGGCGCTATTGTCCTTGCCCTGCTCCAGACGCAGAACTTTGAACACCTTCTCATGGTCCGCATCATCCGACCCTTTGAGCACCGTTTTCTCGGTCTCCTTGGTAGTGGTCTTGACTCCTCCCTTGGTTTTGGATTGTTCTTTGGTTGTCTCTTTAGTAACCGTCGTATCGCCTACATCTTCTGGCTCCGGCGCCTTCTCCTCGGGTTTAGGCTTCTCCTGTTCCGCGCCGGCCTTACCTGTCCCGGCTGGACCTTTCTTTGGCGCGGTGGAGGCAGCCTTCGCATTGTCGGCTTCGGTCTTTTCCTGATCTGCGAGCGCCTTCTGCTTGTCCTTCAGTGACTTCTTGTCCAGGGCCTTAATCTCCGGGATGTCAACATGGGTCGAAGTTACCCCTCCCGTTGTAGGTTCCGGAATTGGCGGGTCCTCCGCGGCTCTTGCCGAACGTTCCGCAAAGTTGGCGGATCTTATGGACTCAATGGCGCTCAGCACTCCGGCGAGCGCACTCACACCTCCAGCGATTGCGCCGGCAACTCCGGCAGTAGCGCTAGTCTGCGCGGCGTCAGCCTGCTGTTTCTGAAAAGGTCCCGTCCCACTCGTATCTTGGAGAGGACCGTCCCGCTGCACCATAATCGGCCCTGCTTGCGCCGGCGTTGCCGATCGACGAGAGGTGCTCCGCGACACTTCCCGGGCTACCCGAGACCCAGCGTCGCCCCTTCTTGCCGCCTGCTCGAACTTGTCAGAAGGGTGACTTACCGAGAGACCGTCCGCCACAGGCGTGCCCTCAACCGGTCCCGATGCTTGCTGCACCACGTGTGTGAGCTCATGCGCGATCAGCCCTTCCCCGCTCGGCACGCCCGGCGTATATTTCCCTTCACCGAAGACCACGTGTTCGCCCGCCGTATAGGCGTTGGCATTCATGGCACGGGCCGATTCCGCCGCTTCCTCGTCCGTGTGTACGCGCACCCGGCTGAAGTCGAAGCCGAAACGCGGCTCCATGGCGGACCGCGTTGCACTGTCAAGCGGCCGGCCCGGTGATTCCGTGACTTCCCGCACCAGTGACGGAGCTGGGGCTTCCGTTGTGGCGCCCACCGCCTCGCGCTGCACGCACACATGCGTACCCAGCGTGCTCTGCCGTTGCAGCAGGCTCGCATTAGACCGCGTCACTCCAGGTGCGTTCCCAGGCTTCGCGTGTGTCGATGATTGCTTGCTCATCGCGGCTTCCTTCCTTTTTGCGGCTGGCCGATTCCCTGGTGCACGGCGCGCGCAATTCCCTGTCCCAGCCCAGCGGGCCGCTCGTCTTTCCCAAACTGCACATTACCGGCCGCGACCTGGGGCATCGCTCCGCCGTGCCGGAACGCATCCGCCAATCCATGCGTCTCCAACAGTCGCGCCAACTCCTTCTCTACGGCGTGCTGAATCAGAGGCCCGTGCACAGATGTGACCGGCAATCCCTCGAGAACCAGTCGCTCGATGTGTACCTGAAGTTTCACGCCACCACCCCAGACAGCCCCTGCCGCCGAAATTCAAGTTCGTTGACCACGCGCCCCAGTTTGCGCAACTCGGTGCGGGCCGCCTCCAGCACGAGGTCCATCGTGACCGGCTTGCCGGAATGCGCGGCCAGGAACGCGGCGTTGAGTGCCGTGCTGTGAATGTTGCCTCCCGTCAGATTCAAACGTGAGAGGCGATCGAAATCCAAACGCTCCGTCGGAGTCTTTGCCGGAAAAACCTGCTGCCACATCCGCTTGCGCTCCGCCACGCCGGGAAAAGTGAAGTTCACGACGAAGCGCAGCCGCCGCATGAAGGCGGGGTCGATGGCGCTCTTCATATTCGTAGCCAGAATCGCCAGCCCCCGGAACGCCTCCATGCGCTGCAACAGGTAGTTGATTTCGATGTTGGCGTAGCGGTCGTGGCTGTCCTTCACTTCGCTACGCTTGCCGAACAGCGCGTCGGCTTCATCGAAGAACAGAATCGCGCCGCCGTCCTCCGCCGCGTCAAACATGCGTCGCAGATTCTTTTCCGTCTCGCCGATATACTTGCTCACTACCGCCGAAAGATCGATTCTGTACAGGTTCAGGCGCAATTGATTGGCGATCACCTCCGCCGCCATGGTCTTGCCAGTTCCCGAATCGCCGGCGAACAGGGCGCTGATGCCCAACCCGCGGCTCATCTTGGCGCCGAACTCCCAGGCCTGGTAGACGCGACTCCGCTGATCCACTTGCGCCGCGATCTGCTGCAACAGTGTGCTCTCGGCCGATGGCAGCACGATATCTTTCCACGTTGCTCTGGGCTGCAAGCGCTGCGCCAGCATGTCCAATCGGGGCCGCGTATTCTCCAGGCAGGCGTCCCACAGGCGGTCGTGCAGCGCGCGCGCGTCGTCCGCGGTGACGGCCAGTGCCTCGTGCGCGATCTGTATGATGGCCGATTGGCCCATGTTGAACTGGGACGCCAATTTCGCCGGGCTTTCTCCCGCGGCTTCGCCGAGCGCGGCGGCCCATTCCGACGCTTGTTCCTGCGGCGTCGGCTTGGCCACGTCGATCTGCACGCTCCGCTGCGTCAAGCCCGGCCACACGTCGCGTGTATCCAGGAAGATTACGCCGCCCATGCGCGCCATCAGCCGGCTCACTGCTGAGCCCTGCCCGGCCTGCGCGGCATCCATGTCCGAGCCGATCGCATCCACATACAGTGCCATCGGCAACAACTGGCATTCCCGCTGCCACAACCTCGACAGGGTCTCGATCTCGACGGCCTGCGCCGGCAAGAGAGCGGCCGGCAGTCGATACACACGCAGGCCCAATGCCTTGGCCGCGTGCGTCGCCACAAGCAACTTGCTGGGCGTGTCCGCCCCGAGTAACTGCACCACCGGCAGATCGCGCTCAGTGGTCACTTGCTCGAGGTGGCGTACAATCACCTCCGCGGTGGCAATCTGGGACTGCGGCAATTCCATGCTCTCGTCCGGAACCTCCACCGGCGTGAGCAGCGGTCCCAGCCGGTCGTCCACGTAGTTAAGCCCCCTCACGTAATCGACGATCCGTTCATCGGCGCGCAGCGGGCTGGCCGTCAGCGGATGCCCGCCCGCCTGGTTGATCTCGAGCAGACGCCAGTAACGCAGCGGATGATCCGGAGAAAAGGCGTCCCAGGTGGGTTCGTCGAACAGCGTCAATGCCAGGGCAAAGGTCGGGTAACTCAGGTGGGGATCGCCAAGTGCACGGCCGCACAGCGCCGGGATGCTGGTGTCCAACTCCATCGCAACACACAGCAACAGTACTTCCCGCTCAAACCGCGATAGACCCAGCAATTGGCTCAGCAGGATCAGGGCTGGCGGTGGGTTGCTCTGCGCCGCCGCGGCCATCTCTGCTGCCGCACGTTGCACACGTTCCTCCGCCGGCTTGGCCGGCGCAGGCGGCAACATAGGCTGCGCCGTCCGCACCGGTACATCCGGCTCAACATACCGAAACCGCTTCCAAAAAGACCTCGACTCTTCGGGTGACGGCGCCGGCGGCCGCTCGGGCACAGCCAGGGCCACGGACCGGTGTTCCTCCCCCGCCCGCTGTTCCAGTAGCGCGCGCAGCCACGCCAGGGAAGCCGAAAGATATCGGGCGTTGTTTTCCTGCCAGCTCGGAGTCCCCGTCATGTGATGGTCACCATTTGCGTGGAATCAAACACCGGAGGCGTCACCGACCGATCCACCAACGGACTGTCCACTCCATCCACCCGCAGGCGAAGATAGTAAGTCCCCGCGGTCAGGCTCGCGGTGAAGCTCAAGCTGTTGGTCTGCGCCGTCACGTCGGCCGCGGGAATCTCCTGGTCGCTGACCAGGAGCGATATATGCTGGCCCGGCCACACCTGCGGGGTCGTGGTCACCGCAAACGTCACGTTTCCGGCAGCAGCGTTGTTGGGTGTGAAAGTCATAGCGGGCGCGATCGAAAACGAAAGCAGATTCGTCGAGCGGCGATATGTCTCGCCCGGGCGCTGCACCATGACTGCAACGGTATAGAGTCCCGCCGGCCACACCGCCGGCGCGTTCGGAATGGTCACCTTGAGCTGCGTGGATGTGCCCCCTACAAGGGGCACGATCTCCACCGGCGCGGACCAGATGTCGTTATCGAATATCACTCCGATGTTCGTGCCATCGAGCATGAAACCCGTCAGCGTAAGTGTGTCGCCCAACGCCGCGCTCGGTCGATTAGCAGGGGGCGTCACGGAGTCCAGGGCAGGGAACGGCGGAATCAGGTTCCCGTGCGAAGTTGTGCCTTTATCCTGCGGTCCGCGAGTTAATACCGGCAACGGCGTCTTCACAGGCTGCGTGCTTTCAATCAGAGTCACCGATATTTCGTATGCCACCGACAGCCGGTATTGTGTGGCAAAGCCTGTCCACAGTTTGGAGATCTCCTCCACCGACAGCGGCTGCAGCGTGATTCGAACCCGCTCCACCTGGCGCTCCAGGTCGCTTCCAGGAAAGGCCAACTTGATTTCGTCAGGCCCCAACAGGGCGTGATCGTAAAGCGTGCTCATCGCCCGTCCCATCAGATGGTGATCGAAGGGCTGGCTGGTGTCGTTCTCGCGTCCGTATGCGGTGATCAAATAATGCAGGTTCAGGGCCAGGGGCGGCATGCCCGATTCGCCCGGCTTTACGAGCGGTGAGAAATCCTGGTTGCGCCAGGCGGCATTGGGCAGAATCTGGTACAGAAAGAGATTGAGCTGATTCGAGGTGAGAGTGCCGCGCGCTTTATCGGGAGGCAGCGTGGTCATCGCGGTGTCGTTCAAGTCCGGGTCGGCGTGGACATTGGCGCCGAGGATGCTCTCGATGGTGGCAGTTACCGCGGCGATAGCGAGGGCGTTACTCATGCGTTCCCTCGTTTTGCACGGCTGCGCAGATATTCGTCCAAGCCCGTCACGGGTGCGGCGGCATGGGCTTTCCGCGCCGGGGATGTCTCCGGAGTCGCGCGCACGTCGATCCGCCCAATGGTGACCTGGATGACAGGCTCCGGCGATCTCGCGGGTGAGGGCGCTGCCGCCGGCCTCGGGCTTTCAATGCGCGGCGTCACTCGCGGCTCTGCAATCGTGCTAGCCGGCCGAACGGGCTGAGCTGCCGCGGGCGATGGAAGTTCTTTGCGCGAGACTGCGGGTTGCGCAGGCTGCTCCTTGTCCGCGGATGGCTCCTTCCGGACCGTCTCCGGCTCCCGTTGCTTGGATGGAGAGATGCGTTGCAACGCCGGCCCCGCCGAAGGTGTTTCAAGCGGCTGGCGCACCAACGGCTGCGGGGACAGTACCGGCGCAGGTGGTAACTCCGCCGGACGCGGTGCGGCTGACTTCAGTGCCTGAGTAAGTGCTTCCGGCGCCGGACTCTGACTTGTCGTTGGTGGGGCAGGTGAGAGAGTGAGCTCCCCTGCCGGTGTACGCGGGTGGTCCGCCGCCACTCGCCGATCGGCAGGCGTACCGGCGACCGGCTGCGGGATCACAGGAGGCCGGACTTCACTGCGCAGGTCCGGCTGGTCCGCCCTCTCCTGCTCCGTCGTCGCGAACTGTGGCGCCGCCGGCAAATGGCTGCCTACCGCCGGCGGCTCAAACAACCCGGGCACTCGCGGCTGGATGCTCTCCGCCGCGCCAGCGCTGCGCGCCGCAAGATTTGTGAGGAAATCGCTCATGCCCCCACCATTGCCAGATAAAACTGCCGGCGCGCGGGACTCAACGCCAGAATATCCGCTTCACACCACCCATAAGCCGACGCGAGAACATGGACCTCGCGCAGAATCCGGCAGGCCCACGCTTCGATTTCCGCCCAAAAGAAACTGACGATGTCAAAGGCCGAATGCCATCGCCTGCCGCACGGGCAAGCCACGTTCAATTGCACGTCCGCTTGAGGATCGGCTTCGGCGAGGTGGCTCGCCGCGGCTTCCATGGCCTCCTCCGGCAGAGAGGCTGCCGTGGTCGTGCGACCGTCGCGGCTCACCGCCACTACGCACCGTTCAAACAGCATTCGCCGCTTCACCTCTAGGGCGGGCTCGGCTGCAATCGCGGCTATGTCCAGGCTATTCGGCGGCCTTAGTCGCAAGTCGTAGTCAGCCAGCATCATGGTCACTTCCACCGTTTCCTCGCATGCAGTTACTCGCACATCCGAAACATCGAAACTAAGTTCCAGCCGCTGACCGCACTCCGGGCATGCCACTACACTGTCCACCCGCGAACCGAAAGTCCATTCACGAAGAGTTAGCAGGCTGGCATCCCGCCGGCCGATAGTGAGGGAGGCGAGAGACTCCCGGGGCGTATCGGGGTAAGCCGCCCCCAGGAGAGTCAGGGCCCGTTCGACCGGTCCTTGAGTTAATCCGCTCTCCCAGACTCGCAGGAGTTCTAGCAACGAAAGCGCGCGCATGGTGGATTACCCGGCCGGATTGCTGAAGGTTGGCTCGCTCGGCTCAGGTACCGATTGATCGCGTTCCCAACCCTCGTTCTCCAGTTTGATGTGCTGGATGGCCACGGCGTTCGCGTTGGCATCCAGATCGGGCAGAGGCTGGTATTCCGATACCCAGCAACGATATATCTTATAACTCAGGGCTAACTGGCCGGCCTCGTTGTAGACCTCGATGATGATGTCTTTGCGGAAGCTTTGCAGCGAGACTTCCGCCCCCAGTCCGGCGCCCACTTGCCACACCTTGTTGGCCCATTGCTCGAAGGCAATGTCGTGGGTAACGCCCCGCTCCAGAGTAATCGCATCATACTCGGTGCGGCCGGGAGACTTACGGCTGCTGGAAGGGTCGCCGCCTTCGCGATGCTTCACGACCTCGGTGGTCCGCTTGAGCGCCGAGACCTTGCTGACACCCGCCACATAGCGGCCGTCCCATTTCACGCGAAATTTAAAGTTCTTATACGGATCGAACCGCTGAGCATTTACAGTAAACTGGGCCATGATCTCCTCCTTAGGTTGCGATCTGTCCAGCCATCTGCTGGATCTGGATGACTACAAACTCCGCGGGCTTCAGCGGCGCGAAGCCGACCGCGATATTCACAATGCCCAGGTTGATATCGTTCTGGGTGGTGGTTTCTTTGTCGCACTTCACGAAGTAGGCGTCCTGCGGCGTCTGTCCCTGGAACGCGCCCTGGCGGAACAGGTTCTGCATGAAGGCCCCCACGTTCAACCGGATCTGCGCCCATAGCGGTTCGTCGTTGGGCTCGAAGACCACCCACTTGAGGGCCCGGAACAGGCTCTCTTCGATGTAGAGCGCCATGCGCCGAACCGGAATGTATTTCCATTCCGAGCCAATCTGATCGTTGCCTTGCAGGGTCCGCGCGCCCCAGACCACCGTACCGTACACGTTGAAATTGCGGATGCAGTTCACCGCGTCTGGGTTGAGGACGCCGTTCTCCTTGTCATTCAGGGGAACCGCCACGCCATTCACACCGGTAAGACTTGCCTCCGTGCCGGCCGGCGCCTTCCACACGCCGCGACTGCCGTCCGTCCGCGCCCAGATGCCGGCCACAAAGCCGCTGGGCGGAAAATTGTTCGGGAGGTTGCTCTGCGCCGCATCGGGCGCGTTGATATACGGAAAATAATAAGCTGCGTTGATGCCGTCAGCGCCCGTGATCTGTGAAGGCGGCCCGGAAGCCGTCCTCAACGAGTGGAACGTATCGTCCTGGAAGCAGTCCGCGATGAGCATCGCCCGGTGTGTGCGGCAGAAGGTCTCGAGTAGCGCCAAGGTCGGTGGGTCGCCCTCACCCGGGACGCAGAGTATGTTGAACAGGTCCACGTGCTCGAGCAAATCCACACCCACTCCGCTGCCCGGGATCACGGCTGTCTCGAAAGCGCCCGACGCTCCGGTGGAAAGGCTGCGGGGTTGCATCACCGTACCGTCTTGGCCGCCCGCCATCGGGGCCGGGGTTGAAGTATCCGCCGGCGGACTCGCCGGAGTGCCGATGACTGTCGCAGTGATGAAAGAGGATTGGTTGTTGATCACGCTTTGAACGTAGCGGCTATCCGTGCTGGACATCGACAGATTTTCAAACGACTCCACCAATACGGCCGGTGAAAGACTTACTACCTGTAAGCGGAACTTGTTTCCTGCCACGTTCTTGATCACAATACCGTAGTTATTCGCCCATGCTCCAGGGCTGTTCGCCGTCAGTGTGAGGATCCCACCCAGCGTCACGCTTGCGGCCGCGTTGCCGGTGCCCACCATCCGAATGATGTAGGCCTGGTTGCCTCCATTTGAGAAGAACTGAAATACGGCGTAGCCCAGGTAACTGCGGGTGTCCAGACCGCCGAATTGCCTGGCATAGTCGGGCCAACTCAGCACCAGGTTCGCGCTGCCCACCGGACCTTGCGGGGCCCACCCCACGAAAGCCGCTATAGAAGTGGCGACACCCGTAATGGTGCGTACGCCCCTTGGAATTTCCTCAATGTAAACGCCAGGATAGCTGACGGTAACCGACATGAGTCCTCTCCTTCTTCACCTCGATAGCACAGGCATTGCCCCTGGCATTGCTCCTGTGCCTGCTGACCTGATTGTGACTGCTACGGAACTTTCGTTTCGATCAATTTCAGTTTTTCCACGGGGATTACCAGCGTTCTTCCTAGTCACACTCCGGCGAGCGGTAAATAAGAGCATCAAATCGCACAAATCCTCCGGGCGCTCGCGCCGGAGTCGGATCCCAAAGGGCGCACGGTACCTCGTTGCACGACATCGAGAAGCTTTGGTTGCAGTTCGTCGCAAGTCTTCATCGAATAGCTGTCCGGACATGCATTGTTCCGGAACCCATGAGTGCAATATTTGATGTGCGTGATTTTCCCAACTGCATCGGACCGTGTCAAGCTTCGCCTTCGTGGGTAACGGTCCGCACGCCGCCAGACGTTTAACGTAGGGCTCAATACTTTGGACAGGCCGTTGCTTACATTCATAGAGTGGGCGGTTTGGGAACATGAGACTCACGGTCTTTGCGAACATAGCCGACATCAAGCGATATATCCGTAATCACCATGATGTGATGACGGCCGCAGTTCCTGAGTGTGCAACTGTCGCACAGTGGACGACAAGTTGCTCCATCAATCACTAACGAGGAGGTGAGCAAACTATGAGTTGGAATAGATGGGTAGCGACGAGTGTCGCAATTGGACTTCTAACGATATGTGGGGGTGCCCAGCAAAATCCCCCTGCTGCCGACAATACTAAGGCAAATCAACGCGACAAGAGCAGCGCCGAGCCGACTGCCGATCAAGGGAAGAACAACGTTAACGATCGGGAGATCATGCAAAAGATCCGCAAAGCGGTAATGGATGACAAATCCCTGTCCACCTACGCGCACAACGTCAAGATCATCTCGCAGAACGGAAAGGTAACTCTAAAGGGACCCGTTCGATCGGCGGAGGAAAAGCAGAGCATCGAGCAGAAGGCCACGGACGTAGCGGGCGTGGGGAATGTGACTAACGAAATCACTATCAAACCCCCTAACAAGAAAACGAGCTAAGGAGAAATCAAATGTCAGGCAAGAATACGGCAGTATTTGGTATTTATTCCGATAGGGAGAGTGTCGAAAACGCAGTGGACACCTTGGTCAGTTCCGGCTTCCGGACGGAAGACATTTCGGTACTGCTTCCTGAAAACGTCGGGACCAAGGATTTCGCCCACGAAAAACATACCAAGGCACCCGAAGGCGCGGTCGCTGGTTCCGGGACGGGGGTCGTGGTGGGCGGCACGCTCGGACTGCTGGCTGGGATCGGCGCACTGGCGATTCCGGGGCTCGGTCCATTCATTGCGGCGGGTCCCATCATGGCGGCGCTAGCCGGTGCGGGCACCGGCGGCGTGGTCGGCGGCCTGATTGGCGCCCTGGTCGGAATGGGCATCCCGGAGTACGAGGCCAAACGTTATGAGGGCATGATCAAGAAAGGACAGATTCTGCTTTCCGTGCATTGCGACAATTCGGATTGGGTGAAGCGCGCGAAAGAAATTCTGAAACGGACTGGCGCCGAGGATATTTCGTCCGCGGGCGAATCGGGCGCCGACTATGCGGAATCCGATAAGCCGCGGGTCCGGTCGGGCGGCACGTTCTAACCACGTGCCCTCCTGTCCGTTTTAAAATGAATAAAGAGATGCTGTCCCGGCGGTGACCGTTTCTGCTGCTTCCGGAACATCCTTAGCCGCGCCGAAGAAGAGCAGCGCCAAGCGCGGCACGGGACGGCCTCCCTCATTCCTTGCACGGCAAGGTAAAGTAAAAGGTCGCACCTTTGCCCAGCGCGGATTCCACCCAGATGCGGCCCTCGTGCCGGCTCACAATCTTTCTGCAAATGGCCAAGCCCATGCCGCTGCCTGAGGTCTTGTCACGCGGCTGAAGACACTTGAAGATGCCGAAAATCTTTTCCGCGTACTGGGGCTCGATACCGATTCCGTTGTCGCGCATCGAAAAAAGCCACTCGCCGCGCTGGCTATTCGCCTTAATGTGTATTCGTGGCACCTCCTGGGTCCGATACTTAATGGAGTTGACCATGAGATTCTGGAACAACCGCGTCAACTGGACCGGATCTCCCGTGACCCATGGCAGCATTCCCCGCGTAACTATAGCTCCGCTTTCTTCGATCAGGGACTGCAAATTACGGATGGCGTCGTTAAGGGCGTCGTCGCAACTCGTTCGCGTGAAGAAGTCGGTGCCGCGGGCATCCACACGCGAAAAGTCGAGTAGATCGTGGATCAGCTTCTCCATGCGCTCCGACCCCTCTACGATGAACTTGATGAACTGGTCCGCGTCGCCGCCGAGCTGCTCCTGGTAACGTTTGGCGAGGAGTTGTGCATAAATAGACACGGTGCGCAGCGGCTCCTGCAAATCGTGGCTGGCGACATAGGCGAACTGCTGCAGCTCCTCGTTAGAGCGCATCAACGCCTCAGTTCGCTCCACGACGCGCTGTTCCAGGTTGGTGTTCAGCTCGCGGATGCGCTCCTCGGTCTTTTTGCGCTCGCTGATGTCGCGTATGGAACAGGTAACCACAGCACCCTCCTCGGTGTGCAGCGGGCTGAAGCTGAACTCGGCTTGAAACGGATCGCGGCCCTCAGGGAAAGCTTGCATCTCAATGCCGCGCTCGACGGGTTGGACCTTGGGCGTCCCAAAGCCGTCGTCCCAGCCGGCACGAAACCGGTATTCCCAACCGGGTACCAGGGACCGGATGTTCCTGGAGATCAGCTTGTCCCGCTGGCTGTTAAACAGGATTTCGGTCTGGGAATTGACCATGACTATTTCGCCGTTCTCACGGCACACAACCATCGCGTCGGGGGCCGCTTCCAGCAGTGATCGAAATTTCTGCTCGGCCTTCTGCAAGACTTGGGCTTGTGTCCGCAGCGCGTCGGCCTGTTCCTGGAGTTTGGCATTGCTGCGGCTGAGTTCTACGAAGACCGCTACTTTGGAACGCAGCACCTCCGGTACGATCGGCTTAAACAGGAAATCCACCGCGCCCAAATCGTACCCGCGGAACAGGTGCTCTTCATTCCGATAGCCGGTGAGGAAGAGAATCGGGATTTGCCGCGATCGCGGGCGGCTGCGGATCAGCTCTGCGGTTTCAAAGCCGTCCATTTCGGGCATTCTCACGTCCAGCAATATGGCCGCGAAATCGTCGTCGAGCAGGTAGCGGAGCGCCTCCTTCCCGGAATTCGCCAGCACCAACTGTTCGCCCAGAGCGCCGAGCGCCGCCTCGAGCGAGACAAGGTTTTCGGGTGTGTCGTCCACCAGAAGAATCTTGATTGGCCGTTCCCCGGGGAGTTCGTGAGCGGCTTGTGTCGCGTTGGCGCTCCCGTCCATATGTACCTATTATCTCCTGGCCGTCGTCGTGGTCTGTGAGGCCTCCTGACCGCGCAGGAGCCAGACGCGCAGCACCGAGAACAACTGTTCCAGGTCGACCGGTTTAGTGATGTAGTCGGATGCGCCGGCTTCGATGCACTTGGCGCGATCTCCCTTCATCGCCTTGGCGGTCACCGCGATGATGGGAAGCGTCCGGAACTCGGCAATCTGGCGAATCGCGCGCATGGTTTCGTAGCCGTCCATCTCCGGCATCATGATATCCATAAGGACGGCGTCCACGCGAGGCGTCTTGAGCAGGGCCTCGATACCGGCGCGTCCATTTTCAGCGTGGACCACCTGGAGGTTATGTTGCTCCAGAACGCTGGTCAATGCAAAGATGTTGCGGACGTCGTCGTCCACCACCAGCACCTTCTTACCCGCTAGTGCAACGTCGTTCCGGCGGAGGGCCATCAGCACTGCCCGCTGCTCATCGGAAAGCTCCGCTTCCGCCCGATGCAGCAGCATCACGGTCTCATCCAGCAGGCGTTCACCGGACTCCGCGAAGTGGACCACGCTCGACCGCGCAAGCCGCCTGATAGCGGATTCCGACTCGGCGGTCTGGTCGCGCAGGCCGGAGAGGACGATGGGCGGCGTCAGCGGACTGGTTTCAGCCTGGATCTCTTCCACCAGTTGCGCCGCCGGAATATCGGCCAGGCGAAGGTCGCCAGGGCTTCTCCGCCGGAACCGACGATAAGAATCTCGATGTTATTTCCGCCGAGCAACTCCTGCCAGGCGGCGCGGCAGTCATCATCGGTCGACACGATCAGCAGCCTTCTGGTGCGACGCTGCAAGGAGTGATGGATCGAGTCGAACGCGGCCTTCAGGCCGTCGTTGGTGATGGACTTCTCCACGTAGCTCATGGCGCCCAGGGCCAGCCCGCGCCGCCGGTTTTCATCGCCGCTGATGACGTGCACCGGAATATGCCGGGTTGCCGGATCGTGCTTCAGCAGGTCGAGAATCGTCCAGCCCGCCATGTCGGGCAGATTAATGTCGAGTGTGATGGCGGCGGGCTTGAACTCGCGGGCGAGGGTGAGCGCAGTAGCGCCGCGAAGCGCCACGAGGGCCCTGATCCCGCGGTCGTGCGCCAGGTCTATCAGGATCCGCGCAAATGTTACGTCGTCTTCGACAATCAACAGAACCGGATCGCCGGGGTGAATCAGGTTCCGGTCGTCATCGATTTCGATGTCGTGCACCACCACAGCCGGCACAGGCGAAGGAGGCGGCAGGATCATGTCTACGACTTCGTTGCCGGACACATTGACGCCGTTGTCTGCGATGACGACGGTCCGCGAAGCGTCGCTGGCCGGAACGACCTGCGGCGAGTCGCTCTTGACCGTCGATACCTGGGCGACGTAGGTTTGCGGAAGATAGAGCGTAAATGTGCTGCCCATTCCGGGGGCGCTTTGCAGGCGGATCTCTCCACCCAGCAGGCGAGTGAGTTCCCGGCTGATGGACAGGCCCAGGCCGGTGCCGCCGTACTTCCGGCTGGTGGTGCCGTCCGCTTGCTGGAAGGCTTCGAAGACGATCCGTTGCTTTTCCTGTGGAATGCCGATGCCGGTATCGGTGACCGAGAACGCAATCACGGATTTCACGCGATTGAGCACGGAATGGTTCGCGCTCCAGCCCGAATTGGCGCGCTCCATGCGCAGCCGCACGGTTCCGTGTTCAGTGAACTTCAGCGCGTTGGACAGCAGGTTCTTGAGCACCTGCTGCAGCCGTTTGCCATCGGTGATGATGGTGTCGGTGGGAAGGTTGTCGGCCACCTCGATGGAAAGATCGAGCCCCTTTCCTTCGGCGACATGGCGGAACGTGCGCAAGCTGAGGTCGCGGAGGTCGCTGAAACGGACGCTACCCACTTCCACATCCATCTTTCCGGATTCGATCTTGCTGAGGTCGAGAATGTCGTTGATCAGGGCCAGCAGGTCGGT
>WNFJ01112731.1_pt2 | contig 15598 bp, 13 predicted proteins | sample 5400461 | NCBI WGS metagenome assembly WNFJ01 (sample SAMN13153349, study PRJNA577476) | soil metagenome | isolation source: 115 cm saprolite on Douglas fir-dominated hillslope | place: USA:California | collected 2013-09-17 | reverse complement strand
GTCGGTTCGCGTACACCGCTTGCTGCTCGGCCGGTTTGCCCGCCCAATTCCGTCTCCCCTTTTGTTTCTTCTCCGGAATGTAGCTGCGCACGCCGTACGCCTTCATCCGCTTCACCACCGCGCCGCTGTGGTAACCCTTGTCCGTAACCGTCTCCTCGATCCCGGCCAGGTTCACCTTCGGCTTATCGTTGGGGCGTAACTCGGCTTCGCGCCCAACCTGCTCCGCCACTGCCATTCCGGCTTCGCACAACGTTTCATCGAGCGTCGTGGTGTCGCCCTGGTCCGCTCCCTGAAGCGTGACCGCCACCACCGCGCCCGTGTCCAGATCCACCGCGTGCTCGGCCTTGTGCGCCAGATGCGTGCGCCCGTCCTTCATCTTCGCGATCCGCGCATCCTCGTCCGCCGGACTCTTCCACTCCTTGTTCGACGTGCGCTTCTTGCGCTTGCGATCCAACCGTGCCAGGTCTTCGCGGGTCGGCGTCGCGATGCCCGAGGCCTTCGCCAGCCCGCGCAGAAACTCTTCGTAACTCGCCCCCGTGTCCCGCCGCACAATCGAGCGCATCGCCGCGTTCGCCTCCAGCGTCGTCGCATCAATCGCGATCCGCTGGCCCTTCAGTAGCCCGCGATCGGCCAGCACGCCCAGCACCCAGGCGAAAACTTCACGATGGGTGTCCAGATCGATCAGCCGTCGCGTCCGCGAGATCGTGGAGTGATCCGGCGTGTACTCGTCCAGCGCTATGCCCACGAAACGCCGCAACGCCAGCGAATCCGCCAGCCGCCAGGCAATCCCGCGCTCCGCCCCGATGCCCTCGAAATACCCGATCAGCAGCGACCGAAAGTAAATCCCCGGCGTCAGCGACGGACGCCCGTACTTGGCCGCATAGAACTTCGCACACCGCTTTTCGCACCGTCTCTACCAACGACCAGTAGGTGTGATCCTTACCGTCCTTGCTGCGTTGATGCGGCCGCAAAAACATCTGCCGCGAAGTTTGTCATCAGCTGGGTTTGGCTGCAAGAGGGTAGGTCTGCACTACATCGCTTTTTCTAAACCCGCGATTGCAAAGACTAGCTAGACTTGTCTCGCTTCCAACATCAAAAATCGCAGAACTTGGCATTTCCGTGACGAACTTCGGCTAGATTCGTGGATCACCAACACGGAAAGGCACGTGGTGCCGGTTGCTGAGGTCATGCCCGAAGATAAGTACTCATTTTCCCCTTCTCAAACCAGTGGCGAATTCATGGCTGTACGCACGTTCGCGGAGCAACTGAAACACCTGCCGGCAAATAACTATTGGATGGCAGCACTTATCCTGGGAAACAAAGCCCGCGCCGAACAGTACAACGAGATGGGACCCGATTCGGTAAAGACTAAAGCGGAAATCATGGAGTACCTGAAAGGTCCTTTCGTGGCGCTTCACAATGCGGTTGCGACGATTGACGACAATAACCCGGCCGAACCGGTAGCAACTGCGATCGGTTGGCAGAAAACTCGCCTTTCGTTCGCAGTGGATGCGGTGGCTCATTCCTTTGATCATTACGGCCAGCTCGTGGAGTACCTGCGGATGAACGGTATCATCCCGCCTGATAGCCGGCCCAAGAAGCCCCAGTGAACGAGAGGATCACAACCTCTAAACGCAGGTGCAGATCCTGCCCGTGCAACCAAACTTTGTGGATTGCTTCGCCGAGCGGAGCGTGACTCTCGTCGGCTGTCGCAGGGTATGCCATCAACGAAAAATTCTCGTCATCACCACGTCGTGCTCGTCGCGGTCGCGTTGTGAATAGATGAGCGATGTGGCTTCAGGCGCGACGGTTAATCCGTAAAAGGAAGGATGTTCCAGCGTTGCTACGGGCGAGACTTGTCTGGTCTTGAAGTCCAGGCGCTCGACCTCTGATTTCGCTCCAGGTTTCGATTCGATGAAGTAAATCCCGTCTTTGGCGAGCGCCCAATTGCCCCAGTTGTCCGGTCCTGGTCCCCGCCAGTACAGGCTCTCCGGGCCCCCGTCTCGCGGGACTCGCCAGATGCCGGGCTCGGAAAGTCCGGCATAGAATACGTATCGTCCATCAGGCGACTCAAACGCAGCGAAACCGCTATTCTTGGTCACCTGAACCGGAAGTCCGCCGCTGACAGGCGCTTTCCAGACGTGAAAGATCTTGCCTCCATGATCCGAGGCGAAATAAATCCAGCGCCCGTCGCGCGACCAGCTTGGCACAACACTGTCGGCATCAGAGAAAGTTGCAATAGATCGCACTAATCCGTCTGACAGATCGACGCTATAGATACCGCTGTGCTGTTCGCGGCGAGAATCGAAAACCAGGTACCGGCCGTCGGGCGACCAGCGGGGCGTGCCCGAAAACCTCTCCAGTCTCGTGACTTGTTCGGGGTTGGATCCGTCAGCGTCACAAACCCATATCTCCTCATAGCCGGAGCGGTCGCCCTCGAATGCGATCTTGCGCCCGTCGGGCGAAAACTGCGGCATTAAGTTGGATGTCTTTGAGGAAAATAACCCTCTCGCCGGGCCGAGGCCGTGGGTCGCATTGTGCAACTCAACCCGCCACAGATTTTCGTCCTCAACTGAATATTCATACGCAAGCTCACCCCCGGAGGAGGAAATGGAGGGATGATTGGCGGCCGGCCCTGGCCCCGGGACCGATTGTGGAGTGCCCCCCGACGCTGGGATGCGCCACAGACTCATCAGGCCTGCCCGGTTGGAAGCGAACAGTATCTCCTGGCCGTCGGGTGTCCAGAGCGGAGCGCCAAACACCCGATGATGGTCGAAGGTGAGCCGCGTAGGCTCACCTCCAGCTAGGCGGACAACGTATATCTCGTCTAGAAAAACCGGGCCTGTCGATCTGACAAACGCCAGTCGCTCACCGTCTGGCGAGAAAGCGGGAGCGGTATCGTGATAACCCGTGGGAGGTGACGTGAGCGAATGAACCCCGGAACCGTCGAGCGAGATAGATTCGATCGAACTTTGCCGCGCTTTCGCATCCCACTCCGCGAACGCCAGCAGTTTGCCATCGGGTGAAAACGATAGCCCTTCCGATTCAACCCACGGACTGCGAGCGCCTGTGTACACCAGGCGATCCGTGCCGCCCAGCGCCGGTACTAAATGAAGGGAAAACTTGTCACCCGAGTTGCGCAGGAAGGCGACGTAGCGTCCATCCGGCGACCACGCCGGGTAAATGTCATTAGCATCATTGGTCAGCCGCAGCAGGCTCTGACTTCCAACGACTACAGCGTAAACCCCAGACTTTTTCCGCTGCAGGCTCCGCCAGACAAAAGCCACACGGCTGCCGTCGGGGGAGAAGGCCGGCATGCGTTCTTCGCCTGGCAGGCTGATGAGAGGAAGTATCTTTGGCGCGATTGAAGTTCCGGCCAGAGTCGTCGCGCCGGATACCAGATGGTCATTGTGGCCGCTGCCTGCTGCCCTAACCGCACGGCCGTGTCGAAGATCTTCGAAGCTCAGCAAGGCTATGAGTGCCAGAGCAACAGCTAAGAAGCCCACGATACGCACCGCCCGTGATGACCATATTGCGGGCCGGACGAGTATGGATGTGGCCTGCGCAGGAGCATCCATCAGGCGGGCACTCTCTTCGGGATTTGGTAATTCTCCATCGCCAGGCAAGCCTTGCAGCGAAGCCGAGGGAAGTGCCTGCCACACCTGGCCGTCCGAACTCGCGTTGCCATTCGCTGATACTGACCGCACCGTTCCTAACAATCGGTAGCCGCGCTTCGATACCGTCTCAATCGTTACCCGGTTCTCAGAGGCCGATGCCAGCGTCTTCCGCAGCTGTGAGATGTTTTGCGCCAGGGCCACGTCCTCGACAAAAGTGTCTGGCCGTACCCGCTTCATGAATTCGTCTTTGGTGACCAGATGGCCGGCGTTTTCGACCAGCAAGAGAAGGGTTGCGAAAACCTTAGGCGCAAGTGGGACCGGTTTCCCGTTGCGTAGCAAGAGTCGTTCAGCAGCGTCGAGACGCCACTCGGCGAACTCGTAGATCACTTTAGACGAAGTCATTAGATGAAGCCTGGGCGCTGAATTCCGCCGGGGGAGCGGGTTCGAGGATTTTATCAGGAAAATTTTAGTTTGTTTGTGAATACTTCGCGACTTTTTGCCGGGGCGCGCTAGCGTTGGTCCGGCGGCTCTCCCTATCCCATTTAGCCCATAGATCAAATAAGGAGAAGATTTCATCAAGAATTTCATAACTTTTTATTAACACTTTCTGAGTTTCGAGCACTATTATCCTGTGACTGGTTGGTGTGACGCGAACACTCCTATCGGCTACATCGGCTACAGGCTGGGGCTATAAGTGAAATTCCTAGAGAAACAAAAGCCGACGGACAAGCCTGCCTTGAGCAAGCCGAAGAGAACATTCGGTTAAACGAGACCATGCCAAACATGGGTTTTTAGCAATAGTGCAAAATTATGCAGATGACAATAGAGGGTCGAGACGTTCAACGGTTCCTGACTCGATCGACCGCGGGACTCCTTTTGCTAGATGCTCAAAACCGCGTTGTTTACCACAACCCCGAAGCCGTCAAGGTCTTGACCTATCCCGGGCAGTCTAAGAAGACCAACGGCGTGGTAAATTCTCTGCCAAGGGAGCTCCAGTGTTTGTTGCACCCGGCCAAATCTTCCAACCGCCCGCCACCTTCAACAGACTTCAGATCGGGCAAGAGGCGATACGTGTGCCGGGTATTTGTTCTGGCGCATAACTCCGGAAAAGCTGCGCAAGGCATGACAGGGATTCTACTGGAGCGAGTCGCCCCGGATTCCGTGGATATTTCCGCCGTAGCTCAGCAGTTTGGCTTGACTCAACGGGAACAAGAAACCGTCGGACTGTTAACGTTCGGACTCACCAGCAAAGAGATCGCCAGCCGAATGAACATTAGTCCGAATACGGTGAAAGCTTTCTTCCGGCTGGTAATGACAAAAATGGCGGTAAGCACTCGCTCCGGAATTGTTGGCAAAATCGCGCGCATGGAACCTCTCGGCTGAGGGTACTGCGAAATCTTCGCCGCACAAGGCTAGTCCGTTTGGGCGATAGACGCGAGTTCAAAAAGAAGGCAATACTCATGCGTAATGCCATCATCAGCCGAGAGCGAGCGCCGCGGGTGTTCGCGCTGTGCGGTTTCATTTGAAGTCATCGTCCAGGAATTCCCTCCTTCCACGTTCTCCGGCGGCCAGCCCGCCAGCATTCAGGGTGAGAGCCGAAATATCAGCAAGAGCGGTATGTGTCTCCTGTTGGATCAAGCGTGCGCAGTATCTTCTATTCTGAAGTGCGAGGTCTGCTACCCGAGTTCCTCCGCGACAATTCCAACCCTCGCACGCGTGCTCTGGATTCAAAACCACCGCAGCAAATTGGTCACCGGTGTGGAGTTCCTCTTGTAGCAGACCTGGTTTTTTGCAGTCCTTCTGATGCTTTTCTATTTGGGTGACTAGTCCTTCCCACTACTCCATTTGGGCTATGCCGATTGGGTTATGCCAAACGGGGCATAGACAACCAGGGAAAACCGCCGCAGCATGGGCCGACTCCGATGTTCTCAGAAAAACGTCTCCAAGCGGCGGTTCCGACCCAGGGGAGGATCGGTACCGTTTGCGTAATTCTAGAAGTCCCCCGTCCGCAAGGCAGTCGAAATCACGCTGTGAATTTAACCATTCCAGCGACCAGGAGATCTTAAATGCAAAATATCGTGAAGACTTTATTGCGGTCGGGAATCGCCGCTCTTTTTCTGCTGTTCTCTTCGACAGCCTTTCTGATGGAAGCATCGTTGCCGCTGGCAGCCCAGGCGAACCACGCAGCTGCTGGCAACCAATCACTCTCCGTTCCTGAGTTCGGCGTGACCATGCAAATTCCCCCCGGCTGGTCCCATCATCAATTTGCAAACGTGCACGAACTGTTGAACGTGCCGCCGGGGAAACTGGCCACGCTCACTCCGTTGGAGCGAGACCAGGCAGCCAGAATCAGCATGTCGCAGATCTCGCGCAGCAGCCACTCCGAAGCAGTTAAGAGACTTCAGCAGATCACTGGGGAGTCCAAAACACAAGCGACGTTTTTGGTCATTGCCGGTTGGCCGGCGTTGCAGCGTCAGACGCTGGTACCAAGACCGGTGGCATTGGAAGGCGAAGACGCAGGCCCCGACCGTATGCTAATCCAGGTCACTACTGCAGTGGCGGTGGGGAACTCGGTGTTTCGCATTGACGGATTCATTCCTGCCGAACTACCAACCGCGAACGCTCTCGCGAACCAGGCAACCCAGGCTGGCCAGGCGCTGCGCTTCCAGAAGGCAGGTAACGCTGCCGCTGCGACTCAAGACGTGCAGATGCTGCAAACTGGCCCCGGTTCCGGAACTTCAAGCTCTCCCGCGCCCGGAACTTCCGCACCCACAACCCTGGCGGGTACCGGCGAAGCCGGCCTAGCTTCTAACCTGACGATGGTCAATGGCGAGCCAGAGATTGCGGTATCCACCAGCGGCAAGAACATAGTGATTGCCAGCCAGACACAATTCGTCAGCTCCCAGGATGGTGGCCAGACATTCTCGGGCCCGACGACTTTCGCGAACAGCACCGGTGGCGATTCCTCCGTGGCCTTCGGTCGCAGCGGAAACTTTTACGAGGGGACAATTGGCACAACGAATGCCGCTGTCGACACCCAGATAGTGAATATCTCGACTGACGGCGGAAAAACCTTTCCGACCGCGAAGAATGTGTTTGTCTGCGGCACTGGTGGCACCAATCCCACCTGCCGTTTTGTGGGGACAACCACTCCCAACGGTGTGCCCGACCAGGAGCACATCGCGGCCGACCGTTTCAACGCCGGATCTACCGGCGGGGACCAGGTCTATTTTGTTTGGCGCAGTACGGGCGGCTATGCCCTCTCCTGTTCCCAAGACAGTGGGAAAACTTGGACTGCCCCCATATTTAAAGGCGATGGCTCTCCCGATTTCGCGCGCATCGCCGTTGGCCAGGACGGCTTAGTGTATCTCGTGTATTTGAATGGGAACAACATAGAACTCGACAGGTACACTTCCTGTACCAATGGTCTCACTCAGCAAAATCAGGGGGCTGTTGTGGCTGGGACCACGGCGGTGACTTGCGGCGGCAACCCTGGCGGCGTCCCCGGACTTGATCGCTGTAACAAAGGCAATGATTTGCGCAGCCCCTCGGTTACGGTAGATGACACCAACGCCAGCCACATTTACGTCGCCTATGCTACGAACACACTCAATGACTCCAATGGAAATGGAGTGAACGAAGATGTCCTCGTGCACGATTCCTTTGACAACGGAGACAACTTCACCGGCTCCGCGCAGGTGAACAACTCGATCCCGGGCCGGCGCTATTTGCCATGGGTATGCTCGGTAGGAGGTACTGCGTATGTTTCGTGGTACGACCGCCGCAACGCCAGCGCGACAACTAACGACTTGTCCGACTATTTTGCCGGCAGTGCTGCGCCCGGTGGCGCATTCGGATTCCTGACTGCAGGTCCGGATTTCCAGATCAACGCTCCAGGGACGAGCGACCCGCAGTGCGCCTCCGGGTGGCCGGCCGCTACTGGCAACCAAAGCGATTCGGAATCGTGCTTCGTTCAGCCACAACTCGCAGGCAGGTGCGGCACCGCCAGTCCTCTCGCCAAGAACGACTCTGGCACACCCTGCGATTTCACCGGCACGGATGCCACCGCCTGTCCCAACGGCACGAATGGCCAGGAAAGCTGTCAGATCGGTCGCGGTCAACCTAAATATGGTGACTACAACGGCAACGCCTGCGCGGCCGGCCGCTTGTACTCAATATGGTCCTCAGCAACCTCCCAGCCCAACGCGAACCCCACTGCGGGGATTGACGTCTTCTTCGCTGAGAAACTTGTCTGCTGCTCGTCGCAGATCCAGGTGTCTGCGCCGGCTCCGGTAACGGCCTGCGCGGGAACGTCAGCATCGACCACCTTGAACATCTGCAACACCGGCAAGGCTGACCTGCAGGTGGACGCCATCAGTTCTTCGAATACGCAAGTGACGGTGACGAAACCCTCTTCGGGCTTTCCGCTCATCATCAGTCCTGATGCTTGTCTACCGGTAGGGATAAATTTCAGCCCAACAGGTAACGGGACAACCTCCTCCACGCTCACTATCTCCTCCAATGACACAGTGAACCCATCGACGAAAGTAACGGTTAGCAGCAATGCGCCGCCGCCGAGCATCAACGCGACCATCGTCAACAGCGGCAACTTCGGCAATGTGTGCCCCGCAGGGCAATCGAACCTGGAGCTGCAGATTACCAATCAGAGTCAGTGCGACCTAGTGGTGAGCAATATCACCTCAGACAGTACTAACTTCCTGCCGCCTACCACGGCGAAACTTCCCTTGACCCTGACCGCGGACGCAACTGTTGATCTTCCTATTTCCTTCCAACCCAGCGCGTCACAGTCATGCAGCAACACAACCCCGCTGACAGGAAATATCACTGTCGTCAGTAACGATCCGACCGCAGCAGGGGTGCTCGTGACATCGGTGCAGGGGACTGTGCCTTGCCCGAGCATCAATGCGACCATTGCCAACAGCGGCAGCTTCGGCAACGTGTGCTCTGGCGCGCAGGCAGATCTGAACCTGCACGTGATCAACCAGGGTCTCTGCAACCTCAACATCACTAACCTGGTTTCGTCGAGCGGCGCGAACTTCACCTTGCCCACCGTGACCAACGCTCTGCCTTTGGTTTTGAGCGCGGACGCGGCCGTCAACCTGCCAATCCGCTTCCAACCAGTAGCGTATGGCAGCGCGGGCTACATCACTTGCAGTAACACGGTGCCGCAGACTTCGAACATCACCATTGTCAGCAACGATCCTGCGGCTTCTAACCTGGTGCAGCCAGTAAATGGAATCGAGGGCTGTCCGAAACTAGTGCTCAGTCCACAGCAGTTGAATGGAATCTATGCATTTCCGCCTACCGTCTCAGACCCGGCACAGACTCTGGGTTGTTTTACGGACCGGCAAATCACCATGGCAAATGCCGGTATATGTCCGCTGATTGTTCCCAGCGGAGGTCTGAGCGCGGGTCCGGCAAACTACTTCAGCGTAGTCAATCCCACGACTCCGCTTACGGTCGGAGTAGGGGCGGCGCCGGTTCCAGTGACGGTCCGGTTTAGGCCACTCTCAACTGCCGGCCAACTTTCGAATGCGCCCGACCAACAACTCGGGACGCTCTCGATCACCAGCAACGATCCGGTGGCCGGAGACAACACTGCTGGCGGAACAGGTGGCTTGTGCGGTGAGCCCACGTTCCACAGCGGTGCGCGGATATTGGTGCTGAATACGGCCAACAATCCTGTTAATCCGGTGGCAAGCATGACACTCCAAAGCAAGGGGTTGACCCCAGTGTTCAAGCAGACGCTCGCGCCTGCACCACTGCTTACTGCCCCGAATATCTGCGGCAATACCGTTCTGTATCAGTTGGACAACGAAACTCTGCGTCCGGCGGGAACGACGGGGAACAGCCCGAACGCCTCGTATGTGTTGACCGCAAAGAACGGTCCAACCCAAGCGAACATGAGCTTCACCCTTGGCCAGTGTGAAATGAAGCAAATCATATTGCAGGAGAAGTAGTTTCCGTGATAGAGAAATCAGTTCTTGACTGTGCGCCAGGAACCATCACCTTCCTGGCGCACGCTTTTACCCGGAGGGTATGGAAATGAGGCGTCGGCGGTCGTTTTTATTAGGAACTATCTTGCTGCTAGTCCCTCCGCTGTTCGGACAAAGCGAAGCCCAGATAACGACAGTTGCCGAGATCAATGGAGACACAATCTCTCTCCAAGATTTAAAGCAAGCTTCTGGTGAACAGTTAGCGATGCTCGAAGACCAAGCCTATCGGTTGAAGCAGCAAAAGCTGGAGCAGATGATTGGAGACCGGCTCCTGGCGCGTGAAGCCAGCCGGCGCAAGATTTCGGTGGAATCGCTGATCCAAGCGGAAATCACCTCCCAGGCGGCGGTGACCGCAGAAGAGATCCATAACGTTTATGAGCTGAACAAAAACCAACTGCAAAAACCGGAGCCGGACGTCACCGACCAGATTCGAACATATCTGCGCGACCAGAAAATTGCAGTGCGCCGGGGGGAATTTGTAAAGTCGTTGCAAGCGCAGGCCAAAGTGAGCATTTACCTGGATCCTCCGGCTCCTTTTCGCTCCGATGTGGGGGCAGAGGGGCCAAGCCGTGGCGCGGCCGATGCGCCGGTCACGATCGTCGAGTTTGAGGATTTCCAGTGTCCATTCTGCAAGAAAGCCCAAGGCACCCTGGAGCAGGTTCTGCTTCGCTACAAGGACAAAGTGCGAGTAGTGCATCGCGACTTTCCCTTGCAGCCGCTGCACCCGGCATCCCAGAAGGCGCATGAGGCGGCTCGTTGCGCGGAAGAGCAGGGTAAGTTCTGGGAATATCGCGAGTTGCTCTACAAAAACACCCCGGCTGCCGGGCCGGAGCAGTTGAACGACTATGCCTCCAAAGTTGGAGTGGATGTGGCCGTCTTCAAGCAGTGCCTCGACAGCGGAAAGTTTAAGATGCTTGTGCAGAAAGACGAGACGGAGGGTGATCGGCTGGGGGTTACAGGCACGCCGGCCTTCTTTATCAACGGACGGCTACTCTCAGGAGCGCAGCCTGAAAACGAGTTTGCGCGTGTCATTGATGAGGAATTGAACAAGCGGGCACAGCGATAGTCGCTTCAGACTGACGGGAAACCGCCCAGAACTTGATCTTCTCGGGTCAATCCGGGGATCCAATGCTGAAATTTTACCTCTGCGTATTGCTTACGTTCGCTTCCGCGATTGCAGCCGCCCAGACGGCCATAGAAGGCACGCTTCACGACAACATTGGAAAACCGGTTTCGGGCGCGATCCTCACCCTCAAACCCGCCGAGGGCAACATTGCGCATGAAACCTCGGATTCTGCCGGCGAATTCCACTTCGGCGCGGTAGATTCCGGCACCTACACTCTGCAGGCCGAAGCGCCTGGGTTCTACCTGGCCACTTACAATTTCGTCCTCCGGCCGCGGCAGCCGATTTCGCTCACCATCGAGTTGCAGCCGAAGCGATCAGCGCAGCAGACGGTCGAGGTCCATGTTCATTCCCTGATTGTTGATCCCGAGAAAACCGGCAGCTCTTATACATTCACGCAGCAGGATTTGGACAGACTTCCCGATCCTCTGGTCGAATCCACCAGCGATCTGGTCAATAACCTGATGCCTGGCGCCAGCGACAGCCATGACAATTTTCTTGCCGTGCGTGGCACCGAGTTCTCGTTGCATGAGTTCATCAACGGCGTTTCGTTTCTCGACAACACGCAGCCTCAGTTCAGTCCCGGCATCAGCCCGCAGATCTTTGAAACGGTTGACCTGATGACTGGCGGCTTCACTCCGGAATACGGCAACCGTTTCGGAGGTGTGCTTGATATCGCCACGCGTTCCGGTTCGGATCTCGACGGCCGTGGCGACGTGAACTTTCGTGGCGCGACGCTCGGTAACTACGATCTAAATGCTGACTACGGCGGCCAGTACCGGGGCCTCGGCTACTACTTTTTCGTGGATGGATTCACCTCTGGCCGGTTTCTCGATCCTCCTGCGCGCCACGAACTTTATGATTTTGGCAAAGGCTCCCGCGCAACCGCTCAGTTTGACTGGCACGCTGGTGCTAAAGACGCTTTCAAGTTGCTGCTAATGGGCGGAGGCGACAACTTCCAGCAGCCAAATATTTCAGACGATCAGGCAGCAGGCCGCGACGCCCAGCGTCACCTGCGCCAGCAAACCGCACTTCTTACCTGGCTGCATATGTTTTCCCCGCAGACGCTGATCTCAACCTCTTTATATGAGCGCACCAGTTCCGATCGCGTACTGCCCACCACCGACCTGATCACGCCGTTTTCCGAAGCTTCGCGTTCCCCACTCACCTTGGGCATCAAGAGCGATCTCTCTCATTACTGGAACGGACATTTCTTTAAGGCAGGAGTTGATCTAGTTCGCCTGCGGGAGAACGAAAGCTTCTTCTTCGACAGCCGAGGCGATCCCGACGTCTTTCCGGCGTTCAGCGGCGGATTGAATGGCGGCCAGGCCAGTGCATATGTGCAGGACCACTTCTCTCCGGTTCGCAACCTGACACTCGATCTCGGCCTGCGCTACGACTATTTCGACTTGGTGAATACGGGCGTGCAGAGCAGTCCGCGCGCGGGTTTGGCCTATCACTTCACGAAGACAAACTCAGTCCTGCACGCGGCTTACAATCGTTATTTTTCTCCGCCACCGATCGAGTATTCGTTGCTCGCCAGCTTCCTCGGTCACAATGCCGTCGATCCCGATCAGCGCGTGGGCAACGTGCGTCCATACACGCAAAATTATTTCGAAGCAGGATGGACGCAGGAACTGCACCCGCGTGTGAGCCTGGAGTTGAACGCCTATCTGCACACTGGTCACAACAGTTTCGAGAACCACGAAATTTCGATCAGCCGCATCTTTGTTCCCATCAACTTCCACGCCGCCCGCTCCGAAGGCGCAGAACTGGTGCTCGACATGCGTCAACTGGAGCGCATCGGAATCAGCGGCCGCTTCCAATACGCTCTGCAGAAAACCTTCTTCTATGGCCCCATCACCGGCGGTTTTGCCGGAGACGAACCGCTTGTGCCCGGCGAGCGTATCATTCCTGCTTTCGACCAGACTCACACCGGAACCGCGCAGGTTTTCTACCACAGTCGATGGCGCGCCTTCTGGGCAGGCAGCGCACTTCGCTATGGCAGCGGCACAATCATTGAGGGCGGAAATCGCCTGCCGCAGCATTTCACGGCCGATCTTGCTTCCGGAGTCACGCTCTGGAACCCGGAACCGAGGCGTTTAGATCTTGAGTTCGACGTCACTAACGTCTCCAACAGCATCTACCAGATCGCAAAAGAGAGCGAAGAAATTCCCATTCAGTACGCTCCCTCGCGAACCGCAGGCGGCAGCTTAAAATTTCATTTTTAAGGTATTTTGAGGGCTTTATAACTCGGCGATCGAATTCTGCCGCTCCGGCAATTGCTCTCAAGTGGGCGAACACACGCAAGCCAGTCACGAGGCTTTATGCGAGATGCGCACCTCGTGTCGCCACCCATATCCGAATCAGAAGAATCGAGCACAGGGCTCCGGTTGCGTCGAGTGCGACATCGCGCAGTGATGAGGTCCGGGAGGGAATAAAGCGTTGGTGGAACTCGTCTAAGAAAGCCATTGTCACGCATGCGAGCAACGAATAAACAGCCCACCTGGATTTCCAAGAAATCCAGATTTGCTTGCTGGAACTCTGCCGCCATGAGCGAAAAAACAAGAAGCCAAGCACGGCATATTCGATAAGATGCGCCGCCTTCCGGATAAGGAAGTGGATGCGTTCGAATTCCAATGGTGCAAGAAATCGCAGCCAGGGCAAACTTCGAAGAACCCTCCCCGTGTGTTCTGCGGAGAAGAGATCGGTGGAGGCAAACCAGATAATGGCGAGCCACAATAATGGCGGTATCCAGAAACGAAGGTTCCGTTGGAGATTCAAAGAAGTTCCTTAATGGACGCTACGCTTGTTCTAACTGAACGTTATCTTCTGTGTTGCGGTAGTGCCGGCTTCAGAACAAGAACTCACAGGCGTAGCAAATCGAGTCCAAGATTGGTTCTCGCAAAGTGCATCGTGAAGTCCGGTATCGCATTGTGAACTCTTGAAGCACGACCGACCTGGTAAACCGCATTTCCATTCTATCGCGATACGACAAACATTCTCGGTTCAAACGCGTATGTCGGGCGTGGACCTCAACGGATTTCAGATTCGCAAAGGCGTTGCCGATTCGGCCTCAAGCTTTGTCTCACAGATCCCCCGCTCGGCGCCGCGGCGTTGCTTCGTGACAATCTGCTCATTTACGGGGTGGGCGGCGTAGTCATCCCATTCATCGGAATCAAGCTAATCGACATGCTGATCACTCGCGTCGGGCTTGCGTAGAGACATTATGAAAAAAATCTCCTGATTGCTGTTTTGATGACCATAGCAACAACCATCCTGTTAGGGATCATTTATCCGCTCGTGGTTACTCCCTCGCGCAGTGCTGTTCCACGAAAAGGCCAACGGCCAGTTCATTCGGAAGAGCGGCGACCTGATCGGATCTCGCCTCATAGGCCAGCCGTTCGTTTCTGACAAATATTTCCATTCCCGGGCCTCCGCGCCAGGAAACGGATACGACGCTGCAAACTCCAGCGGATCTTTCATGTCCGGTTCTGCGAGAGGCTCGGGGTGCGACTCCCCGGGCCTACTCTCCCGCACATCTGCGGGAAGAACGGATTAGGGCGATTCATGGTGCGGTGCGCCACGATCCGCAAACGCATGCGAGCCAAACTGCGAGAGGTTAAGCAGCAACTCCGCAAGCGTATGCATGATCCCGTGCCCCAAACCGGAGGATGGCTCAAGTCGGTCGTGCAAGGCTACTTCAACTACTACGCGGTACCAGGAAACCTCAAGAGTCTGGGAGTGTTTCGGGATCGGGTGATCGCGCTCTGGTGGCGAACTATTCGTCGCCGGAGTCAGAAACGCCGGATCTCATGGACACGCACTCTCGCTTTGGCTCAGCGCTGGCTTCCTCAACCGCGTGCGCTCCATCCCTTTCCTGATGCACGCTTCGCCGCCACTCATCCGAGATAAGAACCGGATGCGCTAATCAGCGCCCGTCCGGGTCTGTGCGGGGGGTACCACGCCAAGTGGTATCCCTACCGCGATTGTCAACTGGCGGCCCGCAACCCGCGGAAAAACGTTTGGGGCGCAGGTTGCTTGGCTAGACTGTATTTGCCTGTTTCTCCGCCATGTCGCCGATAACCGGCAGTTTGAACGTCTGTCCCTGGTAGGCCTTCATAACCAGGATGATCCAAATAATCAGCCCTGCCAGACTGACCAGCGGCCACAACAGGACCGTTGCCCACCCCAGGATGGGGATTTGTACGATGATCCTGAGGGCGATCCAGAGCACCGTCCAGGCCACCGCGAAGAAGATGCATTGAAAGGAGTGGAAGCGGATGAAGCGTTTCTTGCTGTAAGGCTCCAGCACCAGAAATACGATCGCCGGAATAATTGTCACGTACGCCAGAGCACCTGCCATGTTGTCGGTTAGCCCACCTCCGGCGGTCGTGGTGCTGCCGCTCGGAGCAGCGCCCGCACATTTCGGACAGACTGCGCCCTCGGCGATTTGGGTTCCACAGGTCGGACAAAATGCCATGAGAAGCCTCCTGAAAACGACGGATTCCGCACTCTCCTGACGCAGCCGTGAGACCGGTTTCTACCGCCCCTTGGTCACGCGGCGCCGCTGAAGTATGGGTCTACGGTGATGCACCATTCCTGCAGTAGCCATTCTGGGACGTAGCACCGATTCACGTTTTGCTGGCACCAAGAGCGGAGCGCAGCCGACGCGGTGTACATCTCTGCTGTGAGCTGCAGTTGCATCACCTTCAGCTCGAATTCCGTAGCCACCGCTGGGGCGGGCGGAATGGGACGCCCCCAATTGGGATTTCCACGTCTGCGAGTCATAACCGATAGGCACCCCGTATCACCATAGGGACCCGATCATACGCCGCCTT
>WNFJ01632489.1_pt2 | contig 15599 bp, 14 predicted proteins | sample 5400461 | NCBI WGS metagenome assembly WNFJ01 (sample SAMN13153349, study PRJNA577476) | soil metagenome | isolation source: 115 cm saprolite on Douglas fir-dominated hillslope | place: USA:California | collected 2013-09-17 | reverse complement strand
GTCGAGAAAGAGGTCAGCCAGGATGGCGAGCGGCCTCTCGTGGCCGGGGTCTTCGTCAACCGCCTGGCCCAGGGGATGCCCCTCGCAACCGACCCAACCGTGATCTACGCGGCCCTGCTGGACAACCGGTGGCGCGGCGCCATCTATGCCTCCGACCTCCAGTCGCCGTCGCCCTACAACACCTACCGGCACGCCGGTCTCCCGCCGGGCCCCATCTGCAATCCCGGGACTGCGGCGCTCAAGGCCGCAATCGCTCCAGCAAAGACCGATTACCTTTATTTTGTTAGCGATGCATCCGGTCACAGCCGTTTCTCAGCCGGCCTGAAGGAGCATGCCGAGCAGGTTCAGGAGTACCGTCAGGCTCAAAAAGCGCAACAGCGATGACTTTGTTGCAAATCTGCGAAGCGACGCCTCCCCAACCAACATCTAATCAACGTATAGGAACATGTTTGTTCTGGTTCACGTAGGACATGGCTGTGTGGCTGTGTGCCCGGAGATAGATATACTTGCAGTTTGTGCAGATGCAGATAAAGCTACGACAGGCCTTGGCCATCGGGCTCTTTGGGATGGCTCCGGCCCTGACTGGATGCCTGTCGCATACGCGCATCGTTCCTAAAACGCGCCTCGCCGATGTTGTGATGAGCACCTCGCTCGATCAGATGTCGAGGCAGCTTAACATGCGCTACGAGGCCATCCAGTCGATGAACGCTTCGGTCTCCGTGATGGCGACGACCGGCGGCGGTCTCCAGGGCGAGGAGAAGGACTACACCAGCCTGAGCGGCTATATCTTCATGCGCAAGCCGGACGATCTCCGGGTTTTGTTACGCGTGCCGCTGCTGGGTTCGACGGCCCTCGACATGGTCAGCAACGGCAAGACCTTCAAGCTGGTCATCCCGCCCAGGAACAAGGCAATGGAAGGAACCAACGAGGTAACAAAGCCCTCCAAAAACGGGCTTGAAAACCTGCGGCCCTCCGTCTTCTTCGATTCGATGTTCGTGCGTGGCCAGGGTCCCAATCAGATCCTCTCTATGACCATCGACACCCGCGTCATCCAGAGCGGCAAAAAAAAGAACGACCTGATCGAGGAGCCGGCCTACGACCTTCAGGTCCTGGCCCAGCCCGAAGGCCAGATGGTCCGAACCCTCCGCGTCGTCCACATCAACAGCACCGACCTCCTGCCCTACCAGCAGGACATCTACGACAAGGACGGACAGGTCGTTACCAAGGCCATCTACAGCGACTACCAGTTCTACGGGGACACCCCGTACCCCTCAACCATTGTCATCCAGAGACCGAGGGACCACTACAGCCTGACCGTGACGATCACCAAGCTGGCTCTGAACCATAAGCTCGAAGACGACCAGTTCGACCTGAAGATCCCCGAAAACATCCCCATCCAGAAGTTGAACTAACGATCGCCACTGCAAGACAAACTAACGATCGCCACTGCGGTTGCCGTTATCGTTATTGTCTCTAAACCAGCCACAAACGTCTGGGTGCCCCATCTTCGGCGCGGCTGACCGGGTGAAACACGTCAGGTCTTTAAAATCGGTGTCATCGGTGTAGATCGGTGTTAGGCCTTCATCGACCCCCGATGTATCCTCACTCCCAGAAACACCCCCAAAAGCCATGCCCGAAAAACGCTTCTCCACCACCCGCCTCGAAGCCTTCTCCGACGGAGTCATCGCCGTCATCATCACCATCATGGTCCTCGAGCTCAAGATTCCCCACGAGGACGGCCTCCCCGGCCTCCTCACCCTCGCCCCCATCCTCTTCATCTATCTCCTCTCCTTTTCTTTTACTGGGATCTATTGGATAAATCATCACCACCTCATGAGCCGCGCCGAGAAGGCAGACCCGCGCATCCTCTACGCGAACCTCGCCTTCCTCTTCTGTCTCTCGCTCCTGCCCTTCTTCACCTCCTACGTCATCGAGAAGAAATCCGACTCCTTCTCCGTAGCCCTCTACGCCGCCGCTATGATCGTCACCGGCTTCAGTTTCCTTCTCCTGCGCCTCGCCATCGGCCGCCTCCTCACCCTCTCCGGAGCCCTCGAACAGGAGGACATCGCCACCCAGCGCAAGCACTACGCCAGCCTCGCCCTCTACGTCATCGCCATCCCCCTCGCCCACTTCCATCCCTACCTCGCCCTCGCCACCATCACCCTCGTCACCGTCGTGTGGATCGTTCCAACAGCCCGCGTCGAACCTTGCGACGACGGCAAACTGACATAAATCTCGTCAACCCCATCGACATACCCAACACGGAACGCATCGGCTACATTAGCTACATGTCCGTAATCCACTGAGGTGACACCTGTGCCACTCCGCTCCCGCCTCTACGCCGCAGTCCTCGCTCTCCTCCTCATCGTCACCCTCAGCGCTCGCGCACAGGACGCCCAGCTCAAGACCGCCACCCAGCAGGAGCTCGACGTCATCAAGGTTCTCCTCGCCCAGGAGACCGCCTGGAACCACGGCGACCTCGAAGCCTTCGTCCAGGGCTACAAAAACTCCCCCGAGACCCTCTTCATCACCCGCCAGGTCTTCCGCGGCGTCGACGGCATGCTCGAGGAGTACCGCCACAACTATCCCACCAAAGCCGCCATGGGCGCCCTCGCCTTCTCCGAGCTCGAGGTCCACCCCCTCGACGACAACTTCGTCGTAGTCATCGGCAAATACCACCTCGACCGCAACAAGAAAGAAGGCGGCAACACCAACGGCATCTTCTCCCTCGTCTTCGAAAAAACCGACAAAGGCTGGAAGATCATCATCGACCACACCACCTAGCCCTTGAGTGCTGTTGTTCTTTTGTTTGTCATCCCGTAGGGATCTGCTTCTGTCGTTGCCGTTCTCCTCGAATCACCCATGAAGTGTCATCCTGAGCGAAACATCTCGCGCATTTTGCGAGATGTGGAGTCGAAGGACCTGCGGTTGCTGTTGCACTTGGCGTTGCTTTGGCAGTTGCCGTTCATCCACGGATGCACTTCATGCGCCCACGGGCAAGACAAAATGGGCGTTCAGCGCTACGCTTGTTAGAATTCCTTTAGAGGATCGCATGACCTTCCACATTACTCTCGAACCTGCGGAAGACGGATGGATCGTCGCCGAGTGCCCCGCACTTCCCGGCTGCGTATCTCAAGGCCGAGATGAAGAAGAGGCGATTCAAAATATCCGGGAAGCAATCACAGCCTGGATGTGGGCTGAAGACCAAAAAGCAATGAAATCTCTTCCCGAGAATCAAACCTCGCTACTTGTCGCCGTCTAGAAACCTGCTGACACTAGCAGATTTCCGGCAGTCGAACATAATCTACCCATGTTTCCACAACTAACGCCCTGAGCTTGAGGCATTTTTACCGTACCCTTGGCATACATGGGCACGTTAGCCAACATCTCCGGCAAAGAAGCCGCGAAAGCCTTCGAGAAAGCCGGCTGGACAAAGGTCGGCCAGGTTGGCAGCCACCTTGTCATGACCAAATCCGGTCAACGTGCCAATCTGTCCATCCCACAACACAAAGAACTCTCCGTCGGCACTCTGCGCTCCCTCATTAGAAACGCCGGCATGACCGTGGAAGAATTCCTGGACCTGCTCTAGCTCTACCGTTCACCCCCCAAACCAGCGCAACCGTCACCCGCAACATCGACGTTTCATTGAACTTTGGTCTGGATGAGCGCTTCGATTTTGCTCCACACGAAGGGGTCGTTCTCGATCTCGATATGCGACTTCATGAAAGTTCGCGCAAACCACGGATATCCCGCGCAGGATACCGGATTTCTCCTATAGGTTGATTCATAGTTGCCAAGGATAGTCGTCTGTCTCGGGTCCATCGCCTCGATGAAACTTCGGCCATGCAGGAGTCCCTCCGACTGATAGAAGTTGATCGCCTCTCGTACATTGGGCGGGATCTGTCCATCATGCTGATTCGGCTTTTGGACGCTATCGACCTGAATTGTCAGCAGCACGGGGATACTGAGTTCGTTCAGTTTCCCGGCGAGTGTGACGGTTTCAGATGCTCCCCAGCTATGTCCAAAGATGACGATACGGGCAGCGTTTCTTTCGTTAGCGCTCAGGTGGCCGTCCCGATTTTCATCCAAAAGCTGAAGGACTTTACTTAGGGCCATATTCCCGTCGTGATTCGCAAAGGCTGCAGCAAAGACTTGGAGCGGATAGCCCTCCTGCAGCTCCTTCACCACAAGCGCTTCCCTGTGAATCAGATTGTTCGCCCTGACGCGACCACCCATAAAGCCAATCACAATGAGTTGCCGCGACGTCCCGATATGATTGTTTCCCACTCCGGACACATCTGCCGAACTGGCGCAGCCCGCACCTTCATCACTACCCGGCAAGCTTGCCCGCGTAATGGTCCGCGAGGCAACATGGCCCTCCTGAAGAGGACAAACCGGCTGCATCCCATTTGCTTGCGACACTGGGCACAGCGCAGCTGCGAGCAGCAATAGAGGCGAAGCCGCGCAACAGATCTTTCGTAGAGATGCGCCGATGCATAGGATCGGACTCTTCGAGATGTCCTCGATAGATCTGGCTACAGCGCCGGACGCATGGTTTTTGTTTACTCCAGCTTGTACTTTCGGCCGGAACCTCCGCTCCTTCGCTGCGACCTGCTCTTCCGATGGCACCAGATCGACATCCATTGCAGAAACTGCGGCTAATTGTACGCCGCTCATCATTGTCCTGGAGGTTCAACGTGGCAAACGCCTGTTGAATCAGCAGGAACGCTTACTGCGCAGCAAAGACATTCAAAATGGGATCGAGGCCAGTGGCTACCGTGCCGATTGCTCTTGGTGGCACGAAAAAACGCGCGATGAGATGCAACCTCGTTCCTCGCAAAGCACACGAGGCCGGAAGACAGCGGCAACCGCTACCATAGGTTGTGAGGAAGCCTATGTCGTTGAACGAACCTACCGCACCCCGCCAGCACGCATCCACCGGGCCAGCGCTCCCGCAACTGCCCGAACCATCCCACGCCGAACGTATCCGCACCCTCATCTCGCTGGCCTCGATCGCTACCTTGTCGACGCACTCCCGTAAGCATCCGGGATTTCCCTTCGGCTCACTGATGCCCTTCGCGCTCGATCCTGTCGGCCGGCCCATCTTCCTCATCAGCAATATGGCCATACATACCCAGAACCTGAAGACCGACCCGCGATGCAGTCTCTTCGTCGTGCAAGCGGGTGCCGATGGCGATCCGCTTGGAGCCGCCCGCGCGACCCTGATCGGCAATGCCCAGCCTGTCCCAGAGCGAGACAGAGCGGCCGTTCGAGAGACCTATCTTGCTCGCCACGAGAATAGCCGTTACTGGGTCGACTTCGCCGACTTCAGCTTCTTCCGCCTCCAACCCATCGACCTCTACTATGTTGGGGGCTTCGGCGTGATGGGATGGGTTGAGGCACGAGACTACGAGCAGGCCGCCCCTGACCCGCTGGCCGAGGCCGCGCCCGGCATTCTGGCTCACATGAACGCTGACCATGTCGATTCTATGATCCTGCTCGCCCGAACCCATGCGCAGCTTGAGGCCACCGAGGCAACCATGACATCAGTCGACCGCCTCGGCTTCTCTCTTCGCTTGAAGACGATTGAAGGCATGAAAGGTGCTCGCATCAACTTCCTCCGTGAGGTAACCAACCCGCAGGAGACACGGAAGGTGCTCGTCGAGATGGTCCGGCAGGCCGAGGCCAAGGCAATTGGCTGAATCAACCGCAACTGTACTATCAGTGAGAACCCCGATCCGAGGACACCTATGAACACTCAAAGTTCGCTTAGCATCACCCGCCGCCGCTTCCTCTCCACCACCGCTGCAACCGCCGCCGCAGCCTGCCTCACCTCCCGCTCCCTCTTCGCCCAGGATGCTCAGGAAGCCCAGCCACCCGCCATGGTCGTCCAGGCCCGCGCCGCCGCCGCCACCGCAAAGATCACCACTCAGAAGCTCCGCGGCAACATCAGTGTCCTCCTCGGCTCCGGAGGCAACATCGCCGTCCTCCCCGGCCCGCAGGGCAAGCTTCTCGTAGACACCGGCATCTCCACCTCCCGCCCCCAGATCACCGAAGCCCTCGCCGCCATCAGCGCCGACCCCATCGAACACCTCATCAACACCCACTGGCACTACGACCACACCGACGGCAACCCCTGGATCCACTCGACTGGTGCCACCATCATCGCCCACGAAAAAACCCGCTTCCGTCTCAGCAACCCGCAGACCATCGCCATCTTCAACGCCACCTTCCTGCCCCTCCCCGCCGATGCGCTCCCCACCGTCACCTTCGCCGCCGACCACACCCTCAACACTAACGGCAACACCCTCCAACTCCAGCACTACGACCCCGCCCACACCGACACCGACATCAGTATCCACTTCACCGACGCCGACGTCCTCCACACCGGCGACACCTGGTTCAACGGCGTCTACCCCTTCATCGACTACTCCACCGGAGGCCACATCGACGGCATGATCCGCGCCACCCAGCGCAACCTCGCCACCGGCACCACGTCCACCATCCTCATCCCCGGCCACGGCCCCGTCGGTAACAAGACCCAGCTCTCCGAGTCCCTCGACATGCTCACCGCCATCCGCGCCTCAAAAAGCAAGGCCGCACCATCGACGAAGCCATAGCCGCCAAGCCCACCGCCCAGTACGACGAAAAATTCGGCAAAGGCTTCGTCAAACCCGACATGTTCGCCCGCCTCGTCTACCAGGGCGTCTAAAACCCTGCCCAGCCTCAAAAGTAAAGGGTCGAGCACCATCGCTCGACCCTGTTCGTCTTCGCGCCGTCCGCGCAGGACTCAGATCGTCATGACTTCCTTTTCCTTAGCCCTGAACAGCTCCTCCACCCGCTTGATCTCCGCATCCGTCAGCTGCTGAACCTCTTCGTTCGCCCGCTTCTCGTCATCGGCCGAGATCAGCTTGTCCTTGGCGGCCTTCTTGATCTGGTCATTCCCATCCCGCCGGATATTCCGGATCGCCGTCTTGTGGTCCTCCGCCGTCTTGTTCAACTGCTTCACGACCTCCTTGCGCCGCTCCTCCGTCATCGGAGGCACCGGCACCCGGATCACCTTCCCATCGGTCATCGGATTCAACCCTATCCCCGACGTCCGGATCGCCTTCTCAATCGCCGACACCATGCTCACGTCATAAGGCTGCACCAGGATCAGCGTCGGCTCCGGCGTGCTCACCTGCCCCATCTGCGCCACTGGGGTATCCGTCCCGTAGTAGTCCACTCTGATCTGGTCGAGCATATGCACATTCGCCCGTCCCGTCCGCGTCGACAGCAGATGCGCCCGGAAATCCTCCACCGACTTCTCCATCTTCGCCTTCAACTCCCGGTGGGTCCCCTTCAACGCGTCCATATTCGCCATCGCTGATGCCATAACCTGTGTCCTCGCTGCGCCGATGCGCCAAGGCAAATTCTACTGGAAGTCCCCTCCCCGCCGCTCCCGCGCATGGGTTTTTGCAACCATCGCAACAAGGATCTTCGTCACTATTGCTCTTGTCCTTGCTTCTAGGTACCCCAAGGCTTCAGCCTTGGGTCTCTCAATTTCGCAACAAAATGGGGCTGGTAGCCCAATGCTTTAGCTTTGGGTCTCCCCTGGGGTAAGCCTTCCTATCCCCAGCCACAAATTCGTCATCCCGACCGAAGCAGCGGAAAAACTATACCAACTGGTCTAATCCACCGGCCCCAACCCCAACCCACGAGCCGCTCGCTTCTTCCGAACCGGATATTGAGCAGCCGCCGCCACCGGCGGAGCCATAGCCGCCCGAACCGTCTCCTCCAACCCACTCCAATACTTCACATGCGCCTTCAGCGCAGAGGGGAGTGACTGCCGCATCCGGCAGTACCACAAAGACCACTCCAGCTCTTTCGCGTTCTTGTTCTTGATGGCAGCTTCGATGCGCGTAAGTTCAGAAAATCGGGACATACAAGTTCCGTTTCATCAGTCTCACTCTACGCCAGCCCCGTCGACTCAGCCTGCTCCTGCGCATGATAACTACTACGCACCAGCGGCCCGCTCTCCACATGCCGGAAGCCCATCCCCAGAGCCTCATGCTTCAGGAAAGCGAACTCGTCCGGCGTGTAGTACCGCGCCATCGGCAGATGATCCCGGCTCGGCCGCAGATACTGCCCAATCGTCAGAATATCTACCTTCCGGTCCGCCAGATCGCGAAACACCGCCAGCAGCTCGTGCATCTCCTCGCCCATCCCCACGATGATGCCCGTCTTCGTGACAATCGACTCACCCGACTCCGCAGCGATCGCCTTCGCCTTCGCCAGAAACCCTAAAGACCGCTCATACCGCCCACCGCTCTTCGCCACCCGATAAAGCCGGGTAACCGTCTCGATATTGTGATTCAGAATCTCCGGCCTCGCCGCCACCACCAGCCGCAGAGCCTCCTCCACCCCTTGAAAATCAGGCGTCAGCACCTCCACCCTGCACCCCGGAGCCTGCATCCGGATCTCTTCGATCACACTCACAAACGCCCGCGCCGCGCCCACATTGTCGTCATCGCGATTCACGCTCGTAATCACGGCATGGGCCAGCCCAAGCTGCGCGACGGCATAGGCCACCCGCCTCGGCTCGTCAAAATCAATCGGCTCCGGCCTGCCCTTCGGCACCGCGCAAAACCCGCACCGCCGCGTGCAAAGATTCCCCAGCATCATGAACGTAGCCGACTTCTGGTTCCAGCACTCCCCGATGTTGGGACACTGCGCGCTCTCGCACACCGTATGCAGGTTCAGCTCGCGGGCCATCTTCTTTAAATTGTGGAAGGTCTCGCCCATCGGAGCCTTCGCCTTCAGCCACTCCGGCTTCCGCACGGGCTTCCGCGGCGACAGGTCGATCTGCACAAGCTCAGCCGTAGGAGTCATCCCTTCGATTGTATCCGCCCCACCCCGAAACACCCACTCAACGGACTCGCACAATCGAAATCCAGGGCAGGAAAGAAAAAGGGGGACAGGCAAAAGCCTGCCCCCGCGTGATGCCGTCTGCCTCCAATTAGAACTGGAAGCGAGCAGCGAGCTGAACGTTGCGACGCTCATCGGAAGAGGATGGGCTTCCGGTAGGCGAACCCTTGATCGCACCGACCACAGACTCTTGCGAGATGTCAGCAGCGCTGACAACAGGGTAGAAGTTGTGGTGGTTCAGGATGTTATAGAACTCGCCACGGAGCTGGACCGTGTAACGATCCGCCTTGCCAACGTGGAAGTTCTTGTAGACGCCTGCGTCGAAGCGGTAGTTGTTGGGGCCATACCACTGGTTGCGGCCCAGGCCGGCGTTCTGAGTTCCGCCGATCGTGTCGGGGAAGTCAGAGTATCCCTGCGTGTTGACGAAGGGATTGGCTGAGGCATTCGGGATCGTGATGTAGTCATACGAGTTGACGCCACCGTTCGCCTTTGGAGTCCCGTGATACTTGAGGCCCGGCGCAGCCGTAATGCGCGGGCATGAATTGATCCCGTTAGTGCAGTCATAGATGGTGAACGGCGTTCCGCTCCTGAGCGTAGCGATCGGGGCGAACTCCAGACCACCGAAGATGGTGTGGAGTACCGCGTTCGAGCGGAACTCAAGGAACTTCGGCTCGTAGATGCCACCGATCGTCAGGCGATGGCGAACGTCAAAGTCGGCGTTGCCGTAGTCCAGGCGCGGGTTGAAGGGGTTCAGGTAGCCGAGATTGAAGTTGTTGCCGCTCTCGGAGAAGGTGGAGCTCAGGTTATCCAGAGCATGGGAGTAGGTGTAGTTGACCGTCATCTGCAGGCCAAGGCGCTGCAGATTGTTCGCGTTCAGGCGGACGTTCACTGCGTCATAGTGCGAGTCGCCGTTCGCCTCGCGCATGTTGATCGCGCCATACTGGTGATTGAGACGGTTCAGGCCATAGCTGGTCGCGGGGTTGAGCCCTGCGTTGCCATTGAAGGTGCCGAACCCGACCCCATTCACGTTAGCGATGGAGTACTGGTGGACGCCACGAGCACCGGAGTACTCAACCGCGACCAGGTCGTTAGGCGTAATCTCGTGCTCGATGCTGGCAAGGTACTGGTGGGTGTAGGCCGTGGGCATGTTCTGCTGCAGCGCACGAAGCGAGGGTGCGCGCAGCCCAACCGTTCCGCTGGATCCGGCAAAGGGTCCGAAGTTGGTTGTGCTGAGCTTGTACTGGTTATTGACGCTCGATGTAAGCGTAACGCCCGCGTAGTTTGGCGGATTCTGAATCACGTTGTAGGTGACGTTGCCGAAGTTACGCTCGTACGAGATTCCGTAGCCGCCGCGGATCGACCACTTGCCGTCGCCGAAAGGATCGAAGGCGAATCCAATGCGGGGGGCATAGTTATTCAGATTCTTCTTGACCAGACCCCCCACAGGCGAGTTCGGCGTCGTGAGTATCTGGCCGCTGGCCACCTGCTGCGCAATGTTGCTGCCGGTGCCGAGGAAGAAGTTCGACTCGAGGTTGGGGTCATGATTGTGCTGAACCCCGTAGTACTCCCAGCGGATTCCGAGGTTTACGGTAAGGCGAGGAGCCAACTTCCAGGAATCCTCCACATACCACGAGCCGTCATTGAACGTGTTCTGCCGCTCGAAGTTCGGCGAACTCGCAGGCAGAGTGATCGAGCAGGCAGCCGTGGTGTTGAGGCTGCCGTCGGGGTTGAAGGAGCAGGGAAGCTTACCCTGCGGATTGACTGCCACGCCAAAGGAGTAGACATTTCCTGCCTGTAATGCAGTGAGTGCAGTACCCAATGCCGTGCCGCTCTTGGCTATGAGCTGCGTCGCATTCTCACTCGCTCCGAAGACACGGTTGTCGCGCAGCTGGAAGAATGCGCCGCCGGCATGAAAGGTGTGTGTGTGGATGGTGTATCCGAAGTCCTGGAGGAACTGGTACGTATTCGACGGTCCGCCGAAGGGGAGAGCGTTACCCGGCGAAGTCGGGAGATAACCAGGCAGGGCGATGGGATTGTTTGTGGCGCTATCGGTGCTCTGGGTGTTTGCCTGATTGAGGTACAGCCCCGGAACCAGGGTGGTTCCGTTGATCGGCTGGCTTGTGTTGATACGCGCGAAGCTGACCTTGCTCGTGCTGATCAGATTCGGGGTGATGGCGTAGTTCAGGTTGAAAAGGTACGACTGGTTGAAGTCCGTCTGGCCCGTGTTGTACCCGGCATACGGGCTGAGGGATTGAAATCCCGCCGTGTAGGTGTCGCTGAGATTGGCGGCGCGGAAGAACATGGAGATCTTGTTGTTCAGCGTGTAATCCAGGCGATTCACGCCGTACCACTGATTGATGGGAGCTCCGGCGCCGGCATCGATGGGAGCGCTGACCGTAGCAAGCTGGAGCGGGTCGGCGCCGGTGTAACCCGTGACTGCAATCGTGGGCCCGAGACGCGTGCTTGCCGCGACCGTACCGAAGTTCTGGAAGAAGGTCTGCGTGTTCGCAGCGCTGGCAGCCAGGAATGCAGGCGTCGGGATCTCGTAGACCTTGGAGCCCGTGCTCCGGATGCGGTTCCACTCCGTGTTGGAGAAGAAGAAGAGCTTGTCGTGGAGGATCGGCCCGCCTACGGAGTAGCCGAACTGGTTGCGGGTGAAGTGATCTGCGGGATTTTCTGCCAGGCCCGCCGCGCGGTTCGCATAGTTCTGCGCATTCTCATTGTAGGTGTTCGCAGCCAGTGCAGAGACGCGATTGAACGCATACAGCGAGCCGTGGAAGCGGTTGCTTCCGCTCTTCGTGGCTAGGTTCACAACTCCGCCCGAGGCACGCCCGTACTGCGCATCGAAGCCGTTCGTAATAATGCGGTACTCCTGCACTGAATCGATCGGAATAGTCTGGCCTACGGTCGCGTCATAGCTGTCCGCATTCTCGACGCCGTCCAGCAGGACCTCCGTACCAGCCGCTCGCTGTCCGTTCAGCGAGGCCAGCACGCCGCGCCCCGTCGAGCCGTTGGGATCCTGTGTGGTGTTGCCCGCAAGTACGACGAAGTCGTAAGGATTACGGGTCAGCGTGGGGAGATCGATAACCTGGCGAGGATTGATGACCTGCGAGATCTCCTGGTTCGTGACGTTCACCTGAGTCGACTCGTCCATTGCTGCAACTTCAACGATCGTATTGTTCAAGGCTGTGCTCAGCTTTGCATCGACCGTCGCCTTGCCGCCGACGTTTACCGTGACCTGCGTGGTGAAGGTGCCGAAGCCCTGGTAAGCGACCGTCTCTTTATATGTGCCGATCGGCAGGCTTCCGAAGGTATAGATGCCCGAGTCATTCGTCGTCTGGGTACGGTCGAAGCCGGTCGCATCATTGTGAAGGTGAACCTGCGCGTTTGGAAGTACGGCGCCCGTTGCATCCGTCACCGTGCCGGAGAGCTGACCCGAGTCGACTTGGGATAGGGCGAATATGGAAGTAAAGGGAAGGAGGGCTGCTAAGGTCAGCGATCGAAGGTGTCTCAAACGGGTCTCCAGGGAGGGTTGGAATGTAACAAACGTTGGAGACTCCCTAGCAACTCAACTGCCAACCGCAACTCAACGTGGACCGCCATTTGGTATGAGTAAGTTGAGCTTTTACCCGCCTCCAAATTCTCCAGATTTTCATAAGGCTGAAACCGTATTTCAATAGGCAACTTTTCTTTAAAACCCGTGTTGCAGCCATGCCTCAGCAATCCAACCTGACCAGCTTGTGCAGATTGATCTGTCGCCGCTGAGTATCGTGCGGAAGCTGAGTTTGCAAGAGGCCGATCGTCTCAGAACCTTCTTCCCAGGTCCTCTTCTTCGCCTTGCAGCTGCGATTGCACAGCCCGGCCAAAAAAAATAAACCCGAAAAACGTGCGCAATTTTCACCCACCCAAAAACGCACATCCACCAACCAGCTTAGCCACGCATTTCACCACAAGTTGTCCACAAAAACACCACCTCCAGCCACCCGCTTCGCCCAAAACCCCCTGTAAAATCAGCGCAAACGGTCCCGAACCTCGGTCCGCACCAGGTACAGAAAAAAAAGCAGAGAAAACATCCCCCGAACCAGAAAAAATCCGGCATGGATCTTCTCGAACAGGAAGAAATCCCCCATGCTCAGCAGCAGACACCCCGCCGAAACCAGCGCCCATCCCCACTTCTTCAGCCGCAGCAGCCCAAAGATCCCCACCGCCAGCAGCGTGCAAAGCGCAAGAATGCCATACTTCGCAGTCCCCTGCCCAAACGCCCCATGCAGACCCGCATAGACATTCAGCATCGTCATAAAAATCATGAACATGCAGATGCCCGCGATCCCCGGCAACATCTGGCCCTTCTTCCCCGCTAAGTCTCTCTCATCGCTCATAAGGTATGCAGATAAGCCAGCAAATCGTCCAGATCCTGAGAATCCATCCTGTTTCCCTGCGCCGGCATCAGGTTGCGCCCATGCACAATCGTAGCCGTCACCCGATCATTATTCGCCGGCGCACCACTCGGCAGATACTGCTTCTTGAACACCCCGATCATCGGCGGCCCATTCAGCGGAGCATTCTTGCGGTCATAGTGGCAAACCTGGCAACGCGCCTGATACACCACATGCCCCCGCGCCTGCTGCGCATTCAACTCCGTCAGCGGAGTAGGCGGCGCGACCGACCTGCACCCCGCCAGAACCATCCCCACCGCACCAACCAGCAAAACGTTAAAAATCCTCACACCACCATTCTCGCATCCCACCCGCTAGTCCCTGCTTTCAATTCGCCGCCGCAATCGCCGCCACAATCTTGTCCATCACATCCCGGTCCACATTCGACCGCGGCGTATGGCTCCCCACCATGATGGAAAAGATCACCGTCCGCCCACTCGCACAATCCAGATACCCACTCAGCGCCCGCGCCTCACTCAACGTCCCTGTCTTCGCAAAAACATGGTCCTTCAGCGGCACCTTGGGAAACCGCTCCGCCAAAGACCCATCCTCACCACCCACCGGCAGCGTCCGTCTCCAATCCGCAAACCAGGGCTGCGTACTCGCATACTGCAGCAACCGCGCCGTAGCCCGCGGAGCCACCAGATCATGCCCGCTCAACCCCGAGCCATCAAAGAAGACAAAATCATCCTTATCCGCCCCAGCCCGCTCCAGAAACGCCCTCACCACCCGCGCCCCATTCACCGTCGATCCATCGGCCACCACCGCAGCACCCAGGTCATGCAGAAACATCTCGGCATGCAGATTCTGGCTGATCTTGTTCGTAACCGTCACATCCTCCAGCAACACCGGCGAAACATGCATCGCTAAAGGACTCCGATAAGCAGCAATCATCGCGTCGCAGTTGTTCACGCACGAGATCGGACGCTTCCCAGCCCCATACGCCTTCGACCAATCCATCCCCTGCAGCGGCTCATGCGACCCCTGCATAAAACCACTCGTCTCGCTCGAAATCCGATGCTCCGCCCTCACCTTCCCCGTCACCACAATCCCCCGAGCCTCCAGCATCCCTTTCAGCGCCGCCGCTGCATACTCCGCCGGGTCATGGATCGCCACCTCCTCCTCATCGGGCTGCGCATCCACCGCAATCGCCCCATACACCCGCAGCACCTTCGATCCCAGCGCACGCTCCATCTGCACATGGCTGCCACTCTTCGCCGCCCCGGTCAGCAACCCCGAAGCATCCACCGTGTAGTAGGGCACCGCCGGATCGACAGTCACCGTCGCAGGCTTCCCAGCCGCATCGCCCGGAGTCACCGTCACCTTGATCTGGTTGTCATTGATCGACAACGCCGACACCGGAGCCCCATACCCCCACACAATGTCGTCGACCGACCAGTCCTCCGCATACGGCTCCCAAGGAAACAGAGTGTCGTCCCCCACCACATCGCCGTTCACCACCTTCAGCCCCGTCTTCGCCACCTGGTCCGCCATCTCCTCCAGGTACCGCAACGCCGGCAGAGCAGGTGGAGCCGGCTTGGGCCGCAGCGCCGGCGACACATAGGGAATCACCCGCCCCGAAAGATTCGCATCCCCGCCTCCCACCAGCACCAGATCCCCTGTCAGCCTCTCCGTCCCATGCAAAATTCCCTTCGCCACCACCTTCGTCTCAAACGTCGTCCCCGCCCCCAGCAAAGCAACCGCCGTAGCTGTAGTAAACAACTTCGCATTGCTCGCCGGCTGAAACAGCTGTCCCTCATTCAGCGAATAAATCGGCGTCCCATCCATCGCCGTCACCTTGATCCCCCAATGCGCCCGCGCCACTGCCGGGTCCACGAGCAGCGCATCGATCTGCCTTCCCAGCGCCCTCGTCCGATCCGCCTTTCGAGGAGCCTTCGCCTCCGCAGCAGACAAACACATCATCCCCATCAGCCCACAGGCCGCCATCCGCAACAAAAAGCTTCGCATCCGCGCAGTCTAGCATCCCTGTCGCCTTTGTTTGCTAGTCCCTGGGCCCCAGTCCTCCCGATAGAATTCCCCCATGCCCTTCGCCCCGCGCCAACGCCCCCGTCCCCATTTCGACTGGCGCCTCCGGACCCGAACCCTTCCCCTCGGCCAGCGAACCCTCATCATGGGCATCCTCAACATCACCCCCGACTCCTTCTCCGACGGCGGCCACTTCTACACCCCCGAAGACGCCCCCGACCGAGCCGTCGCCCAGGCCCTTCAAATGCTCGAAGAAGGAGCCGACATCCT
>WNFJ01572802.1_pt1 | contig 15600 bp, 14 predicted proteins | sample 5400461 | NCBI WGS metagenome assembly WNFJ01 (sample SAMN13153349, study PRJNA577476) | soil metagenome | isolation source: 115 cm saprolite on Douglas fir-dominated hillslope | place: USA:California | collected 2013-09-17 | reverse complement strand
GTGTTCGTTTTCTGATTTGCTGGTGTTGTTTGTTGGTTCTTTCATGATCGTAACTTTTGCGGAAACGCGATTGGCCGCGATGACAACGATCATCAAATTTCTGCCACACACGGTATCGAGAGCGAGAGACATTGGGGGAGAGCCGTGGGTCAGATCTCAATTCCGAATCACTTCGAGAGCAGGCATTAGACGTTGTTAATGGATTGTCTTTCGCTCTAGGCGGTCAGTCTTTTTGAAACCGCGGATCGACTTCGAGCTTGGCACTTCATTTGCTGTAATGTCTACCACCGACAGCAGCACCGTGAATGATCAGGGAGTCCTCGCGTGTGTGGGATGAGTCGGGGCGAGTTCATCAGTCACCCGTGAATCATTGCGCTTCCAAATACCAAATGATTCGACATCGGTATGCGCCACGATTGCGTGTTGGTGCCGTTTCACCTTATAGAAATTATCTCTCGACTATGCTGCCTCGTCCATTTAAGGATCTGGAATGGCACAAAGGAAAGAAACACCGACGCCGCTTCCTGAGCCTCCTCCTCAGGGGGCCTACTGGCCACTAGGCAGTCGCGATCTTTACGTTTAAAGAAGACGCAGAGAGTGTCAGCGGTAGTTAAGACGACGCTGGCTCAACGTCAGAAACTTCTTCGGGCAAGTTTTCAGTCATGAGTTGGTCGAAACGCGACTGGTCGTTCTGCCTCATCCTGGCGGTGGTGACGATCCTGGCGTATCAGTCCGCCTGGCACGGGGGAGTTTTATGGGATGACGAGGCCCATATCGGCGGTCCAGAGTTGCATACCCTCGATGGCCTTAGGCGAATCTGGTTCGTGCCAAGGACGACCCAGCAATACTATCCTCTTCTTCATACCTCCTACTGGCTCCAGCAAAGGCTTTGGGGCGATTCGACCACTGGCTATCACATCGTCAATCTGCTTCTGCACATCGGCTGTGTTGTGCTGGTGCTAAGGATTCTGCGTCGTTTGCGAATTCCGGGAGCCGAGCTGGCAGCAATCATCTTCGCCTTACACCCGGTGAATGTGGAAACGGTGGCCTGGATTGCGGAGCGTAAGAACACGCTTTCCGGAGTCTTTGCGCTGGCGGCGACACTCTGGTATCTAAGCTTTGACGAGAGCCGAAGCAGACGGAGTTACGCGTTGGCCCTCGGCCTGTTCTTTTTGGGATTGCTAAGTAAAGCCGCGATTGTGACGCTGCCTTTGGCCTTACTCGCGATTTTCTGGTGGAAACGAGGGACGATTTCCTGGCGGCGCGATGTCGTGCCATTGATCCCGCTCTTTTTCTTCTCGGCGGCATCGGGGTTGATGACCCGCTGGGTGGAATACGGCAACATTGCATCCAGAGCGAGTGTCCTTGCCCTTTCCCCGATAGATCGCTGCTTGATAGCCGGGCGGGCCTTTTGGTTTTACCTGTGGAAATTACTCTGGCCGTCGAACCTGATGTTCGTTTATCCGCGATGGGAGATTAACGCCACGGTCTGGTGGCAATATATTTTTCCCCTCGCTGTCCTGGGATTGCTGGCACTTTTATGGAGTCTGCGCCGGTGGTCCCGAGCTCCATTGGCGGGAGTGCTCGTCTATATTGTCCTGTTGTTGCCTTCGCTGGGCTTTGCCAACATTTATTTTTTTCTGTATTCCTTCGTAGCCGATCACTGGCAATACCTGGCCTGCCTGGGAATCATCACGCCTTGCGCCAGTGGGATTGTCCTGCTAGCAGGACAATTGAAATCCTGGCAACCTTGGTTCGAACGCGGAACGATCGTGCTGCTGGCCGGAACACTATTACTCCTCACCTGGCAGCAAAGCCGGATGTATAGCAATGCCGAGACACTTTATCGGACGACTATTGCTCGCAATCCTGCTTGTTGGTTGGCGTACGATCATCTTGTTGAGATCCTGTACCAGACGGACCGAATTGCGGAGGCAATGAATCTGTTTAGGGAAGAGTTGCGAATCAATCCTGCGGAAGCACACTATAACTTGGGCTTCGCCCTGCTCCGAAAAGGCCGAACTTCGGAGGCAATTGACCAATATGAGCAGGCTTTGCGGATCAATCCTGATTACGCGGACGTGCGCAATAACCTAGCGAGTGCCCTGGTCATGACGGGCCGATTTTCAGAAGCAATAGACCAATGTAACGAGGTTTTGCGGATCGATCCTAGTTCTTCCGAAGCGCACAATAACCTGGGCAATGCCTTGGCCCAAACAGGCCGAGCTTCAGAGGCAATCGACCATTATAAGCAAACCTTGCGCATGAATCCGAATTCTTCCGACGCGCACAGTAATCTGGGAGCTGCTCTGGCACTAATGGGTCGAATTTCCGAGGCGATAGAAGAACTCAAATCTGCACTGCGGATCAACCCGAACAACAGCGATGCGCGAAACAATCTGACAAAAGTAGAAGCGCTGCAGAAAAACAGTCAGGAGAAGAAATGAAAGTCCGATGGTTGGAAATCGCGCTGTCATGTTGAGCAAAGGCGAAACATCTCTAGCTGTCGAGATGAGATCAGTTCCAGAGATGATCAGAGATTCTTCGCTTCGCTCAGAATGACACTCATGTGAAGTGGCTTGTAGTTTTATTGCAAAAGCGGAGCGATGAGAGCGTGTTCCTCGGGCAAAAGCGGTTTCGCGCTGAGGAGGAGCGCATCGTTCCGGGCCGCTTCCTCGTAGCCGTTCGCGGCGAGAATTGCTACGCGCACCGCGAGTGCGCCCGGCGACTCACCTCCCGTCACACCCGGCTCGCTGATCGCGGCCAGCGCCTCCTTGTTTTGTCCCAGACGAAGACGTGCCAGCGCCAGCACCTACAGCCACACCGAGGCCGCGTCCGCGCCCAACACCGTCGCGCTAAGGCGTCAATGATCCTAGGTGAATCGTGAACAAAGGAGAAGGTGCCCTGCTCGGTCGCTATGCTGACGTGTTGTGCTTTGCTAGGTTCAGTAGCTTTTATTCGCCGCGAAACGCGGTATATGTCCGATTGTGCGCCCGTAGCTCAGCTGGAGAGAGCAATGGATTTCTAATTGAAGCAGCTTTGATGGAATCCGCCCCCCGCACGACAAGCATTTGTTATGGCTAAGAAATTCATGAGTCTACTGGCGGGGATGGCCGTCATCGCCGGCGCGGCGACGCTCTTTGCGCATGAGGGAGCCAAGCCAGAAGCGGCGGCCGAGGGGACATTGATGGTTGACGGTAAGAACTATCCTCTAGCGCACGCGCTGGCCTATGAGACTACGGTTAGTGAGGAGGAAATAATCGCGGTGGTTTTGAGCGGTCAGGCGATTTCGAGCGAGAAGCTCAAGGAGGCTAGGGAAAAGGAAAAGGATGGTAATGAGTCTGATTTCAAACGACCCTACATCAAGCTGCAGTTCACGAAGGCAGGAACACTTAAGTTCTGGAGCGCTAGCGCTGGCAACACATCGCTGGGCAGGCGTCTTGGTAATGCCACTGGGGAACTAAAGCTGCAGGACAGCCGGGTAAGTGGCAAAGCCAGCCAGCCGAATGAGAAGGAAGAGATGTTTTCCGCAGGCTTTGACGTCCGTTTCGATGTGGCGCTGCTCCGCACCGGGGAATCGCTGCCGGCCACCGCCGCCAAAAAGGCAGGCCTGGCGGCCAACGTGACGCCGTCGGTGACGGGCGTGTTCAAGGGGAACGGCAAAGAGGCGAAGCTGGCTCACGTGTCGGCACATTGGCGCGAGCCCTTTAACAATCAGCCGAGCATCGTGCTGGTGTTCACTGAAAAGGATCATTCTAAAAATAAGAAGCCCGACTTTGACGCTGCGTTCGGCAAGTTCGGCAGCGCATTGATCATCTCGCTTAATGAAGGCGGCGACATCTTTGGCTGCCAGGTCGTCCACACCGCGCATAAGAAGCAGGGCTTCAGCTCGATCGGCCAGATCAAGACAAACAACTTTCAGTTTGCGGACGGCCAGGTGCAGGGAGAACTGACTACCGATGGCCAGGCCGAAGTGTTCGGCGAGACCTGGGAGGTCAATCTCAAGTTTGTCGCGCCGCTTGGAGAGATCCCAAAGGAGTTTCAGGTCGCCGATTCGGAAAAGCCCGAAAAGGACGCAACAGACGAGCCGGCAACCACCAAGCCGACGACTAAGCTTAGCGAAAAAGCCGCGCCCTCGCCGGCGGAGGATGAACTCAACGTTAAGGACCTGGCACTCACGAAAGATGCGTCCGACATCGAGTACAAGGAGGTTGTTGAGCACCTTCTTTTCAAGAGCAAGGCGAACGTGAAAAGCGTCTGCACCGAATTGTCCGCGAATCTCAAGACCCAAGGCTGGACCAAGGAAGACAGCGACCTGGTCACGGCGGCCTCCGCAATACTCAAGCGGAAACGGGGAGACGCTGAGCTCACGATCTTCGTGAAGCCGGAGAACGGAGGGAGCCAGGTGCAGATCTTCACCGAAGGTCTCTCTTGGGACGAAGAGTGACCGCGGATCGTTGCGAAGTTGGTTCCATTCCCAGAGGTGTCCGCAAGTAAGCGAGGGTTATGCAGCCGGCACGGCTGCCTCTACAGGGAGACGCGGTTTCTACCGGCGTAATCGACAGCAAACGGAATCGTGATCAGACTGTCAATTCAAGAAATGGCTTTGTCGGTTTCTCCAGAGATTTGTTTTGTCTTGTATCGCACCGTATTAGCCACAAATTGTCGCTGTAACTGGGGATCGCCTGACCTGCGATCTAAGACGAAAGCGCGGGAGGGCGTAGACGGCGCTATTCACATGACTGACGAGCACATCGAGAAGACCAAATCAGCTATTGAGTCTGCCGAAAACATCCCTGCCGACAGGAAAGCCGAATTGCTGGACTTGCTGTCGAAGCTCAAGCCAGCTATCGCCAAGGTCTCGGAGACGCATCACGAAGATGCGAAGAGCATCGCCCGCCTGGTTGAGGCTTCGGCCCGCGAAACGATTCGCCCAGAGAAAAAGCCCGAACACACCCACAGACTTTTGCACGAACTGAAAAAGTCTGTGGAAAATTTTGAAGCGTCGCATCCGGAGCTCGCCGCGTCTGTAGGCAAATATTCCACGCTGTTGTCTGCTTTAGGTTTTTGACCGCCCCTCGCGGAGCGCAGCCACTCCGCGCAAGGATGCGGTCAGGGCTAAACAAATTTCTTTGCTGCGCCGATCCAGTTCCGATTTACTCAGCGTTGTGAATAAACTGCGCGTCTTCCATGTAGATCTTGTCCACGACAGTGCGATCTCCGTCCTGAATCAGGCGTACGTGGACCTTGGCATTCTTTTTAACGTCAGTAGCCGCGAGTACTTTGCCGTCGCGTTGAAGCGTTGAAGCGTGAGGCATTTCGGCGTCGGACAAGCTTGGCGCCGACTGTTCAACCGGTGAGAGCGGTGAAGCGATATTTGGTGTTACACCTTCTTAATGGATCGTCTTCGGCTCCGGACTGGCCAGGATTTTTTGAAACCGCGGATCGTTCCGAAGCGGGTCCGATTCCCAACGTGTTCGCAAGTCGGAAAGGGTAATGCTGTCATCGGAGTAATCGACAGCGAAAGGAGTTGTGAGCAGCCGTTCAATTGCAGAGATGGCTTCGTCGCTTTGCCCGGTCCGCGCGAAGATCAAAGCTTGAAAAACTTGCGCGATAGCGCCCTCGATCACGTCCCGCGCGACGGGCTTCAACTCGACGGCGCGCTGGCCTTCGCGAAGAGCGTCGCCTTTTCGCCCCATGAACGCATAAAGAAGTCCGAGTTGCGCGTGGCGTATAGCGTCTTGCGGACTATCGGCAACGGTTTTTTCCAGCGCCGGCCGGGCTGCTTCAAAATCAATCTGAGCGCGCGCGGTGTCGTTACGCATCAGGTCGATGCAGCCTTGCAAATAACTTTTCGGAAGCGGTGCACCAGGTTGGGACGTGATCGTTTCCAGACGGCAACTGGCAAGCGCTCTTTCCGCGGCGTTTGGATCGCGGTCCATCAGACTCACGTCCCATCGGCTAAAAGTGACAACTCCATCAGGATCGACATTAGCCGGAATACTTTCGAGTGCGGCCTTCATTGGCGTCGTGCTTCCCTTCGCGAAAAACTCGGTGTAGCCGCGCTGAATCTTGACGTTGACCGAATCAGGTGCGAGCTGCAACACTCGATCAAGTCCGCGCAGAGCATTGCTCCAATCGCGCAACCCGAAATAGGTTTGCGACGCATCATATAGCGTAACCTGATTGCGTGGATCAATCGCTTCGGCACGTTTGTAAGCGGCGATGGCCTCCGTGAAACGGCCCTGGCGCCGCAGGACGGCTGCAATGTAAAGGCCGACGTCGCCATCATTCGGCAGTGCTTCAGCCGCGAGCCTGAGTTCACGCAATGCTCCTTCGTAGTCAGCTTCTTCATAATATAAATACAGGCCGAGCGCGGCATGGCCTTCGCCCAGGTTTGGTTGCAAGCGCAAAGATTCCATCGCTTCCGCGTGTGCTTTTTGTTTGTTTGCTTCGGTCGGCTCAAACCAGTGATAAATCTGGCTGGTCACGGCGGAGAGTCGCGCATGGGCGAGCGCAAAGTTTGGGTCGAGCGCGATTGCTTGCTCGTAAAAACGGGCGGCGGACCGGAAATCTTGCAAGAAGTTATCGGGCCGCGTTTGGTATTCGCGGCCCCGGAGATAGAGAACATAAGCGTCGGAATTCTCCGTCGGCTTTATTTCGACGCGCGCTTTCTCCTGCGGCGAGAGCGTTGCACTGAGCGCGTCGGCAATTCGTTTCGCCACTTCAGCTTCGACGGCAAAGATGTCGATCAATTGTCGATCGTAACTTTGCGCCCAAAGATGCGCGTCTGTATCCGCCTGGATGAGCTGAACGTTAATGTGCACGCGATCGCCCGATTTTTGGACGCTGCCCTCGAGAACATTCGCCACTCGCAATTCGCGCGCGATTTCCGGCAGATTTTCCGGCGCGCTTTTGTAATTCGCTGTCGAAGTGCGCGAGATTACTCGCAGGCCGCCGATCTTCGAAAGCGTAGTGATGATTTCATCTTGAATGCCCTGAGCAAAAAAGGCGTTTTCCTTGTCTGAGCTGAGATTTTCGAACGGAAGAACTGCGACTGATTTGCTGTCGACCGGGACGTTTACCTTTGTGTTGATATTCGCTTTGCGCGTGAATTGAAAAATCAGCAATCCGGCAGCGAGCACTGCCACGAGAACGATGATCGTTGTCAGCTTCCAGCCTCTCCTTCGCGTCAGCGATTCGTCGGGGGAAACTTCATCCGCGCGTTTAATGCCTTCCGGGGTGATCTCAAACGCCCACGCAAAAATCAGCGCGACCGGAAAACCTAAAATGACGGCGGTAACAAACACCTTCATCACCCAGGCCGGCGCTTCGAAGGTGGGAAAGAATCGACGCTGCTTGAATCAGCAGCCAGGCGACGATCGCATAGGCGACTGCCACTTTGTAAACATTGCGCCGCTTAAGCTCGACGAAAAAATTTCCCGAATTCATCCCGGCCGACATTTGCCGCGAAACTTTGCCTGTAAATCCGCAAGATGTCGATCTTCGAGCGCCGGGCGGTCGAGGCATATATGCCGAACTTGGGATCGACCTTGGTCAGCGTTCATTTCTGATTCAAAATGCATTCCCGGGAAAAGTCTTGTATCACGTTTTATAAGCAGACAAAGTTATCAGAGTAATCGAATGATCAAGGAGCTACACGCGCGCTCTTTTTCGCGAGCAGGATGAAGATTCTCACAGTCTTAATCTTGTGTTTCGCGTCACTCGCCTTCGCTGACGATTTCAAGGCGATCGACGGGAAAGAATACAAGAACGTCACGGTTAGCCGGATCGAGCCTGACGGCATCGTGGTCAGAACGAAATCAGGAATTTCGAAAATTTATTTCGTCGAGTTGCCTAAAGATGTTCAGGAACGTTTTCATTATAATGCTGCGATTACCGCCGCTGACTCCGCGCAAGCTGCCAGGCAAGTTCAGGCGACTGCGGCTCTCGCTGGTCGCGGCCAGCCGGTCGAAGTGATTTCTCACGGCGCGCAGGTGAACATCAACCAGCACCTTGCGCTCGGTAATGTGACCATCATTGATTTCTATGCGGACTGGTGCGGCCCGTGCAGACAGCTTTCGAGAACGATCCGGAGATTGCGCTGCGCAAGATCGACATCGTCAATTGGAAAACGCCAGTGGCGCGGCAATTCAATGTCTATTCAATTCCGCAGGTTAACGTTTATAATCGCGCGGGCAGTCTGGTTGGCACCATTAGCGGCGCCGACATCGACAAGATCAGAAGTTACGTCGCGCAAGCGAAAGCCGTCGGGTGATGCATAACGTCCTAGCGTCGCTTTTGGCTTCCTTCAGGCTGCAGGCCCACAACTCCTGCGGCCTGGTTACTGCTTATCGTACACCGCGACGTTCTTGAATGGCTTACCGTCCCGATCGGTTCCGCTTGTAACGACGGTGCGGCTTTTGCCATCGGCAGAAACCACAATCCGTCCGGTGCCAACAACTCTTCCGTGGTTCATAGTGTTGAATTCCGAGGTCCGATCATCCCGCTTTTTGTACGAGCGTGCGTCAGAAGTCGAATCACCAATGACGGGATAATCTTTCCCGTCAAACTTGCCCGTCCACTGGTTGTGCGTGGCCTTGCCTTTCCCATCTATGCCATTCACCGTCACCTTCACTTTCTCACCGGCAGCTTCATAGACAACCATGGTGCTCTTTGTTGTCCCGGGTGTGATTTTCGATCTTGCTTCGTTCAGCTTCCACGTTCCCATTTGTGGATCGGCGGCGAAACACACGGCTCCTCCCAAAAAGCAAAACGCCAGAGTTAATCCAAGTGCTTTCGTTTTCATGTGCTCCCATCGGGACAGGATTTCGGTTCGCCGTCAATATTTTTCCAAACCTAACAGCTAGTGATTCTGTCGTTTAGAGGACCGGCAATGATTTCTTTGACTTCGGCGGGGGAAATCTCCGGTCGAGATCGGCGAGATCTTCTTTGGTTAGTTTGGGATCGTGTGTAGCCGAAGCCCTGAGCCATGTTCGGAGAATGCGATGCAAGAAATGCAGCCGGCACGGCTGCCACTACAGAATCTTTACGGAGAAATCCATGAATGGATTCGACTTTGCTAGCTACGGCGTCTGCGTAATCTGCGAATATGGCTAAAATGCGCGCAGTCCAAGTTCCGCGAGCTGGTGGACCGTTAGAATTGGTCGAACGAGATATCCCTGAGCCGCAGCCGGGGTGGGTACGTATTAAGATCGACGCGTGCGGCGTTTGTCACAGTGACTCGTTCGTCAAGGAAGGACTCTGGCCTGGTATTCAATATCCGCGTGTGCCGGGACACGAGGTCATTGGAGTTGTCGATCTCGTTGGCGAACGAGTGAAGCCATGGAAACGTGGCCAGCGCGTCGGTGTCGGTTGGCACGGCGGCAACTGTGGGTATTGCGACCATTGCCGGCGCGGCGAGTTCTTTGCATGCGAAGTCGCGCTGTTGACGACGGGCATCTCTTTCGATGGCGGTTACGCGGAATACATGGTTGCGCCGGCGGAGGCGCTGGCACTTGCGCCTGATGGATTATCTGCGGTCGACGGCGCGCCTCTCGTGTGCGCGGGCGTGACGACTTTCAACGCACTGCGAAACAGCGGGGCAAGGGGCGGCGATGTTGTCGCGGTGCTCGGGATTGGCGGGCTCGGTCATTTGGGCGTGCAGTTCGCAGCGAAGATGGGATTCAAAACCGTGGCCATCGCGCGCGGAAAAGACAAGGAAGCATTCGCCAAAGAACTCGGCGCACATCACTACATCGACAGCCAGGCATCCGATCCGGGGGCGGAACTGAACAAGCTCGGCGGCGCGAAAGTTGTGATCGCAACGGTAACGAATGCCGATGCGATGACGGCAGTGCTCGGCGGGCTTGCGCCGAACGGCGTGCTTGTGGGGATCGGCGCAGCGGGTCCGCTCTCGGGTGATACAATTCTGCTCATTACTGGCTGCCGCTCGGTCAAAGGCTGGTACTCCGGGACGTCGATCGATTCACAAGACACGCTGAACTTCAGCGCGCTAAATGCCGTGCATTCGATGAACGAAGTTTTTCCGTTGGAAAAAGCCGCCGAGGCTTACGACCGCATGATGAGCGGCAAGGCGCGTTTCCGCGTCGTTCTGCAAATCGGCCCTAAAGGCTAGGGCTTGGAGCTAGAATCAGCGCAACAGACAAAACACCCGTTCATCTCGATGTCTGCTCATACAAGCGTCTGGAAAAGGATGAAACTGATCACGATAGTTTGGACGAGAAAGAAAAGGGCATAGAACTGATGATAACGTTGAACTGATGATAACGTTCGTTTCGTGTGATGGCAGCCGTCATCATGCCGCTGAAATACACCATGCTGCTGATGATATACGGCGTTCCTAATGCAAAAAAATGCGGGACGCCTTTGAGCAATGTGTCAGCGATATCAACGATGGTGAACAGGCTGAAAATCGCGAAGAACGCGCGATTGTTTTCGTAGTAATGCGTTTTGTAATCCACTGATTCGTCGATGCTGCCTTCCCGTGGAAAAAGAAGCATCGAAGCGAGATACAAAATCGTGGGCGAGATAAGGACGAAGACGAACAGGTAAAACGTCCAGTGTTGCTGGTTGCGCCAGCGATAGAAAATCCACCACGCTACGACGAGATAAATGAAGAGATTCACAATCCAAACAACGTGCACCCAATAAATGCGGCGGTGCATCCGTGCCTGCAGCATTTCGCCGACGCCAGCCAGCACGCGCGTCATGCCCAAAGCGAGAATGATTGAGATGAGAACGGAGAGATACTCGAATGCATTCATCGCTTTGAAATGTTCGCTAAAGCGGATTCGTCCGAAGGCGGATTTGATGTGAGAGGTTTAATGTTTGATGTAAGCATGAATTCACGGCCTCCTTCAAAATGAAATCACACTATGACGTCGTAATCTTGGGTGCTGGACACAATGGACTCGTGGCCGCGTCTTATCTGGGACGGGCTGGGTTGAGCGTGCTACTGCTGGAGAAAAATGATTACATCGGCGGAGCGGCCACCTCGCAAAGAGTGTTTCCCGATTTCGACGCGCGGCTCTCGCGGTATGCCTACCTTGTGAGTTTGTTTCCGCAGAAAATAATCCGCGACCTCGGCCTGAATCTCGAGCTGCGCAAACGCGCCATTGCGTCGTGTACGCCATACGTGAGCCATGGCCAGCATGGCGCCCTGGTTTTGAGCAACCTTGAGGAAGAGGTGAGCCGCAAATCGATTGTCGATCTGACGGGAAGCGACGCCGAGTTCGAGCGGATGAAAAATTTTTACAATCTCTCGCGTGTTTTTGCCGAGCGTGTATGGGATTCGATGCTGGAGCCGCTCTTAGCGAAAGAGGAAATGGCGCGCTGTTTTCGTGTTGATGAAGTCTCACGCGAAGCGTGGCGCAGCTTGGTTGAGGAACCGCTCGGGACCGCGATTGAGCGTTATCTGCGAAATGATCTGGTTCGCGGCCTTGTCTTTACCGATGCGAAGATTGGCGTGTTCACGTATCCGCACGATCCAACACTCGTGCAGAACCGCTGTTTCCTTTATCACCTCATCGGAAACAAGACAGGCGAATGGAAGGTGCCGGTGGGCGGGATGGGCGCAGTTTCGTCTGAGTTGGAGCGGACGGCGCGCAAAGCGGGCGCCGAAATGCTAACCAATGTCGATCTACACGCGTTGAACGTGACCGCGAAAACGCGCAGCGTTGAATTTCGGGTTGATGGTAAACGCGAGGCCGTCGATGCGCGATTTCTATTGGTCAACTTTGGACGGAACGTGCTCGCAAAATTTACAGGCCGACTATTTCAACCGGATCGCACCGATGAAGGCTCTGTGTTCAAGATGAACATGCTCCTGCGTCGATTGCCCCAACTGAAGTCGAAAAAATATACGGCCGCTGACGCGTTTAGCGGGACCTTTCACAGCGACGAAGGGTACGAGCAAATGAATGCCAGTTACGATCAGGCTTCTGAAGGCCGGTTACCGGTGAAGACACCGTGCGAGATGTATTGTCACACGCTCACCGACGACAGCATTCTCGCGCCGGCCCTGCGTGAGCAGGGATTTCACACGATGACATTGTTCGGACTCGATGCCCCGTGGGCCTTGTTTGCAAGAGACAATGAAAACATGCGGCGCGAAGCGGAGAAAAGATTCCTGGCGAGTATTAACCAGTGGCTGGAAGAACCGATTGAAGATTGTCTCGCCGTGGCGAGCGATGGCCGTCACTGCATCGAAAGTAGAAGCCCGGTCGATATTGAGGACGCGCTGGGAATGTATCATGGAAATATCTTTCAGAACGCGCCGACGTTTCCTTTTGCTCAGCGTAAAGAGCAGGTCGGCACCTGGGGCGTAGAGACTGGATATGAAAATGTGTTTCTCTGCGGATCGAGCGCGTTACGCGGCGGCGCGGTCAGCGGGATTCCCGGGCACAATGCGGCGATGAAAATCTTGAAACCGGATTGAAAGAATTATGATGAGGGCACAGCGCCCGTGAAAATCTATTTCGACAATCCAGAGTTCGACGGACAATTTCTGCGTGCGATCGGTTACGTGCCACTGGGTGCGCAGGTCGGCGAGGCGTGGGCGATTGCCGCACAAATCCAGCCGGGAGACACGACGAGCTGGTTTAACGCGTGGTCCTCCTACGCCGATCGATTGTACGAGCTCGCCGTCAAGTCCCGCGCCGCCGGCCATTGGGTCAGCGCGCGCAACGCGTTTTTGCGCGCATCGAATTATTATCGCACCTCGTTCATTTTCATGTTCGCGCTGCCCGTTGATCCGCGTGTGGTCGAGGCGTACGACAAGCAAACTGAAGCCTTTCAAAATGCCGCCGCGTTATTCGAGCCGCCGATCGAGATTCTCAAGATTCCGTACGAGAATGCAACGCTGCCCGGTTATTTCATCAAACCCGATGCGAGCGCCGTGCCGCGCAAAACCTTGTTGTGTACGGGTGGATACGACGGGACGTGTGAGGAATTATTCTTTATCATTGCCGGTGGCGCGTTGGAACGCGGCTATAACGTCTTGACCTTTGATGGTCCCGGTCAAGGCGGCGCGCTCGTTAAACAAAAAATGCCAATGCGGGCGGATTGGGAAAAGGTCGTAACGCCGGTGGTTGATTATTTGCTCACGCGTCCGGACGTAGATTCTGCTCGCATTGCGTTATACGGTGGTAGCTTTGGCGGCTATCTCGCGCCGCGTGCGGCGGCGTTCGAGCATCGGCTTGCTGCGTGTATTGCGGATGCTGCTCTGTTTGACCCAGCCGCGCTGAGTAACAAAATGTTCCCTTCCGACATTGCAAGCGCCTTGGCGAGAAATGATGTTGCGGTGCTTGAACCATTTTTTAACAAGCTGCAAGAGGACACGACCCAACGCTTTGTCCTCGGGCGCGGCATGTGGGTGCACGGCGCGACAACACCGTGGGAATACTTTAAGATGTTTCAGGCCTACTCGCTCGCCGATGTAGCCAAGAATATCCAATGTCCAACGTTTGTGGACGAGGCAGAAAACGATCGGCGGCGCGGCGGCGGCAAGGATTTGTACGATGCGTTACAATGTCCTAAAGAGTACGTGCTCTTTGCGGCGAGCGAAGGCGCTGGCGAGCACTGCGAGGCGGGCGCACGCGAGGTATTTTTTCAAAAGATGTTTGACTGGCTCGATCTGATCCTTGCCCGATGACCGTGCCACGTATCCTGGCCCATCGTGGCGGCAGCGCCTACGCACCCGAAAATACGATTGCGGCGTTTCAACTCGCGCGAGCGCGGCGAGTAGCAGGTGACTAATGACAAGTGGCGAGTAACAATGTTTGAAATGAAAACGTCAAACACTAATCTCGCCGATGTCGCCTCGATCGATGCGATTGTCACAGCGGCTTACGATTCGATCTCCGGACCGGCTGGCGAGAAACGGAATTGGCAGCGGGAGCGGTCATTGTATTATCCGGGCGCGCGCTTAATCCCGACCGCTAAGCCAGGCGAAAATGGCGATCTCGCACCGCAAATGCTGGACGTAGATGGCTTCATAGCGCGTGTGGAACCGTATTTTGCGGAGCACGGGTTTTACGAGAAGGAAATTGCACGGCGTACCGAACAATTCGGGCACATCGCGCATGTCTGGAGCACGTACGAATCGCGCCACAACGCAGACGATCCCGAACCGTTCACGCGCGGAATCAACAGCATTCAGCTGTTTCATGACGGCAGTCGTTGGTGGATTGTGACGATCTATTGGCAGCAAGAGAGCTCGCTCGGTCCGGTTCCGGAAAAGTATCTCACGTCAGATTGAACTGCAGCGCTGAAAACGTCGCACTGGGGCTTTTCATCTTTCCGATTCCAACATCTCCGGCGCTTGTGCCTCGGCCGCAGGTTGTGAACCTCGTTTCCGCGCCTTTGCTGCTCGCTCTCGAGCTGGCGTAGAACCCGAAGCCGGCGAAACAAATTTAGTCCGTGTCTTGTTTGGCTGCAGTGGCGAAGCAGACGGATGAGCGTCGCGGTAACATTTTGTGGCCAGCCCGAGCACGAACGCTGCGAGAACGAACACCGCTATCCGTTTTTCCGTCGGAGTGAGACGGAATCTCTGCCTCACTTCATCGAATTTGAAACGCCAGTTCTTTTTAACCACGAATGAACCCTCCTTCGCAAGGCTACGGCGTGGCAGGCACTCGCCACTGATGCGAACTACGTCGAACAAGTTTTCGCGAAAAATTGTTCGCTTCTATTCATGACCTGCCGCGCCGTAGCTTTGTGCGGAGGCGGGTGATTTGGTGGGCACTTGTTGTTTCTGCGGTGGTCGGATCAGAACTGATCGATAATGGCCCTTGATCTTAAAATCGTAGAACCGCGCTTTTTACTCCGCCGACATCAGGTCGCGATATACTGCGGACGGCACGTCGAGATAACGATAAACGGCGCCATTCACGAATTCGATTTCGAGAATGCGCCGGCGTTTGCTGTAGCCGACCTTTGCGATTGCCGTCGATTGAACCGGCTGCCGCGGAATACGAGAAATGATGTGATCCGGGGTGGGCGACGGCTCGGCACAATATGCCACCGGGATGGCGTCGAGCATTGCAACGAAGACCGCGAGCGAAATGCGTAGCATGGTAGCCGTTTCTTATAAATGTCAGCCGCGACGCCGTCGAGAAAAGACGCAGCACGGTTCAGCACGGTGGTGCTCGTTTCAATTGAATGGAATGCGGGACGGTCGCCTCTCCCTTCGTCAGGAAGAGGGAAGGGTGAGGGTTACGTCGATTAACCCGCGAATGGACAGGAATGAATACGAATTTTGAAAATGACGAAGCCCAAATGACGCATGACGAATTAATGACCAAAGGCGGTGATAACGTTACAGCATCGGCACTGTTACATTCACTTTACGCTGGTTAGGCCGGTCGTGTTACTTAAAAGTGCTCTAGCCAGTAGAGAATGCGAGCGTATGAACAAAGAGGCAGCGGCTTGCGCGGCTGCCTCTTCGTAACCTAACTAATCAGGAGAAATCTAGAATCTCTTCTTCAACCCAACGTACCAGAACCGGCCTTTGATCGTCGCAAGCGATTCGTCGTAACCGTTCTCGAAAGAACCAGCCACGAACGGCGGATCTTCGTC
>WNFJ01043977.1_pt1 | contig 15601 bp, 10 predicted proteins | sample 5400461 | NCBI WGS metagenome assembly WNFJ01 (sample SAMN13153349, study PRJNA577476) | soil metagenome | isolation source: 115 cm saprolite on Douglas fir-dominated hillslope | place: USA:California | collected 2013-09-17 | reverse complement strand
TGACGGAGGGCACCGCCGGCACAAACCCGCCGTTCGTGCGCCGCTTCAATTCACCTAACAACAACGGACGGTTCCTCGACAATACCAACCAGCTTCCCGCCTGCACCCCGAACTGCTTTGGCGCTGGAGGTTTAGGGGTTCCTAGTATCGGCCAAGACCTCAGCAACCGGGCTCCTTATACGTTGCAATATAATGCGACCCTCCAGCATGAAGTTTGGAAGGATTCACGGCTGGAAGTAGGCTATGTCGGCAGCCGTACAAAAAACTGGACGAGCAAGTACGACGCCAATGCTATTGCTCCCGGAGACAGGCTCGCCTTTGTGCAGTCGAACGGCAACGCAGCTGGAAATGCGCTCAAGCCTTTCGATGCCCTGACTTCGGGCACGATCGCGATGTTTGCGCACCACGGCAGCGCAAAGTACGACTCGCTGCAAACGGCGTTCACCACGCGTTTCCAACGCAGTTCCACCTTTCAGCTAGCCTACACATACTCCAAAACCTATGCGGATACACTCCTAAAGGTTAGCAATGGAGGCGGCAATCTGGTTATCGATCCGTTCAATCTGAAAAATGGCTACGGGCTGAATCCCCTCAACCGACCGCACATTTTCTCGGCCAATGTGGTCTATAACCTGCCCACTTTGCAGAACACCAATAGGTTGGTCCGGGGCAGCCTGGGTTCATGGGGAATCACGTCGCTCGTCGCCATCACCAGCGGACACTCCCTTACCCCAACCATCGGAGGCTTATCGAATGTTGGGGACCCGTCCGGCATCGGCAACGGTGCAGGCGCTCAGCGGCCCAACTTGGTTTCGGGACAGCCGTGCCGGAACCCCAGCTTTAAGAACTTCCAATGGATCAACCCGCACCGGTACACAATGAACGGCTTCCAGTTGGGCACCATCGGGAACGCTCCGGTCGGCGACTGCGAGGGGCCACCCACTCGCACATTGGACTTGTCATTGGCGAAGCACTTCAATATAACCGAGCGGGTTAAAGCGGAGTTCCGGATGGATGCCTTCAATGCCCTTAACCACCCGCAGTATGGGGACCCCGGCGGCGGAGTAAGCTACGGCATAGGCTTCAATGCTCCGAACACCGCCGCGAGCCCCGAGTACCTCGACGCAAATGCAGTCTCGACGACCTCTCTGGCGAATGCGGTTTCGATCCAGAACAGTTCGCCGAATGCCCAAGTAGGTACGGTGGGTACGCAATCGGACCGAAATCGAGAATTTCAGTACTCGCTCCGGTTCACGTTCTAGTGCTGTAATAACCCGATGGCGAAGCGTCCCGCTGGTCACACACCAGCGGGACGTTTCTTATTTGGCAGCTTCGCGACAAATTCCCATGCCAGTTGTTTTCTGCGTTCGAGTCGCTCTCGACGAATGCGGCTCCATCGAAATACACAACCTCTTGTGAGTGTCCGAGAGCAAATAGCTTGGAGCACAAACAGTAGTGCAGGAAGCGGGGCGAGGTTCCCTTCCGAGAAGAAAGTCATCAATGTTAAAATTACTCATTCCTGTGTATCCGTCGAGATCCTTGCTCCTCCTGATCTGTTTTCTGATTCTCAGTCTGGTGCCGCAGGTGTTGGCGGCGCAGGCCCAGGGGCCTCAGCGTGTTCCAGTACCGGTAGCGCCGCCCACGAAGCGCGCCCCCGCTGGCAAGAAAGACCGGAGCGCGTTTCCCCCGGTCCCGACTTTTAAAGACATTGCCGAGGAAGTTGGCCTTACCATTTCGCACACCGCCGCCTCCGAAGCGCATTACGTGATTGATTCAACCAGTGGCGGCGTCGGCCTTTTTGACTGCGACAACGATGACCGGCTGGATGTTGTGCTGGTGAATGGCTCGACCGTAGAGAGATTGCGACAGGGCGGCGACCCCATGGTCACGCTTTATCACCAAGAGCCAAATGGCACCTTCAAAGACATCACCAAGGAGGCCGGTCTGACCAGGCTGGGCTGGGGTATGGGCGTTGCCGTCGCTGACTACGACAACGACGGCAAGCTTGACCTGTTTGTGACCGGCTACAACGGCAACGTGCTCTACCACAATCTGGGCAATTGCAAATTCGAGGACGTCACCGAGAAGGCCGGAGTCCGCGGTGGAGGGTTCAGCACCGGCGCGGCATGGGGCGATTACGATCGCGACGGCAACGTGGACTTGTTTGTCGCCCGCTATTCGCACCTGGACATGAATAATCTTCCACAATTTGGCAGCAACAAATTCTGCCGATTCAAAGGCATCCTCGTCCAGTGTGGCCCGTGGGGGCTCGAAGGCGAATCCGACTTTCTTTATCACAATCGGGGTGACGGTACCTTTGAAGAGGTTTCGGTCAAAGCCGGCGTCCACGACGACATCGGCTATTATGGCCTCGGCGTGATGTGGGCCGATTATGACGACGATGGCTGGCCCGATCTCCTGGTCGCCAACGACTCCGTGCCCAACTATCTCTATCACAACAATCACGACGGTACATTCACCGAGGTCGGCTTGCTGACCGGTGTCGCGCTGAGCGGTGAAGGCCTGGAACTTGGGAACATGGGAGTGGACTTCGGCGACTACGACCACAGCGGGCGCTTGAGCCTTTTTGTTACCCACTTTGAAGAGCAGCCCAATTCGCTGTATCGCAACCTGGGTGCCAAGGGATTTGATGATGTGACTTGGACCTCCGGAGTCGGTCAACCTGGCTATCCGTACGTTGGGTGGGGTACGGCCTTCTTTGACATGGATAACGATACTTGGCTGGACCTTTTTATAGCCAACGGCCACGTGTATCCGCAGATCGACACGTTGGAAAACGGCCCTCGGTATCGTGAGCCGCTCCTCCTCCATCGCAATAATCGTGACGGCACGTTCGACGAGGTCTCCAAGGAATCCGGCCTCGCCGCCCTCCCTCTTCATTCCAGACGCGGCGCCGCTTTTGGCGATGTCTTCAATACCGGAAATATCGACATCCTCTTGTTAAACGTCGGCGAACCACCATCTCTGCTTAAGAACATGAATGCTGACGGCTATCACCGCGTCCTGTTCAAGCTGATTGGCACAAAGAGCAACCGCGCCGCGATTGGTGCCCGGGTGACCATCCGCGCCGCCGGAGTCCAGCAATTCGGTGAAGTGCGCGGCGGAGGCAGCTACCTATCGCAGAACGACTTGCGCTTGCACTTCGGTCTGGGCACCGCCGGCAAGATGGAATCGGTCCAGATTCGCTGGCCGAATGGTAACTTTGAGCCGCTTCAGGACGTTGCCGGCGACTACATTTATACCGTGGTTGAAGGGAAAGGGATCCAGGACAGGAAGCCGCTGCCGTCGGTGTCTCCGGGAAACGGTGCGCCGAGCAGCGCTCGTTGAACGGACCGGAACTTCTTCGACGTGGGCAGCGGCCATCAGAAAACCCGGGAATCCCATGCTTTCGATGAACCGACGAGCTGGCTTGATTGGTCTCTTGAGGCGCGTCTCGGCAACCTTCACGGTAGTTGCACTGGCTGCGTCGTTTCCTTCCGCTAGCCGAGCATCCGATAATCCTGCCCACAGCCTCGTGACGGAATTTGAGGCAGCCAAGGCATCCTTGGCTGCGGGTGATCTTGCGTCGGCCGAAAACCATTACATCAACACGATCGTGCTCGCGATGCGCCAGCTCGCACAACTTTCTCTATCCCTGGGACAAACAGATCAGGCCGCTACTTATCTCGACTCCGCGCTGAGGCTCAAGCCGGGTGACATTGAAACTCAGGTGGATGCGGCTGGCGTTCAGTTCCGCAAGGGAGAAGTCGGGAAGGCGAAGGCGTTGCTGACGTCAGTTGTCGCCAAACAGCCGAGCCATGCCCGGGCGCTCGGCCTCTTGGGTCGAATCTACATGTTTGAGGGAGATTCCGAAAATGCCATAAAAGAATTGAAGGCGTCAGTGGATCTCGGCGACGATTTCGAAACCAGCTATTTTCTTGGGATTGCATATCTGAAGGCCGCGAAGTTGTCCGACGCCTCAGCATGGTTCCACCAACTTGAGTCCAGCATGGGAGAATCGGCCGCCTTGCACATGTTGTTTGGCCGGGCCTACCTGGTTACGAAACTGCCGCAACAAGCCATCCCTGAATTTCGGCAGGCGATTAGGCTTGATCCGAAGTATCCGCGCGCTCACGGCTTTCTCGGATATGCCTATCTGGAGCACTACCAAGAAGAGGGTTACCCGCGGGCACGCGAAGAATTTGAAAAAGAAGTTGAGCTCCATCCCGATGAATATCAGGTCCAGGAACTTCTGGGGATCGCGAACGTCAACTTGCGCGACTTTCCCGGCGCGGAAGCTGCACTTCTCCGCGCAGTCCGGTTGCGCCCCCAGGAGCCGTCCCTGTATCTCTACTTGGGTGAAACCTACGCAGCAACGAATCGGACCAAGGCAGCAGTCGAGGTTCTCGAGAGGTACGTCAGCATGGTGGGGAATCCGGAGGAAGACAAGCTGCGCGAGGTCAGCCGCGCATACTATTTACTCGGGCAAAACCTTCGGAAGCTCGGTCGCGTGGAAGAGGCCAATAATGCTCTCGCACGCTCCCAGCAGATACGCGAGTCGAAGTTTAAGTACGATGTAAAGCACATTTTCGATGAGAAGAAAAGTCCGGAACATGAACCCGAGAGTCGGGTTTCGGACCCTGTCGCTGACCTGCTTGAGGCCGGTTCCCCTGAGGAAAAGCAAGGCGCGCAGACGATGATGCAGCAGGGCCTGCCCGCGGGTTCCATGGCAAAGCAACCGGCCGCGGCAAAAGAAACGGAAGCAGCCAGGCAATACCGTTCGTTTGTCGGAGAAATCCTCGGCAGTTCCTACAACGACTTGGGCGTGATGCGGGCCAAGGACTCGAAATTTCCCGAAGCCGCCGAATTTTTCGGGGTGGCTGCCGCATGGAAGCCCAATCTCCCCGGTTTGGACCGTAATTGGGGATTCGCCAGCTTCCGTGCCGGGCTCTACTCGGAAGCTACTCCATCGCTAGAGCGCCAACTCAGAGCGCATCCCGACGACTCTTTCACTCGCCAACTTCTGGGCCTCAGCTATTCCATGTTGGAGAAAGATGAGAAGGTCGTTGAGGTGCTCCACCCTTTTCTGGAACATCCACCTGACGATCCTGGCCTGCTCTTGGCGTGGGGAACCGCTCTTGTCCACACGCGTCAATCCGGATCTGCTGCCGGTATCTTTCGACGGCTGCTAGAACAAAATGCCGACAACGCCTCAGTCCGCCTTTTGCTTGGAAAGGCCTACGCACAACAGGAGGATTATGCGAGCGCCATCAAGGAATTTGGTAACACTTCGCGGCTTGATCCCCGACTCCCAGAGGCTCACTATTACGCCGGCCTGGTCTACCTTCGACAAAAAGAGTTCGAATCCGCAGCACGAGAATTTCGTGCCGAACTCGACCTTCGGCCGGGTGATCCCCATAGCATGTATCACCTTGGCTATACGCTCCTCTTACAAGGACAGCTGCCCGAGTCTGTCGCCCTTCTGCGCGATGTTGTCAAGGCCATGCCGGCGTATGAGCTGGCTTACTTCGAGCTGGGTCGCGCCCTCCTGCAGCAGGATGATGCAACCGGCGCTATTGAGAGTCTGGAAACAGCCAAAAAACTCGCCCCCGATCACGACGCCGTGTACTTTCAACTGGGCCGAGCTTATCGTCGCGCCGGCCGCGTGCAGGAAGCCGTTCAGGCGCTGACGGCTTACCAGAAGCTTATAGAGGCGAACAGGCTAAAGAAACGCGAAAGCTTAGAGATGGACAAGCCCTAACAATTTCGTCATTGCAAACTGACAGTGCGCTTGAAGCAGCTGGAGACCTAAAGACCGAAGTGTCCAACCCTCATTTACGCAACTACCTTCAACAAGGTTCACCCTGCCTTCTGGATGTCCTCGCCACTGTAGTCGTTTGTGTAGATGGGACTACAGCGTACCCATTGAGAAACACTCAATGTCCATGCGGGTTTCAGCACCAGACCACCTGGAGTGAAACCACGTGGTCTATCCGGACGACCACAAGTGCTTGAAAAAGTTGGTCGGGGAGAGAGGATTTGAACCTCCGACCCCCTGGTCCCGAGAACAGGACTCGGGAGTCGTGCTGAACGTTTTCAATCTTTTACAGTGGTGCTTCAACCGTCTGATTCCTGCTCGATCACCTCATTCGGGATGAATGTAAGTCCTCGAATGGCAGTCCAGAATTTAGGGTGCAGGAACCAATTATTTCGTTGCTACTCAATCATTTGAGTGGTGCTTCAACCGTCTCATTCTTGCTCAATCATGCCATTCTGGGGTTAATGTAAGTCCTCGAATGGCAGTCCTCACACGGTGCAGCCGCTACCAAGCAAGGTCCTGTTCAACGGTAACTGATTGACATTCGACGGCACTGGCAGCCAGCTTTGGCGTTGTACGAACTCCCAGGAATTCTGGACCCTGAGTTCGACCCAGATTCTCAAGCGCGTTTTGGATTGCTTCCGCATTGCTCGTGAGAACGAAGCCGCCGGCGCGGCGGACGCTGCCGCGTGGGTGAGGTCGGCAGTGAGTGGTTCCTACGGTCAGATAAATTGTGGGTCAAAAGCTTAGACTGCATCTCCGACGCGTCACTGGCACCAGAAACTTGTCTAAAGTTCCCCGTTTTAACGAATCTGATCCAGGATTCGGTTCGGCAACCTAACGCCGAAAACCGATAATGTTAACAATAGTGTTGACATACTCAAGAGGAGTCAATAACCTGTCGCTGCAGACAACTCAAGGATACGGCTCTGCCCTGTCTCTGGGAGCACTCGGATGGATTGCTAGGAGAATAACGCCAATGAATAGATCGATGTCGAGGTTAGGATCTCGGGACCGAGTTCTCGTGGACGGACTGACCTTTACCTTGGCAATTCTTGGTTTTTGCCTCTTGCCGAATTGCGTCATCGCGGCCGGGTTGGACAAGCCGGGCGACGCGCACCGCGCCAACGGCTGGCTAAACGAACATCTACTCAGCGAGAAAGCTCAACTGCCATTCTCTTTCGCTTATGACAGGCAGGGATCAAGCGTCCTACTAAGAACTTGGCCCAAAACGACCGAGAGCAAGCAACTCGATGGCGGCCGCTCGGAACATATCGTTCGCTGGGCCGACCCGAAGACGGGCTTGCAGGTCCGGGTAGAAGCACTGGAGTTTGCGGACTCTCCCGTCCTGGAGTGGACGGTGTACTTCAAGAATGACGGCCAAGTCGATGCGCCGATACTGGAGTATGTTCAAGCGCTCGACGTCTCATTTCCTGTGGCAGGCGAGGGCATCCCGACGATTCTTTACTCCAAGGGATGCGGCGTCATGGATACGTATGCGCTGCAGAAAAAGCCTCTGAACCAACTTGAGTCCTTTCAAATCTCAAGCGAAAGTGGCGGCAAGACCGTTGAGACAATACCGTTCTTCGACATTCAGACGGCTGGGCGTGGTTTGATTGGGGCCTTGGGATGGCCAGGGACGTGGGCCATCAACTTCTCTCGTCCAACTGAAGCGGCGATTGCGGTCTCCGCCGGTATGGGGGCGACACATCTCTCGCTTCATCCCGGTGAAGAGATTCGCACTCCAGAGGTCCTATTACTGCCTTGGCAGGGAGACGACGTCGACGCCCATAATGTCTTGCGACGCCACATCCTGAAATATCACACCCCCCAATACGACGGGAAACCAGTTGTTCTGCCCGTTTCTCACTTAGGATGGGGCGGGATGAAGACATCTACGAGTCTGAAACTTATCGAGCAGATCACTGAAGAAAGAATCGGCTTTGAGAACTTCTGGATGGACGCCGGATGGTATGGCGCGGACCGTCCGGTGGATGAGTTTCAGGTATTCGGCAAAGAAGACTGGTTTTTGCACGCGGGAACCTGGCGGGTTAATGAGGTTCCTCATCCCGACGGGAAAGGTTTGAAGCCGATCAGCGATGCCGCTCACGCTGCGGGCATGAAGTTCCTGCTGTGGTTTGAACCGGAACGGGCGGTCGTCGGAACTCCGCTCACAATGGAGCATCCAGATTGGTTTATCGGAGAAATCACAACCAACTTTGAGGGGAATACCGAGAGACCAGTGGTGAAGTTTCGGATGTTTGACTTCGGCAATCCCAAGGCTAGGCAATTCATGATCGATTCGATCTCGGAGCTTATTGACAAGGAGGGCATTGACGTTTACAGGCAGGACTGTAACTTCGCTCTCGCTCCATTCTGGGAGAAGAACGATACGCCTGACCGCCAAGGGATCACGCAGATACGCTACGCTGAAGGTTTGCTGGAGTTTTGGGACGGCCTACGGCGCAGGCATCCCCAACTCATTCTTGATATCGTTCAGCGCGGCGACCTGGAGACGATTACTCGCGCCGTCGACCTGAGCCGCGCAGACTATCCGGTTTCGCCCGATGCGGATCCGATCGGCGCCCAGATCAGCACTGAGGGCCTGGCTTATTGGAGGCCGCATTTCGGAACGCTGCTCCAAGTCCGGCCAAGCGATACCTACCATTTCCGCAGCGGAATGGCCCCTGGTTTGGCATTCGCGCTCTTCAATGTCGCTGGCTACCCGAACCAAGTCGGTAACTTTATACCAGCTGATTTTCCCTTTGACTGGATGCGCAACATGGTCGCGCAGCTTAAACTCGTGCGGCCCTACTATTACGGTGACTACTATCCTCTATTGCCTTGCAGTGCGAACTCCGATTGCGTCACCGACCCGAGCAAGGAACATAGCGCCGGGTTCGAATGGGCGGCCTGGCAGTTTAATCGTCCCGAACAAGGGGATGGAATGGTGCAGGCTTTCCGTCGAGACGAGAACAAGGAAGCCACAAACAATCTGCCTTTGCGAGGCCTTGATCCAGCCGCAACGTACGAGGTCACCGATCTCGACGCCAAAATGCCGAATACCATCTCAGGAAAAGACTTGATGCAACATGGACTGCATGTGGCAATTGCAGGGAAGCGTGGAGCCGCGATCCTTGTCTATAAGAAAGTCCATTAGGTCTATAAGAAAGTCGGCTAGTCGGCTGCGACGTCCTGGTTCTGTTGCCCGAGACCACGTATGCCCAATTGCATGCGATTGCAAGGACGCAGGTAAACGGGTGGTTTTTGGCCAAAGCCGACGCCAGGCGGCGTTCCGGTTGAGATGATATCGCCGCTTCTCAAACCTAGTGGATCCGTTTTGATAACGGTGACCATCTACCTCCAGCCACATTTCCAGATTCTGCGGGTCCGGAACCTCGTCGGGAGTGACCAGCCATGGCCCAATGGGGCCGAAGGTGTCAGCGCTCTTGCCTTTCACCCACTGACCGGTGCCCTCCAGTTGAAAGGCACGTTCTGAAAGATCATTGATCACGCAGTACCCGGCAACATGCGAAAGCGCATCGGCCTCTTCCACATACTTGGCCGGCTTGCCGATGACCACCCCGAGCTCGACCTCCCAGTCCGTCTTCTTGGATCCGCGGAATAACAACGGTATCGTAGGGACCGCAAATGGACGACGTTGCTTTCATGAAGACGACCGGCTCCACCGGTACAGCCTTCCCGGATCCGCGGCGTGATCGGAATAGGTTCAAGCCAATACATATGAACTTTCCAACGTCTCCTACACAAGGACCGATTCTAGGCCGGCCGGCAACTCTGGGTAAAAGCGAGATGTCAATGTTGCGCACCTTTTCAATTGAGCGGGGGAGCAACGATTCTCCGGAAAGATCGGAATGATTCCCGACAAATCGCGGATTTCGCCATCCGCGCCCGGCTTTTCCCGACCCGGTGAACCATGACGCAGCAATTTCATTTTCTCTCCGCCAAGTTTGGCCTCTAGAGAGCAAAGCCGCCATCGATGAGGTGGGTTTGGCCCGTGGTATAGCTCGATTCATCCGAGGCCAAGTAAACTGCCAGGGCCGCGATTTCTTCTGGACGGCCGATTCGTCCCATCGGTTGACGCGCCACAAACTCGGATCGAGCCTTCTTGATATCACCCTGCGCAGCAATCCGCTGCTCCAGCGAAGGCGACTCCACTGTTCCGGGACAGATCGCATTGCACCGGATGCCGCTGCGAATGAAATCAGCGGCGATTGCTTTTGTCAGCCCAATCACCGCAGCCTTCGTACTGCCGTAGACAAACCGGTTCGGTGCCGCCTTGATGCTGGATGCGGCGGACGACATATTAATGATGTTTCCCTTACCGGCTTTCAGCATGGCTGGCAGAAAAGCGCGGCAGGTGCGATACATCGACTTGACGTTGAGATCGAAAGAAAAGTCCCAGTCTTTCTCCGAACAATCGAGAATGCTTCCCTGATGCACATAGCCGGCGCAGTTGAACAAAATATCAATGGTTCCGACTTCAGCGGCACAATCTGTAATGTCCTGTGTTTCGCGGACGTCCAACCGGCGGGTTCGAATGTTGGGCCGATCGTGGCTCAGAGCCGCAAGCGACGACTCATTTACGTCGGTGGCCCACACCAGCGCTCCTTCATCTGCAAATGCGATCGCGGTAGCCTGTCCAATACCTTGCCCTGCCGCCGTGACGAAAGCAATCTTTCCCGCAAGTCTTCCGCTCATTTTCCTTTTTCCTGAATGATCCCCTGAATCAATTACAGCGGACTCCTCGCTGAGCGATGCCCGCGCTTATGCTGGTGATTCGCGCCATCGCCTGTGGTAGGCTATTTGAGCCATTGTTGCATGTCAACACTATTGTTGACATAAGACAAAGGAGTCAGGATGATCCGAATCGCAGTCGTTGTCATGTTCCTTGCCATGGTGGCGCAGGCGCAAACGACTTTCGACCTGTCCACTGATTTCTCTCTTCGCGACAACCCCAACAAGGTTTGGCAGTACGGCTATTCCGCCACCAACTCTCTCGCCCCTGACCAATTTCGATTAGACAAGTATAGTGATGGGGGCAGTCCGATTGGGTTCTGGCATCCAGATGCCAGCAGCGGGCCGGGCCCGGGTTATTACCCCTACGTCGCTTATAACACCACGAAGCAGTCGCAAGCTTGGCCTTCACCCAATGGCTGGGTCGTGCGCGGCGGCGAGGTCGCCATGGAAGCGAGTAACAGCGGCCAATACAGCCTGGTTCGCTTCGTGGCGCCCGTCGCTGGTAGCTACAAGATACGCGCTCAATTCTCAGGCGTCCATGTATGGTCTACGACGGATGTGCACGTGCTGCACAATGGCGCGTCCCTCTTTGACGCCGACATCGATGGCTATGGAGGAGACCCGGCGTTCCGCAAGGTGCAGGGGGCGAGCCCTACGGCGGCGTATTCAGGTCAACTCGAAATGAAAACTAACGACACCGTAACATTTGCTGTTGGCTATGGCAAGAACAAGACGAACTCCGGCGATACGACGGGTTTGTTCGCCCGAGTCGTCTTGCTCGACGGCAGCGGCCACTGACTGACGTTCGTGATTTCATACCAAGACAAGTCAATAAATGCAATTTGACATCGAGGACTTTGACGCCCTTCGTAATTACCTGGCCACGCGCGGATACGTGAAGGCGAGCGAGACGGTGTCGTTCAAGAATCTGCAAGGAGGTGTTTCGAACCGAACCGTGAAGGTCGCATGGGCCGATGGCCACGGATGGGTTCTAAAGCAGGCGCTCGCGAAATTACGAGTCAGCGTTGACTGGTTCAGCAGTCCTGAAAGAATTGGCGTCGAGGCCAAAGCTCTCCGCTGTCTAAATCAGTTGGCCCCGCCGGGGACCACTCCTGCTTTCATCTTCGAAGACATGCCGCACTATCTGATGGGGATGGAGGCAGTCCCGGAAGAACACGAAAATTGGAAAACGGTCCTGCTTTCGGGGCGGATTATTTCAGATCATTTTGAGCAATTCGGCTTGTTGCTTGGAACCATTCATCGCCGGTCGTCGGAGTCGATATCGGAAGTCAGCGAATTGTTCGCCGATACCACGTACTTCGAGAACCTCCGGTTAGAACCCTATTACCTATACACTGCTCAAAAGATCGCCGATGCCAACTTATTTCTTAATGCGCTCGCACAGGAAACACTACATCACAAAGATTGTCTGGTTCACGGAGACTTCAGTCCTAAGAACACGCTCATCTACCAGAACAAACTAATTCTCCTAGATTACGAAGTGGTTCACATCGGAGACCCGGCTTTTGATGTCGGTTTTGCGATGACGCACTTTCTCAGCAAGGCTCATCACTTGCCGTGCGAGTGCGATCGCCTCGCCAGCGCCGCCGAGTTGTTCTGGCAGGTCTATCTTGAAGGGATAAGTCAGCTCAACTGGGCCAACGAACTGGAGCCGCGGGTCGTGCGTCATACGCTAGGATGCTTGCTTGCGCGCGTGGCGGGAAAATCACCGCTGGAGTATCTGACGCCCGCAGAACGAACGCGACAGCGGGATACGGTCCTGGCTCTTATACCGCAGCCACCAACCAGTGTTTCCGATTTGATTGATAAGTTCATCTGCAGGATCGAAACCTATGCCAAAAATTGAGCGACTCTACGGCCGAGAAATTCTCGATAGCCGCGGCCGACCGACGGTTCTGGCGACCTGCATCCTCGAAGACGGAGTTAGCGCTTCCGCGTCTGTGCCCTCGGGGGCCTCTACAGGGTCGGGAGAGGCGTTCGAATTACGCGATGGGGATGCGAAACGATATCAAGGCTTGGGTTGCCGTCGCGCCGCAGAGAATATTGGCGGAGAACTCAGCGCCTGTCTCGTTGGCCGTGCATTCACGGACCAGTCTGAGTTGGATCGAACAATGATCGCGCTAGATGGAACCGCCACAAAATCACGCATCGGTGCGAATGCAATTCTGGCTGTCTCCGTCGCCTTTGCCCGAGCCTGCGCGATGTCTCGGAAGGTTCCCCTCTACCAACATTTCGCCGACATGCAAGGAGCTCCCGCGAATGCTCTCCCTCGCCTGACCATCAATCTTTTCAGTGGCGGAAAACACGCTGGGCAGCAAGTGTCGGTGCAGGATGTCTTGATCATTCCGATGTCCGCTCGAACCATCGATGAATCTCTGGTCTCCACATCTGATGTTTATCAGGCGGCCGCCAACCTTATTCTGAAAAAGTATGGGATGCGTCTTCTCACTGCGGACGAAGGCGGATTGGCGCCGCCCTGCCGGTCTGCCGAAGAGATGTTGGGTCTGGCCGTCGAGGCCATCGAGCAGGCAGGCTATTCTCCCGGCAAGGATTTTTTGCTCGGCATCGACGCTGCCTCTACCCATTTTTACCGAGGCCCTAAGTACCATCTCGATGGACAAGTCCTCGACAGCGCTGGAATGATCCAAACAATTGCGCAGTGGCTCGATCGGTATCCGATCGTGAGCGTAGAAGACGGCCTGGCGGAAGATGATTGGGAGAACTGGCCCAAGCTTCGTCGAGCGATCGCCGGCCGGGCGCTGACGTTAGGAGACGACCTCTTATGTACTAACTCCGGCCGCATACAACGTGCGGTTGAAACGAATGCCTGCGATGCTTTGCTGCTGAAAGTCAATCAGATCGGGACGCTTACCGAAGCGCTTGAGGCCTACCGGCAAGCGCGGGCGGCGGGATGGTCGGTCACGCTAAGCGTTCGCAGTGGGGAAACCGAGGACAACTGGGCGGCAGACTTGGCGGTTGGATGGCGGGCCGATCAATTTAAGAATGGATCGATCCGTCAGTCTGAGCGTCTGGCAAAGTACAACCGACTGCTGGAAATCGAAGAAGAGGCCCACTGGCCACTTGCCGGTTGGCCAGGCTGCGTTTGAACTCCGCGGATACGGTCAAATCGCCGCATCATTCTGCCGCGTTCAATGCAAAGATGTTCTCCCTGCCCAACTCGCAAAACTCACGGCAGGCGTCGAATCAACAAAATATCTGAGCCGTACTTTTGCTGATCCGCAAATTCACTAATGGCGCCATCGCCTTTGGCCAGCCATTCATTGGGAAGATGCGCAGCGATGCCATCCATCAAGGACTCACCAGTCATGACTCGGTCCCGTCCTGGACGGTCATTCAAGCTGGTCACCCGATATTTTGCGGTCGCATCTAAACCACGCAAACGAATCGTTGTGTCGGCGATCTCTGACTTGTCTCGAAAAATATAAACCACCGACTCAGTCGAATCTTCCTTCACATACTGGATAGAACTCCACCCAGCCGCCGCTACTCTCGGGTGATACACATCCTCCAGCAGAAGATGTCGGTACTGCTTGAAAAACAAAAGATTGCGCTGGAACGCCTCGACAAAGCCCGGGGGCGCCGCTGACAGAAACTGCGATGACATGCCATTGATATTGCCGAAGGTCACCCCGTGGGTGAAATGCTTGCGAAAATAGTAGTCGAGGGCGGAAGCGTTGTACCAGCGACCCGTGAGGTATTCTCCCCCCGCATCGCCCTTCCCCGCTGCCGCCAGCGAGCCCCACACGTTGGGGCTGAGCATGGGACCGGTAATGAACTCATTCGTATATCCACCCGGCAGAAGATTCTGCGGGCCCGGATTGGTTCGCGCGTATTGCAACGAGGGGTCGCATTCGAATCCGGAGAGATTCGGAAAGCGGTTCAGTAGATAGTGCATGATCTCCATCCGCCCGCGATAAGCGGCATAGGCGCCATCGGTCTTTCCATGGCCATGGTCGGTGCGGTTGCACTCATAGCTTACAGTCGTTGAAGGATCCCATTTGATCCAATCCAAATGCCATTTTTCAATAATGTTTCCCAGTTGCTTCTCGATCCACTCAACCACTTTAGGATCCCCCAAACATAGCTGCCTGGTAGGAGCAAGCGAAGGATGAGTGGTGCCGATCGTCTTGCCGTCGATCATCGCAAGCCAGTCCTGCGGAATTTCGCCAGACTCCACCCGCGCCGCATCCACGTTCCCCGGATCCACCCACAATCCGAATTTCAAGCCCGCGGCATGCACGGCATCGGAAAGATTCTTCATGCCGTGCGGAAACTTCTCCTTGCTCTCCTGAACGTCCAATCGTTCATGCCGGGAATTACCGATGCGCCTTCGTACCAGGTCGCATCGTGGTAGAAGACATCGAACCCCACTCGTTTCGCCAGCGCGAGTTCTTTCAGTAACGGCTCTTCGCTGTTCTTTTCCGTGAGCCAGATGCAATAGGTGACTAGCGGAGAATCCGGCAAAGGCGCCTGGAAGACATACTGTTTCAGATAGCGGAATGCCTCATTACCGGCATTATCGCTGTCGCCTTTCGCAAGTGCGAAAAAACTGATCGGTGTTTCCACTGTCGCGCCTGGGGCAAGTTCGAAGGTCGCAGGAGGGCCGGCCTTCTTATCCTTTATTAGGATCGTCCCGGCGCGAATCACGGTGCTGGCGACGGAGGATTGGACATTGGCTTTCCAGCCGAGCACGCCGAGGCCGGGTTCACCGCCGACTAGCATTGATTCATGAGCAGCTTCATTTTCGAGCACCAGCCAGTCAGGGAATTCACGCTTTTTCAAAAGACCTCCGCCCAAATGAAACCCGTGCTGGCCCTTGATCGAGGAATAGGGTTTGAGGCCCCCGGCAGGATTCTTCAAGGTCAGAAATAGCGGATCGATGTGAGGATTGAGAAGCAAGTTATGCTGGCCGCGGTTCTCCAGTTTCATAGCGGTCTGAATCACGGCGCCGGTTCGGTATAGTTTCAGCTCCAGCGAAAG
>WNFJ01127072.1_pt1 | contig 15603 bp, 20 predicted proteins | sample 5400461 | NCBI WGS metagenome assembly WNFJ01 (sample SAMN13153349, study PRJNA577476) | soil metagenome | isolation source: 115 cm saprolite on Douglas fir-dominated hillslope | place: USA:California | collected 2013-09-17 | reverse complement strand
CGATCCGCACAACCAGAAGATCACCCACTCCACGTTCGAGGAGTACGCCCACAACTCCACGCACCTCCGGGACCGTCTCCTCATCGCCTCGGCCCGCCTGCTCGCCGGCTGGCCGAAGATGCCGGGCGAGCGCGAGTGCTACGCCCGCTTCATGAAGGATTGGACTCCTTCAGGACGTCGTACACCGCCGCCCTGATGTCCTCCCGGCTCGGCAGCGCGGCCTGCTCGAGAGGCGGGCTGTAGGGCACGGGGACGGGCATCGCGCACACCCGTCGCACCGGCGCTTTCAACGCGCGAAAGGTGTCGCGATCCTCGACGATCAGCGCGGCGATCTCCGAGGCCGCCGAGCAGGTCGCCGGCGCCTCGTCCACGATGACGAGTCGGCCGGTCCTCTGCACGGACTCGCGCAGCGTGTCGACGTCCATCGGGACGAGGGTGCGCGGATCGATCACCTCGATCGAGATGCCCTCGCGCGCCAGCTCGTCGGCCACGGCGAGGGACTCCTGCACGTAGTAGGCGAGGGCCACGATGGTCACATCCGTGCCCGCGCGCTTCACGTCCGCCACGCCGATCGGCACGAGATGGTCGCCGTCGGGCACCGGCCCGGTCAGCGTCGCGAGCCGGCTGCACTCGAAGGAGACCACCGGGTTGTTGTCGCGGATGGCGCTCTTGAGCAACCCCTTGGCGTCCGCCGGTGTCGACGGCAGGACGATCTTGAGTCCAGCGAGGTGCATCCACATCGAATACGGGCTCTGCGAGTGCTGGGCGGCGAGCCCGATGCCGCCGCCGGTGGAGCAGCGGTACGTCACGGGGAAGTCCGCCTGGCCACCGAACATGTAGCGGATCTTGCTCGCCTGGTTGACGACTTGATCCATCGCCACGAATGAGAACGTCACCATCCGCCAGTTGACGATGGGCCGGACACCGCAGCCGGCCGCTCCGAGGCCCATGCCGGTCAGCACCGCCTCGGAGATCGGCGTGAAGCGCACGCGCGCCGGGCCGAACTCCTTGATGGGATCGCCGGTGAAATCGGTTCCCAGGGTGATGACCCGGGCGTCGCGCCGCATTTCCTCGGCCACGGCCTCGTCGAGCGCTTTCTGAAAGCTGATCTCTCGCATGGCTTGCTCTCCTCATGAACATGGGGGCCCCGATATGGCCCCCAAACCCCCCGACGCTCGGGCCGCCCCGGCTGAGCCGTGGCGTCCCTCGATTTCCCTGCGCCCCCTACGGCGCGAACATGTCGGCCATCAGGTCCTTGGGATCGGGAAACGGACTGGCGTCGGCGAAGGCCACGGCCTCGTCGAGCTCGGACGTCACCTGGTCGCGGATGGCGCGCAGCTCGTCCGGTGAGAGCATGGCGCGGCCGACCATGTGCTGCTCCAGACGCGCGACGGGATCACCGGCCTTCCACGACGCGATCTCCTCGGCGGGCCGCGTCTCGGGCGGCCGTGCGGCGCGCATGGCGTGAAAGTGCCAGCGATAGGTCTTGCACTCGAGCAGGCTCGGTCCCTCGCCACGACGGGCACGCGTCAAGGCGTCCCCGGTCGCCGCGTGAACCGCGAGAACGTCATTGCCATCCACGACGACGCCCGGCATATCGTAGGGGGCCGCATGGGCCGCGATGTCGACGCGCGGATGCTGGGCGCCGATCGGATTGTTCGCCGCGTATTGGTTGTTCTCACAGACGAACACGATGGGAAGCTTCCAGACCGAGGCGATGTTCAGCGACTCGTGGAACTCGCCCTCGGCGGCGGCGCCGTCACCGAAGAAGCACACGGTCACGGCGCCCTTGCCCTCGAGCTGGCCGGCGAGCGCGGCGCCGCACGCGATGGGCAGCCCTCCGCCCACGATGCCGTTGGCGCCCAGCATGCCCACCGCGAAGTCCGCGATGTGCATGGAGCCGCCTTTGCCCTTGCAATAGCCGTCGACCCGGCCGAACAGCTCGGCGAACATTCGGCGAACGTCGGCGCCCTTGGCGATGCAGTGCCCGTGACCCCGGTGCGTGCTCGTCACGCGATCCGTCACGGACAGACGCGCGCAGACACCGACGGCCACGGCCTCCTGGCCCACGTAGGGATGCACCGCGCCGTAGATCTTGCCGGCGAGCCGCAGCTGGATGGCCCGCTCGTCGAACTCGCGGATCAGGATCATGGTGCGTAACATCTGCACGAGCTGCGGCTTGTCGAGCGTCATGCGTCCCTCCCGGCTTGCCAGACCCTATCCGGCGCGCCTCACGTGGTCAAGACATGCGGTGTATCCTCCAGCGCGGGAAGGAGTGGGCCATGATCCTCGAGCGCTTCAAGGTACCCCAGCAGGACCAGGTGCTCGTGTCGGAAGCGGCGCTGCGGCGGACGGTCGCCCAGATCTTCGAGAAGCTCGGCGTGAGCGCGGACGACGCCGCCGATGCGGCGGACGTGCTGACGATGACCGACCTGCGCGGCGTCGAGACGCACGGCGTGTCGAACATGCTGCGCGCCTACGTCCGCGACTACCGGGCCGGCAAGCTCGATCCGCGGCCGGGATGGCGCATCNGTGATCGACGGCGAGCGGCGGCTCGGCATCATCGTCGGATCGAAGGCGATGCGGCTGGCCATCGCGAAGGCGCGCGCCGTCGGCGTCGGCGTGGTCACCGTGTACAACGCCGGTCACTTCGGCGCCATCGGCCACTTCGCGATGCAGGCCGCCCAGCAGGACATGGTCGGCGTCTGCTTCACCGGCGCCGGACTGAGCGTCGTCCCCACGTTCGCGGCCAAGCCCCTGCTCGGCACCAACCCCATCGCCGTCGCCGCGCCCGCGCGGCGTGAGGCGCCGATGCTCTTCGACGCCGCCACCTCCGCGATCGCCGGCAACAAGATCCGCCTGGCCATTCGCCTGGGCTCGCCGCTGCTGCCCGGCTGGGTCACGGACAAGGAGGGCAACCCGATCACGGAAGAAAAGCCCGTCTTCGACCGCGACGAGTATCACCAGCTGCCGCTGGGCGGCACGCGCGAGCAGGGCTCGCACAAGGGCTACGGCCTGGCCCTCATGGCCGAGGTCCTGTCGACGGTGCTGGCCGGCGCGCTGCCCACGATGCTGGCGCCCGCCAGCGGATCGAAGAATCATTTCGCCGCGTACAGCATCGAGGCGTTCGGCGACGTCGAGCAGTTCAAGGACACGATGGATCGCATGCTGGAGACACTGCGGACGGCACCGCCGGCGCCGGGCCACGAGCGCGTTCTCTATCCCGGGCTCTCGGAGTTCGAAGAGACGCAGAAGCGCCGGGCCACGGGCATCCCGCTGCACAAGGAAGTGCTGCAGTGGTTCGCCGAGTGCACGCGGGAGCTGGGCGTCCCACCCCTGCCTACGCTGGGCGGACCCGTTTAGGCTGCTTTTGGCCCTACTCGCCTTGGCCGTCGCTTGCCGTGACTGCTGTTTCTTCTACGGCCACTGACATGGTGGCGGCTTGGCGATGGCACTGCCATGCAGTCGTGGCAAGTAGTGCGGCCCCAAACAGAAACGGCGCGGACAGGTCTATGGCATCGGCAAAGAAGCCCATCACGAGAGGCCCGACGATCTGGCCACCATCAGTCATCGTTCGTAGCCAACCGATTGCAACGCCTTGTAGGGAGCGCGGAACTAGGTCGCTAATGAGAGCCGTCGGGACGGGCGCCACTAAGCCCGCCGCGGCGCCAATTGCGAAGCTCCAGACGCCGAGGAGCAGAGGATGCGTCAGGAGTGACATGCTCCCAAGCAGCACAGCATAGGCGAGCAGTCCGGGTGCCAGAACGCGTATGCGGCCCCACCGATCCGACAAGCTGCCTCCCAGCCACAGCGCCACGAGCCGACCGAACACGCCGAGACTGACGAGGAGACCGACCGCCTCCGGTCCGAGGCCGGCGCGTTTGAACAAGTAGAGCGGGAACAGGAAGACGAGGGTGCCCGTCTGAATCGCAATCAAGACGGCGTTGGTGACGCCCATGACAAGCACGCCGCGTGTCCGTAGCACCTCTCCGAGGGCGTGGCGCTTCTGAGATGCGCGTGGCGCGGTCGCCTTATCAGTCGGGAGAGCCGCCCAACTTCCGACTGCCACGGCCGCGATGCCCATGCACGCCGCTTCAAAGAAGAATGGGCTTGTTACGCCCGCGTCCTGATAGAGCCAACCGCCCGCCGCACTGCCCACGAGCAGGCCCGACGTCTCACTGATCAACAACAAGCTGACCGCTCGTCCGCGGCGTTGCGCGGCCGGCGGATTAACCATGGCGGTGGTGGCCACCCCCACACCGCCGCGCGCGCGTAATCCGAGGAAGGCAGCATAGTTGGATGCCATCACACTCGCGACGTCGATGAGCGCGATCAAGAGCAGGCCGCTAATCATCAACGGCCGCCCGCGCCGGTTCAGCAGGTAGCCGGTCGGCAAGCTGGCGATCCACTTCCCCAGGCCGAACACAACCGGGATCAACGTCACCATTCGATAGTTGGCCGCAAACACTCGCTGTAGGTAGAGCGGCATCGATGGGCGGAGAACGCCCTGGCCGAGGTTGAACAGGAAGGCCGCCGCCAAGACTGTAATCGGTAGGCGCGGCCTGGTCCCGAACGTTCTCACCCGTCGCGCCCAGCGTCCGTCGCCAAGGCGGCCTTGCGAGCAGTCTCGACATCCAGACATCGGCAGCCCGCGCGGCGCTCGTGGTCAGAAGCCAAGGGACGCAGCAATACCCGTTCAAGTTCCCCCTGGAGCAATTGAAGCTCTGCGATCCGCTGCTTCACCGCAGAGAGTTCCTCGCGAACCAGCGCGAGCAGGCGAGGGCGGACAGCTGCGCGGGGCTGGCCATTCAGCGCGACGACGAGGGGTTTGAGATGGCGAAGCGGCAACCCCAGGGCGCGTGCACGACGGATGAAGCGCACCCGCTGCACGCCCGGCTCATCGTACTGTCGATAGCCCGACACGGTCCGGCTCGGAGCCGGCAGCACGCCGATCTCCTCGTAGTAGCGAATGGTCTTCGCGGCCACGCCGGTCGCCCTGGCAACCTCGCTGATGGTGAAGATTCGGGCCATTGACTCGCCTCCTCTGCAACCCCGGGGCACGATAGACCTTCCAGCTACTGGAAGGTCAAGGGTTACGAACGACGAGCTCCATTCCCTGCCGACCAAGCTCTCTAGCGCCAGTTACTCCCGCCTGTCACACTCACCTCGGGCACGGGTCTAAACAGTCAGGAGGCATCGATGATCACTCGCTCGCCGCTCGCCGACAGTGCAATCACGGACGACGCCGATCGCGTCCTGGTGGAACGTGGGGCGTCGGGTGAGCGGGTCGCCGTCGAGGAGCTCGTCCGGCGTCATCAGGCCTGGATCTACAACATCGCTGTCCGAATGCTCGCGCATCCCCAGGATGCCGAGGATGCCACGCAGGAGATCCTGATCAAGGCGATCACGCGGCTGTCGTCGTTCGAAGGGCGTAGCAGCTTCCGGACCTGGCTCTACCGGATCGTCGTCAATCACGTTCTGAACACGAAGCGCGGGCGGCTAGAGCCTGAGACCCTGACGTTCAGCTGTTACGCGCATGGGCTCGACAACACCCCCGACCTCGATCTGCCAGATGAGGCCAGTGTCCCGGTCGACGTTCGCCTGATCGTCGACGAGGCCCGGCTCAGCTGCACATCCGGCATGCTGCTGTGCCTCGACCGCGCCCAACGGCTCGTCTATATCCTCGGGGAGGTTTTCGACGTCACCGATGCGGTCGGCGCCGAGCTGCTTGAGATCAGCCGCGACAACTTCCGTCAGCGCCTCGCGCGGGCGCGCCGCGATCTGCACAACTTCATGAACGACAAGTGTGGACTGGTCGATCCGGCCAATCCGTGCCGCTGTGAGAAGAAGACGCGCGGCTTCATCCAGGCCGGCTACGTCGATCCCGCTAATCTTCTGTTCGCCCGTGCACGCGTCAGACGCGTGCGGGAAGTGGTACCCGAAGCGTACGAAACGCTTGCCGTGCTCGACGCGCAGTGCGCGCGGATCTTTCGCGACCACCCGTTTTACGACGCGCCGGATATCGTCGCGGCGCTGCGGAGCCTCATCGCCACCGACCAATTCCGGCGGGCGACTGACCTGCCGTGACGGCGGCGACTTCACTCGTCGCCGTCGTCTGCACGTTGACGGTCGTCCACTTTGCCGCCGCGCAGATGCGTGGCCCCCTGGTGCCGCTCTATGCGGTCGCGCACGGCGCGACGGCAACCGGCGTTGGCTTCATCGTGGCCGCGCACATGGCCGTGGCAGCTTTGGCGTCGGTCCCACTTGGCCGGGCCTCGGACGTTTGGGGCCGTCGTACCCTGCTCCTCGGCGGAATGGCCACGAGCGCTGTCACCTCGCTCCTGCTGCCGCTGGTCGAGGGCGGAGTCGCCCTCGCGGTGATCTACGGTGTCGCAGGGCTCGGCGTGGCGGCCTTCACGCCCAGCGCCATGTCGTTGGTGGGCGACGCCGCCGCGCCGGGGGCGGCCGGCCGCGCGTATGCGTGGTATGCAACGGCGCACTACGGCGCGATTGGCGTCGGACCCTTCCTGGGTGGACTGGCCGCCGAGTGGTGGGGTTACCACGCGGCCTTCGTGGCCAGCGCCGCCGGTGCGGCACTCGCCTTCGCCCTCGGCTTAGCGATTACCGTACCTCCCGCGCATATCACCTCCGGAGCCCGCGTGACGTTCCGCGAGGTTCGAACCAATCCGAGCGTCTGGGCAGGGTGGATCGTCGCGGCCAGCGGTCTTCTCACCCAGGGCGTGGTCTTCACGTTCTTTCCACTACTCGGCGAGGTGAGGGGCCTCTCGCCGGCGGCCATCGGCCTCGTCTTCCTCGTCCTTGGCATCGCCAACACCTCCGCGCGCGTCCCCGCCGGATGGCTGATGGATCGCACGCAGCGGTCGGCCCCGTATGCCGTGGGCGGCGTCCTCGCCGGGTGCGTCGCAACCGCGCTGCTGCCTCACCTCACCGAGCGTGGGCCGCTGCTGTCACTGGTCGCGGTGTACGGCGTGGTCAGCGGAACCGCGGGCGTCGCGATCGGCGTCGCCCTTGCGGGCACGACGACACCGGCCGCTCGCGGACTCGTCATGGGCGGCTACAGCACCGCGCTCTACCTGGGGCTGGCGCTCGGGTCCTTTGCGCTTGGCCCCGTGATCACGAGTTACGGGTATCCGGCGAGAAAGAGCCTTCCTCGATCACACGGCTAACGGCGCGGAACGAACGTCGCGAGCCGTTAGCCGTGTGATCGAGGAAGGCTCTTTCTCTTTCTCCGAGCGTCGTCGCTCTTGCAGTCGAGATGCTGCCAACGTAGTCCGAGTTCGCTCCGGCGCGCGACTCTGGCGTATTTCGCCTTTTTGCCGTCGAAGTCGGCCTTCGTCACGGGCTTCTTGCAGATGGGGCACTGCTTCGGTCGGGGTGCCACTCTGTGCTGAACGCGCAGCATCGCCTTCTTCACGACCGCCTCTTCTCTAGGAGGTCGACGAAAGCGCGTGCGCTGGCGCTCAGCGGCCGGCGTTCGTCGTGGATGACATGAAAGTGTCGCCGGATCTTCAACTTCTCCACTCCAACGACACGCAATCGGCCCGCCCGCACCTCGTCCTCGATGGCGTAGCGTGAGACGAACGCGATGCCCAACCCGGCCACGACGGCGCGCTTGATCGTCTCCGTATGGTCGAGCTCCATGGCCGGTCGAATGGTGATGCCCGCCTCGCGCAGGGCACGTTCCGTCACCTGACGGGTCGCGGAGCCCTCTTCGCGGATCAGCAGAGGCTCACGCGACAGCTTCGCGCGCGAGATCTTCACGCCGATCGGGTGCTTCGCGCTCACGATGAGCTGCAGCTCGTCGAGGATGCCGGCATCAACACACCGCTCGCCCGGCCCCAGCATGTGGCCGCCGATGACCGCGACGTCGACGTCGCCATCTCGAACGCGCTCTTCCACGATCCGGGAGTTCGCGATCCGGAGCGCGACGGTGATCCCTGGATAGGCGTGCCGAAAGCGCGCGATGAGCGCCGGTAACACATAGGTCCCGGGTGTCGTGCTGGCGCCGACGACAAGCGATCCTCGCTGAAGGCCGTTGAGCTCAGCGAGCGCCCGCCTGCCAGCGGCGAGTGTGGCGACGACGCGAGTCGCGTAGTCGCCGAAGATCCGGCCGGCCTCGGTCAACGAGACGGATCTGGGGTGACGAATGAACAGCCGCACGCCCAGCTCCTCCTCGAGCTCGCGCATGTGCTCGGAGAGGGTCGGCTGTGAAAGATGGATGCGTTCCGCCGCACGACTGAAGCTCTTGGCCTGCGCCACGCCGAGAAAGACCTCGAGCTGGCGGATCGTCATAGGGCTTTCCCGATCATTTCAATTGCCACGATGTATTGGACCCTATACGACACGCGGCGGTATGACAAGGGACGGGAGGTGCTCCATGATCTTCCGCCATTTCCTCTCGCCCAAGACCGGCTGCGCGAGCTACGTGCTCGGCTGAAGCGGCGCAGCCAGCTGCGCTGTGGTGGATCCACAGCACGACATCGAGCCCTATCTCGAAGCAGCGGCGCAGAAGAACATGCGGGTCAGTCACATCATCGAGACCCACCTACAGGCCGATCACGTCTCGGGCGCCCGGCGGCTCGCCGAAGTGACCGGGGCGCCGATCTTCATGCACCAGGCCGCCGATCTCCACTTTCCGCACACCGATCTGGCCGACGAAGACCAGCTCGATCTCGGCAACGTCGGGTTGAAGGTTCTTGCCACGCCTGGACACACGCCGGATTCCGTGTCCCTCCTCGTGATCGACCGCTCCCGCGCGACCGAGCCGTGGTTCGTCCTGACGGGCGACACGCTTTTCTCTGGCGGCGTCGGCCGGCCGGATCTCCTCGGCAGCGGCACGGAAGGGCGACTTGCGGGGCAACTGTATGACAGCCTGCGCGGCCGGCTGCTGTCCCTACCGGATCATCTGGAAGTCTTTCCAGCGCACTTCGGCGGTGCCGCCTGTGGCAAGGGGCTCAGCGACAAGCCCGGCTCGACGATCGGATTCGAGCGGCGATTCAATCCGGCGCTCCAGTACGGCAAACGCGACGAATTCGTGCGGTTCGTCCTGAGCGACTTGCCGCCACAGCCGGCACAGTTCGCCGAGAATCGACGGATCAACCTCGGCCTCACGACGTGACGACCCGGCTCGGGCTGCGCGAGAATCTTCCTCAGTTCGCGCTGCTCGTGCTGATCAACGCCTTCGTCGGCGGCATGGTCGGCCTGGAGCGGACGGTGTTGCCGTTGCTCGGTGAGCAGGAGTTCGGTCTCAGCTCGAAGACGGCCATCACGTCGTTCATCGTGAGCTTCGGTATCACCAAGGCCGCCCTCAATCTCATTGCTGCCCGGCTGTCGGAGCGCGTCGGCCGGAAGCCGCTGTTGGTGGTCGGGTGGCTGTTCGCTCTGCCGGTGCCGTTTCTTCTCATCTACGCGCCATCCTGGTGGTGGATCGACGTGGCGAACATCCTGCTCGGCATCAATCAGGCGTTGGCCTGGTCGATGACCGTGATCATGAAAGTGGATCTCGTCGGTCCAAAACGGCGGGGGCTTGCGCTGGGGCTGAACGAGCCGGCTATATCGCGGGCCACTACGCGCTCCGGCCACATCCGTTCTATCTCGGCATCGCCATCGCGGTGATCGGTCTGACACTCTCGCTGTTCTTCGTTCGCGAGACGCTGGCTCACGTTCAACTCGAGGCGCGCGGCCACGCCTCGCCATCCGCCGTGACGCTCGGTCACGTCTTCTACGTCACGACGATCGGCAACGCGAGTCTGTTCGCCGCGTGCCAGGCCGGCTTGGTGAACAACCTGAACGACGGCATGTCATGGGGCATTTACCCGCTGTACTTCGCGAGCTTTGGACTCGGTGTCGAAGCGATCGGTGTGATCAAGGCGATCTATCCGGGTGTCTGGGGCGTTCTTCAGATCGCGACGGGACCACTCTCCGACAGGTGGGGCCGTAAGGGGCTGATCGCCGGTGGCATGATCGTGCAAGCAGCCGGCATCTGGCTAACGGTCATGGTGTCTACGTATCCGGCGTGGATCACCGGGGCCGTTCTGCAGGGCCTCGGGACGGCGATGGTGTACCCGACGCTGCTCGCGGCAATTACCGACCATACACACCCGACGTCACGCGCGACGAGCCTCGGTGTCTATCGCTTCTGGCGCGACTCGGGCTACGCCATCGGGGCGCTCCTTTCGGGCATCGTGGCGGACTTGATGGGACTCGGCGCCGCGATTTATCTGGTCGCCGCTCTCACGCTGTTGTCGGGGCTCGTCGTAGCCTATGCCATGGCCGAAGCGAATCCTCAGCCTGTGGCGGTGACGTCATGACGTCGCAAGATTTCGTCTTTCTCTGCGCTTGGCGCGTGGAGGCACCAGAAGACCCCGCGCCTCCCCACTCGGGTAATCCCGCCCCGTCCTTCGGTGCGACCTATCCCCGGCCGTCCACCGGTAAGTCGCAGAGGTCGGGCCCACGATTCCCTACCCCGCCGAAACGCTGCGGTCGTGAGAGCGCCGTGTCGGCGTAGGGTTCGACGTCGTGAGGCCGAGCGGTATCGAGCCAGGTATCCGACGGCTACGTGAGCAGGCCGCCGAAGATCCACTGACCGAGTTTGAACGCCTCAGTCACGGTTGCTCCGGCACCCTGGGCGGTCGGGTTGGCGTCGCGCCACGCTCGTAGATGGTCTTCCGACCGGAAGAAGTTGATCGTCGTTCAGAGCGAATCGAAGGCCTTACACCCGTCGTCACCGCGCTTGCCGAACCAGACCATCACGCCCTTGGCGTTCGACCCCACTCCTTGCGGCGTAGCGGCGAAGTGCAGCGACTCGCCGCAATGATGGCAGGCCGACGTAATGTCGATGGGCTCGCCGATCATCGCCGCGATGCCGAGCGCGTCGGTCGCGCAACAGGCATACCGCTCGCCTCCGATGCAGAGGCGTACGCGAAACGGCGTTGGCGCGGCCGAGAACGGGTAGGCCATGTCGACCTGACCGGCGCGGACACGGATCAGGTCGTCAGCATCGAGAGCCATGAGGGCGTCGTGGCCGTCAGGCGCATTGGCGACGATGTCGTCGATAGGAATCGGCCCGCTTCGCTGGACGAAGGTCGACAGGATGAGTCGGACCAGAGGCTGCTGGCGCGCCGTCCGTCTCGCGAGCTGGCGCTCCAGGGAATTGAGTGTCTTCAACTCGTCAGCCGTCATGATTACGAGGTTCGCCATGAGCGGCCCTAGGATAACGCGCTCGCCTGGGTACCCGGGCGGTGATGCAGCTTGACCTTGACCTATGCGGCAAGGTCTATCCTCACCTCATGGCCGACGACGCGCTCAGGATCGGAGAGGTGGCCGCCCGTAGCGGGGTGACCCGCAAGGCGCTGCGCCTCTACGAAGCACGCGGCATCGTGCCGACGCCGCGACGCACCGCCGCCGGGTATCGCGTGTATCCGCCCGACGTGCTCGGTGTGCTGCACTTCGTCACGCAAGCGCGCCGGCTCGGTCTCACGTTGAAGGAGATCGGCCACATCGTGGCGCTCCGGTGTGCGAAGCCGGGTCCATGCGTCCACGTGCGCGCGCTGCTGAAACAGAAGCTGGCCGACCTCGACAGCCTGCGGCGGGAAGTGAAGAAGATCCTCAACACCTGGGACGCCTCAAGCGCGCGGCGCGGAGTCGTCTGCCAGCACATCGAAGGAGGGAAGCTGCCATGGACAAGATCTCGCTCTGCCCAGCCTGCTCGGCCTGCCCGGAAGTCGTCATGGAGGGCGATACCGTCCGCATCGGGGAGAAGGGCAACATCGTCACTCTCAAGAAGGCGGAATGGAACGTCCTCGTCGACGTAATCAAGTCTGGCAAGGTCGGCAAGGTCTAAGCCGACATGGCCATCCCCGGCCACCGGCGCCGGGGATGGCGATACATGACGCGCGGCCTTGCACGAAGGCAGGCGCCATGTTTGAGGTGGTCGTGATCTTCGTGGTCGGCGAGGCCAGAGCGATACCGGCGCGCCTAACCTGTCGTAGTCTTAGGCCAATGACGACAACAGGGATTCCGCTGCACAAGGAAGTGCTGCAGTGGTTCGGCGAGTGCACGCGGGAGCTGGGTCTCGCCCCGCTGGCCCCCATCAGCTGAGCGCGTGGACCTGAGCGGCTGCGCGGCGCTGGTCACCGGCGGCTCGGGCGACCTCGGTCGCGCGATTGCGCTGACGCTGGCGGAGGCCGGCGTCGACGTGGCCGTCACGTGGGTCGGCTACCGGGAGGGCGCGGTCGAGACGTGCCGTCAGGTCGAAAAGCGCGGACGGCGAACGGCCATGATCCAGCTCGACCAGCGCGATCCGTCAGCCATCGAGCCGGGCGTGAACGACGCGGTGGCCGCGCTCGGTCGGCTCGACGTCCTCGTCAACAACGCCGGCTGGAACACCGGCATCCCGTTCCACGACCTCGACGCGCTCACCGTCGAGGTCTGGGACCACATCAACGAGGTCAACCTGCGCGGGCCCTTTCTGCTGGCGCGGGCCGCCGCCCGCCACCTCCGCGCGCGCGGGGCGGGACGGATCGTGAACATCGCGTCGGTGGCGGGCCTGCGCGCGGCCGGCAGCAGCATCGCCTACGCCGTCAGCAAGGCCGGGCTGATTCACCTCACGCGGTGCCTGGCCGTCGCGCTCGCCCCCGAGGTGACCGTGAACTGCGTGGCGCCCGGCCTGATGGAGGGCACGCGCATGGCGAAGCGGCTGCCCGCCGAGGTGGTGGAGAGCACCCGCCGCCTGGCCGTGCTCCAGCGCTCCACGGCCATCGGGGATGTCGCGGCGCAGGTGGTCGCGTTTTGCCGCGCCGATAGCGTCACCGGCCAGGTGCTCAACATCGACGGTGGCGTCCACTTCCACTGAGCACGGTCGCCCGGGCGTGTTTCACGAACCCGGGTGTCAGGGGTCTTAGCGGGGTGACCAAGGAGGACCTCATGGCATCCATCCGGAAGGAGATCGTGATCGAGGCGTCCCCGAAGCGCGTCTGGGACGCCGTGCGTGACGTCGGCGCAGTGCACGAGCGCCTGGCGCCGGGGTTCGTCGTCGATACCCGCCTCGAAGCCGGCGCGCGGGTCGTCACCTTCGCCAACGGCCTGGTCGCCCGCGAGCTGATCGTCGACGTCGATGACGAGGCGCGCCGGCTCGCCTGGGCCGTGGTCGGCTCGCCGCGGTTGACGCACCACAACGCGTCGATGCAGGTCTTCGACGACGGCGATCGGGGCAGCCGCGTCGTCTGGATCGCCGACCTGCTGCCGAACGAGATCGCCGGCACCATCGCGGCGATGATCGAGGAGGGCCTGGGCGTGATGAAGAAGACGCTGGAGAGATAGCGCCGTGCCCCACCCGCTGGTGACGCAGCTACGGTTCACGCGAACGGAATGGATCCGTGGGCTGAAGCCGGTGACAGCCGAGGAGGCAGCCCGGCGCTTCGGCCACCTCGCGTGGCAGGAGCAGCTCTACTGGCTGGAGCGCGCGCAGGGCACGACGGCCGTGCCGGAGGTCAAGCGGTTCGGCTTCGGCAAGCCGCTCACGGTGCCGGCGCTCGACGAGGCGTGGGCGTGGTGGCGCGCCGTCACCACGGCCGCCGATCCGTACCTCGACACCCTGGCCGGGCGCGCGCTCACGCGGTCCTGGACGTGCGAGACCTCAGGCGAGACGCCGGGCACGAAGCTGCACCGCACGACCTATCATTACTGGTTCCATCTTGGCGAGTCGCAGGCCGTCCGACAGCTGCTCGGGCACACGAAGCTGCCGACCTTCGTCGGCGGCTTCGGCACGTCGCCGTACCGCCCGGAGCCGGCGAGGGCCTCTGGCGCAGCGCCAAGAAGGAAGCGATGATGGCGTCGGAGGATGGAGGCTGGAGGATGGACTGGTGCATCGTCTCGGTATACCGACCTGACCTGCTGCCGGAGGCGAAGAAGCGGTTCGCCGGCGACGACGACGTCAACGTCATCGTCGACCGTCGAGTCGGCGAGCGCCGGCGACCCGAGCGCGCCGAGTCCGAAGAATCGCGCGCGAACGACCGCCGGCGGTATTCCATCGACGAGTACCTGCGCACGCAGGGGTTCGTCGTCGTCTCCCGGGAGGGCTGACCTACCCGAGGAAGGCCTCGCAGACGTCGAGCCACGCCTGCGTCGTGAGCGCGAGCGATTCGACGTCGATGCGCTCGTCGTTGCCGTGGAAGCGCCCGGCCATCATCTCCGCCGTGAGGGCCCGCGAGAACAGACCGAAGCCGTAGGCGACGGCGCCACGCTCGCGGAAGTACGGCGCGTCGGTGAATCCGACGATCAGGCGGGGCAGCAGACGCGCCCCCGGGTAATGCGCGCCGACGACGCGGCCGAGCACGTCCCAGAGCGGCGTCCCGATGGGCGACACCGACGCCTGCTTGGAGAAGAGCTTCTCCACCTCGACCTCCTCGGCGAGATCGCCGAGCGCCTTGTCGAGGTGGCGCCGCACCTCGTCCTCGTTGTCGCCGGGAATCGTGCGGATGTCGACCTCGACGTCGACGACGTCGGGGATGACGTTGGTCTTCACGCCGCCGCGGCACATGTTGGGCGAGAAGGTCGTGTGCGTGGCCGACCACGCGAATTTCGCCAGACCCGCCGGCAGGTCGGCGATGGCCTCGTCGACGCGGGACGGATCGACCAGCGCGTCCTTCACGGCCGGATCGAGGCTGAGCGAGCCGACGAAGGCGCCCCAGAGATCGTCCACGTACGGTGACGGCCGGTAGTCCGCCAGCCGAGTCACGACGTGCGCGGCCTTGACCAGCGCGTTGTCCGATCGGAACGGCATCGAGCCGTGTCCGGGCGTGCCCTTCACTCGCAGCCGGCGTCAGGCCACACCCTTCTCGCCGACGTGCACGGTCACGCTGAGTCCGTCGGAGTGCGAGCTGACGGTGCCGCCGTTCTCGGTCAGGAGATAATCCGCGCGGAGCGCGTCCCAGTGACGCTTGACCACGTGGCCGGCGCCGTGCGCGCCGCCCGCCTCCTCGTCGGCGCACGCGAGATAGACGCCGCGCCAGCGCCTTGAGGGCGACGGCCTGCGACGCGGTGAGGTTCAGCATGTCGAGCGCGCCGCGGCCCCACACCTCGCCGTTCACGAGCTCGCCGCCGAAGGGATCGCGCGTCCAGTGCTCGGGCGTCACGGGCACGACGTCGGTGTGGCCCATGAGGCAGAGCGTCGGCGCGGCGGGATCGGTGCCCTCGATGCGGGCGACGAGGCTCGTGCGGCCGGGCGCCCCGTCCGGCTCGTACACGTCGATGTCGAGGCCGCTGCCGTCCAGGTAGGCGCGCAGCACGTCGCTGGTGCGCACCTCCTGGCCGGAGCCGACGCTGCCGTCGTTCACGCACCGATTGCGGATCAGCTGCTGCAGCAGCTCGACCGTCTGCGCGGTGAGCGCGTCGTTCATGGCGGCTGACGGCTCAGAGCTTGGCCACGCCTGCGCGCGCGCAGTCCTCGTCCTGCTGCGCGGTGCCGCCGCCGACGCCGCACGCGCCGTCGACGACGCCGTTGCGGATGATCGGGACCGCGCCCTGGCTGGGGATCATGTGACCGCCCTCGGCGGCGGCGATGCCCTGGATGATCGGGCTGCC
>WNFJ01107253.1_pt4 | contig 15608 bp, 14 predicted proteins | sample 5400461 | NCBI WGS metagenome assembly WNFJ01 (sample SAMN13153349, study PRJNA577476) | soil metagenome | isolation source: 115 cm saprolite on Douglas fir-dominated hillslope | place: USA:California | collected 2013-09-17 | reverse complement strand
CCGCGCGACTGCGCTCGGCTTCCAGATTACCCCAGCCGCAAACCCCTTGAAACATGGGGTTATCCTAATTGTTTCTCAGGAGGCTGCGAGGCTCACCCGAGTCGGCCACACACCCCACCTCGCCGATACTGCTGGTAGCGGTTCCGGCTCCTGGAGACACCGTATGAACGACTGAAGGTCCTTCAATAGCCGAGTGACACTGTCGCTTTCGCGAGCTACGTAGGCTCGGCCGATCAATTTCAACGCTGTCCGCATCCGCCTTTCCTTGTTTTCCGATTCAGGCGGACGACCCGGCGGGCTGCAACGGAATTACGTCTGGCTGCCCGCGTTGCTCAGCAAGGCTCAACTCGTAGTTGCTCTGTAAGGTCATCCAAAACCGCGCGGTGCTCACTCCCGCTCGCTCGAGACGCACAGCTAGGTCAGGGCTTATACCCGCGTGTCCATGAAGGACTCGCGAGAGCGTCGTACGCGACATTCCAAGCCGAGTTGCGGCGTCCGTAACTTCAATCCCGAGCGGCAGCAAAACATCTTCCCGCAACAGCTCGCCGGGATGCGGATGATTCTTCATCATGGCGTTCATTTTCCTCAGTGATAGTCCTGATAATCGACTAGCTCGACGTCGGCACCGACAAAGCGGAACGTGATGCGCCAGTTCCCGTTGACCCATGCCGACCAGTATCCTTTTAATTCACCCTTCAATGCGTGAAGCTTGTAGCTGGGCTGATTAAGCTCGGCCGGCGAACTGGCAGCATCGAGCGCAGCCAGAATACGTAACACCTTCGGCGCGTGCGCCGCTTGGACGCCACGTGCTGACCCTGTTCGGTAGAGGACTTCAAGTCCCTTGTGACGAAAACTGATTATCATACATAAAGTGTAGCGCGTATCGCTACGCGCGTCAAGAATTTTGATTGACACTGGAAGCTGGCGCAATTTCTGAACGGCTATTTTTGTCTATCCCCCATAATATCTAGTGAACTGCATATTCGGGGGAAGTTTTTTCCAATTCAGGTAAGAGCCTGAAACAACCGGGGATCGGCAATGCGAAGCGAGTCGATCCGTTGTAGATCGGAAGAGTATATCGGTGGCTGTATCGGTGGCGGGGGAAGGATCTGTGATGAGTATCATTGGGACAAGACGCGCAGCGGCGCGTCAGGCCGAAGGCAAAGCTCGTGGGGAGCCGGTGGGCAACGGCGGAACCGCGTAGCGGCTGTCCATAGCCTTGTGCTGTGGGCAGCGCCGTTGTCCACGGGCGGGCGCGAGATTCCCGCCATGGTGTAACGGCTACCGCGTGTACCGGACCCGGTACACGCTTCATGCTCGGCGGTGCAGCCGCCTGTTCAGGCTGTGCGTTTGTCGACGCGTCTGAACAGCGCGGCGCGGGCCTCGTTGAGTTCCTCGGCGGCCTGCAGGTCAGTCAGCGCGCAGGCGCGTTGGCGCAGATCTTCGAGCGTGATGCCTTCTCGCATGAAGGTTGCTGCATCAGGCAGGCTCGCCAGCTTGTCCAGTGGCGTCATCGCGTCTTTCGGGCGATAGATGCGTCTGATGCGCCCGGGCTTGCGCGGGTCGGGCACATCGGTGGAGAACAGGCACGGTCGGTGGAAGTTCAGAAACGGATTGAGGAACTCCACGCAGAACGTGTTGAAGTGCGCCGCATGGTGCTGCGGGATGTGCCCGTAGCCAAATATCTTGCGCACCACCGCACCGTTCTTCGTTTCCGCCAGGCCGTTGTCGTTGCTATGGCGTGGGCGGCTGCGCGTGAACTCGATGCGCAGCTTGTCCAGCATCGCGGCCACCCGGTGGTTGACGTACTCGCTACCGTTGTCGGCGTGGAAACCCAGGATATCGAACGGGAACTGCTCGAGCATCTGCTCGATGACGGGCAACAGATGGGCCTCGGAGATCGTCTGCACGGTGGCCGTCACTTCCCACTGGGTGACGCAATCGACCGCGTTGATGTGGTACAGGCCCTTGGCGCCGTCGAGATCGCCCTGATGAACGCTGTCGATACGCACGAAACCCGGACGCCCTTCGGGAGCCGGAGCCTTGCGTGTGCCGATTGTCGTCGCCTTCGTCGGTCGGGTCTTTGTCTGCACGACGCGCCGGTCGCGGTAAGCAGCGCTGTTGCGCAGGTTGTACAGGTGCCCCACCGAGAGCGAGCCCAGCCGCTCGAAGCGCGCATCGCCGAAGACGTCGCGCTGGCGGCGCAGCACGCAGGCCGTGGCCGGTCCCGAGAGCGTGCCCATGGCGCTGTCTACCTCGGCCAGCAGCGCCACATCAAGGGGCGTATAGCGCCGCGCAAAAGCGTGTTCGGGCGCGCGGTACTGCTTGACCAGTGGCTTGCGCGCCATCCAGCGTGACACCAACCGCGTGACCTGCGCGCGGCTATAGCCGCTCAGACGCTGCAGATAGGCCAGTGCCACGCCGCGCTCTGGGCGCTTCAACTGGCGGTAGTCCATGCGCCGTAGCACGGCGTCAATCCAGGCGTAGCGCCCCGCATCATCCCCCGCCTGCCTGAATTCGAGAGCCTGCGTGCCCGCCAGGACCTGCCGCATCTTCTCGACGGTGCTCACTTGTACTTCGTTCATATCGATCACCATCCCTTGATGATGTTCGACCCGCCACTCCGGCCAACTGCCCGTCAGCCAGACAATCGCCGTTTCCCTGCCTCCCCAGGCTCTTTCCTCGTTGGAATCACGCCTGCGTCTCCAGGATCACACCTCGTTGGACAAGACTCACTACAGACATTGGCCATTGGATCGGTTAGAATGCCGGGCTTGGCGTGACGCGCATCATTGGCGTTACCGGGAAAACGCAGTTTGCCCTAGGTTTTTAAGGCGCGGTCAAACGCGGTCATGGGTCGTACGCCCCATACGTTGCACTCCCCGCTTTAAACTAGCCGCAAAGACACGCGTGAGTGGCGAAATTGGTAGACGCACCAGGTTTAGGTCCTGACGGCAGCAATGTCGTGTCGGTTCGAGTCCGACCTCACGCACCAAGATGAAAACAAAGCCTTGCAGCGAAAACTGCGAGGCTTTGTCGTTTCTGGCGCTGGTTTGTAGGGCGATAACAGATTAAGCGGCCCCGCGCTGCGTCAGCACTTCGTCGATCAAACCGTACTCCCGCGCCTGATCCGCCGACATGAAATTATCGCGGTCGGTATCGCGAGCGATCTCCTCTACGCTCTTGCCCGTGCGCTCCGCCATGATCCCGTTCAGGCGCCGGCGCAAATGCAGCACCTCTTCGGCCTGGATGGCGATATCGGCAGCCGTGCCCTGCGAACCGCCCGAAGGCTGGTGGATCATGATTCGCGCGTTGGGTAACGCGAACCGCTTGCCCTTGGCGCCCGCGTTCAGCAGGAACGTACCCATGCTGGCGGCAAATCCGGTGCATAGCGTGGAAACGTCCGGGCGGATGAACTGCATGGTGTCGAAGATCGCCATGCCGTCGTAGACCGATCCGCCCGGCGAATTGATGTACAGCGCGATGTCCTTGTCGGGGTTCTCAGCCTCGAGGAACAGCAACTGCGCCACGACGAGACTAGCCGTCTGGTCCGTCACCGGTCCCACCAGGAAGATGATGCGTTCGCGCAGCAGCCGCGAATAGACGTCGTAGGCACGTTCGCCACGTCCGGATTGTTCTATGACGGTCGGCACGAGGCCAAGGTTGTGGGGATTCATATCGCTGAGTTTCCTTTGTTTTTGCCGATATCGGCTGAAGGTGGTTGCCTCACCCGATATGACGCGCACTGTCGTCCGTGCGTGACGCCCGTTCCCGCGATATATTTTTGCCGGCGGCTGTCACATTCGCGCGATGCCAGCCGTCAGGCCGTAGTCAGACCGCTACATAGCGGAAGCACGTGATGAGGGGAACCTGCATGACTGGTGATACGGATATCGATCGCGACGCGGCGCAGCTCGCCATCTTCGAGGCGTCGCGTGCGCGGCTGTTCTCGCTTGCGTACCGGATTTTGGGCGTGCGCGCGGATGCCGAGGACGTGGTCCAGGACACGTTCGTGAAATGGCATCTGCAGCAACGCTCGGCGGGTCTTGACTCGCTCGACACGCCGGCCGCGTGGCTCGCGACGGTCGCAAAACGCACGGCCATCGACCACCTGCGGCATCTGAAATATGAAACGCCGTTGGCGGGCGGTATCGACGGGTTCGATTCCATCGATACCGCCCCTTCGGCCCAGACGCTCGCGGAACAAACGTCCGATTTGTCGTACGGAATGCGCCGCGTGCTCGAGCGGCTGTCGGCGGAAGAACGGGCGGCCTTCCTGCTGCGCGAGGCGTTCGAAGCGGACTATGCGAGCATCGCGAAGATCCTGAACCGAAGCGCCGCGCATTGCCGGCAGATGGTGCATCGCGCGAAAGACCGGGTACGCGACGAGCGGACATGCGACGGTGCGCAACGTTCTCCTCAGGGCAACGAGGCAATCGAGCCGCTGCTCGACGCCATCGCGCGCCAGGACGTCAGCGCGCTACTCGCGCTGACGCTTGCTGCTTCGCCGGCAATCACCGCTGTCGCGAGCGCCGAACAGCAAGCAGCCATGCTGACACACGCCTTGATCGCGCGCCTTCGGATCGGCCGTATCGACTTGCGGGCAACGGTCGACTACGACCGCGTATCCGCTCTCGCAGCCGCATGACGCCTTTTTCTTCGTACGTAGCCGCGCGGCTACGTGCATTCATCGACTAAGACCGCATGCCCCACTTCGCGCCGGCATAACGCGCTGCGCGGCCGTCCGGCTGCGGGCATCCATCGCGGGAAAAACCCGCACGGGGCCACCAGCCACGCCGCAAACGAATTCTTTCGCCGGAACCGTCTCGTGTATCCTGAAAACTGGTGTCCGGAGAATCCGGCCACCTCGATCAAGGATCCACAATGGCTTTCAACAATCAGGCCGCGACTGCCGCGGTAGGGTCGCGGAGCATGTTTGCCAGCGGCCTCCTGCCTGTTGGTTTTCGCTTGAGCGGGGCAGTCAGGTGAACGAGCCACAACGCTTTACCGTACGGCACACGAGCATCTACCGGTATTCGGAACCGGTGGACTTCGGCGAGCATAGAATGTTGTTCCGGCCGAGATCCAGCCACGATCTGCGCCTCGTCACCATGCAACTGAAGATCACGCCGGAACCGGCGCGGTTGCGCTGGCTGCATGACATCTTCGACAACTCGGTGGCCGTCGCCACGTTCGACAGCCAGGCAAAGGAACTGACGTTCGAGAGCGAAGTCACGCTCGAGCACTTCGAAACGCCGCAGCCGGATTACGCGCTCGAGCGCTACGCCGCCACGTTTCCGTTCGCGTACACGAACGAGGAGGCGTCGGATCTGGTCAACCCACGCAATCGGCCGGAGCCGGATGGCGATGTCGATGCGTGGGCCAAGCGCTTTGTCACGCCCGGCAAAACCATGGGCACGATGGCGCTGCTGCGCGCGATGACGCAATCGATCAACGACGACTTCAAGTACGTCCGCCGCACGGAAAAAGGCGTGAACCGTCCCGCCGATACCTTGCGCCTGCGCAGCGGCAGTTGCCGGGACTTCGCGGTGTTCATGATGGACGCGGTGCGCTCGCTGGGCCTCGCCGCACGTTTTGTCAGCGGCTACATCTTCGTGCCCGATCATGACGCCACGCGCGGTGGCGGCGCCACGCACGCATGGCTGCAGATTTATCTTCCCGGCGCCGGCTGGGTCGATTTCGACCCGACCAACAGCATTATCGGCAACCGTCATCTCATCCGCGTCGCGGTTGCATGGGATCACCATCAGGCCCTCCCGCTGTGGGGAACCTGGAACGGCGAGCCCGGCTCGTTCCGCGGCCTCGATGTCGAGGTCAGCGTGACCGAAAACCGCTGATGTCCTCTTCCATAGAAAGGCCACTCCCATGAAACTCCGCGTTGGTTACGAGCTGGTCTACGAGTGTCCGCAACCGACACCCATGCTTCTCATGCTGAACACGCATTTTTCGTTCGCGCCGCAGGTCTTGCTCGCCGATCTGCTGGTGGTCGATCCGCCTGTGCCGATCTCGCAGTATCGCGACGGTTTCGGCAATCTGTGCAGCCGGATCGTCGCGCCCGAGGGCCAGATAGCGCTGTCGACGTCGGCGTTGCTGGAGGTGCCGGAGGAATTCGAAAAGCCCGGACCGGATGGCTGGCAGGATCCGGTTGAAAACCTGCCCAACGAATGCCTGGTCTTCTTGCTTGGCAGCCGTTATTGCGAGACGGATCTGCTCTCGGATATCGCGTGGAAAATGTTCGGCAATACGCCACTGGGACGCCCGCGGGTGCAGGCTATCTGCGACTTCGTGCATAACCATATTGTGTTCAATTATGCGCACGCGCGGCCGACCAAGACGGCGTGGGAAGCCTATCAGGAGCGCCAGGGCGTATGCCGCGACTTCGCGCATCTGGCCGTCACGTTATGCCGCGCGATGAATATTCCGGCGCGCTACTGCACAGGTTATATCAGCGACGCCGGCATGCCGCCGCCCTACACTGCGATGGATTTCGCCGCGTGGTTCGAGGCTTTTATCGGCGGCAGCTGGCAGACGTTCGATGCGCGTAACAACGTTCCGCGGATGGGACGCGTGTTGATGGCGCGAGGCCGCGATGCCGCCGATGTCGCGATCAGCAACACGTTCGGGCCCACCACACTGCTTAAATTCGACGTGGTTTGCAAGCCGCAGTAGCAATCTGGTTTACTTTGGATTTCTAACTAATATTTACTTGGCCGGAACGGGCTCGCCACAATGCGTGGCGGCGCCTGTTCCGCCCCGCCTTGCAGCACATTCCCATCCGAGGGATAATTCGGCCTGAACATCGCGTGCAGCCAGGTTTCTGCTGCACCGATAAATACAATGCTTCATCCTCCCTTACCTGTCCTGTCTCCAGAACGCGCCCGAGCCATTGAGTTTCAATGGCTTTTTTTCTGGCCCGGACCGGTCGGCTCACGCCGTCATCACCTTCCATTGCCGTGAACTTCGACGATTACTGCCAGCAAAAAGCCGCTCCCGATGGCTCCAGCACGTACTACGCCCTGCGCCGTGCCCCCTCGGCCAGACAGCCGCTTCTGACAGCGCTTTACGCATTGCGCCGGGAGCTGGAAGACACCGTCAAGGAGACCAGCGACCCCACCATCGGCCGGACCAAACACGCCTGGTGGCAAAAGGAACTGGCCAGCCTGTTCGGCGGCGAACCCGCGCACCCCGTGACGAAGGCGATCGCCGCGCATCAGGCGAACACCCCGGTTCTCGACGAGCAAGGACGGGCATCGATTGAAAATCTGGTCGACGGTTTCAGCATGGACCTCGATCAGGCGCGTTATCTCGACTGGCCGGGTCTGCGGCGCTATCTGGACAACGTCGGTGGCGCGTTTGCATTGATCATCGCCCGCGCGAGCGCACGCCGTCCTGATGATGCATCGGGCTGGGCCAACTCGCTTGGCACGGCGTTGACGCTGGCGGAGCGCGTAGCAGAAGTCGGCGACGACGCGCGCCACGGCCGCATTTATCTCCCCATCGACGAACTGCAGCGCCTCAATGTCACCGCGGCCGATCTCATCAACCGCAAATACAGCGATGCGTTCACTGACCTCATGCGCTTCCAGACCGGCCGCGCACGCGAAGCGCTTAAGCAGTCACTGGCCGCGATCCCCTCGGACGAGCGCGCGACCCAGCGCGTGTTGCGCACGCAAGCGGCTTTGTCGCTGGCATTGCTCGACGAAATAGAACGCGAAAACTTCCAGGTGCTTCATCAGCGGGTTGCGCTGACACCTATCCGCAAACTGTGGATCAGTTGGCGCGTCCGATAGGTTCGAACACCGTCTAGCGGTCTCCTTCGCCTACGCCCGGAGCAAAGGCAACGGCTCGAATCTCTGCCCGAGGACCTCGGTGGAATTCAGTCCCCACCACGGCCCGAGCACAGTCGCATACATCTGCCTGAAGTCCACGCCGACCGGCAAATTGCCGTTCCCGTCCAGCCTTGCCAATTCCGGCGCAACACCATGAAGCCCGCCATTCACCCGGCCGCCCATCACGAAATGCGGCGCGACCGTGCCATGATCCGTCCCGTTGCTCTGGTTCTCACGCGGCCGCCGGCCAAACTCGGCGTAAGTCATGACGAGCGTCTCGTTCCATCGGCCCAGTTCGAGGAGCGCCGAACGCATCGCGACCAGTCCCTCCGATAACTGCTTGAGCAACGCCGCCTGCTGACCCGGCTGGTTCTGATGGGTATCGAAGCCATTGAGCGTCAGGCGGATCACCGCGACACCCTGCCCCGCTTGCGGCACGCCGGCGGGGCTATCAGTGGCTGCAAGCACTTGCATGGCAGTCTTGATCGATGTACCAAATGCACCGCCCGGAAATTGCGTCTTCAGCACAAACTGGCCGGCGCGCGGACGCAGCCGGTCGGCCGCCTTCACGATCTCGTTTTCCACATCGAGAATATGCGCGAGCGCCGGGTTGCGTTCTTTCAGCGATATCGGCGTCGCAAGCCGTGCCTGTTTCTCGAACTGCGCCGGATTCACGAGCGCGACCGCGCGTGCGCCATTCGCGAGCGGCCCCATTTCCGCGCTGCCGATGACCACGGCATCGGCAGCAAATCCTGCCGGCACGGGCTGTGCGCGGAACGTACGCGTGAGCCAGCCTTCGTGCAAATATTGATCGGCGCGCGAACCCGTGTCCCAAATCTCGATGGATCGAAAATGCGAGAGGTTCGGTTGCGGATAACTGACGCCCTGCACGATCGCGAGCTGGCGGTCTTTCCAGAGCGGCATCAAGGGCTGCATGGCGGGGTGAAGGCCCGTGCGGTCGTCGAGTTGCACGACCTGCTCGCGCTTGATGCCGATCTTCGGACGCAGCGCGGCGTAAGCAGGATCGGCGAATGGGATCACGGTGTTCAGGCCGTCGTTGCCGCCCTTCAGTTCGACCAGGATCAGCACGTTGCCATAAACGGTCGTACGCATCGCGACCGGGAGTTGACTTGCTGCGGCGAACGCCGACGGCGCGAGGGCGAAAGCGCCGGCTGCACCGGTCATCGAAAGGAAGTCGCGTCGGTTCATGGTGGCCGCCTATTTCAACTGGTACGCAGGGTCCATCAGCAAGACCCGCAGATACGCGCTGCTCGTGACGTCGGGTTCGATGGCATCGGCGGGGGAAACCGCCAGCACCGCGCGCTGCAACTGCAGTTGCGTCGACAGATCGGGGCGCGCGTCGGGCGTCGTATTGTATTGTGCGAGCCATGCATCGAGATCGAAGCGCAAGCCAGGACGCGGCCGGGGCATCGCCGGAGTTTTCATGACGGCGTTCGACATCATGTTCGACGTCGTGTTCGTCATCGGGCCTGCCATCGTGCTTGCCATCGGATAGGCCGGCTCTCGTGCCGCCGTCGCCGGGCGCATGCCGTGTGCTTCGGTCGCCCGAAACAACTGTTCGATGAACTGCTTGCGCGCGAGCAGCGTGGAGCTGTTGATCCAGTTTTCACCGCCCGGCCAGCCCTTCACGTTCGGCGGATAAAACAGGTTTTCGCCGAAATTGCGCACTTGGGCGGCAAGCGGCGTCGCGTCCTGATCGGCGTAACCGATATCGAATTCACGCACAGCGCCAACCACGAATTCCGCAGGCGACTTCACCAGCACGCCACGGTTGCGCTCGTCCCAGAATGCCTCCGATAAAAACAGTCCGCGCAACGCCATCTTGATGTCGTAATGCGATGCGCGGAAGCGCTCGGCGACCGGCGCGATCTGCGCCGGATCCGGCGTCTCGGAGATGAACTCGCGCCACAGTTCGGTCGTGATGAAGGTAGCCGTTTCCGGTTGGGCAAGGAGGATGTCGAGAACCTGATCGCCATCAAAATTGCCCATCTGGCCGAGGACGGTCTTGTCGCCATCGTCGTGGATTTTTGGATTGAACTGGTAGGCGAGCGTATTCGCATCGAGCGTCCAGCCCGTGTAGGCTCGTGCAGCTTCGGCCACATCACGCTGCGAGTAATGTCCCTCGCCGAGCGTGAACAGTTCCATCGCCTCGCGTGCGAAGTTTTCGTTGGGACGGCCTTTGCGGCTGCCGGCGCCGTCGAGGTATTGCAGCATGGCGGGATCTTTTGAGACCGCATGCAGCAAGTCGCCGAAATTGCCGAGCGCGTCGCGGCGCAGCAGCGCGTTCTGCCGGAACATGAGCTGCGGATAGTGAACCTTCTCTTCGGCGGACGGGAAGTGATCGTGCCAGAAGAGCGTCATGCGCTCGGTGAGCGGCGAGCGTGTGGTCACCATTTCCCGCACCCACCAACCGCGCAACTCGTCGTATCGACGGCTTTGTTCGCGCTGGTCATCGCGGCGCTGATCCTGTGTCCATGCACGGCGAACATCAGCTGATGGGATGGGCTCCGTGACCCACGCGGGCGGCAGCGTAGCAGCTTCGGTGCGTGCGCCGGCGAGCAAGGCATCGACGGCCTCCTCACGCGTTTTGCCGATATACGGAGTGACCTCGCTTGCATTCGCCGCAAAGCCGGTTCGGGTGAGCAGGAAGCGGGCGTCGGTGGCATCCAGCGGATCAGCATCGAGCGCGGCCACTTCCGTCCGATGCACATTGCGCATCCGGTGCGGCGTGGTGTTCTGCGCCGCCTGTGCCGTTATCGCGCAGGTCAGCATCATGCACAACGCGATCGCGCCAGTACCGACACCAATACCGATGCGGGAATCGCGCCGATTCAGCGAACCGCGAGCAACGTGTAAATGAAGAAGCCTGGAGAGTTGCATCGAAGAGCGGGTCCGGTGGCCGTGCTAAGTCAATCAACGGCGACAAGCCGATGCCCGTTGACCACGACGACTCCGTTCGGCATCGCGTGAGAAGCCGAAAGCCGCCAAGCCTTGACCGCGAGTCCGGTCAACTCCCCAAGCGCTCAACGCTTATAAAGATCCCTGACCGCTTCCTCGATGTGCTGGCGCAGCAGACGCCGTTCATCTGCGGTCATGACAGAGTGTCGCGGAGGCCTCGCGGGCGGCTGCGGATCGCTTTGCGGCGCAGGCATGGTCGCCATTGGCTGCGGGTCGCGGCTGCCATTCAACGGTTTTTGCATGCGATGCTGAGCGCGCATGAAGCGGCCGTCGAAGCTGCGTTTCTTGAGTGGATGTGAGTTGGAATCAGAACTGTCGCCCTCTGGATTCGAATACCGGGAAGAGGATGCGGACGAAGATGAAGACGACGAAGACAACGACGAATCCGGCCGGTCGAACGCCGCCGAATTGCGATTGGAAGACTGCGATGGTTGCGCCATGGCTGAGCGCGTGGCAAACACGGCGTAAAACGCGCTAGCGATCAGCGTTAGTCGGATGATGCGCTTGGTGCGCACAGGTATGCGCCGCCGCGCTCCCTTCATGTTGTTCCCTTCGTTGCTCGACAACCGGACAGTCTCAGGCTCTTTGGCGTGCTTGCGTGTCATGCAAGAGTGACGGTTAATGCCGCCATGATGCTGACGCGCAATCGTTGTACTAATGGAGTATCCACCGAATGACGGGCTTAGGTAAAGGAGTGTACGCATAGAACCTTTATGTCGTGCCACAGTCCCCGTAAATTTTGTAACTATCTGTTACGTCAGAAATCAGGCAAACTCGTACATCTTTCTAATCGCGCTAAGATGCCGACATGGAAACCAAAAATCCCTCAAAAATACTCGTAGTCGACGACGATCCCCGTTTGCGCGATCTTTTGCGACGTTATCTCGGTGAGCAGGGCTTCAATGTCTATGTTGCTGAAAATGCGCCGTCGATGAACAAGCTCTGGGTTCGAGAACGTTTCGACCTGCTCGTGCTCGACCTGATGTTGCCGGGGGAAGACGGACTCTCGATCTGCCGTCGCCTGCGCGGCAGCAACGACCGCACGCCGATCATCATGCTCACTGCGAAAGGCGAAGACGTCGACCGCATCGTGGGCCTGGAAATGGGCGCGGACGACTATCTGCCGAAGCCGTTCAACCCGCGTGAACTTGTCGCGCGGATTCATGCCGTGCTGCGCCGCCAGTCGCCGTCGGAACTGCCGGGCGCGCCGTCCGAAACCACCGAAGTCTTCGAATTCGGCGAATTCGCGTTGAATCTCGCCACCCGCACGCTGACCAAGAACGGCCAGGAAATCCCGCTGACCACCGGCGAATTCTCCGTGCTGAAAGTGTTCGCGCGTCATCCGCGTGCACCGCTGTCGCGTGAAAAGCTGATGGAACTGGCACGCGGCCGTGAATACGAAGTCTTCGACCGCAGTCTCGATGTCCAGATTTCCCGGTTGCGCAAGCTGATCGAGCCGGACCCGAGCAGCCCGCGCTTTATCCAGACCGTGTGGGGTCTCGGCTACGTCTTCATTCCCGACGGCGCAGCGTGAGACCTCAGTCCTCTGGATTTGAGTCCTGATTGAGTACCGACAAACGCGCCCCATGCGCGCCACGAGCACGAGCATCAACGACCCATGCGGATTGACAGGCGGCTACTGACGCTCGCGTTCGGCGGCCTGTTCTGGCGGACCTTTGCCTTGATCGCGTTGCTGATCGCGGTCAGCATTGCTGCGTGGTTCCAGAGCTTTCGGGTCATCGAACGCGAACCGCGCGCGCAACGCGTCGCGCTGCAACTTGTCGCGGTTGTCAAGCTCACGCGTACCGCCCTCCTTTATTCCGATCCCGATCTGCGCCGCGCCTTGCTGCAAGATCTGGAGAGCAATGAAGGAGTGCGCGTGTATCCGCGCGAGACCACCGATAAATACCGCCTGCAGCCCGATGAATCGCTCAACCGCCTGATCGAGCGCGACGTGCGCGGCCGGCTTGGCAACGACACGGTGATCGCGCAATCCGTCAACGACATTCCTGGCGTCTGGATCAGCTTCAAGCTCGACGACGACGATTACTGGGTGGCGCTCGACCGCGATCAACTCGATAACGTCGCCGGCCTGCAATGGGCCGGCTGGGGCATCTTCGCGCTCGCGCTATCGCTGTTCGGCGCGGCGTTTATCACCAGCCTCGTGAACCGGCCGTTCGCGCGTCTGGCGCTGGCGGCGCGCAAGGTCGGCTCAGGGCAGTCGCCGGAACCGTTGCCCGAGCGGGGCATGGGCGTGGCTGCCGAAACCAATCGCAGTTTCAACCAGATGGTGCAGGACCTCGAGCAGCTCGATGCAGACCGCGCGCTGATGCTCGCCGGCATTTCGCACGACTTGCGCACGCCGCTCGCACGTCTGCGGCTGGAAACAGAAATGAGCCCCTCCGACGAAGCGACGAAACTCGCGATGGTCGATGACATCGAACAGATGGACATGATCATCGGGCGCTTCCTTGATTACGCCCGGCCGATGCAGCGGATGGCCGAAGCCGTGGATTTATCGCTGATTGGCGGTGAAATGGCCGCGCGTTTCTACGCGGAAGACGGCGTGTTGATGAAAACCGACCTGGCCCAGGGCGCGATCGTAGAAGGCGATCCGACCGATGTGCGGCGGGTGATCGGCAATCTGCTGGAGAACGCGCGCAAGTACGGCCGCAGCACGGTCGACGACATCGCTCGGATCACGCTGCAAACGCGTGTGAACCACGGGCGCGTGGAGTTGTCGGTGATGGATGAAGGCCGCGGCATTCCCGAAGATCAGGTGGCGCTGATTACGCGCCCGTTTTATCGCGTGGATACCGCTCGGACGCAGGCCAACGGCACCGGGCTCGGCATGGCGATCGTGCAACGGCTCGTCACACGGCAACGCGGCACGCTGCGCCTGCGTAACCGGTATCCACATGCGGGATTCGAGGTCACCATCGACTTCCCGGCGATGGAAAAACGCAGCTTCCGTTAAGCCGATGCTGACAAAACGCTATCGGTCCATTCGTTAAAAGCTATTTGGCGCATTAGTTAAAAACTATTGAAAAGTTAGTTTAATAGATATATAGTGAGATTCGCTCAACGCATTCACGGCTCCTCGGCGAGTTTGGTGTGCGTCACGTGAGCGTTACTGCGATCAGGTAGTGTTGATTTCCTTCCAACGAACACAGGAGTATTCATATGAAGACCGTGGGCGATAAAGTTGAAGCGTTTACCGTTACTGCTGCGAAACCGGGTTTCAATCATCACGAAGAAAATGGCGTGTCGGCGTTCGAAGAGATCACCGAACAGTCGTTTCCTGGCAAGTGGAAGATCCTGTATTTCTACCCGAAGGATTTCACGTTTGTCTGCCCGACGGAAATCGTCGAATTTGGCAAACTGGCTACGGATTTCGCTGATCGCGACGCAGTCCTGCTCGGCGGCAGCGTGGACAACGAATTCGTGAAACTGGCATGGCGCCGGGAACACAAGGACCTGAACAAGCTGAACCACTACTCGTTCGGCGACGTCAAGGGCGAGCTGATCGACCAGCTCGGCGTGCGTGACAAGGAAGCTGGCGTGGCGCTGCGCGCAACGTTCATCATCGACCCGGACAATGTGATTCAGCACGTTTCGGTGAACAACCTGAACGTCGGCCGTAATCCGGAAGAAATCCTGCGTATTCTCGACGGCCTGCAAACGGACGAACTGTGCCCATGCAATCGCGCTGTTGGCGGTTCGACGCTGTAAGCAGGTACGGCTAAAGGCCCTTCGTGGCTTGCGCCCTGGCCCGTCAGCTTTCCGAGTCATACTCGAGCCGGCGGGCTTTTTTATCGCTGATTAGATAGGAGAAATTTATGGAATTCCTCGCATCGATTAAAGAACTTATTCCTGATTACGCCAAGGACATTCGCCTGAACGTGGACGGCACGATCGCGCGTTCATCGCTGGAAGGTAATGACGCCGTGGGCGTAGCACTTGCCGCTGCCTATGCCGCTAAGGCCACGAAGATTGTTGGCTTGATCCGCGGCGCGGGCGTGTTGTCGGCCGAGGAAACGAATGGCGCGTTGACCGCTGCCGCGTTGATGGGCATGAACAACGTCTGGTATCCGTACCTGGAAATGGCCGATAACGCCGATCTGAAGACCCAGCCGGCCGCGTTGCGCATGAATGCGTATGCAACGCATGGCGGTGTCGATAAACGGCGCTTCGAGATGTATGCGCTGGCGGCATCGATTGTCGGCAAGTGCCACTTTTGCGTGAAGTCGCACTACGAGAATCTGGTCGGCGAAGGCATGAGCACAACCCAGTTGCGAGATGTTGGGCGTATCGCAGCAGTGATCAACGCGGCTGCGTTGGCGATTGCGGCTGAAGGGAAGTAAGCCACTTCGGCTCAGAAGCGCGAAACAAAACGCCACGCGGCCAGCGTAGCGTTTTTGTTTGCGTCTTTCCTCTGCGCACCGGTTTCAGGCGTCTATACCCGTACGCATCAGCAGCACCGCCGCCTGCGCCTCGATGCCCTCTTTACGGCCCAGATACCCCAGCTTCTCGTTCGTCTTGGCCTTCACATTCACGCGAGTCAGCGGCAACTCCAGATCCTCCGCGATATTCGCGCGAATCGCCTCGATATACGGCGCAAGCTTCGGCGCTTGCGCGATCACCGTCGAATCGACGTTCATGATCGCGAAGCCCGCTTCCGATACGCGCGCGAATGCCTCGCGCAGCAGCACCCGGCTATCGGCGCCGGAAAATTCCGCATCGGTATCGGGAAAATGACGGCCGATATCGCCCATGGCG
>WNFJ01121844.1_pt1 | contig 15617 bp, 15 predicted proteins | sample 5400461 | NCBI WGS metagenome assembly WNFJ01 (sample SAMN13153349, study PRJNA577476) | soil metagenome | isolation source: 115 cm saprolite on Douglas fir-dominated hillslope | place: USA:California | collected 2013-09-17 | reverse complement strand
GCGTGCTCCCACTCCTCAGTAGCTCAATGGCAGAGCATCCGGCTGTTAACCGGAGGGTTGTAGGTTCGAGTCCTACCTGAGGAGCCATTCTTTCAATGGCTTAAGCCTCACTGCGCTCTGCTTGCGCTCCGTTTACCGGGAAAACAAGCCGAGCGATCTTGCCGCCCGCCGTAGCCATCTCATCGGTCACAACGTCGCCGTAAATATTCATCGTGGTGCGAATGTCCGTGTGCCGCATCATCTTTTGCTGTACCGCAATCGGCGTCCCTACTGCATCCAGCCAACTGCGGTATGTGTGCCTGAAGGAGTGCGTGCCAAGACGACCGATTCCAGACGCATCACCAGCGCGTTGCAAGTCCCTCCACACTCCGGTGTAGGAGTATGGCAGCCTCCCAATCTTGACAGGGCTCTCAAAGATCCAGTCCTCAGTTCCCGAGAATCGCGTGACCTGTTTCCACGCCTTGAGGCGCGCAAACAAATCACCCGCCAATACAAACGTCTTCGCTGAGGCTTCCGTCTTAACTTCATCCACAACCCGCTCAACGATGCCGCGTTTGATACTTAGCCGTGAACCAAGCCAATCCACATCGCTCCACCGCATCCTCAGACCCAGGCAGACGCTCAGAAGGGCGAGGGTGGAAAACGGTTCACGCAATTCGGACAAAAGAGCGCGAAACTGTGCAACCGTCAGACTGCGGGCCTTCCGCACTCGTTTGGTTGCGCCCTTGTTTACGACTAGCGATATTGGGTTACGGGCAATTTCAAGAATTCCCGCCCACATGGCGAAGTCCACTAACGAATGCAGCAAGCTGCGAACGTGAGTCTTGGACTTTGGAGCAAGCGGCAATTGTCGAAGCCACAATTCCACCGGCCGGGGTTGCACATCTCGGATGAGCGTGTCACCCCATTTCGGCAAAACGTGATTCTTCAGGAATGAGCGATACACACGCGCAGTGCAAAGCCGCGTAGGCATTCGCTCAGCTTGGTATCGCGTGCTCACGTCTCTTACGGTTTCTCCATTGGTCTGTTGCGGCATCGTGTGGACGGGCCCAACGGCCTTCCACGCGGCTGCCTTTGTTGTGTATTGTCTCTTGGTGCCGATCAGCCTTGACCGGCGCTTGCCGTGGTCATAGAAAAGGTAGTTCCATGTTCCACGACGCTTATCAAAACGAACACACCCCGTGGTGTGCCTTTGTGTTCTCATGCCGTCTCCTGTTCGGCAGAGCCCACGGATGACGCGCCCAGCATAGCATCCAACTCGGAACGAAGGAACCGCCACGTAATGCGGCCTGTGCCACTGAGCCTGTGAGCGGGTATGTTCCCTGTCCTGGCCCATCTAACGAGGGTGCGGTGAGCTACTTTCAGGTGCGCGGCCGCCTCAGCGGCGGTGCCTCAGCGGCGGTGAGCCATTCGGATTGGGGAAGAGGGCACATGTCATCCCCCACTTGTTTATTAATCGCCGGTAGGCGCCACTGTTACGGGGTATGCTGCACAAAAGTTGAGATCGCTCGAATCGCTTCATCCACTTTGTCTCGGCGGCTTCGTCGGTGGTCCAGTAACGACGTTCGCTGTAGCTCCCAGACCCTTTCCTTTCGACTTCAATATCGTCCTGAAGAATAACCATAAAGGGAAGTCGTGGAAGCAGCCCTCGAATCCATTCATAAACGGGCCGCCTGTGGCCTCGCTTTGCCGCAGTGATGTGATGAGCCAATCGTTGAGTCGCCGCTTGCCGTGTTCTTCCGACATAGCGGACTTCGTTAGTGTTAGGGTCAATTAAGCCGTAGATTGTCGCTTTCATAACACGTACTTTCTGTCCGGGTGCCTCCCCTCACCCGATATTTGTAATCAGCCGTTGAGGATGTCTTCCAACGTTTCCGTTTTGTCTTCCTCCGGCTGCGCGACGGATGCCCGAAGCCCGAGCATCGTAAGCGCCTTGAGGTAATCGCGGCGCAATGCGTCCATACGTTTAGCCGCGGGATGTTCCTTCGGCTCGCCTGTCTTTGCGTGGCTTTCTAATAATTTCGATTTTGAATTATTTTCGCCGCATATCAAAGACATGGACTGCTCAAACAATTGCAGCATCGTGTTAAAAGTGACCGGTCGCGGCCCCGGCGGATTCTCGTATCTGGTCACCGGGGACACGGAAAACGCGCGGTGGAACACCATCAGCGAATTCTTCGGCAGCGCATTGAAATCGCACGTTCTCGCCGCTCCTCACCACGGGTCGAAGAATGGGACTCATCCGGCTTCGTTGCTGCACATCGCGCCTCACACGGTGCTGATCAGCGCCGGCGTGGACAGTCAATATGGTCACCCGGACCCCGCTGCGCTGAGGGTCTACAGCCGGGTCGCGAAGTATGTGTTCTCAACCAACATGGAGGGCGGTGCCTCACTCCTTACGCAGCCTGGCGCGACGGAGCTGACGACCAGGGTAATACCGTGTGCAAATTAGGAACATCAGGTAGTGGGAGTAACGATGCCGACCAAAGCGAAGAGTAACGCGCCCGCCCATGAGCCTTACCTAAAGGGTAAGAACGCGGTTTATTTGTGGTCTTTCATCGGGGCCAACCTCGCGGTCTTCCTGTCCTTGGTCGTGAGCAGGCAGTTTGCAGGTGCGTCCATCGATCACTTTTGGGAGCGCGTGACGACAAAGGACGGCATCATTGCCGCCTGCATTCCAATCCTTGCCATCGTGTTAAGTGGCGTGCTCAGCGATGCCGGTAAGGCCCGGCTTGTGTTCTGGCGCTGGCGGAACCCCCTCCCCGGTTGTCGAGTATTCACACAGCTGATCGGCACAGATCCTCGAATCGATGTGGGAGCCTTAAGAAAGAAGCACGGAGACTTCCCCAATGACCCGCAAGCGCAGAATGCCCTATGGTTCCGGCTGTACAAACAACACAAGACAATCCCCTTGGTCTGGGAAGCCCATAAGATTTACCTGCTGACGAGGGACATGACTACGATAGCAGCCGTCTTTGCGGTCTTGTTTTCGGTTGGTGTGGTGGCGGCCTCGGTTAATCTGAAGACCGCTGCGGTGTATGTTTTCTCTCTGCTAATGCAGTACATACTCGTGGCTAGTGCCGCACGGAATTACGGAAAGCGATTCGTTCTTAACGTCTTAACCGAAGAGTCGCAATCAACGTAGTTTCGCGGTGCACGAGGACAGGTTACTGTGAAAATGGTTCTTCGGATATTCGATGTCGAACACGGGGCTTGCACAATGCTGGCTGGACCGAACGATGCAATGGCCATGATTGACTGCGGTCATAATTCCACGACGGGTTGGCGGCCCAGCGTTTTTCTGTGTAATAGAGTAGGACGTACTTACCTAGACTATCTCTTGATTACGAATGCGGATCAGGACCACCTGAGCGATTTGTCAACATTCTTTGAAAGCGGAATCACTATAAGAACTTTGCTGACAAATACTCAGGTCTCGCCTGCAACACTTCGTTGGATTAAGCAGCAGTGTGGGCCCGTGACACCGGACGCCGAAGCGCTGTTGCAAATGCGAAGCGCGTTCGGCCCTCCCGGTAGTGGTATACCCTTTGGGCAAGCAATGGGCGGTATCACCGTTCGTCCTTTCTATCATTCATTCCCAACATTTATGAATACAAATGATCTAAGCTGTGCCTTCTTCGTGAGCTTTGGTCCGTTCAAGATCCTCTTCCCCGGAGATATTGAAAAACCAGGTTGGGAGGCACACCTTAATAATCCCGCATTTACCGCTGAATTATGCGCGACAACTATATTGGTCGCTTCACACCACGGTCGCGAGAATGGATTCTGCGAAGAAGTGTTCCAGTTTTTACAGCCTCAGGCTGTTGTGATTTCCGACAAGTCGATTGTCCACAGCACTCAAGAGATGGTGCCCCAATATCGACGCAAAGTCCGCGGCGATGGCATTCGCCTCACAAATGAGCCAGATCGTCGGCATGTACTCACGACGAGGTGCGATGGAGACATTCTCTTTCAGGTTGAAGAGAATGGAAATTACTCGGTGACGACTGCCATTCAGGCATAGATCCGTTAATTCTGGGTTCCGACCAGATTCATGTAATTTTATGCTCTAAGAGTCGCCAACCTATTCAAGAACACGCGGCAAAGCCGCTCTGAGACTAGTCGTATCCATCGGATATCCGATAGGCGACCGATAGCTTTCCGAAGGCTTTCCGATATCAAAAGGCAGAAATCCTCGGATCGTTATTAGACGTTCTTAGAGGGCGGGTAATACGATTGGATCGGCAATCGAGCAGCGGTTATTCGTGAGACTGGTGAACTTTACCTCGACGCCGCCGCCCGATTGACCGTACAACGGAACCGAGGCGCCACACTCCAGATGCGTTCCGGCCACGGGCTGCAGCTCCCACCGAAAACAGGCCGGCATCAGATTCGGCAGGGCGAACCGGGCCACTGCCGCAAATCCGGTTGGAGCGAACGGAGCCTCCGATGCCGGGGCAGCATAGGTGTCCTTCGCAATCGTCGGAGGGTTCACGCTCCTATCAATTCTTCTACTCGTCGGAAAGGCTTCCCAGCGGTAGATGACTGTCTCGGGGAAGGTCGTGGTCGCAAACGGAAGGTGGCCGTATATGGAAGGCGGACGCGGGGGCGGGGGAGGAAGAGGGATGATGGGGAGCTACGGGGCTGTACGCTCCCCAGAACGAGGCCCACGCCTGCACGGGAGTTGCAGCGGTAAGGGCCGGTGCCTCGTTAAGATTGCTCAGCCACCGTTGAAAAATGGTTGTTCGTTCCTGAGATGAAATACTTGGTCTTAACCAAAGTTGGTCAAATAATTCTGGCTCCGGTTCAGCGAGCGTGGTTTCGTCCAGTAGTATGCTCACCCGGTTGCCTATGACGAGATAGAATTCGTCGCTCTCCGACCGCGCCAGGTGACAGTCCATAACGATCTCCGGAACTTCCGCAAACTTGTCCTGGTCGCGTTGTCTTAACCGAAGGAATTTCATACGTGCTCCTTTTTCGGTATGGCGCCGGCTCAGACAATCCGCCTGCGCGGCTCGTGCTTCCGAAACATTCTTACAGGTGAGGGACAATCTGGAAACTACATAGTAGGAGGGCACAAGCCCCAAGTTCTCAACCCACAATCCAACCCACAGAAATGTATGTCTTATATGACTTCCGCGAACTTTGGCGGTCCCCGCGGTTCTGTTAAGTCGTTGAAAAGCTTAATCACGCAGCGCTGTCACGGGAGGGTTCTGGGAGGACAGGACTACTGACCGGGCCGACTGACTGTCGGACAGTCGATTTGAAAAAGAAACAGGTACAAATTTCCAATTTGGCGTGCACAGATTGTGCGTAGCGGCGCGATGTATCCGATTCGGCTGGACAGACTAGAGTTCCACCTCGACAGGGTAGGTGTCAGGTTTTATCTTTGAACTCTGTAGGACTCGCCGTATGATGGCGCGAATGCCCCACGAAAATTCAAGAAAGGTCTTCCTCGTCGTCGCCGGAGGGAACCCTTCCGCGGAGAGACATTTCGAAGACACGATCCAGCGCAAAAGGACTCTTCAGGAAGTCAGGGGATTTCTTCCGTCCCAAGAGATCGAAAACCTGGAGAAGATCTATCACGGGTCAAACTTTATTGTGTGGGGAGCAGTTCCCGGACCGATGAACGAATCACGATGGGAGAAGATGGCGCCGGGGGACGTAGTCCTCATCTACAACAGCGGTCGCATTCGTTTTGCTGGGGAGATTGCCGCCAAGGTCAGAAACAAGGAGCTCGCCCGATATTTCTGGAAAGAGAACGATACGGGCACCACGTGGGAGTTTATGTACTTCATCGTTAACGTGGAGAAAACTGACGTTCCCATCGAGAAACTGAATCCCTTGTTTGGTTATCAATCCAACTACCGACCGCAAGGGTTCTCAATGATCAACGAAGCCGCGGTCGCGAATTTCGCGCAGAACTACGGCGATATTCTCGGAGTGCTGAAGACTCTCGAACGAGGAGAGGGGCTGATCCACCTGCCGACGCGGAAAGAAGCCGTGAGTGCGCTCATTGATGAACGCATCGAACGCGTGCCCACGGAGCATGATGAGATGCAGTGGAGACTGATTCGCTTAGGGCAGCTTGCGAGGTGCGATGTCTGGGTGCCCCGAAACGATCAGGCTAAACAATATGAGGGGCACAAGTTCCGTGATTCGGTACTGAGTGAATTCCACCAAACGCTAGACGTACCCCGAAGTATCCAGAACATCGACGTAGTCTGGAAATTCGGGCCGTACTCGATAAAGTCGGCATTCGAGATCGAGCATTCTACTTCCGTCGACTCCGGGATTCTTAGACTGTCCGATCTGAGGGCTGAGGCGCCGAATTCAAACTATCCCATGTTCATTGTCGCCTCCGAGGACAGGCGAAAGAAGGTGTTTGAAGAACTGAGGCGGCCAACCTTTTCTGGACCCTGCTTGCGTCTCCACGAGGTGATCAGATTCTTGGGGTATGAGAAGCTCCGCGATCTTGATGAGTCATCCAAGAGTGCCAAAGATTTCGACCCGAACATCATGCTGACGGCTGGCGAAACGGTTCCGCACATTTAAACCGGCGACGATTCTCTTTTGATCATCGTGTCTGATTTGGTCAGCGACCCAGCGCATGTGTGGCGCTACTACGCTGCCGACATCCGCGCGGGCCGACGCCGCCCGCATTCGAGGCATTGGCCCTATTTAGCGCAGCTCGTGGGCATTGCATTGTAATTGCCATTATTGACACATGTTCTCCTTCGTGGCAGTATTTCGCACTGTAGAGCGATGCAGTGTAGTCAGTTGACTAAAAGCGTCCACGCAGTTTTTTCCCAATTTTCTCAAAGACTACAAGCGTTCAGACACGACATGGGAGTGATCAACAGAGTTTGGGAAATCAACCATCGCGCGCGAGGTGTTTATGAAGCACATTCGTCAGAGTATGCTCGGGCTTTTGATGTTCACCGTACTAGTTGTCGCGTCCGGCTTCAGCACAAGTGCAATGTTTGCGACCTGCACCGGGGCAGACCCGTGTCATGCGTGCAAAAACTGTCGTTACTGTGGACACTGTGCAAAAAACGGTGGAACATGCGGTGTTTGTAAGAGCCGAGCCCGGCATTGAGAGTAGCCCGCGTCAAACAGGCTCTGGTGCTCCCCTACCGTCACTGACGAATCGTTCCCCTGGCGCACTATCCCCGTTGTGTTTAGGACATCCATGTCAGAGGAGGGTATAGCCCTACGCGGCTCCTTTCTACGCGGCTCCTTCTGCTTGACAGTTTGTCGTAGCAAGAGCAGGATTATAGGCCTCCTTCCCCGCTTGCTGATTTGGTCGTAACTCGACCAGTCCGCGAGTAGAGTCATCCACTGGAGTAGTGCCATGCAACTTCGCTTTGTCCTCTTTGTAGTATCAGTTGCCCTCTCCGTCGGTACCTTCCGGGCGTTTGCTGGCGACAAGTCGGTTCAGCTCGAAACCATCCCGGCTGGAGCACAAGTGGAAGTAAACGGCAGTGTGACCTGCACCACGCCGTGCTCCATCAAGGTACCTGGATACTATTTTGGCAAAAAACGTACCGCGTTCAGTTCCCACGGAATAGCACCGATCCGAGTCAGACTTACCAAGGACGGCTACGTGCCGAAGACTGTCGAGCTTACAACTGGCCCGCTCCAATGGAAAAATCTATACGGGAACAATCTTTACGACTACTACCTGATGAGTTCGGAGCGATTCAACTTTCAGCTTGACGCGGCACAGGAGTTTATTCCAACTAACACAACCTCACCCACTGTTGTATCCGCATCGCTGGCCAGTCCCTTACCGCAACTCTCCGTAGAGGAAGTAGTGCGTCAGACCCTTCCGGCTGTCGTGACTGTCACGACATCAAAAGGAAGCGGCAGTGGATTCTTTATTGCGCCCGACGGCGTTGTGGTCACCAACGCTCACGTTGTGCAGGGCGAATCCTCGGCAACCGTGACAATGCACTCAGGTAAATCGCTAGAAAGCTTACACCTATATGTTGACGAGGGGCGCGACTTGGCACTCATTAAGGTGTCTGTTAAGGACAACCCATTTCTCACCCTCAGTTTGGTGCCACCTTCGCCGGGCTCAGAGGTAATCGCGATAGGTACGCCCGGAGCACATGATGTCACCGGAACTCTCATACTACCGAACAGCGTCACGAAAGGTGTGGTGAGCGGTGTCAGAGAGTTTCCGGCGAACACTACCGCGTCCGTACCTGGACGTGCTGGGTTGTGGATTCAGACAGACGCAACGATAAACCATGGCAACTCTGGTGGGCCGCTCTTGAATCGCTCCGGGGAGGTTGTAGGGATAAATACCCTCGCGTTCACGGCCACCGGCACACCCGGATTGAACTTTGCGCTCGCTTCGATTGAACTAGCCAGGATGATGCAAACCCGATTTGGCGTTCAGCCGCCTCCGAGCTTGCCATCCACGAATAATGCTGCGACTGCCGTTCAGGCTGCATCGACATCCCCCGCTGCGGCGGTCGCAATGTCTACGGCTATGGGTGGCTTTATTTCAAATCCAGTGGGTGCAGATATCGAAGTGGATGGAGCTTTCTTGGGCAGCACACCTGCCGATCTGCCACTAGCATTAGGCCAGCGGACCGTCATAATTTCCAAGAAGGGTTTCAAGCCTTACCAGCGCACCATCCTGGTGTTGAGCGGTGGTGCACAGAGAATCGCCGCCGATCTTCAGTCCGAATAAAAGTACACCGCATAAGCGCTTGTGTTTATAGGACAATGCACGTTGATGCGCCGAGGTGCGCACCTAGCGGATTGATGATTCATCCAAGAATGCCAAAGATTTCGACACGAACACCATGCTGGCAGCTGGAGAAAACGTTCCGCACATTTGAAACTTCCGTCGAGCCGGTCATTGACTGCTAGCCGGCATAAGAGGACAATTCTCCCAGTTCTCAACGCGCCGCGAAACACCCTCCCTAATCGGTAGCCGAGCCGGGCCTTTTCTACTCGATACTAAGTTGCGACAGAAGGATTCTATGAAGCGTGCCTACTTCGCCTGCCTATTTCAGTGTTTGGCCACCACCTTCTTGTTGCCCCAGTCAAATCCTGTTCCGCTGATCAATCAGAGCAAGGGAGTTGTGTCTCCGATCAGTGCGTCTCAGGCCGACCCGAAAGCCCACGCCAGGATTCTCGACAGCTACGGCAAGTTGCCGCTGAGCTTCGAGGCAAATCGCGGGCAGGCCGATGCGCGGGTGAAATTTCTTTCGCGTACAGCCGGCTACTCGCTTTTCCTCACCGGAGATGAAGCGGTGCTCACGTTGAGCGGGGGCAAGGAGAACACTCACAAGGCGAAGATCGCGGGTACTGCCCGCACACTGCAATCCGGCATGGCTGAGCCCAAAGCCGGTGGTGTGTTGCGGATGAAGCTCCGCGATGCCAATCCTGCGGCTAAGGTAACTGGCGCGGATGAACTCGCCGGCACGAGCAACTACTTCATCGGCAACGATCCCACGAAATGGCGGACGAATGTTCCGACTTACGGGAAGGTGAAGTACGAGGGAATTTATTCCGGCATCGACCTGGTTTACTACGGCAACCAGCGGCAACTGGAATACGACTTTATCGTGGCTCCGGGTGCCGACCCGCATCGCATGGCGTTCGACGTTAGCGGAGCGAAGCGAATTCGTCAGGACGCTCATGGTGACTTAGTGCTGAAAGTGGGCGAGGATGAGATTCGCTGGCATAAGCCGGTGGTTTATCAGGAGAAAAATGGAGCGCGGCAGTTGGTTTCGGCACACTATGCCATCACGGGCACGAATCGGGTGGGATTCATAGTGGCAAAATATGACGCGAGCAGGCCGCTGTACATCGATCCGCTGATTTACTCGACCTATCTAGGCGGCAGCGGGGACGCTGGCTCCGGGATCGCGGTGGACAGTTGGGGCAACGCTTACCTTACCGGCTCGACCAGCTCCGGCGGCTTTCCTACGACGCCTGGGGTGTTTCAGACCACCTATGGTGGCGGCGGCTAATGCCTTCGTGACCAAGTTCAACCCTTCGGGATCGGCGTTGGTTTACTCCACATATCTTGGCGGCAGCGGAAATGACGGCGGCTCCAGCATCGCCGTGGACGGCTCGGGCAACGCTTACGTCACGGGCGGAACGAGTTCAACTGACTTTCCCACGACGCCCGGTGCCTTCCAAACCACCGGCACTCCCGGTTTCGTGACGAAGCTAAGTCCTGCGGGTTCGGGGTTGGTTTATTCCACTTACCTAAGTGGGGGCGGGTCATCGGGGATCGCAGTAGACAGCGCGGGCGATGCTTACGTCACCGGCACAACCATCTGTCCAAACACGTTCCCGACTACTCCCGGGGCGTTCCAAACTACCTGCACCAACGGCACCTACACCGGTTTCGTAGCCAAGTTCAATTCTGCGGGGTCGGCGTTGATTTACGCCACTTTCTTGGGAGGGGGCGTAGATCAAGGCTCTGGCTATACAACCTTAACCGTTAGCTCTGGCATCGCCGTTGACAACATTGGCAACGCCTACCTCGCGGGCTGGACGACCTCTACTACATTTCCAACCACGCCTGGTGCCTTTCAGACAGTCTGCAGTGTCTGTGGCCAACAAATTAACAACGCCTTCGTGACCAAACTCGACCCCACGGGATCCTCATTGGTTTACTCCACCTATCTTGGCGGCGGCATAGAGGCCTATGGCCAAGGCATTTCGGTGGACGGTTCGGGCAACGCTTACGTCACGGGGTACACCGGCGGCGACTTTCCCGTCACGCCCGGGGCCTTCCAGACTACCATCGGTGGCAGCGCGGATGCCTTCGTGACCAAGTTCAACCCTTCGGGATCGGCCTTGGTTTACTCTACCTACCTCGGTGGCAGCGGGCAGGACTTTGGCTCTGGCATCGCAGTGGACAGCGCGGGCAACGCCTACGTCACGGGGTACACCCAGTCCAAGTACTTTCCGAGGATGAATCCTTTGCAAAAATTCTACGGCGGCGGATTTTACGATGCCTTTGTGACCAGGTTCAACCCCACAGGGTCGGCTTTGGTGTACTCCACCTATCTCGGTGGGAGCGGGCTCGACGTTGGCTCGAGCATTGCGGTGGACGGTTCGGGCAACGCTTACGTTACCGGCTCGACCAGCTCCGCCGACTTTCCAACCACACCCGGTGCCTTCCAGACGACCTGCTGTGGGGCCTTCGTAGCCAAAATCTTCATTGCGGCGGCGACTACGACGAGGCTCGCGTCTTCGCCGAATCCGTCCATTTATGGGCAGGCAGTGACCTTTACCGCCGTGGTGAGTTCCAGCGCCGGTACTCCACCGGATGGAGAAACCGTCACGTTTAAGAAAGGCACAGCGGTATTGGGAACGGGTACGTTGAATGGCGGCTCGGCCAACTTTACAACCTCGGCTCTGCCGGTGGGTACCAATGCGATCAAGGTAGTGTACAGCGGCGACTCGAACTTCGCCGCCAGCGCGTCGAAGTGGTTGAATCAGGTGGTAAACAAAGCCACGACCACGACCGCTTTGGCTTCCTCGCAAAATCCGTCGAACTTTGGGCAGTCTGTGACCTTTACGGCGACCATGACGCCGCAGTTCGGCGGTACGGTCAAAGGGTCAGTGACCTTCTACGATGGCACCACGGTCCTGAAGACGGTGGCTCTGAGCGGAGGCGCGGCAAAGTTCACAACCTCGACGCTGACCTCGGGCGCACACAACATTACGGCTACTTACAATGGCAGCGCCAGCTTTACCGGCAGTTCGGCTTCGCTGACACAGACGGTGAATTAGGGAACAGGCGGAGCTGGTTTTCGCGTTAAGCCCCCGGTGGTTCGGAAGGGATCGAATTTTAAGTTCATTTTATGCGACTTTTCGCCCCTGTTTCGCCGAGGTGAGGTGCTGGCCCACGGGTATACCCTGTGAACCACTAAGCCCTTCAGACAATTCAAGCCGACTTGTGCACCAGTTATCGCGTTCCACTGATGTTCAGAGCAGTCAGGCGCTTCGTGGTCAGGTCGAGTAAGTACACCTTGCTTATGTTCGGAGTTGAACCCCACTTGGAAGTCCATCGCAAGAATGCCGCATACCTGCCGTCAGCGGATACACATAGATCGGAAGCGAAGCCGTTGGCGGTGGTAATTTTTTCAACCGCGTTCCCGGAAAGATCGAGCCGATAGACATCATAGTCAAACACCTTGGCACCCTGACTTGCGGCTAGGAAGTAGACGCTGCTCCCATCCGCATCGAGGCTGGCATTCGAGTAGATGAGCCAGCGCGGTTCGTTCGGAACATGGGGTTGGAGCACTGCTTCAGGCTCAGTCATTTGCCCGAAAGAATAGACGTGCAACTGCCTACCACCGCCTTCGCTCTCTGTTGAGAAGACCATCTTCTTGCCGTCGCCTGAGAATGACGGCGCAGAAGAATCGTAGAAGTGACGATCCGTCAGGAGTTGCACATTTTGACCGTCGAGATCGACTGAATAAACATCCCACTCCCGTGAAACTCGCCGAGCGGTGGGCAAATCGTTCACGAATGGCCGCGACCTAGTGAAGTAGAGTCTCTTTCCGTTGAGCGCGAAGCGCGGAGATAGGTCGTCGGCTTCCACACTCGCAGAAAATAGCGGGTGAACGTTGCTGCCGTCGGCATCCATGATGAAAATGCGTGAATGTTCCTTTTCCCGAGCCGCATAAACAAATGCGACCTGTTTCCCGTCGGGCGAAAAGGAAGGAGAACTCTCTCTGCCTGAAGCTGCTTTGCCGAGGCGCACGGATTTTCCAGTATCCAGCGCAACATGGTACAAGAGCGAGGAATCGCCCTGTGAGCGGGAAAGAAGAACCGAGTGCCCATCGGGTGCGAAGGTAATGCCTCTTATCCCTCCGTTTTGCACTTCACCTTGGGACCCATTCCATTTCCAGACAAGGGCGATCAGTACCAGACCCATCACGACGGTTACGGTGATGAGCCATTCCCGCTGTCGGCTGTGGATCACTACGTCGCCGGGCGGTATGGTTGGGGCTAACTGTACAGAACCGTTTGCAGATGGGCGCTGCTCGACTCTCTTGCCGTGCTTCTCCGGGAAACGAGCATCAATCGCAAGCCCAATTAGGAACCACCAGAGAGTTCCCAAGACACCCCAACACACGGCTGCTAGCGTCCCATTGGCGGTGCTGGTGAACATCGCTCCGAAGGCGACGATGGAGATCGGCAAATCGGCAATGAACAGGATGAAAAAGGGCAAAGCGGAAGGCCCATCCATCAAAGGCTGTGCGCAAACCCAATAAAGTACCCACATCGCAAGAAATAGAAGGGCGTGTATCGCCGGAGCGATATATTTAGCTTGCATAGGTTTCCGCATAGGTCGAAGGGCGGGTCAAGATTCCCCTAAGGATAACAGCACGGGATCGACTAAGGTGATCCACCCGACGCCTCGCCCATTAATCCAAATGGACGGTCATGCGACATAAACCAGCCAAGCACTCGCGTGTTGAACTCCTGCCCAGCAACATTTACGGCACCGCAATGACCAGCAAGCGGTATCCCAGAGAACTATGTAAACCGGATCGTGGGCTCAGAGCTGAAAAAGATCAAGAATTAGACGGGCCCGTCCATAGCCGCCTACTGCTCCGACTTATAATCGGGTTAACGTGTGTACGAACTAAATTAGGTCTTTATTGCGGCAGTCCCATCCGGTGAAGCAAGTCGGCAAAGCGGGGATCGGAGCGGATAGGGTCCCAATACGGATCTACTTTGACAAAGAGGATTTCAGAATGCGCCTCAGACGCTTTACTTAGCCAGACGAGAGCCTGATCTTTGTCACCAAGGAGCATATAACTTCTCGCAACGAGATAAGGATCATAATCCTCTGGAGAATTATTCTTGCCGATCTCAATCGACTTGTGCAACGCTCCTCCGTAGCCTTCACGTTTGTAACTCTGATCGATAGCTGCGGCTTCTTGCGGGCCGCCTTCGAGCCCGATAGCTTGTTCCAGTTCATGAACAGCTTTGTCGGGCATCGATTTTACTGCGTAGATGTCAAACAAAACATAGTGTACGGTGGCTGCATTCGGACTGATCTCAAGCGTCTTCCGGCAATGCTCCAACGCTTTATCATAGTCGCGCTGCAAGTAGAAGAGCCTCTCCAGTCCGGTGTTTACTCTGACGGAGAGCGGATCAAGTTCTTGTGCTAGTTTGGCCTCGGTAACCCCATCGTTGAGTTTGCCGATGGCAGCCAGATACCAACTGCGATACATGTGAGCATCCGAGAAGTTGGAATTCAGTTCGATAGCATGACGGAGTTCATAGTCGGCACTTGCCCAATCCCACGTCATGAGGGAAACGAAACCTAATGAGGCATGGGCTTCCGCCGAACCATCATCCAAAGCAACCGCTCGCCTTGCGGCCGCTATCGCCTTCGGAAACGCCTCATGTGGAGGAAGATAGGCATTTTCGGCGAGCATAGCATACGACTCTGCGATCCCCGCATACGCCATGGCATAGCTTGGCTCTCTCTCAACGGCTTGACGGAAGAACTCGATCGCTTTATTCCATCCCTCCCAAGTCCATTTGTCTCCGTAGTATCGCCCCTTGACATACAACTGATAGGCCTCGGGGTTTGACGTTACCTGTCGCGCAAGTTTTTGCCGCTGGTCATTGGATAAAGTGAGCCGGAGTTTCCCTGAAATTGTGCGGGCCAGCTCTTCTTGGAGGGATAGAACATCGGAAACATTCCGGTTGTATTCCGCTCCCCAAATATGGCTGTTGTCGCTTACGTTTACAAGTTCGGTAGTCAGGAACAGACTGTTGCCCTGCTGCGTCAAACGTCCGGTAAGCACCGCCTTGACCTTGAGTTCTCGACCGACCGCTTGAGGGTCAATTTCCCGCCCCCTGTAGTGGAAAACAGAACTCCGCGACATGACCTTGAGGTGGGGAATCTGCGAGAGGCTATCGATCAGGCTATCGGTAATGCCATCGCTGAGAAATTGTGTGTTTTGATCACTGCTGTTCGAAACTAGCGGCAACACGGCGACAGAATCGATGTCGACGGCTTTGTTCGTATTCGAGGAGGAATACAACATCGCCGCCACCACCAGCACGGCAATTATCCCGACGACGGCGCCGCTAATGGCTACTTTGCGACGCCACCACGGATCGACTCGCTGAGGAGCGGTCATGGGTTTGTGACCGGAATCCGCGTCGCGCTTCACTCGTTGCAGATCGGTGCGAATTTCCGAAGCGTGCTGGTAGCGCAGATTCCGATCTTTCTCCAGGCACTTCATGACGATCCGTTCAACTTCGGCTGGGAGATCGGGATTCAACCGAACGGGAGGAAGCGGTGCTCGGTTCAGGATGGACTCGAAAATCACTCCCGAGCTTTCCCCACGGAAAGGCAACATCCCTGTTGCCATTTCATACAAAACGACTCCGAACGAGAACAAATCCGTGCGAGCATCCAACTCCTTAGCACAGACTTGCTCGGGCGACATGTAGGAGACCGTACCCATCGCTGCGCCGGGGCTTGTGAGATGCTCCTCCAAGGTCAGCGTCGATTGTTCTGCCGCCTCAGCCATTCCTGCGCTGCTAAGGGTGGGTGTGATCTTTGCCAAACCGAAATCAAGAATCTTGGCATGTCCCCG
>WNFJ01036364.1_pt1 | contig 15618 bp, 11 predicted proteins | sample 5400461 | NCBI WGS metagenome assembly WNFJ01 (sample SAMN13153349, study PRJNA577476) | soil metagenome | isolation source: 115 cm saprolite on Douglas fir-dominated hillslope | place: USA:California | collected 2013-09-17 | reverse complement strand
TGGCCTGATAAGTCATGTAGCGCTCCTCGCTGAGCGTGGGAAAGCGCAAAGTTTTTCCGGCTTTGGTGACGCCGCTCCAGCAAATCTGGAGGACCATCATTAAGGGCTTCCGGTGATCGGTGGCGTCGCCGATGAGCTGGGTGTAATCGCCGACCACGCTCAGATTCTTGTTGGGGATTCCGGAGTGCTCGCCTGGCGGGTATCCCACAGGATAGATATCTATGGCGCCGATATCAAAAAATGAATTGTAGGGGCGCAGATCTTGAGCCGTGCCGCGGGGCGCGTGCGTGATCCAGATCGGGTGATTGGGATCGAGCTCGTGCACCGTCTGGTAATAGATGCGCAGGTCTTCCGGAGGAAAGTGGCCCCACTGCGGCTCGTCTTCGCCTTTCCAGAAGGGCAGGGGGGGATTCTCGCGATATTTCGAAACGACGCGGCGGAGCTCCGCGATCTTGGCCTGCTCGCCTGCTTTGGTGGCCTGCAGATCGTGGATGGAGATGACCATCCGGGTTCCCCCGCGCTGGGACTGCGCCAGCAGCGCATCGAGTTGCGCCTCCCGCTCCGGCCCCCAGGCTCCGGGCGGGCAGTACCAGAGCTGAAAGATGTAGCCCTCTGCGAGCGCGTCCAGGCCGCTCGGAGCCATACCTCCCAAAATGGGGCCGCTGGTGTAGCCGATCGGGAAGGTGGCGGCATCATTCACAAAGAAGCGGCCGTCGGGGCCGAGCCGGACCTGTTGGACGCTGTCGGCGGCGACCGCCGCGCCTGAGACGATCAGGCATAGCGCGAGACTTGCGCATGCAGACCAATCCTGAAACACTTGACAGAACCGCGTTGAAACGTGCACTCTTCGATTAGCTGAATCCAGTTTCAGCATATCGAAACGTATCACTTCGGAAGCAGATACGTCAAGAAGGGATTTCGGAGAGCGCGAGGAGAGGATGAATCGTTTTTCCCTGACAGTGCCGGACATGATTGTGATCGCGGGGTATTTCCTCGTGGTGATCTGGGTGGGCCTGGAGTTTCGAAATCGCGCCAAGGCGCTGGGTGACTATTTCGCGGGAGGGCACCAGGTGCCGTGGTGGCTGGCCGGGATATCGCATTACATGTCCAGCTTCAGCGCATTCTCGTTCGTGGCCTACGCGCAACTGGGGTACATGTGGGGCTGGGTCTCCATCACGCTTTTCTGGGTGACGGTACCGGCGTGCGTGCTGGGTGGCCTGGTGTTCGCGCGCCGCTGGCGCCAGGCGCGCGTGATTACGCCGGTCGAGTTTCTGGAACGGCGCTTCAACAACCTGATCCGGCAGCTTTTTGCGTGGGCCGGCGTGCCGATGAAGCTATTCGAGGACGGCCTGAAGATTTTCGCGACCAGTCTGTTCCTGGCGAGCAGTATCGGGATTTCGGTGAAGGGGGCGATCGTGTTGTGCGGGGCGGTAACGATTTTTTATACGCTGCTAGGCGGGCTGTGGGCGCTGGTGGTTACCGATTACGTGCAGTTCCTGATGAAGAGCCTGGCCATGCTGTTGCTGCTGCCGCTCACGATCTGGCACGCCGGCGGGCTGGGACATGCGTTCGCCAACGCGCCGCCGGCCTTCTTCCATCCGGTCAACGGACCATACAACTGGGTATACCTGCTGGGTTTCGCAGTGTTGATCGCGATGAGCTATAACGGCTCCTGGTCGCTCGCGCAGAAGTATTATTCGGTGCGCGACACGCGCGATGCTTCGAAGGCCGCCTACCTCTCGGCGGCCCTGAATTTCATCGGAGCGCCGATCATGATCCTGCCTTCCATGATCGGCCGCCAGATTCTGCCGGACCTGATCGCGCAACACCGCACGGCGGATGCGTACGTGCTCCTGATTCTGAAGGTGCTGCCTGCCGGGATGGTAGGGGTCATCATCGCAGCGCTGCTCTCCGCGACTATGGCCACGGTGAGCGCGGACTTCAATTCGATTGCGGGCGTGCTGACGCAGGATGTCTATCATCGCCTGCTGCGGCCTGCGGCGAGCCCGCGGCAATTGTTGAGAACCGGGCGGCTGATCACGCTGCTGGTGGGCTCGCTCAGCCTGACCTGCAGTTTGTGGATCGCATTCAGCGGCCAACAGTCGCTGCTGGAACTGATGGTGACCGTGGCGGGGGTATTTCTGGCGCCATCGTACCTGCCGCTGCTGGCAGCGTTGATCTCGCGCCGCCTGACGTGGAAGGGCGCGCTGCTCGGCTACATCTTCGGGATCGTGAGCGGCTTCACTCTGCTTGGCCTTCGGTTCGCGCTGGCGCCGCATCACGATGCCGGCTGGATGCGGGCGTTCGACGGGATCACGATCATGTTCAACACCGCTGTCACGATCGTGGGCATGTGGGCAGGCACGCGCTTTCTGCGGGCGGCGGCAAGCGAAGAGGGGCAAATCGCGACCTTCTTTCAGGAATTCGATCAGCCCGTGGCGCGTACGGCCGAGGGTTCCGGCGCGGGAGCGGCGCTGGCCAAGACCACGGTCGCGGTGGGCGGCCTGCTCGGGATCGCGGCGTTGCTGACTCCCGCTCTTGAAGCGAAGGTCATCGATTTCGGAGTTGCGGCGGCCCTGGCCGCGATCGGTTTGGCGATGTGGCCACGCGGGAAGCGAACCGCGTAAACTTCGCCAGCCGCCTCACTCCTGCCGTGCGCTCGCGTAATCCGGCAGCGGGGGGACCGCTACGCTGCCGCCCGTGCGCAGCGACTCGTGGATCGCTTCCAGAACGGCGGTGACCTGGCGGCCGTCCACTCCCGTGACATGCGGTTCCGTATCGTTGCGAATCGCCAGCAGGAAATCCTCCAGGCAGGCTGGAAACGCTCCTCGCAGGCGGCCGAAGACGTCGGCGATCAGGAAGCCTTTGGGATACGAGAATTTCGTGCCGGTGCTGATCTCGATTGATTCCCGTTTGCGATCGAGGTGCACATGCCCGGAGGTTCCGATCACCTCCATAAACGAATCCACCGTGGAGGGGAACGTGTTCGGATAGATCCAACCCGACTCGAAGGTGATGAAGGCGCCGGACGCGAACTTCACCTGCGCCTGGATGATGTCATAGGTGGGGATGCCCATTTTGATGAGCACCTCCTGGCGGCCCCAGGCGCGGGCCTCTACGGGTTCACTATCGAGCCACCAGCGCATGAGATCGATATCGTGCGAGGAAAGAAACCATGCAGACGTGGTGGAGTCGGCCCAGCTGATGTGCTTTGTGGCGACGTGGATCGTATCGTTCTTGCGCGAGTATCCGGCGAGCGGGGCGCCGATCTCGCCCGCAGCGATGGATTTACGGGTCTGGTAATAGGCCGACAGCCAGCGATGGTTGAACGCGACCTGAATCTTGCGCTTGCGGCGAAGGGCGATCCGGTTGAGCTCGTCGGCTTGGGCTGTGCTGGTGGTGAAAGGCTTTTCGACGAGCACGTGGCGGCCGGACTCGAGCGCGTCGAGGGTGAAGACGAAGTGGTGAGCGTCGGGTGTGGCGATAATGATCGCGTCAAGATCCGAGCGCTCGAGCATCTCGCGATGGTCGATATAGCCGGCCGCGTTGTAGGTCTTTCGGAATTCCTCCACCTGCTCAGGCCTGCGGGCACACACTGCAACCAGCGTGCTAAGCGGATGCTCTGCGAACACGCGCGCGTACTGCTTGCCCATGATTCCCAGGCCGATAATGCCGATGCGAATGGTATCCATCAATTAACTCCCATCATGTTCCGTTCACCAGGCGGAGAAAATTGGCACGCAGAATCCGCTCTTTGGCGGTGTCGGAAATACGCGCGGTGAGCACACGTCCCAAGGTCATGGATGCTTCGAGGAACGGCATATCGGAACCGAACAGGATTCGGTCGGGCCCCAGCCGATCCACACAGTGCTCCAGAATCAAGCGGTGATTTTGCGATCCGCAAAGCTCGATAAAGAGATTGGGCGCGGCTTCCGCGGCCTCGGCGGCCTGCATGTACCCACGCCAGGTTACGCCGGAGTGGCCAAGCAGGATGCGCGCCTTGGGAAATTCGCGGGCAATCTGCGGAAACAGGAGCGGCCCGCAGTTCGGGTCCGAATCCCAGGTGTGTACGAGGACCACGGCGCCGGTCTGATTAGCGTAATCCCAGACCGGACGATAATGCTTGCCCTGCACCGGATACTTCTGCAGCGAAGGGTGCATCTTGATCAGCGGCGGCGTGTGGAAGCGGGCCCACTTCTCCAGTTCGACGAGCGCCTGGCCGGGCGGGTTCGGATTGACCGTGATGTATCCCCAAAAGCGGTCCGGGTAGCGCGCCAGGACATCGGCGATTTCCTCGTTGCCGCGCGGAGCATCGTTATAACAAGCCAGGGTCGAAGTGACGGCGAGCTTTTCGATATTGAGCAGATCCATGACGGCCACCATTTCCGACGGGTCGGAGTGGTATGCCGGAAAGTCTGGGTGCGTGCCGATGTGGCCGTGGCTATCGGCCACGGGGATAGAAGATCTCATGCGGTCCTCGCTGCCTGGCTGCGAGCAAGCAGTCGGCGCAGATTGCCTCCTGCGATGGCGCAGCGGTCGCAATCGGAGATGCGCGCGGTGGCCAGCACTCCGAGGCTGGACGCCGGGGTGTACAGCGGCAGGCGCGAACCGAACAGGACGCTGTCCGGGCCGTGCTGCTGCACGTAGGCTTCGAGCTGGCGATGTGCCAGGTACGTGGCGCTGTCGAAGTGCAGCATCGGGAAGCGGCGCAACAGCGGAAAAAGGTGGCGGTCGGCGCGGTACCCAATATCCAGTAGGACGAGCGGAAGGCGCGGAAAGTTTTCGGCCAGCGCCGCCAGCGCGGGCCATTCGATATCGCTGCGGGCGATGAGGGTCACCACGGAATGTTCCTGCAGGTATTCGAGCAGCGGACCGGCGCACCAGGCCGCCGTCGCGAAATTGTGCTGCATGACAGCGGGCGTGAGACGCACCACGGCCGGGCGCCGGAGCGCGAGGTCCATCATCTCGACTTCGCCTGGCAGCGCAGCCCATGCGGGAGTCAGCCGCGGATGCAGATCCCGCTCGAGGGCGCGGTTGCCGGTGGCGGCATCATACTCCTCGGCGGTCCAGTGGGAGGCAACGGCCTCGCGGATGTAGAATCTGTCCATCTCTCCCAGCAGACCGGGAGTGTCGAGCGCCAGTTCGCCGTGGACGCCAGACGGGCCGATCTTTGAGTTCACGTCGAACAAGTTCCAGTCGGCCGCTTCGCTATACAGCGGCTCGGGTGGAAATCCGGACACGATGTTCTCCTTTAGGCAGGGATGGCAGCTCGATAGTTCCGCGCCGCTCTTTATATTGGATCGCCGTTCCGTCCACGGTGATGGACGCAACCTGCCGGTCAACATGCACGCTGATAATGGTGGTCGCCTCAAACTGGAGATCGATCTCGATTCGGGCAGGCGTGCGGTTCCAGGCAGCATTGGCCGGAGCGCTGGCGGTGAACAGGGGCTGTGCGTTTTGGCTCACAATACGGGTCCCGATGGCGATCCATTGGTCTGTTCCGCGTCCGGCGAAGACGGAGCCATCGCTGGCCATGTCGCGGAACCGCAACTCGCCCAGCCCGTTACGAAACAGCGCCCAAATATCGGCGGCGGCGCCTTCGAAGCCGCTGGCGTTCGAAATGTCGAGCGGCCGTAGACCCGTGCTCGCGGCGGACGATTTACGAAATTGCATAGCCACTTCGAAGGTCGCGGTGGCAGAGCGGGGAGATGAGAGGCGCAGAACACTGCGGCGGCGGGCGGCGGTCTCGTGCTTCAAATCGAGGAGGACGTTGCCGAGGTATTGCGGCGTGGAGGACGGCAGAGGAGTCGGACGAACTTCCCAGACAGCGGCCGGATTTGCAGAGGTCACCGCAGCTTCGACGCTCGCCGTGCGGATGAGTGCGCGGCTTCCCTGCGTCTCGACGGCGGCGCCTTGGGCCGCATGCAGCAGCCACGTGAACACGTGAGGTTGCGCGGCGCGCAGGTCATCGCGGACGATCAACACATCGGGGGCGAGGAACAGATATTTTCGCCGATAGCCGGACAAGCGATCGTCATAGGCCGGGGCGAGATCCGTCTCGAGATAGTCGAAGCGTTGGCTCAAGAGTTGATCCACGATTACCGGATGAGTCCGCAAGGCGCTCCAGAAAACGCCGTCGTACCCACCCTGGCTGAAGGCGTCGTCATCCACCAGCACTGTGTTGTGGCCGGGCGCTTGCGTAAAGTAGCCGGGGTAATTCGGGTCGAGATAGTAGTTGGCGTAGCCCGCTTCAGAGATCACGCGGGCGCCGAACGCCGCGACTTGAAAACTGCCCTGATCATGGTGCTCGTGGTTCAACCACGGACCGGCGCGCAGCGATATCACTGTCGCGTCCGGCTCCCACCCGCTGCGCAGGACGGCGCTGCCGCGCTTGTCGAAAACTCGCGCAAGAGGAGCGCCGCCGCGCGGCTTCGCAGGGTCCGTACAGCAGAGGAGGTCCAGCGGGCTGGGCGGTCCCTTCTTTTCGGCGCGCTCGTAGAACGCGCGCAACGCAGGGATGCCGCCGAACTCGGCGCCGAAGGCGAAGCCGTCCAGGGTGCGGAACTCGCCATTGAAATCCCCCACATCCAGCGCCAGGCTGGGTCGCACCATGGAGTAGTCCGGCAGCCAAAAGGCGGCGAGCATGTCCGCCATGCCCGCGGGCCGGATGTGCAGGCTACGCAGCGCCGCCGCGCCCCAGGAGAGGCCCTCCATGGCGAAATGTTCGTAGCCGGCAGGCTCCATCTCGCTGCCGTCTCCGGGGAACAGCCCGCGGAGGTTCTGCTGATATGCGGCGAGCAGCGGCGCGATTGCGGCGCCTTCGCGAGTGCGCCAGTCCGGGACATCTCCTGCGACCGCGACCGCTGCGGCCAATGCCCCGCCGAGCGAATTCGCCATCCAGTTGCTCGCACCCGTGGGCATGCGGTTGTAGCGAAAGTATTCGTCGATGGCCGGTTCGATGCACTTCGTCCGGAAGGCCTCGGCGATTGCCTGTTTCTCCGCGGCCGTCAGTTTACCGGCCAGCAGATCATACGCGAGCGCCAGACGCTGTGTGAAGATGCCGGTCTCGTAGTACGTGTGCATGCCGTGCGAGGCGAAGCGGTTCGGGGTCCAGGTGGGCCATTGCGCCACGGCCAGCAGGTACCGGCGCGCGGCTTCGAATGAGCCCGGGTCCGCAGTCAGGGCATAATCGAGCGCGCTCGAGGCGATCGCATTCGAGTATCCCTCCACCAGCTGAAAATAGGTGGTCAACTCCCCGTCGAACGAAGGGCGGAGGGTGCGGCCCGCCGGGAGTCCCGCGATTTCAGCGCCCGCCGCTGCGGCGTCCTTCAGCTTGGCCCGCTGGGTCGACGCCTGTTCGTGGATTTGCATTCGCAGTGAAGCGAATTCGGGGGCCATGCGCAACCGGGCCAGGCGATCGGCGGAAAGCAACACGCGCGGGTGCGGCGCAATTCTCCCCAGCACCAGGAAGGAAAAGTCGGTTCGGGCACCGCTTGTCTCGAGGTGCGCCGTCCACAGCCCTGGCCGCGCATCGCCTCCCAATCGGATCACGTGATGCCCAGGAGCGGTCAGGCTTTCGGTGGCGGTGATGCGGCCCTCGGCATCTTTCAGCACGACGCGAACGGGAGAGGGACCGGCGCCCAACTCGAGCGGCAGTCCCGCCGAGGAATCGACCAGCTGAGCGGCCACGCGGATGCGATCCGGATCGGCGAGCAGCGCAGGGCTGAGCAGCGGCGTTTCGGCAGGACGCAAGGCGTCCACCTGAAGATCTTGCAACTCGAGCCGGTTGTGGGCGCCGGACGCAGGCTGTTCCGAATTGCCCACCAGGGCGATGGCTTCAATCGCCACGGGCGTAGCGGGGAGATGCAACTGGGCGCCCGCCAGAGTAATCTCATGCGCACCCGCGGCCGGCAACGGCGCCTCATACCGCCGGCCGTTCTCGCCGGCGAGCAGCAATTTCAAACCGGCTCCGGGCGAGGGCCACGCCCCCACGTAGCGCAGACGGAGGCTCGTACCGGCGCTCGCCAGGAAATGCAGCGGACGGATGAACCCGGTCGAGAGTCTGGGCTCGCCGGCGCTGACCACTTCGCGAATCAGCACCGGGCCCGCGGGGCTCTGTTCCACTGACAGCGTGGGATCGAACCCGATGTCCTGGGGCGGTGGATAGCTCATCCAACCGTTAAACCCGTAATGGAAATCGGCGCGGAATTGCCAAGGTACGGGGTGCGCCGCAACTGCAACGCTAGCCAAAACTAATGCGACCAGCCATCGCCACTTGCGCGGCATCTAGCGATGCTCCGCGGCAACCCGCAGCGTGGACGCCAGGCGCTGCACTTTCTTGAGCGCCTCAATTATGTCGTCGATATCGTTTCTGTCTCCGAGCAGCGCGTTGTGGCTGAGCCACACGCCATCGCGGCAGACACGTTCCGCGACCGGCAAGGAGAGGCGCGCATAGTCTTGCGCGCCGTGCCAATCCCGGCAGCCGGAAAGGGCAGCGCGTTCCGCCGAAAACACCGGATTGCGATAGAGCGGATGAGGGTAGGTAGCCTTCAGCGGGATGCCCTCGGCCTTGCATGCGGCGAGCGCGATGTCTCGCGGCAGACCGCCGAAACGTTCGGAGTCGTACCAGAAAGTTAGCAGGTAATAGGGCTGATTTTCGATGCGAGGATCGTCTTCGGGCAGCCGCAGGCCGGGGATTTCGCGGAGCCGCTCGCGAAGGTACGCGGCATTGGCAGCGCGGGTCCGTGTCTGCTCCGGCAGCCGGCGCAACTGCGCGCCCAGGACGGACGCCTGAAATCCGCTCAACCGGTAATTGGTCCCGAGCGTGTAGTGATCGAACCATGCGCCTTCCCACCTACGGCCCTGGTTGCAGTATGCCCAGCACCGGTCCGCGACCTGCTGGGACCCGGTGAGAACGATCCCGCCTTCCCCCGCGGTCATGAGTTTGAAATCCTGAAAGCTGAAGGTCGCCGCGTCGCCCCAACCGCCCACCGGCGTCCCGTTCCAACGGGCGCCATGGGCATGCGCGGCATCCTCCAGTAGGGCCACGCCATGCTTGCGCGCGACAGCCTGGAAGGCATCCATGTTGGCCGGACGTCCTCCGAAATGCACCACCACGATGGCGCGCGTGCGCGGCGTAATGGCGGCTTCGGCGGCCTCAGCGGAGAGATTGAACGTCTCCGGATCGATATCGGCGAAGACCGGCGCCGCGTGGCAAAGGAGCACGGCCGTGGCGGAAGCGACGAAGGTGAATGGCGGCACAATCACCTCGTCGCCCGGACCCACGCCAAGCGCGCGCAAGGCTACTTCGAGCGCAACGGTTCCGTTGCAGCAGGAGATCGCGTGCGGCACGCCATGATACTCGGCGAAGTTCTTTTCCAGTTCCTTGACCGCGGGTTGATATCCGCCCCATGAGCGGCTGTGCAGCACGGCAAGCAGGGCTGCCTCCTCCTCCTTGCCGTATTGCGGCCACGCGGTGAAGGGGCGGGTGCGCACCGGCGAGCCGCCATTGATTGCAAGTGTCAAGTTGCGATGCCTTTCTGGTGTTTTACAGGCTGAACGAGTGATCTATAAGCCGACTCAATCATTATAGGCCCGATCTGCAGCCTCAATATCGCGCTTCGACGCTGTATCGCCTGTCGCCCGGCGAGAGGCGCACGACGCCGTTTTCGAAGTCGCAGTCACGATGGTCCGAACCGTTTACCAGCACGCTTTTGAGCGGCCGGCGCAGATGCAGAAGCAGCCTCGCACTACGCGGCGGCGCCTCGATGGCGGCGCGCACCACCCTGCGTTCAGCCGTCACCTGCATCGATATTCCGCCGAAATAGGTAGGCATGCGCGCGAGCCGGATCTGCTTTCCGTTATCGAGCCACGCTCGCGGCGCGCCGCGCAGCAGATCGATATCGCCGGTCTCCACGTTGTCCTTCAGTTCCTCCATGACCAGCGCATTCCGCAGCATCAGCAGCGTGTCCGCATTCGACGCGGAATTCGGGAAATCGAGGCCCGCCGCCACGTAGCCGCCGTCCTTCGTGTTGTAGCCGATGAACGGAGCTCCTTCCGAAGCCGCGTACACGTGCCGCGACATGGCGAAGGCCAAACGTCCGTAGAAGCTCAACAGAAATTCTGCTACCATGCCGGAGCGGAGACGAAAGTTCGCGTAACCGCCGTCGTAAACCGTATTGAGGTAACCGTACGTGGTATCCCCGTGATTGTGCGCACGGGTCAGCCCGAAAGTGAACCCATTTCGAGCATGGAGATAATCGGCGATCCACTGCGCCACCTGGTCGCCGGGGTTGAAGAAGTTGTAGTGTAACTCCATGTCAGCCCAATAGTGCGAGTATGCGCCCTGCAAACGACCGTTGGCAAGGTCGTCGTAAGGCGCAGGGCCATAGTCGGGTGTCTTCTGGAAGTAGAGGGTCTGCAGATCGAGGAACGGCGGCCGGCCCGGTAGGCGAATTGCCGCGCGCTCCATTGCGCTGAGCAGTGTCTTACGGAAATCCGCGGCTTCCGCGAAATACTTCCAGCCGCGTTCGGGATCGATACCCGTCACCACCAGAAAGCGCCCGAAATCCTGCAATCCCTGACTGTTGGTGATGTTGTGGCCGAGCACATATCCGGACTGCGTGCTCGCCTGAACGTCGGCGCCGGGTTTGTCGGGCGGCAGCAATCCCCAATGCAGTGCTGTCCTGTCCCCAGTCTCTGTACTGCGCCGGTCGGCGATAATCTCGTCGGCGACGCGATAATAATCCTCTTTGAACCGCTCGAACAGTCCGATCTTGCCGGTTAGCCGGTAATTCTCCAGCAGGTGATGGAGCACCATCCCGCGGCGGTTCTGATACTTCCGGCCGGCGCCCTGGCGTGTGACGCTCATGGGGATAAACCAGGGCTGCAAGGCATCGGCGTAATCCGGGTGGCCGTACATCGCGAAGACATGAGCCCCGAAACCGCTTTCCTGCGGATAGGTGGAATCGTTGTACCGCACACCCGACCCGTAGGTGAAACGCGGTCCGTCCGCCAGAACAAAATTCTGCAGCAGCAGCGCGCGCCAGACATTGTTTACCCGCTCTTCAGGCACGTCGATGCTGGCGCCGCTCGCGAGCAGGCCTTCCCAAAAATCGCGAATGCGCCGGTGCGCCGCGGCAAAATCCGCGACGGTTGCCGGCTTCATGCGATGCTCCGCGTCGGGAACGTACGGAATCTTCATCGCGACCGTCGCCGACTCACCCGGTTTGAGTGGAAACTCGCGGCGTGCGTCGCTCACCGCAAGCAGCACGGCGCCGTGGGCGTCCATCACAAGACCGGCTTGGGTCGCGGTCTGCCCGCCCTCCATCAGCGTGACCTGGGGCCGGAGTACTGCGGTGCGTGCGCCGTCTGCGACGTTCGTCATTTCGAACTGGACATAGGCGATATCCCATCCGCCACTGTCGCCTGCAGGTTGATTCGCCAGCGCAGTCTCGCGATAGGTCACGCCGTCCAACGTGTAGCTTGCGGTGACGATGGGCAGGTAGCCTTTTTCGTAGCCGATGCTCGAATATTTCGAGCGCACGCGTCCGAACTGCTCGCCATTCGCGCCCACCCCGAACAGCACGACCGTGTTGTGGGCGAGCGGCTGTACGCCGGTCGCGCCGTAGCGGTCCGTCAGCCGCCCTTTGATGAGATTGCACGCGATCGCGCCGTTCCAGTAGATCGCGAACTCGTCCTGATAATCGCCCATTGGCTGACGAGGATCGGAGTACGTGCCGAGGACCGTTCGATCGAGGATCTTGCCCGGGTAGTAGGAGGCGAGAGCGTCGAAGGTAGGCTCGCCCGCCGCGAGAATCCGTTTGCCCATCGGATCGTCGGGTCCTTGCCGCATCGCGGCCTCCCATTGCTTGCCGGCTTCCATTGCCGCCGTTTCAGCGCTCGTGAACTCGATCTCCCGCACCCATGAATCGGTGAGAGCGAGGTAGCGTTCTTTGAAAGCGCTGGCAAGAGCGGGATCGGTGATTGCGGTTTTTCGATCCGCGGCCAGGCCGCATCCCAAAGCGAGAAGGGGGAACCATAAATGTTTCATGCTGAAGGGAACGATAATAGCAGAAGCCGAATACGTTATGATTTTCGATTTCCACTGCCATTACAGTCCCCAATTTTTTCGTTATCGAGAGTACAAAATGGATCTGGACGCGCTGGTGGGCGAGCTCGACCGTCACGGTATCGGGCATGCCGTGCTCAGCGCGGCCGGCGAGTTTGCGGCGTACAGCACGGCGGAGGGTAACGCGGCCATCGGCGCCGCGGTACGCCGCTTTGAGAATCGTTTCACCGGCTTTGCGACCATCAATCCGTGGTCGCGCGCCGCCGGCATCGACGAACTGAAGCGCGCTCATGGCGAGCACGGTTGCGCCGGCCTGGTTCTCCATCCGATCCTGCAAGGGTTCGAAGCCAACGATCCGCTGGCGTTTCCGCTGGTCGAGGCCGCGCTGGCGCTGAACATGCCGATCTACGTCACCGGCGGCGCGCCGTACCTGGCCATGCCGTACAAGATTGCGGATCTCGCCGGCCGTTACCCCGAAGGGCGATTCGTGATGGGGCACGCCGGCTGGGATTTTCACTTCGACGTTCCCTATTGCCTGGAAGCATGTCCCAACCTCTGGGCTGAAACCTCGAGGAACGGCTTGGCGAACCTGGAGGCGCTGGCGCGAAAGTTCGGATCCTCGCGGCTGCTCTTCGGATCCGACCGGCCTTTCAGCAGTTATGAGGGAGAGATAGCAAAAATCCGGCTGCTTCCCGGACTCGATGACGAGGATCGCGAGCGGATCTTTTCAGGGAATGCGCACGCACTTCTGCGCGTGAAGGAGGCCCGATGATTGTCGATGCGCACGTCCACCTGATGACCGACTCCACTGGCTGGTACGCCTATAAGAAGTCGGCCGGCGGTTCCGACGCGCGCCTCTGGGACGCTGGCGCCACGGTTCACCTGCTGGATGACTCCGGCATCGACCAGTGCTGGCTGTTTACGCTCTCGGGACTCTACGGTTTCAACGACTACAGGGCCGCGAACGACCAGGTGATGGAAGCGGCAAAGCAGTATCCGGACCGGTTCATTCCATTCTGCACGGCATTTCCCAATCAGGATGCTGAAGCAGCCGCCGCTGAAATCAGACGCTGCCTGGACCAGGGTTGCAAAGGCGTGAAGTTTCACCCCTGGCTGCAGTCCTTCCCCGCTAACAGCTCATATCTGTATCCGACGCTCGAGCTTTGCGCGGATCGCCGGATTCCGGTTCTGTTCCACACGGGAACGCCGCCCTACTCGCAGCCGTTCCAGGTGATGGAGCAGGCCCGGCGCTTTCCCGCAGTCCCATTTGTAATCGGGCATTTCGGGAAAATCATGTTCCTGGATGCAGTGCGTTCCGCAGAGTTGTGCCCGAATGTTTACCTGGAGACATCCGGCGCGCAGGTGGCGGATCTCCAGTTTGCGCTGGAACATATCGGGGCGGAGCGCATCCTGTTCGGCACCGATCTGCCCATCGGCGGCGCGCCATCGGCGAAGTGGAATATGGTGAAGATCGCTTCCGCGGTCCCCGACCCAGCCAGCCGCAGCGCGATTTTCGGAGAGAACGCGCGACGCCTTGCGTAGCCGAAGCCGGTTAGAGCGGCAGGACCTCGACCAGTTTCTCCGCGGTCGTTCGTGCGCGGATCGGATTTCGCAGCGGCCGGCCAAAGCCCGCAAAAGCGATCGACATGATATCACCGTCCTGCAAAGCGATTCCGGCGCCAAAACTGAACGCGTCGGCGCCGAAGAAATAGATGTGCGCATCTCCACGACGCCGGTGCGCCTCGTACTTGAAATGGTGATGCTCCAGGTTCGCGAGTGTGTGCGACATATTGGCTTCGCCGCTGGCAATCTTCTGCGACCAGATGACCGATCCGCCGCGCTCGATACTCACGGTCCCGGCGACTGCGCTGAAATCGGGATCGAGCACGAGTTCGGGGCCCATCGAGCACGTGCGGAGCTTCGAGGGCGCCAGGTAGAGATAGCTCTGCTTCTCCAGAATATGATCCGAGAATTCGTTGCTGATGGCCATGCCTACGCGCCGCGGCCGGCCCTCCGCATCGATTACATATAGACCGGCAATCTCCGGCTCCTCTCCGCCGTCTCCCGCGAATGGCGGAACTTCCAGGGGCTCTCCATGGGCGCGCAGAATCGTCCCGCAGCCCTTGTAAAACCACTCCGGCGACACTCCAATGCGTCCCCGCTCCGGCCGCCCGCCTTCTAGGCCCGCAAGATGCATCCGCATGCTATCGGAAATCTCCGCCGGCTTGTCATGCATGGCGTGCCTGTTATCCGCGCTCGCCTTATGGGTGAGACCGGTCCCGCTCACCAGGCAGCGCGCCGGCTCCGGGTGGCCGAAGGGCGGCATGAGGCGCCATTCGGATTCGAGCCGGTAGATGGGATCGTAATCGAGAACCTGGTGCGAAACACGGCTTTCCGCCAGTTGATGAAGAGGCGTGTCTTCTTGGAGAGCAGCCTGCGCCAGATCGTAGACCGAGTTACACTCCTGCAGCACTCGAAGGCGGTCGTCTTCGACCGAAGCAACGTGAGACTCGCCGGAAGGAGACTTCAGTTGAACTAATCGCATAGCCGATTCACGGCGTCTAAAACACTGCCTTGAGCGCAATCTGCATCTGGCGTCCGCCGGTCTGCGTCCCGGTAATAGCGCCGGTATTAGCCTGACCGATATTCAGCACTGGATTACCCAGATTCACTTCGTTGAACGCATTGAACGCCTCCCATCGAAATTGAAGGTAGCCGCGCTCGCGGAAGTGAAACTTCTTCATCAGCGCAGCGTCGAGCGTGTGGATTGCCGGCCCCGAGACGATGCCGATGCCCGCATTGCCGAACACGGTGGCGGGGGGGATTCCCAACGTGCAGGGCTCGTTCGCCAGGATAACGTGACAGACTCCGCTGGTATCCACATAGTTCGGATTGAACCAGCGGCTCACGCTCGGAGATGCGAGGTGGGGATCTCCGAGCAGGATCGGGCGCGTATTGTATCCGTTGCCGAGAGTGGCCCCGGGAACAGTGAAGACCAGCGGTTGTCCGGAGTGGAACTGGTAGATGGAGGAAACCTGCCACCCTCCGAGCACGCCCTCGGCGAGTTTCGGCATATGCGAACCCCAACGTTTGCCTTTCCCGACCGGCAGTTCGTAAATGCCGTTGAAGCTGAGAATGTGCCGCCGTTCCAGCGCGGACGGGCCGCGATTGTAGCCGGCTGGGGCGAAGGGAGTCGGCTGCGTGGCGCCCAGAAGCGACTGGAAATCGTCCAGGCTGCGGGCGAAAGTCCAGGCCAGCGAGTAGCTCAAGCCGTTCTGAAAGCGGCGCTCCATCACGGTTTGTAGTGAGTTGTACCAGGAATTTCCGGTGTTCTGATAGACGAATACGTTGCCGAGCTTCGGGTAAGGCCTGGCGGCCTGCAGGTTCGCGTACTGGCCGGGCGGCACATCGTTGAAGGTTTCCTTGGTGATAAGATTATAACCACGGTTGCCGACATAGGAAACGGTCAGCGCGGACCCGATAAACGGAATCGCCTTCTGTACCGAGAGATTCCATTGCTCCACGTTATTCGGCCGCGTATCGAAACC
>WNFJ01567250.1_pt1 | contig 15628 bp, 14 predicted proteins | sample 5400461 | NCBI WGS metagenome assembly WNFJ01 (sample SAMN13153349, study PRJNA577476) | soil metagenome | isolation source: 115 cm saprolite on Douglas fir-dominated hillslope | place: USA:California | collected 2013-09-17 | reverse complement strand
CCCGAAGGCGGCTGGACGCCCGGCAATTATCGAGTGGAATTTTACGTCGATGACGCGCTGGCAGAGACGGCGAAGTTCAAGATCTCGAAATAGACCGATCTCGCCAGATTCTTGAATCCAAACCGGCCGGTCGTCTCATCTCATCAGCAAGAGTACTATTATGAATAAGATTACGATCGCTTTCTTGGCCGGCCTGGTTCTGGTCGCGGCCAGCTGCCGCTGGGGCGGTATTATGGGCAACGGTCACATTGTGACTGACACACGTTCGGTCAGCGATTTTTCCGAAATTGAGGCCGATGGCGGATTTCAGATCGAGTGGCGCAGCGGCCCGCCGTCTCTCAGCATCACGACTGATGAAAATCTTTTGCGCTTCATCGACAATCAGAACATCGACCGTCGGTTGCGGCTGCACTCGTATGGAAATATTTGGTCGAGCCACGGAATTAAAGTTGCCATCTCCAGCTCAACTCGCGCGGGGGCAAAACTGACCGGCGCCGCGCGGCTGACCGCCAAGCAACTTTCCGGACGCAGTTTTGGAATCGCTCGATGGCAGTGTTGACGACCTCGTGACCGATATGACCGGCGCCAGCCGGTTGGAGGCGGGCTCGCTCCAAACCAAAACCGCCGAGATTTCGTCAACCGGCGCATCCCACGCCGAAGTCGCCGTCAGCGAGTCGCTGAAGGTCTCGATCACCGGCGCAGGTAAGGTGATTTATTCCGGTAATCCGCCGACGGTTGAAAAGCATATCAGCGGCGCCGGATCTATTCGTCACAAAGAGTAATTATGTCGTTGGCCCTAGTCCTTTGGGTCCTTATCTTCAACGCGAGCTCGCATTAAGAGATAAGCGATCCTCGCTCCCTTTTACGTCAGGAAATAATCCATGAGCGCAGACACTCTTTGTTGGACTGACATTCCGGTCACAAACCTTGATCGGGCAAGCAAATTTTATTCCGCTATTCTTGGCAAACAGGTCCGAAAATTATCGGGAGACGGTATGGAGTACGGCCTTTTGCCGCACGAAGAACAAAATGCCTCCGGTTGTCTTTGTATCCGCGGCGATAGGATAGTGGAGGCGTCGATAACACACCGTCGGCAAATGGACCGCTGATTTATCTTTCGGTCGAGGGCCGTTTGGATAAAGCGGTTGAAGCTGCGCGAGCAAATGGCGGAAAAGTGTTGCGCGCGCGACAAAAAATCGGAGAGCACGGATTTCGCGCTGTGGTTATTGATTCCGAAGGCAACCGCATCGCCCTGCATTCAACGGTGGCATAAGCGCCACACCGAAATCTACATACAGCCAGTAGCTTTCCGAGAATCGTGTACTAATTGATGGGAGATCCTCGAAACGTCGCGCACGCCAAAAAAGTTACCCAGGAAAAGCATCACAAGGGCGACGGCGCTCATGCGCACCAGCTGCCGAAGCAGACGAAACAGCAGAAACAACCTGCCGCTAAAGAGAGTTCCGCCGTTAAAACTGCTACTCCCGCTGCGAAACCGGAACAAAAACCAGACGCGGCGAAACTGGAGAAATCGCTCGCCGTTCTCGCGAAGCTCAAGGAATTGGAGTTTCACTCACGCGCCAACATCGAAAAGCTGGCCGAACTCAGCTTGACGATCGAGGACGAACTTAAGCAGAAAGCTTTTGTTGAACCCATCGGAGAGGTTTACTCCGCGCAGGAAGCTTTTCACTCCAAGATCGCGGCACTCATTGAAGCTTACCAAGCAGAGTGTGACCGTTTAAAACCGGCGGCCGGATAGATTTTATTCTTCTGTAGGGGACGACGCTCGTCCAGACGCCGGTCCGGCCCGGACGAAGCCAACGGCTTCCTCTACAAGAGAGATTTGTAAATCAAGCCGAGCAATCCGCTGGCGAGCACGACCGGGATGATGTCGATCTTAAAGCGGAGCATTGCGATAAACGCCACGGCGCAAAGGCCGAGCGCAAACCAATCGACCTTTTCGTTCCCAGGAAAAATGACGTGCAGCCCAAACCAAACCGCGAGGTTCAGGATGACACCGACGACCGCAGCGGTGACGGTTGATAGTGCAGCGGTCAGTAATTTCACGTCGCGCAATCTCTCGATGTAGGGTGCGCCTAAAAAAACCCAAAGAAAACAAGGGACAAAAGTGGTCCAGGTCGTGACCAGGGCACCGAGTGTTGCGCTTACGAGCGGCGGTAGATTTCCCGGATGATTCCACGCGCCGAGAAAACCGACGAACTGCAAAACCATGATCAAAGGACCCGGCGTGGTCTCGGCCAGACCGAGCCCATCCAACATTTGGGGCGCGGTCAGCCAATGATAATGCTCGACCGCTTGCTGCGAGACATAAGGGAGCACCGCATAGGCGCCGCCGAAAGTGACGACGGCGGCTTTGCTGAAAAAGATTCCTTCGCGAAAAATGGTGTGCTGCGTTCCGAGAAAAATTCCGGCAAGGGCGAGCGGCAGCGCCCATATCACAATCCAAGTCATCGAAATCTTGAGCGCATGAAGCCACATCGGTTTCGCGCGACGACCGGTTTTACTGGCAAGATCGACATCTAGCGGTTGCGCAACTTCGCCGCGAAAGTATTGAGGCAAAATCCTGCTCCCGACGAGTCCAAGAAAGCCAGCACTGATGATGATTAAAGGAAATGGGACGCGGAAAAAATAGATCGCGACGAATGCGGCCAAGGCGAGCGACCACATGACCGCGTTCTTGAGTGCCTTGCTTCCGATCCGAATGACGGCTGCGGCGACAATCGCAAGGACGGCCGGTTTGAGTCCGTAAAAAATGGCCGCGATCCAAGGGATATTTCCAAACGCGACATAAACGTAACTGAGCGCCCAGAGAATAAAGATCGAAGGAATAACAAAGAGAGCGCCGGCAACAATACCGCCGCGCGTCTTGTGCAGAAGCCAGCCGATGTAAATGGCAAGTTGCTGCGCTTCCGGGCCAGGAAGCAACATGCAAAAGTTCAGCGCGTGCAGAAACCGGGAATTGTCGATCCAGCGTTTTTTTTCGACCAGCTCGGTGTGCATCAGGGCGATTTGACCGCTGGGTCCGCCAAAGGAAACAAAGCCAAGCTTTAGCCAGAACCGAAGCGCTTCACCAAACGACGGCGCACGAGGTCGACCTTGCTGACCCGCTGCCAGCGGTGGCGGAGTCGTTTTCACCGCTTTTGCAGGAATGTGTGAAGTGCATCAAAGCATTCAAAGCCGCGACGGAGGATTTCTTCGTCGGGCAATCCCTCCTTCGCCCAACCCTTCAGGATGCGATCAATCCCCACACATTCGACGCGCTGAAATCTCGCGTCATCCAAGTCAGCGTCGTGAATCATCTCGCCGATTTTCGCGATGGCTTTATCGGCGATAGCAAAACGCTTCGTGAGCGTCTCAAACGTGCAGCAATTGCCATGGTGCGAAAATTCCGCGTCCAACATGTCGAAAGGAATCGCCTCCGGGACGGCCTCGGCAGTTGGTGCGAAAACGAATTTGGCATCGGGATCGATCAATTTGGAGATTAACCACGCCGATCCCACGCGGTCGATCTCTGGCCTAGGGCGAGTGAGCCAAGTTTTCCCGCGATATTGGCTCACATCGAGCGTTTGAAGTCTTGCTGATCGCCTGGGCCCTTCGGCGCGCCGGAGCAACATTGCCACTTCGTGCCCGCGGGCGCTGTCAAAGAAATCGATCTGTCGAAGGTCACGGAACTGTTTAGTCATTCGCTCGAGCTCTGCCGCTGCGAAGCCGGCATCCGATTTCCCCCGACGCCGCGAAATGAAATTTTGCAGCGCCTTTCTTAGATCGACATATTCTTTGTCACGGGCCGCGTTGAAGAGAGAAACAACTTTTTCTCTGCTCAGGCCTTCGATTTCCTGGGCGCGAACAAGAGTTGAATCGCCGCCGTAGTCGCGAATCTGTTTCGCGAGCCATTGGAATTGCTCATGTTGGGCCGGCTCGTCTGGTAGCAGATAAGTGGAGGTCTTAATCTGCACCGCCCCCATTTTTTTCAATCGCCGCCAGACAGCGACACGCTCGGTGTTGCGATTGGTCGGCAGACTGAAGAGAAGTAGCAGCCATGAAGTCGCCTTCATTACATCTAACGCTCTGTAATGAAATACGTATTGCAAATAGTATTTGCACTTACATCCAAGCTGTATTTCGTACGCGAAAGAACTATAACGTAACAATCAACCCAGGAGGGTAAAAAGGAAACTCAATGAAAAAGACAATCGCAGCAATATCAATCGCCGTAATCGGCAGTTTGGCCTGTCCGGTTTTGCTGACGGCCGCAGAAGAGAACGAGGAGACCGTTCAGATGTCGAGCCTGCCCGCCGCGGTGCAGACGACAATCAAAGATAAAGCCGGCAGTAGCGAGATCGTGAAGATCGAGAAGAAGATGGAACAGGGCAAAACCGTTTACGAAGCCGTCGTAAACAAAAAGGGCAAAGAGTGGAGCATCGAAGTGGATGCCAACGGCAAGTTCCTGAAGCAATACCAAGAGAGCAAAGAAAAGGAAGAGAAAGGCGAAAAGTATTAATCGGGAAAAGGTGGATCGAGCAGTCTCTTGCTCGATGTTAAAGAGGCGGCGAAGCCGCAAAATTTTTAGCATCGTCCGACGGAGCGGCCGATCCACCAAACCGCTTCGTCAATGAAAAAGTTTTCTATCTTGGCGGCGATTTTTGCCGCGACAACCATTAGCGGATTGGCAGTGTTGGATACTGCAAAGATCGACAAGATCACCGACCTGAAAGGGAAGCTTAATGAGAAGGAAGGCGTTTATAAAGTTAGTTTCCCGCGCGACGACGTGAGGATCGTTGTCGATGGATGGACGATGCCGCCGTTCATGGGGCTTGGGACGTGGGCCGCGTTTACCGAAACAAAAAGCGGCGCAATGGTGATGGGCGATACCGTTCTCTTTGAAGACGAAGTGAACGCTGCAATGTCGGCTGCGCTCGACAACGGGCTCCACGTGACCGCGCTGCATAACCATTTCTTCTTCGATAACCCCAAAGTTTTTTTCATGCACATCGAAGGCGAAGGCAGCGTCGATCAACTCGCTAGCGCCGTGAAGAAGGTGTACGACAGCGTTAAAGCAATCCGTGGCCCGAACGCGAAACCAGCAGAATCGTTTTCGGTCGTTGGGCAACCATCGCTACCCGAAAAAAACTCGATTAACGCTGCTCCGCTCAACGAGATCTTTGGTACGCAGGGCGAATCGAAAGACGGAATGGTGAAGTTCACAATTGGCCGGCCTGCGAAAATGCATGGGGTCAAGATCGACAAGGAGATGGGGGTGAACACTTGGGCCGCATTCGCCGGCAGCGACGACAACGCGGTGGTCGATGGAGATTTCGCAGTGACGGAAGATGAATTGCAACCGGTCTTGAAAGCGCTGCTCAAAAACAAAATCTACATCGTTGCCATTCATCAACACATGACGCACGAAGAACCGCGCATCATGTTTTTCCATTACTGGGGCCGGGGTTCGGCCAAAGATTTAGCGCAAGCTGTCAAAGGTGGGCTTTTGGTTGGTGGACTACTCAAAGTCAGTTCGCCAGTGCACTAATCTCAAGCCGATCCAGCAATCGAATCGTGAAAATATTGCTCACAATAACAACTATGACCATGACAACTGCATTCGCCTCCGCTGAGACAATCAACTTCGATGACATGAAAACCGGCGGGCCTCCGACTGGTTGGACGGCGACACAAACCGGTAGCGGCACGGCGAGATGGGCAATCGAAAAAGACGAATCCGCGCCGAGCAAACCAAATGTTCTAAAGCAATCCGGTGCCGCGACGTTCCCGGTCTGCATCAAGAACGACACTAACCTCAGGGACGGTTTCGTTGAAGTGAAGTTCAAGCCGGTTGCGGGAAAGGAAGACCAAGCCGGCGGCGTGATCTGGCGGGCGCAGGACGCGAACAACTACTACATCGCGCGGGCCAACGCGCTGGAGGACAACGTCACGATCTATCACACGATCAACGGCAAGCGTGTGGCGTTCAAAAACATCAACACCAAAGTGACATCGGGTGTCTGGCATACGCTCCGCGTAGACTTCGCGGGCGACAAATTCACCGTGACGTTTGACGGCGCCAAAGTAATCGAGGCAACAGATGAGAGCTTCGCGAACGCGGGAAAAGTGGGCGTCTGGACGAAGGCCGACAGCGTTACGTTGTTCGACAATTTCATCTACGGAGCTAAGTGAAGCGTTTAGCTTTTGCCGTCGTCGCCGCGGTAGTTAGCAATTGTCTCGGCGCCGCTGAATCCGGTAACGCGCTGCTTCAATTGAAGCAGACGATCCCGCTCCCCGGAGTCGAAGGACGGATCGATCATCTGGATCTTGACTCCGCCGGTGAAAGATTGTTCGTCTGCGCGCTCGGCAACAACACCGCCGAAGTCCTCGACTTGCGCAAAGGCGAGCGCGTCCACACGATCAGCGGCCTCGGATCACCACAGGGTCTCGTTTATATTCCCGACCTGAATCGTCTGTTCATCGCGAACGATAAAGGCGGCGTTTGCAGGATCTATGACGCAAAAACATTCCAGGCAGTTGGAGAACTAGATCTTAAGGACGATGCCGACAATGTTCGTTACGACGATGCGACGAAAAAAATTTACGTCGGCTTTGGCAGCGGAGGCATCGCCATCGTCAATGCGGCAGATGGCAAACAAATCGGCTCAATCAAACTCACTGAGCATCCAGAAGCCTTCGAACTGGAAAAAAACGGCAAGCGAATTTTCGTAAACGTTCCGAACGCGCGGCACGTCGCAGTGATCGATCGCGACAAAGGCGAAGCGATTGCAACTTGGAAGACGGACGGTGCGTTTGGGAATTTTCCGATGGCGTTGGATGAAGCGAATCGCCGGTTATTCTTCGGATGCCGTTTGCCAGCAAAGCTCGTTGTGCTCAACACAGAATCAGGCGACGTGGTCGCGAGCGTCGGTATTTCCGGCGATCCCGATGACGTCTTCTACGACAGCAAGCGTCATCGCATCTACGCAATCTGCGGCGCGGGCAAGATCGACATCATCGAGCAAACTGGTCCAAACAACTACAAAGCTTTTACTAAGATCGACACGGCGGATGGCGCGCGCACTGGGCTTTTTGTGCCGGAGCGCGACACTTTGTTCGTAGCTGTTCCGCATCGCGGCAGTCAATCAGCGGAAATTCGCTGCTATCAGATCAGATAAAACTGAACCCAAAGTCGCATCAACGGCGAAGTAGAAGCAATCCGGTGATCGCGAGCGTGATGCCAAGTATGCGCTGCCACGATGGGGCTTCGTGGAAAAACAAAATCCCGGCGATGGCCATGATCGCGGCGCCTCCGGCCAAAATTGCCGGTACGGCCGAAAGCGGACCGCCCTTTTGAAAAGGCAGAAAGAAAGCGATCGTTCCCGCGCCGACACAAATCCCCGTCAGAAGCGAATAATTAAATCCAGCTACGCTGAATTTTTGGTTCCATCGTCCAACGAGCCAAAGAACTGCCAGATACAGCAAGATCGACAATGCGGCGCTCGCTTCGACTACGAAACCGCCGAGACCGTCGCCGATACGCTCGGAAGCAAGTCGCGTGAAGATTTGATGCGCACCATAAAGAACGGCGGCAGCAATCGCGTACCAGAACCATGCGCTCATGCGGCGAGATTAGCTAGCCAAGTCTGAACGTCCACGATTAACATCCGGTTTCGCCACAGGAAATGGACCGACAAAATTCAGCGCGGAACCAGCAACACTAGGATGAAAAAATTACTGCTCATTTGCGCGATCTGTTACGCAAACATCGACATCGCATTGGCGGCACTCGATGCCGCCGCTTCGAGTTACGAACTGAAACCAATCTCCCTTCCCGGCGCAACCGGCGCGGTTGCGCTCGATTACTTCGCTTACGATGCTGCGACCGCAAAAGTGTGGGTTCCGGCCAGCAATACTGGCAGCGTGGATGTCATTGACGAAAAAACGGATGCGGTGGTGCAGGTCACAGGATTTCAAACCGGCGAAATCGAGCGACGCGGACGAAAAATAACGGTCGGACCGACCGCGGCCAGCATTGGAGACGGTGTTGTTTATATCGGCGATCGCGGCGATGCGACGATTTGTGTAATCGACGCGAAGACTCTCGTGCGCGGCGAATGCGTACCGGTCGCGGCGACTTCGGACGCTGGTAAAGTCACGCCAGACGGTGTCGTCTACGTCGCCCCGACGCGAGAGCTCTGGATCACAACGCGACCAGTATCAGCCGGCGACGCGGCCGCGGCCAAGTCTCTCCAAGTCTTCGATGCTGCCGATCCGTCGCATCTAAAATGGAAAACGAAAATTCCGCTGGACGGTTTAGCGGAAGGTTATGCTGTTGATCATGGACGCGGCCTTTTTTACACGAACGTCGAAGACACCGGAGCCACAGTCGCGATTGATGTGCGAACGCACAAGATCGTCGCGAAATGGAATGTCGGCAGCGCTGACTTAGGAGGATTGGCAGTCGACACAGCACGCGGATTTCTTTTTGTCGCGTGCGGAGATCATGTCGTGAGTGTCGACGCCGCCCACGATGGAAAAGTTATCGATTCGCTCCAGACCGGGGCCGGCCTCGACAACATCGATGATTCGGCCGACCGAAAGATTGTCTACGCAGCCGCAGGACAAGCGGCGACATTGACTGTTGCTGAAGTCGGGGACGACGGAAAATTTCATCTCAAAGCGGCCGTCCCGACAGTGAAAGGCGCGCGTAGCGTGGTCGCGGGCAAAGGCGAAACGGCATACGTAATCGATCCGGCGGAAGGCCGAATCCTGAAACTAGTACACAAATAACTCGGCGCGCTTCTTTTTCAGCCGCACGTCATTGCCTGGGTAGCCTTCGGCTCGAAAATCGCGAGCAATGCGGGAAGCACGATTAACACGAGCGGCAACGAAAAGATTAGTCCCGAAATAATCGCGATTGCCAGAGGTTGCTGCATCGCTGCGCCGCGGCCGATGCCGAGTGCTAGCGGAAGCAAAGCAAGAATGGCGGCGAAGGTCGTCATTAAAATCGCGCGCATCCGATTAAGTCCTGCGAGAATCAATCGATCCGCGCTGGCGGGCAGCGAACGAAATTCCGAGTAATAAAAAATCGCGATCTCGGTGACGATTCCCACAATCATGGTCATACCCATGCGTGAGGTGATGTTGAATTCGGTGCCAGTGAGCCAGAGGCCGACGAAAACTCCGGCGACGGCAAATAACGGGACGAGCAACATCGCAAAGGCGACACGGAAACTTTCGTAGAGAAAGAGCAGAAGCAGAAAAACGAGAACGATGGCGGCAATCAAAATGATGGTGAGACCACGGAAGGCGATCTGTTGTTGTTCGTAAAGCCCGCCGAAAGTGTAGAGGACGTCGTTCGGAATCACCCGCGAGCCCGCGAGTTTCTGTTTCACTTCGCGAACAGTCGAGCCGAGGTCGCGGCCGCTGATGCGCGCGGTGACCGCGACCATGCGTTTGAGATCGTCACGCATAATTTCAGGCTGGCCGCTCAACGGAATGAGCGTGGCCACGCGTCTCAGCGGAAACAAGTGGCCGTCGGGCGCGCGCAATAGGAGATTGTCGATGTTGCGCATGGTTTCGCGGGCATCACGCGGAATCCAAACCCGGACGCCGATTAACTTCGGCCCCTGTTGAACGTGCGTGGTCACATTGCCGGTTAAAAAATCATTAAGCGCCTTAGTGACAGCCTCCGGGTCCATCCCTTCGAGCGCTACCTTGACTCGGTCCACCTGAACATTGAGCGCATCGCCTGCCGGAATGATGCCGTTTTTCACTTCGACCAGGCCGCGAACTTTCGAAATCGTGTCAGCCACTTTCTGCGGCAATGTGCGCAGAAGTTCTTCGTCGTCGGAATAAAGTTTGATTTCGATCGGTTGCGGCACGCTGGTCAGGTCCCCGATCAAGTCTTCCATCAACTGCAAGAGTTCGACTTGAAGGCCGGGAATATGTTTCTCAATCTCATCACGAACATCGGTCATGACTTCTTCAATGCCACGCCGTGGAAACGGTTTTAAACGAACAAAGAAGTCTCCGATGTTGGCTTCCGAGACGCCGCCGCCGAGCTGAAGTCCAGTTCGGCGCGAGTAGGTCTGCACTTCGGGAATTTCCTGCAAAACTGATTCCACTTGGTGCAACAGGCGGTCCGTTTCGACCAGTGAAGTGCCCGGCGGAGAAATGTAGTCAAGGATGAAACCGCCTTCGTCCATCACCGGCATGAATCCCGAGCCCACATTTTCGAAGGCGATGAAGCCAAGCAACAGCAGCGGTGCCAAAAAGATGATGACGAAGCGCGGCTGGCTAAGAAGCCGCGGCATCTTCTCGCGATAAACTCCGTGCACGCGACGGGTGAAAGGTCCGTGCTCCTCGATGTCGGCGTCTCCTCTTTTTAGAAAAGTGGCGCACAATATCGGCACGGCGAGCCACGCCACAATAAACGAGATGATGAGACTGGCCGCCATTGTTAGGGAAAGGGCCTTGAAAAAGGCGCCCGCAACTCCGCTCAAAAACGCCAGCGGTGTGAAAATGATGATCGTAGCCGCAGACGAACCGGCCAACGGATTGGTGAATTCGCGCGCTGCGTCGAGTACCCGCGAGTGCGGATCTCCTTGACGAGCGCCTCGCACGCGACGCACGATGTGTTCTACCATAACAATTCCATCGTCAATGATCAGGCCAACGGCCGCTGCCATTCCGCCAAGGGTCATGATGTTGAAACTCATTTTCAGGACGGAGAGGAGGACAATGGTGGCGGCGAGCACAGCCGGAACGGTCAAAATCGCAATCAAAGTGACTTTCCAATCACGAAGAAAAATCAGCAGAACGATCGCGGCCAGAACCATCCCGATCAGGATTGCATCGCGCGTGCTGTGTTCGGACGCGACGATCAGATCGCTCTGATCGTACCAATCGGCGATCTTCACGCCGTCGGGAATTTGTTTCTTTATCTCGCGCAATTTGGCTCTGATGCCGTGCGCGATCTCCACTGTGTTTCCCGACGGCTGCTGGTAGACCTGGAAAAGAACCGCGTCATGGCCGTCGGCGGTCACACGAACCCATTGCGGTTCGGTTGAGTGTTCAATCGTGGCGACATCGTCGAGCAAGACCACACCGTCGGGGGTCGAGCGCAGCACTGTTTGTTCGATTTGGTCGAACTTTTTGAAACGCGTGTCCGAGACAACGAGATAAAGTTTGTCATACTGCTCGAGACGCCCGACCGCGACCAAAACGTTCGAGGCTGACAACGCGCTGGCGACCTCCGCCAACGTCATCTTAAAGGATTGCAACTTATCTGGATCGACCGTGACCCGGTACTCCTCGACCCGACCACCCTGAACGCCGACCCGTGAGACTCCCGTGACGGTTGAAAGGGCAGGACGCAGAGTGTAAAGGGCGAGATCGCGCAACTCGACTAACGAATGTGAATCGGAAGTCAGACTGTAGGCGATCACCGGAAACACGGTCGGATCCATGCGCTCGACTTCGAACGAACTTCCGGGCGGCAGGCTTGGGAGAATTTTGTTCACCTGCGACTGGCATTGGAGCATGGCCGAGATCATGTCTTCGCCCCAATTGAAATTGACCGAGATCTCCGAGGTTCCGCGACTGGTGGTCGATCTTAAATTGCGCACGCCGGGAATTGCGCGCACGGCTTCCTCGACCGGTGTCGTAACTTCTACCGTCATCTGCTCGGCCGGCCGATCGCCGGCATCGAGCGTGATGCGCACGCGCGGAAAGCTCACCTGCGGAAAGAGCGAGACCGGCAGCGAAAAACTGGCGACCGCCCCCGCAAGGGCGAGCGCACCGAGCAGGAATAAAATCGAACGCGCATGGCTGTGCGCCCACGCGGTGAAGCTCATTTCTTGATCTCAACGGCCATGCCGTCTTCCAGCTCGTAATTTCCAACCGTCACAATCGGGTCGCCTTCGTGCAGGTCGTCCGCAACCACTTGGATTTCCTTTGGATTTTCGGCGCCGATTTTCACGGTGTGTTTAATGGCGCGATTGTTGGCCACGGTGAAAACCTCAAATTCGCGCGACTCGTTAGGCAAAACCGCCGATCGCGGCACGACCAGCGCGTTTTTCTCGGCGCGCTGCATCTCGCCGCGGACGTAGCCATCCAATAACAGCTTCGTTCCCGGCGGCAAGGCGACGTAAACGTCGACCAGGCGCGTGGTCGGATCGATCCGGCGCGTGACCAGACGGATGGAGCCTTCTACTTTCGCAGCGTTGGGATCATTCACCGGCACGACGGTTATCGGCGCACCCTCTTGGGCGGCGGAAAGATCCTCGGCTTCGACGCCAAGTTTTACTTCGATCTCATTCTCGGCAACGATCTCGACCAGCGGACCGCCGGGCGGCACAATCTGTCCGTCTTGCGCATTCACTTTGGCAATTACGCCTGCCATGTCGGAGTGAATGCGGTTGTCGCCCCCCGCTCCGGCGCGCTGCAAAGCGCTGAGTTGTGCCTCTGCGTCGCGCGCCGTTTTTTCGGCGCCGCTAAAATCCTGATTTGTTGCCAGTTTCAAATTGAAACGCTCCTGTGTCTGCTTGAGTTCCTTCCGCGCGGCCTCGGCCGCGTTCTTGGCTTGTTGAAATTGCACCTGTGCCCCCGGGCTCAACTCAATCTCGATCAATGGATCGTTTTCCTGCACGAATTGGCCAGGCGCAACCAGGATGTGTCGGACGCGCGTTTCAAAAGCGATCGAAACGGAATGCGTCTTGCCCGGTTGCGCGACTACACTTCCGTAAACGATCACTTTTTCCGTGATTGTTTTTCGTTCCACTTTCCCGACTTGCACTTCCGGAATCGGGCCGGCCTTTTTTTCCTCTTTTCCAACCCCAAATCGCTGCGCGACCCAGACCAGCCCGCCGACGACCAAGACCGCCGCGATCGCGCCGATGATGATTCGTGTCTTTTTCATCTGGGCTCCAATATTGTGTTCGTCGGCAGATAACGCCCGGACGCGATCTCCAACGCGGTGTGCGCTTCGAGCAATTGCTCCTGGAGCTTGATCAGCTGGATTCGCTTTTGCAGCAAGTTGCTGCGCGCAGTGTAGTAACTCAGCACATCAGCATTACGTTGCTCGATCGCAGTTTGCGCGGAATCCACTAGTTTTTCCAGCAGCGGCAACGCTTCTTCGGCGGCAGCTATTTGTCGATCCAACGAACGAATATCGGCAGTCGCGGTCGCAATATCGGAACGCGCTTCGAAGACGCGCTGATTGTATTCGTCGAGCAATCTTTGACGCGTGGCGCGCTCGGTCGCGATGACGCCCTGATTGCGGTCGAAGATCGGGACATCAACGGTGACGTTGAAACCGATGGTGTGCACATTCGTGGTATCGGTGGCGGGCACGATCGCGACCGACATTTTGGGAAATTGGGCAAGAATGGCCGCGCGCACGGTCGCATCCTGGCTTTCGCGTCCCTGCCGCAATCCAAGAAGATCGAGACGCTGCGATTCGAGATTATCAAACAACTCGTGTTCGGCAGGCGGAGCCAAACGCGTCGGCAAAACCATGCCGGTGCGCAAAACGACCTTCATTTCCGGTTCCGCTCCCAAAATTTTGTTCAAACCGAGACGCTGTTTGTTGAATTCCTGATCGAGCGCCAACATTGTCGCCCGCGAATCCTGGCTGGCCGATTCAACCGCCGCCAGTTCGAGCACCGTTTTCTCATGTGCATCAACCGCTTTTCGCATCGCATCCGTGCTCTGCTGCAAGCCGTCGGTAGCTTCGCGCGCACGCCCAACCTGCCCATCTAAAGCAAGCACGCGATAAACGGCCGTGCGCGCACTCACCGCGATCTGCCATTCCTGCCAGGCCACATCCAAATCCACGGAGCGGAAATTTTTTCGGGCTGCGGTTTGTTTTGGCAAAAACGGAATAAGCGCGCTGAATTCCCATCCCGCACTGAGCGTATATCCAGTCTTCGTCCCACGAGTATTGCCGCCGGTGACGTAGTCGCGTTCGTAAGAAACGACGGGGTTCGGCAAAATTCCCGCCTGGACCAATTGCGCAGACGCCAACCCACGGCGATCGCGAATGGATCGCAACGCCGGATTCGAGAAAAGCGCGATTGTTGCTGCATCATCCGGCCCAATGCCTCGGCGCAGATCAATCGACAATTGCTCGGGCGATCGATTTTGGAAACGCGATGCCGGAATTCTGAGCATCATTTCCGCTGCGCCCGCTGTCTGCGTCGGAGACTCAGCGCGAAGTGTAGCCAAAATCGCGATGCTAACGAAGAGAGCCAGCCAACCGTGGAGCTTCGTATTCGCTTGTCGCACACTGAGGAGCAAAGCGGTAATTCCGAACATCGTCGCCCCAGTTTGACGGTATCCACGATGATCGATCAATACAAAGCGGCCCGGTTTCACGGACGTGGGGCAGATGCGGAGAGCGCGCAAAACAGGGGGACAATGCAATGTCCAAGACAGTAGAACAAGTAGACGGCTGCGACGTTCAAGCGCCGGTGCGGATAATGATTCCACCGTTGCTTGAATAAACTGCTCAATTCCGGCAAAACTCTTGCGTGCGCTCGCTGCGATCCCTGGCGGATTTCTTTGGACTGAAGCGCAATCTCGTCGTTCTGCTGCTCGCCATATTCATCATCGGCGCGGGCGAAGAGCTGTGGATGCGGTTCGTCCCTAAATATCTCCAGGCACTGGGCGCGACAGTTTTCGTCATCGGGTTGTACGATGCTCTTCGGACACTGCTCGGCGCGGTTTACGCCTATCCCGGTGGTGTTCTTGTGGATCTTTGGGGACATCGACGCGCGTTTCTCGCTTTCAACATCGTTTCGATCGTAGGCTACGCGTTCGTTCTTTTTGTGCCGCATTGGGGCGCCGTGATCGCGGGGATGTTTCTGTTTTTGTCATGGAGCTGCTTTTCATTGCCGGCGACGTTTTCGCTGGTCGCGGCTGCGCTGGAAGCGAATCGCCACTCGATGGGCATCGGCGTCCAATCGGTGATCAAGCGATTGCCGATCATGATCGCACCGTTTTTCGGAGGACTCTTAATTGATCGCTTTGGTGTCATCGGCGGCGTCCGAATTGCGCTCGTGCTTTCGATTGTTCTATCCGGAGCCACGATTTTTGTGCAACGGCAAATTCGTGAGGAGCCGAAAGAAGAAAAAGCGCCGGACGAACACTGGACTTTTTGGCAGAGCTTGCGCGAGTTCAATTCGCCGATGCGGCGGCTACTTTTGAGCGACATCCTGATTCGATTTTGCGAGCGCATTCCCTACGCGTGGGTGGTGATCTTCGCGATGGACTACATCGGCGTGAGCGCAAAACAAGTGGGTGTGCTCACAACGGTCGAAATGCTGGCGGCGACGCTGTGCATCATTCCGGCATCGCATTATGCCGACAGATACGGCCGGGAGCCGTTCGTGATCGTGACCTTTGTCATGTTCACGCTTTTTCCGATCAGCTTGCTCATCTCGCACGCATTCCCAGCATACAGCTTCGTCTTGCTCGTGGTCGCTTTCGTCATTCGGGGCTTCAAGGAATTCGGCGACACCTCTCGCAAGGCCCTCATCATTGGTTATTGCGAACCGGCTCGGTGCGGGCAAATGGTCGGCGCCTATTATTTAGTACGTGATTTGATCGTCAGCGTCGG
>WNFJ01281125.1_pt3 | contig 15628 bp, 12 predicted proteins | sample 5400461 | NCBI WGS metagenome assembly WNFJ01 (sample SAMN13153349, study PRJNA577476) | soil metagenome | isolation source: 115 cm saprolite on Douglas fir-dominated hillslope | place: USA:California | collected 2013-09-17 | reverse complement strand
CCGCCGCGGCCGTAAGCGCGGCGGTCATCGCGCCGTCTTCGCATTGGCGCGGCGAGCACGGCCAGCCGAACGGGCCGGGCGGTCCGGGCCAGCGGGGCCGTCATGGGCGCCAGCGCCCAAACCGCCCGCGCGAGCCGCGCCGGCACGCACCCCACGGCCGCGACCCGCGCGCCGGTGACCCGCGCGCCGGGTGCGCCAAGCCGACCCGGCCAGGTCAGATGGCGTGCTACCGCGTGGTGCCGCCCGTCGGGTAGGACCGCGGGGGCGCCTCGCGAGGCTCCGCACGGGCGAACGCGCGCCGATCGGTTATCGGCGCGCGCCGCTGCCCGGCCGCGGCGTCGGCTGACGTCGCCGGGCCTGGTGCAGGTTGTGGCCGGGGGCCGCGCCGCGTCAGCTGCTGAAGAAATCGGCCACCACGGCGGTGAGGATTTCCACGTCGACGTCGTGGGTCTGCCCGGGCAGGGTGCGGCGCCGCACGGTGGGGAGGAGATCGGCCAGTGCCTGCGCTCCGCTGTGGATGTGCGCGGGGCTTGCCCCGCCGTCCACCACCAGCGTGGGTGCCGTCAGGGCCGCCCACCGGCCGGCCGGCAGCGGCCGGCCGGACATGGTGCCATCGAGGATGGTGAAGTCATAGACCAGCGTGTGCGCCAGGACCTTCCACTGCGGCCAGAACGGTGAGCTCCGTATCGTGGCGACGGTTTCCGCGGAGACGGCGAGCATCTTGGTCATGTAGTACTCGATGACATCGCCCCTGCGGCCGTCCGCCAGGAGCGTGGTGAGCTGCTCGACGACGTCACCGGGCAGCGGGGGGCTGGAGTCGTCGACGATGAACGGCGGCTCGTACAGCGCGAGCTTGCTGACGGCGACGCCGCGCGCCGCCGCATCCAGGGCCAGCGCCGCGCCGGAGGACCCACCCACCAGGAAGGCTGTCCCGCCGGCTTCGCTGACCAGCGCCGCGATGTCCTCCACCTCGCGCTCGACCGCATACGGCGCCCCCGCCGGTCGTAGTTGAAGACGGTGAAGTTCCTCGCGAGGACCGTGGCCAGTGCTAAGCCCGCCGACCGGTCGGCGAGTGCGCCACCCACGAGGACGACCGGCGGCCCGTCGCCGGATATGTCTAATGCGATCTTGGTGCCGTCGCGGGATGTGACGGTCTGCATGACGTCTCCTTTCGGCACTGCTGAGCTGCATGTTAAAGGCGGCGAGCCAGTGCGAAAGGTATCCGTGCCGCCGGACAATGCCGGTTCGTGTGCCAACGCGGGGCGGCAGGCAGCCGGCCCGCTCGATCCGGTTCAACCGCTTCAGATCGCCAAGCCGCATCCCATATGTTATGGGCGCGTTGACCATAGCACTGGGTGTCTGCACTCGGATGGACCGGGTAAATCCGCGGCGGCCAAAGGTGGCGCGTACTGGTGGCGCTCAAACGTCGTGCCAGCCGGGACGCAGCCGCCCCGTTACCGGCCCAGAACGCGCTCCGCGTTCCCGTCGAAGACCATGTGCATGACGGAATCGTCGTAACCCAGTTCGTCCCATTCGTGGAGAATGTGGGCATATCGCGCAAGCTCTGAACGTGTGTCAGCTGCGTTCGCTGCCCTCCACGACGAACAGCGCGAGCGTCGGGCACTCCGCCACGGCCTTACGGGCCTGCCGGTGCAGCTCGCGGGGAACCGGATCTTGATTGATGATCGGGTAGCCCCATTCGTCCATCTTGATCCCGGTGGGCAGCAGCTCAGCGCAGACGCCGTGGCCCGCGCAGGTGATGGGGTTGACGCGAACTCGAAGGTCCATCTCATTTCCAATCACGATTGCCTGGTGGGACGGCGGGCACCGGCAGGAATGACCCTGGGTCCGTGGCGTTGCAGCGGCCCTGCTTGTGGCAGGCCTCTTCATGGGCGAATACGAGCAGCGCGCTGCGGACGAACCTGACGGTTCCGTCCGGGTGATGGCACGCACCGCGCCGTTCCACCAGGTTGGCCCAGCGCAGCAGGTTGGCGCGTATCTCCGGCGGCGGCAGGAGATCGGCAAGAGCGGCGAGGGCGGATGCGATGCGGGGCAGCGCGTTGAGGCACGGGCCGCACTGCCCCGCGGACTCGAGCGCCAGGTAGTGGACCACGTTGGCGCTCTCGGCCAGGCCGCACCGGCTTACCGGCAGGGCGGCGAGGACGCCGGCGCCCACCGCCGCGCCAAGCGGGCGCAGCGCCACGTTGGCCAGCGGCAGCGCCGCCGCCTGGACCGTCGGGAGCCAGGTGCCGTGGTAACCCCCGATCAGGACCGCCTGTGTGGCGGGCACCTCGAGGGGAACCAGGCTGCGCAGCGGGGTGCCGATCGCGGTTTCCACGACCTGGACGGGCCGGTCCGCGGTGTGGATGGTGCAGATCATGGTGCCCGGCTCGGCCGGCGTGCCCACTTCGCGGAACCAGCTTGGGCCGTGCCGGGCGATCAGGGCCAGGTGCGCCAGCGTTTCGACGTTCTGGACCAGGGTCGGCGCACCGCCGACGCCGCGCTCGGACACCGGCGGTCTGCCGAACCTGGGCAGCGCGTTCCCGCCGGAGATCCGGCTCGCGAGCGCCGTTTTCTCACCGGCGAGAAACCGCGCGGGCGCCTCGACGAGGCGAACGGCGACGCGGTCGAGGCCGCGGTCGGCCCGCTTCGCGATGGCGTCGTGCAGGCTCCGCAACAGTTCCGGGTTGCGGTGCACGTACAGGTACGCCTGCCCGGAGCCGACAGCCTCGGCCGCGAGCTGAAGCCCGTCGAGTACCAGATGCGGGCAGACAGAAAGCAGTGTCTTGTCCTTCGCGCTGGCCGGCTCACTCTCCGCACCGTTGCCGACGACCACCGGCGGCTGGCCTGCGCCGATGACCGACCGCAGCTTGATGTGCGTGGGGAATGCGGCGCCGCCGCGGCCGGTGAGGCCGGCCTCCTCCACTGCCCCGACAAGTCCCGCGCCGCTGTCGCGCGGCAGCGGCCCGTGGATGCCCAGATGCTCGTCCAGGCCGGCCGGCCGGTGCGGCCCGGCCGGCAATACCCGGCCCGGCCCCGCGGCCTGCTCACTCGCGGCGGGATACCCGGCGACTTCTTCTCTGAGCGGCACCTGTGATCGTCTCCATTCACGGGATCGTCCCGGTGCGCCGTGGCGGTGGCACCAGGCCGACGCGCGGCCCGCGCACATCGGGCCCTGCACATCGGCCCTGCGCACATCAGGCCGGCTGTGCATGCGGCCCGGCGGCCGGCCTTGGTCAGCCGCTCTGCTTCTCCCGCTCCGCGAGCCGCGAGGCAAAGGCGGCAGCCTGCGTGCGCCGCCGCATGCCAAGCTTGGTGAGCAGCGACGACACGTAGTTCTTGGCGATCTTTTCCGGCAGGAACATGCGCTCGGCGATCTGCCGGTTGGTCAGTCCCTCGCCGATCAGCTCGAGGACCCGCTTCTCCTGATCGGACAGCGCCGACAGGGGATCAGCGCTTGCCATCCGAGCCCGCAGCCGGTCCATCACCTGAAGCGCCGCGCGCGCGTCGAGCGTCGACTGGCCGGCGGCCACCGCGCGCACCGCGTTCACCAGGTCGGAGCCGCACGTCTGCTTCAGCACGTAGCCAGCGGCACCAGCCATGATCGCGCCGAGGAGCGCCTGATCGTCGCCGAAGGAGGTGAGCATCAGGCAGGCGGTCTCGGGTAGCTTCGAGCGGATCTCGCGGCAGACGAGCACCCCGTCGCCGTCCGGCAGCCGGACGTCGAGCACGGCCACGTCCGGCCGCAACGCCGGTACCCGGTCGATTGCCTCCACCGTCGTCCCGGCCTCGCCGACCACGTCGATGTCCGGTTCAGCGGTCAGCAGATCCCGCACGCCGCGCCGGACGATCTCGTGGTCGTCGAGGAGGAACACGCTGATCCGCCGCTGGTCGCCGCTGGTCCCGTTCATCTGACCCCCCGTTTCGCGCCCGGTTCGGCGCTCGCGCACGCGGCGGTGAGCTACCTGCCTCGCGCATCCCCCTCGGCCGCGTCGCGATCAGCGGCCCGTTATCCACGATACTACTACTAGTAGTAACGAAAGTACTCACAGTAAATATGGCCCGCTCCCGCCCCGTGACCAGGCCGGGCACCTCGGCCTGCTCGCCCGGCCGGGCGCAGGCGGCCGCGTGCCCACGGACGGAATGGACGGGCACGGAAAGGCCGCCAATTTCATCATCGAGGTACTTCAGCCTAAATAGCCCAGAAAGGCCGCCGCGAGTACCGGAGTCGCGCCTCGATCTTGCCAGGCGGCCGCGTACGTGCGATACGATGCTCGTGATTACCAAGGGTAATTACGCGATCCAGGGTCCCAACAATGCCCCCCGGCAACACTGGGTCAAAATGATATCGGCTCGCGCGCCGACGGGGATAAATCATCGCCCGGGCGAGCCACACATTTCCGGATCCGACTCCGAATTGGGGGCAACTGCAGTGCAGGATAACAGAATTCACGTCGGCGGCCGAAAATCGCGCGTGGCCCTGGCGATCGTCTCGGCGGCCGTGGCCGCCGCGACCGGTGCCATGTTCACCGGCGCTCCCGCCCAGGCGCGCCAGGCACACCAAGCCGCAAGCGCGTCAGGCTCCCCGTTCGCGCCGAAAACCTCCGACCCCGACCACGACGGGGACCCCGATCTGCACTCGGCGTGCAACGCGGTACACCACCGCGGCCAGGCGGCGTGTTTCGCCATGAAGGTCATCGACATGGACACCTACATCGGCCCCGATCCGGCCCGCGCTACCCGCGGCCGCGCGGGCCGCCAGGACCATGCCCGGCCCTCGGTACCGGCCGGGTACAGCCCCGCGCTGCTGCAGCGCGCCTACCGCCTGCCGCCGGGCCGGGGCTCGGGCCGCACGGTGGCGGTCGTGGACGCCTACGACAACCCGGACGCGGAGTCCGATCTGGCCACCTACCGGCGGACCTACGGCCTGCCGGCGTGCACCACCGCCAACGGCTGCTTCCGCAAGGCCGACCAGTACGGCGGCCGCGCCTACCCCAGCGCCGATTCCGGGTGGGCGGCGGAGATCTCCCTCGACCTGGACATGGTGTCGGCGATCTGCCCGCACTGCCGCATCCTGCTCGTCGAAGCGTCGTCGGCCTACATCAGCGACCTCGGCGCGGCGGTCAACCAGGCCGTCCGCCTCGGCGCCAAGTACGTGTCCAACAGCTACGGCGCCGGTGAGTCGCCGGCCGACGCCGGCTATGACCGGCAGTACTTCAACCACCCCGGCGTGGCGGTCACCGCGTCGGCCGGTGACGGCGGCTACGCCACGTCCTACCCGGCCGCGTCCCGGTACGTGACCGCGGTCGGCGGCACCTCGCTGCGGCAAAGCGGCACCGCGCGGGGCTTCACCGAGACCGTGTGGGGCAACATGGGCAGCGGCGGCACCGGGTCGGGCTGCTCGGCCTACGACGCCAAACCGGCCTGGCAGACCGACAGCGGCTGCGCCGCCCGCACCGCCACCGACGTGTCCGCCGTCGCCGACCCCGACACCGGCGTCGCGGTCTACGACACCTACCAGGCCGGGGGATGGTCGATCTACGGCGGCACGTCCGCGTCCTCGCCGATCATCGCCGCGGCCTACGCCCTGGCCGGCCCCCCGGCCGCCGGCACCTACCCGTCCGCCTACCCGTACGCGCACGCATCCGCGCTGCACGACGTGACCGCGGGCAGCAACGGCTCGTGCAGCCCGGCCTACCTGTGCACCGCGCGAACCGGGTTCGACGGCCCGACCGGCCTCGGTACACCCGACGGCTACACCGCCTTCGCCGCACCCTGACCAGCGGTTGACTGCGCCATAACGGCTGCCGCGGGGATCCCGCGGCAGCCGTTATGGCTGAGCAGGGTTGCGGGTCTGTTCAGTCCACGGTCCGGTGGGTCGCGCCGGGCGGCGGTTCGCCTTCTGCGGGAGGCGCGGCGGGCGGCGGGGCGTGCACTGTGTGTGCTCGTGCCCGGCCGCGCGGCGCCTGCTCAGGCACCGAGATCTGCGGCGGCGGCGGATGAGACCACCGGATCCCGCTGCGGGTGCTGGCGTCTTTCCCCGCAGGATGGATCCTCGCCATGATCTTGGCGACGCGCCGGCCGCGCGGTGCCGCCCAGACGGCGACGGTCAGCCGCCATCCAGCGGCCAGGGCGACCGCGATGACGCAGGCCCAGGTGAGGCCGAGCACCCAGCCGGAGCGCAGGTCGGTGGCCGCGCCGAAACCATGGACGAGCGCGACCGGCCAGGCCGCGTACGCAAGCCAGTGAATCGCCAGCCACGTGCGGTGACCGATGCGCTGGCGGACCGCGCTGGCGATGATCACCGCTGCGAACAGGTCGAAGGCCACCGCGCCGAGGCCTATCCACAGCGGCTGGTATATCGAGACGAACGGCACGAAGACGGCGGCGACGCTGATCGACACGAACGGATCGGCGACCGCGGTTGCGACGTGGACCGCCACGAACACCACCGCGAGCAAGCCCATATACCGGTGCAGGCCGGTGGCGCCGAACCGGGGCAGGCCGGCCAGGCGGCCCTTCTGGTTGACCAGCACGCCGAGGACTATGACCACGGAGAACAGCACGACGCTGACGACACCGGTGGCCCTGCTCGTGTGCCACAGGGCGACCCCCGACGCGGACGAGACCATTCCCCCACCCCCATGGGCCGTCCTGCATTCCACGCACGTGGCGCACTGCGCCGCCGAGCGTGGCAGATATAAAACGTTATCCCAGCTCACGAGGGCCAACAACCACATATCAAGGATTAATGCTCACGCGGCCGGGCGATGCCACTCAACTCGGCCGGTATTCACGTTATGCACCGCAATGTACGGATCAATTGAAGTTAATCCACACGTATATCGACATAGTGATACAAGAGCGCACGTGATAATCCAGCTGATCCGGGTTCCGGCGGCCAGCCGGCGACCCGGACAACTGAGCCGTCCACGTGGACGAGGCGCGCCGGCAGCCGCAAGCCTGCCAGCCACCGAGGTGCGCGGTAGTCGCGGATGATCGCGGCGGTGCTCGCGGTGTTGGCGTCCAGGCAGGTCGCCGCCGCTACGGTGACGGTGCGCCAGCGCGACCGGGCGGGCTCGCCCGTGGCCGGGTTCACGATGTGATGGACCGGCCGGTCGTTCAGCGACCAGGAGCGCACCGTTGTGTTCGAGGTGGCGAGGCCCCCGGAGTAGATGGTCACGGTCTGCCCCGGGGCGTCGGCGGGCGCCGCCCGGTCGTCGGTCACCCGGATCTGCCAGCCCGCGCGGGGCGCGGGCCCGGCCGCCGCGATGTCTCCGCCGAGGCTGACGAGCACGCCGCAGCCAAGCTCGCCCGCGGCGATCGCGGCGCACCGGTCCGATGCCCACGCCTTGGCGGTCGCGCCGAGGTCGAGCAGGATGCCGGCCGGAAGCCGCACCAGCCGGCGGCCCCGGTCGAAGCCGACCAGGTGCCAGCCGGGCACCGGCTCAGGTCGTGCCGGGAGCCGTATGCTGACCGGGCCGATTTCGGTGAAGTCACGGTCGTAGCCGAGCTGGATCAGCGCGCGGCCGCAGGTGGGGTCGACGTCGCCGTCGGTGAGCGTGGCGGCCGTCAAGGCGACCCCCAGCGCCTCGGCGAACAGCTCGCTGATCCGGGTGACAGCGCCCGCCGAGGCGTTCACCCGCGAAATTTCCGAGTCGTCGCGGAACCTGCTGCAGGCGAGATCGATCCGGGCAAGCTCGGCCTCGACCAGCGAGAACGCCTGCGTCACGGCGGCCGGCTCCGTGACCGTGAGCGTGCCAGTGGTGCCGAAAACTCCGAACGTGACAGCTGCCTCAGTCCTTCGTGACACGACACCTCCGCACCTGCTTGTCACGGTCTGCGGGTGGCCTTCGGCCGCCCCGGCACGGAGCCACCGCCTGGCGTGAGTTTACGATGCATACTACATATTGCAATTAATCGTTTACAATGTGTAATGTACGGTCGTCAGCGGGGGGACTTCATGGCTGGTACGCGCCGGGCCGGATCTGGTCTCCCGTCGGCGTCCGGCCAGCGCGGCCGGCGGCCGGCGGCCGCGGCAACCGTCACGGACGTCCTGGCCGCGGCGCTTCCCGGCCGCATCCCCGGCGGCCGCGGGCCCGCGCCAGCGCAGGAAAGCGCTGCGCAGCCGCCGCCGCGGCTGCCGTATCGCACGCCGCCGCCGGTGTTCCCGCCGATCGCGGATTACGCCTTCCTTTCCGACTGCGAGGTGACCGCGCTTGTTGCGCCGAGCGGCGCGGTCGAGTGGCTGTGCCTGCCGCGAATGGACTCGCCCAGTGTGTTCGGTGCCATCCTCGACCGCGGGGCGGGTGCCATGCGGATCGGGCCGGCCGAGATGTCGGTGCCCGACTCGCGCCGCTACCTGCCTGGCACGCTGGTGCTCGAGACCACCTGGAACGTCGGCGAAGGATGGGTGGTCGTCTGCGACGCCCTGCTGATCGGCCCCTGGCGGACGGAGGACCCGGCTCGGACGCCCTACCGCCGGCCCCCCACCGACTACGCGGCCCAGCACATCCTCATCCGCACGGTGCGGTGCGTGAAAGCCGAAGTCCAGATGCTGCTCAGCTGTGACCCGGCTTTCGGCTACGGGCTGATGCCGGCGAAATGGCGCTACACCGGCCACGGCTACCACCAGGGCGCCGCGGCCGTGGAGGGACCGCACCCGCCGCTCGTCCTCACCACCGACATGCGTCTGGGCTTCGAGGGCCCGCGGGCGGTCGCACGGACCTTGCTGCAGGAGGGGGACCAGCGGTTCTGCGCGCTGTCGTGGGGAGACGCCGATCCGCCGACGACGCTGGCGGACGCGTCGGCCCGGCTGACCTGGACGTGCCATCACTGGCAGCACTGGCTGGCCGCCGCGCGGATTCCTGACCATCCCTGGCGTACGCACCTCGCGCGCAGCGCGCTCACGCTGAAGGGCCTCACCTACGCACCAACAGGCGCGATCGCGGCGGCGGCGACGACGTCACTTCCCGAGACCCCCGGCGGCCAGCGGAACTACGACTACCGGCACAGCTGGATCCGCGACTCCACCTTCGCCCTGTGGGGGCTCTACACGCTCGGCTTCGACTGGGAGGCCAACGACTTCTACCAGTTCGTCACCGACATGGCCGAGCGCGATGGCGAGCTGCAGATCGTCTACGGCGTCGGGGGCGAGGCAGATCTCACCGAACGGGAGCTGCCGGGGCTGCACGGGTACGAAGGCGCCCGCCCGGTCCGGGTGGGCAACGACGCGTTCCGGCAGCGGCAGAACGATGTCTGGGGCGCCGTCCTCGACTCGGTCTACCTGCACACCAAGTCCCGTGACCGGGTGGACGACCGGGTCTGGCCGGTTCTTTGCCAGCAAGTCGAGCGAGCACTCGCGGCGTGGCGCGAGCCCGACCACGGCATCTGGGAGGTGCGCGGCGAGCCGAAGCACTTCACCTCGTCCAAGGTCATGTGCTGGGTCGCCGCCGATCGCGGCGCGCGGCTCGCGCGCGTCCGCGAGGAGTGGGACGTCGCCGCCCGCTGGCAGCTGGCGGCCGAGGAGATCCACGCCGACGTCTGCGCACGCGCCGTGCGCGGCCGCGGCGTTTTCACCCAGCACTACGAAACCGACGCGCTCGACGCGTCCATGCTGCTCATCCCGCTGTTCCGGTTCCTGCTACCGGACGATCCGCGGGTGCGGGCGACCGTCCTCGCGATCGAGGATGAGCTGACGACGGAAGGCCTCGTCCTGCGCTACCGGGTGGACGAGACCGACGACGGGTTCAGCGGTGAAGAGGGCACCTTCACGATCTGTTCGTTCTGGCTCGTCTCCGCGCTTACCGAGATCGGCGAGCACCGCCGGGCGCGGCAACTGTGCGAAAAGCTCCTCGGGCTGGCGAGCCCGCTGCTGCTCTACGCCGAGGAGCTCGATCCGTACACCGGCCGCCACCTGGGCAACTTCCCGCAGGCGTTCACGCATCTTGCGCTCATCAACGCGGTCATGCACATCATCCGGGCGGAGGGGGATGGTGCCCGTCACGCGCGCCGTCCTCGCCGTAGCGAGGCCGCGGCGGGCCCGTTACGCACCTAGTGGCCACCTCGGCAATGCTACAATAAGTATTTAGTCATATACTTAGAGTCACTTACCTCCGGCATCTCTTGGACCACTGGCCTTGAGTGCCTCCGCTGGCCCGGCCGGGCATCCGCACGCGGGCAGCACACCCAGCCGGGGCGCGGGCCCACCTCGAAAGGGCTGACACGTGAACGAGAGCCCAGCTACACCACGGGTTCTGGTCGTCGATGACGCCAGGGAAATGCGGGAGGTAATCCGGCGCGCGCTCCGCGCAGGCGGTTACCAGGTCGACGTCGCGAGCACGCTCGCGGAAGCCCACGCGATGGATCCGGGCGGCTACGACGCGGTCCTCGTCGACGCCAACCTGGGCGGCGAGCACGGTACCGACCTGGTCGAAGCACTGCGGTCGGGCGACCCGGCGGCGGCCGCACGGTGCGTGGTGATCAGCGGCGGCACGCTCGACACGGTTCCTGCGGGCGTCGCGCGCCTGGCCAAGCCCTTCGGCATTCGTGATTTGCTCGACGCCGTCCGCGCGGTCATCGATCCGCGGCGGAGTCATGTGCCCGATCCGGACGGGCTGGCCCCACCGGATCGGCGACCCGATGCGCGGACGCCCCGGCAACCCGGCACGGGCACGCCGTGGCAGGACGCGGGCACGCCGTGGCAGGACGCTGGGTCGCCCTCGCCGGAGAACGGCCAGGCCGCCGCCGGACAGCCGCTGACGTGGCGGGTGCTCGCCGTCACCCGCAAGCTCCGCGCACGTGAACATCGTGGCCTCGTCGACTACCTGCACGATGGCCCCATACAGGAACTCACGGCGGCCACACTCGAACTGCAGCTGCTGAGCAGGTCGCTGCCCGCGGCGACGCCGCGGAGCTTCGACACGGCACTGGAGCGGCTGCACGCCGCGGCGGCCTCGATGCGCTGGCTCGTCGACGGGCGCTGGCCGTTCCTGCAGCCCGAGACCGATCTGGCCGATGCCGTCGAGCACCGGACCGCGTGGCTGCTCGCCGGTCCGGTGCAGGTGGAGACCGGCGAAGGCACGGCAGGGCTGCGCGCCGCGGAAATACCCGTCGTCGTCGACGTCGTCGAGCTGATGCTGTTCGGGACGATGTGCACAGGAGGCCCGGTACGTGCGGGCGTCGCGGTGCGGCCGCGGGGGCATGTGATCCAGATCGAGCTGACTCTCACCGCGCTGGCGCCCGACAACCACGCAATAGGTGACCCGGCGGCGGTGCGCGCCTGGCTGGACCGGGTGGCCGCCGCGCTGGCCGCGACGGCGCGCAGCGAGCTGTGCGGCCCGCGCTGGCAGCTGCAGATCACTCTCGACCGGCAGCCAGCCGGCGCGCTGGCCGATGAGCTGGCTTAAGAGCCTGCTTGAGAACCCGTGCTCTGCTGCGCGGTGCCCAGGCGGCGCCCGGCTGCGCCCTGGGGTTCGGGGGTGCCCGGCCGGCACTGTGCTCGGTCACGTGGTACCTCCGGCTCTGCCGCCCTGCGAATCCCCTCGCTTCCGCCTGGCCCGCCAACCGCCTGGCCCGCTGGCTGTCAAGCGCTGCGCACCGGGCCGCTCACCGTGCCCTCACACGACCGGAGGTTCTCACGCCGGCTCTGAGCCCGGCGTCAGCCGGCTTGCCTGAGCCCCACTGATCATGTGCGGTCGGCTGGTACCGAGTGCACGGCGTGCGCACCTTGGCCGGCGGGCTCCGGCCGGCCCGCAGCAGGGCCTGCCGTCAGCAGCTGGTTGATCTTGGCAAGCAGCATGGCACGGGAGAAGGGCTTGTCGAGGACCTCCGCGCCAGAGTCTGGCCAGCCGTCCGGCACGGCGCTCGGGCGCTCGTAACCCGACATGAACAGCACCCGGAGGCCGGGGCACCTGGCCTGGGCCTCGGCGGCAAACACGTTCGCGGTCATGCCCGGCATGACCACGTCCGCGAGGAGGACGTCGACGTGCAGTCCGGGGTCGCCGAGCAGGTCAAGGGCCTCCGGCCCGTTCGCGGCCGTCACGACCCGGTAGCCCGCGCGGGTGAGAACCCGGTGCGCGACGTCCCTGATCGCCGCCTCGTCGTCCACCACAAGCACCACGCGGGCGTCTTCCGCCGCGGCGGCGCTCGCCAGCCCCGAGCCCGCACCGGGCGCGGCGGGCAGCATCACCGTCACCGTCGTCCCCTTCCCCGGTTCCGACCGCAGCCACGCCGTGCCGCCGGCCTGCGCCGCGAACCTGCGGACGGCGGACAGGCCGAGCCCCGCCACCTGATCTCCGCCCTTGGTCGTGAAGAAGGGGTCGAAGGCGCGCCCCGCGGTCATCGCGTCCATCCCGGTGCCTGTGTCGGCGATGCGGAGCTGGACGTAACGCCCTGGGGGCAGGTCAGCGAGGCCCGCCACGCGCGGCAGGCCAGCCGCGCTTTCCCCGGCAGCTGACGTGACCCGGCCGGCCTCGCCGCTGCCGATGTTCGCGGTGCCGATGTTCGCGGTGCCGATGTTCGCGGTGCCGATGTTCGCGGTGTCGATGTTCGCGGTGTCGATGGCGACCTGGCCACCCGACGGCATCGCGTCGCGGGCGTTCACGGCGATGTTGATGATCGCCTGCTCGAACTGCGCAGGATCGGCCAGCACGGGCCACAGCTCGGCGCGGGGCCGGATGACGAGCTGGACATGATCGCCAAGTACCTGGCCAAGGAGCCGGCTGACGTCGTTCACGAGCAGGCTCAGATCCAGGGGCACCGGCCCGGCTGTTTCCCGCCGGGCGAACGCCACGAGCTGCTTGATCAGCCTCGTCGCGCGGTCCGCGGCGTCTTCGATCTTTTCCACATCCCAGCGGACAGGTTCCCACCTGGACGCGCTTTCGCTCACCTCGGCGGCACTGACCTCGTCGTGCACGAGGCTCGCGTGGTTCGCGATCACCGCGAGCAGGTTGCTGAAGTCGTGTGCGATGCCGCCGACGAGCTGGCCAAGACTCTCCAGGCGGTGCGAGTGCTGCAGCTCACGGTCGAGCCGGAGTATCTCGGCCCGGGCCCGTTCCGCGCCGGTGCCGTCCTCGATGAAGATCGCCAGGTAACGGCCGCCGACGGGCGGCTCGACCGCCGCCGCGGTCAGTTGCACCAAGAGGACCTCGCCGTCCATCCGGACCATCCGTGCGTCCGCCCGGATCTGGCCGGCGCCCGCGGAGACCTGCTGTAGCAGGGACTCGAGCACGGGCTGATCCTCCGGGTGAACGTCACCGAGAAAGTCCCCGCCCGCAAGCTCCCGCCGCGAGTACCCCGTCAGCTGGCAGAACATATCGTTGACCGCGACGTAGGCGGTCGGCCGGCCGCCCGCCAGGCTGGTCAATGCCACACCGAAAGGCGCGCGGCGCAGCGCCCACGCGAGCAGTTCGCCGTGGTCGCGCAGGGCATCCCCGTAGTCGCGTGGGGCATCCCCGTGGCCGGCCGCCCCGGCACCGGCCGTCGGGCGGTCGTCCATGGCGGCGCTGTCGTCGTGTGCCACGGCTGCCCCCACTTCCAGCCGGGTCCAGCCCGCCCCGCTCGAACCTGGGCGGGACCGAACGGACGGTACCCGATACATTCAGAACGTAATTGTATCCTACCTCTGTGTAATCAGAAGACCGGCATGGCCGCGGTCCCGCGCAGGGTGCCAGCCGTCAGCCGGGCTCGCGCGTCACTAATTGGGATCAGCTCATGACAATTAGTAATGACTTGTGTTAGCTTAGGCCATGCCCGTATCGATGCGGTTGGCAACGGCGTACGCCGGCCTGGGTGACCTCGGCGCCATCGGCAGATAGGGCGTGCGGGCGACGGTTCCCACTCGGCGGAACCGAACTCACCACGGGGGCGAGACCATGACAATCGACGAACAGCACACGGCCGCCGTTAAGGATCTGCGGGTGGAAACTTTTCCGGCGCGGCGGCGGCCCGCCCGGCTCCGCTCCCGCCGGCTGCCGCGGCTTTCCGCGCTGGCCGCAACGGTCGGCGCCGGCGTCGCGGGCGTCACGGGCACGGCCGCCCTCGCCGGCTGCTCATCAGGCGGCCATCCGCGGCCGACCGCGACGGCCACGGCCAGCAGCAAAGTGGCGGCAGCACACAACAAGCCGGCTCACTCGGCCAGCTCGCAAGCTCACTCGGCCAGCCCGCAGGCAAGCGCGGCCGCTACCCGGACGCTCACACCCCCGGCGACGCACCCGGCGGCGAGCAAAGCCAGCCCGCACGCCACCTCGAGCGCGTCGTAGCCCCGGTCGTACCCGGGGTCCCCGGGCCCGCGTGCGTGTTTCGCCGTCAACTGCCCCCGGACACCACCTGGCGCAGCTTGGCGAGCAGAGATTTCTCCGTGAAAGGCTTTTCGAGCAGGTTGATGCCTGTTTCGAGGACACCCTGGGTGTCCAGGACTCCCTGGGTGTAACCGGACATGAACAGCACCTTGACGGCAGGCTGGAGGGCACAGATCCGGTCGGCGGCCTCTTTTCCGAGCATTTGCGGCATGACCACGTCGGTGAGCAGTATGTCGATGCCGCGCGGGTGGCTGCTGGCGACCTCGATGGCTTCGACGCCGTTGGCGGCGGTGATCACTTGGTAACCGTTGCGGGCCAGGATCCTGCGGGTCACCTCCCGCATGGCGGTCTCGTCCTCGACGACGAGCACGATCTCACCGTTGCCGCCCTCGGGTGCCTGCTGCGCCGGCTGGACGGCTTGGGCGGGCTGGCTGGTCGCGGGCAGCAGAATGGTGATGGTGGTACCCATGCCGGGTTCGGAGTAGATCTGCACGTAGCCGTCGGCCTGGGTGACGATGCCGTACACGGTGGCCAGGCCGAGGCCCGATCCTTCGCCCTTGGCCTTCGTAGTGAAGAACGGCTCGAACGCCCGGTCGATGACGTCCTTGGGCATCCCGGTGCCGGTGTCGCTGATCTTCAAGCTGGCGTACCGCCCGGAGGGCAGGCCGACGCGGCTGGCGGCGTGCGCCGTGTCGATGTCCGTGTTGGCGGTCCGGATGGTCAGCTTCCCGCCCGCTGGCATGGCGTCGCGAGCGTTGACCGCCAGGTTGACGAGGACCTGCTCGATCTGGCCGGGGTCGGCGACCATCGGGCACAGCCCGTCGGCCAGATCGGTGTTCAGTTCCACGTGCTCGCCCAGCGTGCGGACAAGTAGCTGCTCGAGGCGGCCGATCACGTCGTTGAGATTCAGCGCGCGGGGCCGTACCACCTCGCGGCGGGCGAACGCGAGGAGCTGATGGGTGAGGCCGGCCGCGCGTGCGGCGGCGCGGTCGATCTGCTTGATGTCCTCGCGCACGGCTTGCCACTGCACCTCGGGCGGGTCCTTGGCCACCTCCTCGCTGACGAAGGCGGCGTAGTTGGAGATGACGGCAAACAGGTTGTTGAAGTCGTGGGCCACCCCCCCGGCGAGCTGGCCCAGGCTCTCCAGCCGCTGCGACTGGTGCAGCTGGCGCTCGAGCCTGTCCAGCTCGGCCTGGGTCTTCAGCCGTTCGCGTTCGGCGTGCAGCTCACGCCGCTCGCTGACGTCGCGGACGGCGGCCATGACGAGGATCCCGTCGTCGGTCTCGATGGCCGACAGCGAGATCTCCGCGGGGAACGTGCTGCCGTCA
>WNFJ01108520.1_pt3 | contig 15629 bp, 17 predicted proteins | sample 5400461 | NCBI WGS metagenome assembly WNFJ01 (sample SAMN13153349, study PRJNA577476) | soil metagenome | isolation source: 115 cm saprolite on Douglas fir-dominated hillslope | place: USA:California | collected 2013-09-17 | reverse complement strand
GCCTTCATGACCGAGCAACTAAACCCCAACCCGACTGACCGTGTCTTGGAGATCGGCACCGGATCCGGTTACCAGGCCGCGGTGCTTTCGCGGCTGGTCGCGGAAGTTTACACCATCGAGATCATTGAACCTCTGGCTAAACGTGCCAAGGCAGATCTGGAACGGCTCGGATATAACAATATAAAAGTCCTCGCCGGGGATGGCTACCAAGGTTGGCCGGAGCATGCGCCGTTCGATGCCATTATCGTGACCTGCGCCCCGGATCATATCCCGCAACCCCTCGTCGATCAGTTGCAAGATGGTGGCCGGATGATTATTCCGGTTGGCCCGCCGGACAACCAGCAGCTTTACCTTTTGCAAAAGCGCGGCACGAAAATCGAGCGACAAGCGATTTTGCCTGTGCGTTTTGTTCCGATGAAAAGGGCGCAATAAACAACACTCGGACAGCCTGTACGTGACGGAGGTGACTCTCCCGGCCCACTGCCACCTGGAGATCGGTCACACGTTGCCGGCCAATGCCTCAATTGAATCGTGCGTCTATGGAACGTAAACAAGCATAAAGCGCGTGGATGCAGGTAAGATTGCCTTTGGTCAAATACAATGGACGCGTATCTGAGCAACGTGTTTAATATTCGTTCCGGAGCACTCAATGTCGCAAACTTTTATCCGCGCTTTTAACAATAAAAATAGACCGATTCTCGCCGGGAACAAACCTGTCGAGCGCATCCATTTCAATCTTGCCAGATTGGTGGCAGGCGAAACCTACCGTTACCGTTTACCTGAATATGAGTCGGTCGTTGTGCCGTTAGCGGGGACCTGTGACCTGGCAGTAGATGGTGAATCTTTCTCGAACTTGGGCCAGCGGGCTACCATTTGGGATGGCAAAGCCGATGCCGTTTACGCGGGAGCGAGCGCCGATGTTACCATCGTCGCACAAAGTGATTGCGAGATTGCGGTCGCAGGAGGTTTGTGCGATCGACAGATGGCCCCATTCCGTATCAGACCAGAGGAGGTCGATATGGTCGACGTCCCGCCGCCGTATCTTTCACATCCTGGGACAGAACGGTGCGGGTCGGGCGGGGAACTTACTCGTTAGCGAGCTCTACGCGGATGAAGGTTGCTGGTCTGGCTATCCGCCGCACAAGCACGATGCCGATCTGCCAGGAGAGACCGCACACGAGGAACTGTATCACTGGCGCTTCAATCCCCCGACCGGCTTCGGCGCCCAACTCTGGTACAGTCCTGACGGGGACGCAACGGCTTATATGACCCGCGACGGGGACACTTTTGCCTTCTCCGCCGGCTATCACCCGACCGTAACATCGCCCGGTCACGAATCTTACATATTCACGATCCTTGCCGGAAGAACGCAGCGATCGCTCGTCCAGAATTTCGACCCCACGTATCGACACCTGATTGACCGGATACCGGGGATCGCTGCCATGCGAGAAAAATTCAAATGAAAATCCGCTACGGCCCCTTCTACTTTCGCCGCTTCTGCTTCGGATTGTGCTATCCAGCAATCCCGGCCGACGACTACCGAACGAGGGGATGATGTCCAGGCTGACGGGCGCCCGCGGCACGGGCAGCCGGCAAGAGTACCGATCTCCACCACGCAACCGCGTACGGGTGTGCGACGTAGACATCGACGAGCGCCTGTACGCGGGCGGCACGGGTTTCGACGGAGCCCGTCCCGCTCCAGGCTTCAATGATTGCTCGTCCAATTTGAAGATCCGCCTCACGTGCAAGTGCACGCGAAGCGCCGAAAAGAGGATGATCCGGGTCGTCTTTGGCTATCTGTGAGTGCGTCGGCCCGGACCCAAAAGGGGCGGCCTTGATCGAAGCGCGCGTGCCGAATGGAATAATCGCCTTTCCTATAGTGCGATCGACAGCCGCGAGGAGTATGCTACCCAGCAGGGTTAGACTAGCACCGCCCACACCGGTGATCGCGGCCCCGGCCGCGCCGAAGACGCCCTGGCCGATAGCGCCACCGATCCGTTCCCCGGTGCGCCAACCACCGACCGCCCCCGCCACTGACCCAGCAGTCGACCCAGCGCCAAGCACGGTTCCCAGCACAGCCCCACCAAACAATCCACCTAGAGCTGCAAAAGGCTTTTGCCACCAATGCTTGGCGCTGTGCCAGGCTGAGGCGGCCCCCGCGCCCGCCCCGGCAAATAGCCCTCCAATCGTGCCTCCTAACCAGCGCAACCCACCGCCGATGAAGCCCAGGACGCCTCCAACCACGCCACCGACTTTGCCTAGAACCGACCGCCCGGCTCCGCCGATGCCCCGCCAACCATAGCGAATGGCCAAGCCTCTCACAAACGCGTTGCGCAACTCACCGGTCTTGATCTCCGTCTTGATGGTTTCCCACAAACCAACCAGGTTGGCACCCCAACCGACAGATGTGCCAGTCACGATTCTCGGCCGGCCAAATCTATCCGCGGTCGGTGCACCGAACCGGTCCTGGACATTGGACGGATCTACACCGATATAGCGGCCCGTCGCTGCTACGAGCGGGTTGTCCGAGGCCAGGTTGCCCTCATGGACCAGTTGAGCTAGCGCGACCTCGATGAAGTTGGAATGAGAAAAATAGTCCTCGACCGCGTGCAAACCGTTGCCCAGTGCCTGAAGGCCCTCAGGGGTACGGCCGAGAGCTACTGCCTCAGCGAGCTTGCGCTTGGCGTGCTCCTTCCCCACCTCGATCCAACGCGGCAGACCCGATACGTCTGCACGTTGCCGAATCAGATCGCGAAATTGGGCGCTCTGCTGCTCTTCGACCCAGCGGCGTTGTTCACCGACGAGCGCCCTTGTCTTGGTTTCCCTCTCATTTGCAGAAAGGAGGGGATCTTCCGCCGTCCCACCTTTGTCCGGTCGATCCACATGCTCGCTGGCGAGGTAGTGTCCTATCTCAGCGTCTGTGGGCACACGGCCGAACTCGCCGGTCGCGAGGATGCGTATGTATCTGTGACAAGTCGCGCAGCCAGTTGCCATAGTAGGCCAGTTTTGCTTCCGGCCGCAAAAGTCCGGCCTCCTGGAGAGCATCCTCCTCGATCCCGCCATGACCTTCTGACCCAGCCAGGTAGCGCTGGACGATGCCCATCCGCCGCGGGCCCCAAGTGGTCAGCCTCGGCGCCGTTCCTGCCCCTGCTCTAGAGGCGGTCAGAACGTCTCGCGACGGTGCAGGCTTGCTCGAGGTGTCCGTCACGCGAGCAGCAACCAGCTCGGCTGCACGCTCAAAGCGATCCACCGGATCGCTTACCCTGATGCCCTCTGGACCGGGACGTCCTTCAATCATACCCTCTCTTTGTTGGACCACATGGCATAGTTCGTGGGCCAACATCCGCTTGCCGGTTTCCGTGTCCGGTGCGTACTGTCCGGCACCAAACAAAATGTGTTCACCTACGGTGTAGGCGCGTGCGTTCAGGGCCCGGTTTGTGCGCGCCGCAGAGTCATCGTTATGAACGCGCACCCGACCAAAATCGTGGCCAAACCTTGGTTCCATGAATGCCCGAGTGGCCTCATGGAGCGGCCTGCTCGGCGAGGCCAGAGCACCCTGGACGAACGCGATTCCGGCGTTCTCCGGCCACCCTGAGGCACCCGGCCGGGCCCACCGGTCAACAGCGTGATATTCATTCCCGAGCGTCCCGGCGGATCGCTGAAGGAAGACGGATTTCCTGTCACAAAAAAATCCAGAGGACTCGCGCAGGGAATCCAGGGTTCGCGCGACAGGCGTCTGCTTCTTTCCGGCTGCACCGCGCACCTCATGCCCGCGGAGCTTGTGATTGGCCACTAGTTGTTGCCTCATATGCAATCGACTTGCTCAAACGGCAAGAAGACAAAGCCGCCGACCTTGCCCGTTAGTCGACGATACCATTGTTAGGAAATCGCCTTTTGGCCTCGCCCACTTGTGCTGCAGGAAGTTTGCATCAGCACCCCCAAAGTGAGAGGGTGCGGGAAAGCATGGTTAATGTCAAGAATGCGGGCCATTGTTCGAATCCTTCCACAATGCAGCAGAATGGAGAGTTCCACCATATTACCCTTTAGGGTGATATGGTCGTTTTTTATTGCAGAAGGCAGCTCTTTGCTGTTTGATACTTCACGGCGCTAATTGTTAAACCTTCATCGTCCGATCTCCTTCGCCCCCCTGACGTCGATATTTATTGACGTCGTTCGGACCGGGGTTCGTTCGATTGTAGATGGAAAATAATGCATAAGTCTGCAGCAAAAAATCCACCACTGTCCAAAAGTTCAAAAAGTTACTAATCAGCTAATATTCATTAATTAAGTGAGGACGTGTATAGTCTCAGTGGGCGAATGCTCTGTTTGCTAACCCGCGCATCATAGTTTGAAAGGCGAGATTCGAGTCGGACGGCAGTATTGAAGAGCGTGTCATCTTCTTGGGTGACCAAGAATCGAACAAGGTGCTGATTGTCGAGCGCGAATTCACGGCAGGCGAGCCACCGCATGCCGTGCCGCGGAGAATTGGGAAACATACTCGATGGCGCCGAGCAGATCACCCGGAAGAATCAACGTTAGATGTGAACATTCCTGTGACCTAAAGGTTTGAGGATGCATCGTGGAAGACTCAGATCAAGACGCGGGAGAAACTGGCCCGTTTGGCCGCTCGCCTGAAGGCGCTTGTCGGGTGATTCTCTGGGACCAGCGTCAGAGCGACTGCCAGAAAATTATTAAGATCACTAAAAGTGCGGGAGCGCACCCAGTCCTCGTTCAAAATCTTGCAGATCTGCGGTTCGTCCAGTGTTGCGCGCAATGCTGCGTTGCAGTGGCGGTCACCGGACCCCTCCCCGGTGTCGGGATGCAGGCCATCCGCGATTTGAAGGCCAAAGGGTTCAAGGTCATAGCCTGCGAAGAAGGCACTGGATACTGGCCGATCAAAACTAAATGCCTGCCGCTGCTGGCGGGCGCCGTGCAATTGCTCGACAGCGCCAGCGCGGATTTTTCCCGCGACCTGCGTCAGGTCATCGAGCGGATCGTTTGTGCCGAGGCGCAGAAGCGCAGCGAAGAGCGCGAGGTTACTTCGACAATGCGTGGCCTGGGAATGGTCGGCGAAAGTGCCGCGATGACGGGGATTTTCCGCTCGGTCATCCGATTCAGCGGGCTAAGCGACTTGCCGGTACTCATCACGGGCGAGACTGGGACGGGCAAAGAAGGTCTCGCGCGGGCCCTGCATCGTCTTGACCCGAATCGCAGCCGAGGACCATTCGTGCCGGTAAATTGCGGTGCGATCAATGCCTCACTCGGTGAGAGCGAATTTTTCGGACACCGCCGTGGCGCTTTCACCGGCGCTGAACGCGAGCGCCAAGGGCTGATTCGCTCGGCGGAAGGAGGGATATTGTTTCTCGACGAAATTGCAGACCTGGAGCTCGCTCTCCAGACCAGACTGTTGCGTGTACTACAGGAAAATCGCGTGCTCGGCGTCGGCGAAGACCGGGAGGTGGGAGTGAATGTGCGCGTGGTCGCTGCGAGCAACCGTCATCTCGAGTTGATGGTACAGCAGAATAAGTTTCGCGGCGACCTTTTCCACCGGCTGAACGTGCTGTCCATCCAGGTACCGCCTTTGCGTGACCATCCAGACGATCTAGTGCCGCTCGTACAGCATTTCCTGCATAAGCATCGGTCATTGACCCCCATTGGAGCACTTACTGTCGGCGCCGATTTTTCTGAAGCACTGCACCAGGTCGAATTACCGGGCAACGTGCGCCAGCTCGAAAATCTTGTCTGTCAGGCGCTCGTGCGCAAAGCTACAAATTTGCCGCTGAGCATCAGCGACCTGCCGCTCGATGTTTTGCAGCAATTGTCTGGAACGGAAGAGGAGCCGGTATCCCGGGAACTGGACGCTGACATCTTGAGTTCTCAAAATCTTGCAAACTCTGTCGTACGCGTGCTGGACGCAAACGACTGGAACCTGACCCGCTCGCTGGAGACCTGCGAACGGCACGCGCTGGAGGCGGCCATGGAGCGCATGCGAGGAAATCAATCGCAAACCGCGCGGCTGCTCGGGATTACGCCTCGGAGCGTTTACAATAAAGTGCGCAAATACCAGTTGAAATCGTAGTACACCGAACCGGAAAATATTTTCCGGAAAGATCGTTGGAAAAAGCAGAACGTTCTTTCCGCCTGAGCGTCCCAGCGCTAACGCGATAGAGCGGAATAATGATGGTACCGCGTGATTTTCCCATGGGCGTCGATGAGAGAAACAGACTTCTCCGTTCGACCTGGCACGATCCAAGCTGGCCGTATCCGCAGACGATCGAAGGGAAAATCGGCTCGGGCAAGAGCTTCAAAAAATGTGCGAAACAGGTGGGTCAATTTTCGAATCTGCGATGCTTACGTTCCCGAGCCCGTACAAATCCTCATGGAACTTCACGGGGAAGACCTATTGCAGGGAAAAATCATCGATGTGTCCGACAGTGGCAGCCAAGACGAGCAATTCGCTGTGGTCGAAGTTGAAAGACTCTCGCAGCCCGTCGTCGTACCTATAAGACTCGTCAAAGGAATACTTTGTGAATGAATTGGAAGCCGAAATTGGTCCGAGGTCGCATAATTCCGAACTGAAGAAGGATATGGCGCCAAATCTGACCGAGCCCCAATGGTTTGCGATTCAGACTAGAGTCGCCGGCGAGAAGATCGCAGATGCATCTCTTCGGCAGCTTGATTTGGCGACACTGCTTCCGCTGCTACGTCGAAACCCAAAGGGCTGGCGCGCTCGAAAAAACCCGGTGAAGGCGCTTTTTCCTGGCTACCTCTTCGCCTGCTTGGACGTTGGAACGCAACTGCGTGCAACAGCGCATGCACGTGGTGTAATCCGTGTGGTGAGTGCGGGCGAACGGCCGCTACCAGTCGCAGCGGACATCATTGAGGGCATTCGCGCGCGGATGGACGGTGCGGGTTGTGTGTCGCTCGAGATGCGATCGTTCCGACCAAGAGAAACCGTGCAGATTATCGCCGGCCCTCTGGCAGGTTGGCATGGTGCATTTGACAGCGCGCTCAGCGACACTGAACGCGTAGTGATTTTGCTTGAGACGCTTCACCAAGCCCGCCTCATCATACGAGCGGACTGGGTGGAGCGGTCTGCCGCCGCGTAACTAGGTGTGTAACAGTTGGGTCCTGTAAAGCCGGTGTTAAGATGCACCGCGTTGGCGGCAGCTTGATGCGACTCGACCTGGATGCCCTAGCCTGCATCGCTCACAAGTCCTTGGAGATTTGTGAGCAATGCAAGCTCAGGCAGCAAAATTCTCGGGCTACGCCGGAAAATTCCGCTGCTTTTAACCCGCAATGAGCTCGTCGCTTCGGTCCGGCGGCCGCCGGACGTGATTTTTGCGGGTTAACCTGTATCGAAAAGATCCCGAAATCTCTCTATCAGACAAGGAGAAACCCATGCCAATCACGCCCACCTATCCAGGCGTCTACATCGAAGAAATTCCAAGCGGCGTCCGGACAATTATTGGCGTCGCAACATCCATCACGGCATTTGTCGGAGGCGCCGCACGCGGGCCGGTCAACTGGCCTACAACGATCAACAACTTCGGCGATTACCAGCGGACGTTCGGCGGCCTCTCGCTCGATAGCCCCATGAGCTATGCCGTTCGAGACTTCTTCCAGAACGGCGGCAACCAGGCTGTCAGTGTCCGCTTATTCCATCCATTTCTGCCGACCGATTCCGACCGGAACGCGGCGCTAACTGCCGCCCAACAAGTCGCCGCGGCGGCGAATACCGCAGCCGGGCAAGGGGGCGCCACGGTCGCATCGATCCAGTCGGCAGCGCAAGCGGACGCTGGCACCTTCACGACTGACCCGGGTCGTTCGGGCGCCAATTTTGTGATGGCGGCAATTAACGCGGCGCCGCCGCAAGCGTGAACACGGCCGCGCAAAACGCGACTCCCGGCGCGGAACCGATCACGAAAGCCCGTCTTTCTGTCGACACGTTAAACCTGGAGGCGGCTAACCAAGGGGCCTGGGGTAATAGCCTTCGCGGGCGTGTTGACCATGATGTCAGGGGTTCCAATGCCGCGAACCAATTTAACCTCGGAATCAAAGACACCTCGACCGGTGTGATGGAGTACATCCGCAATCTATCGGTTCAGGCGAACGATCCGCGGCGCGTTGACAAGGTCCTGCAGAGTGAATCGCAACTCGTTCGCGTATTGAATGCTCTTCCCGCAGCCATCCCTGCTGCCAATCTCGCTGTTACCCCCGGCCAGGATCCCTTCGGCCCTACGACCTCAACTGGTGTGGCCACGGCGGGCCGGGCTATCGATACGCAGCCTTTGTCGGCCCTCGACTACCTCGGTAGCCAGGCTAACAAACAAGGACTATTTGCACTCGAAAGAACTGACCTGTTCAACCTGCTTTGCATCCCGCCCTACAACTTCAGTACAGACGTTGATCCGTCCGTCTGGGCGTCGGCGGCGAGCTACTGTGAAAGTCGCCGCTCCTTCCTGCTGGTCGATCCACCGGCCGTCACGAACGCCTGGGTAAGCAAAGAAGCCGCGAAAGGCAACGGAACCACGACAGGTGTCGAAGCGCTCGGCACACGCAGCGATCATGCCGCCGTCTTCTTTCCATTTCTGGGTGAAGCGGATCCGCTGCTCAACAATCAGATTGCCTCCTATGCTCCATCGGGAGCGGTGGCCGGAATCTTTGCGCGAACGGACTCGCAACGTGGAATCTGGAAAGCGCCAGCAGGACTGGACGCGACACTCAGCGGAATCTCCCAACTGGGCGTGCCCCTGACCGATGCCGAGATAGGCGAACTTAATCCGCTGGGTATCAATTGCCTCAAGAACGCTCCTGGCGTTGGACCAGTGGTCTGGGGTGCGCGCACGCTCGCGGGTGACGATCGCCTGGCTTCACAGTGGAAGTACATCCCGGTGCGCCGCTTGGCTCTTTACATCGAAGAGAGTCTCTACCGCGGGACCCAATGGGTCGTCTTCGAGCCCAATGACCAACGTCTCTGGGCCCAGATCCGGCTCAATGTGGGCGCCTTTATGCAAAATCTGTTCATCCAGGGAGCGTTTCAGGGTACGAGCCAGCAGCAGGCTTATTTCGTCAAGTGCGACAACGAAACGACCACGCAAAACGATATCGACCGCGGCGTGGTCAACATCCTGGTTGGATTCGCTCCGCTGAAGCCGGCCGAGTTCGTCATCATTCAAATCCAGCAAATTGCTGGCCAAATTCAAACCTAGCAGAGGAGGCACCCATGGCCGAATTTACTGTCAACCCGCAGCGCTTTGATCCCTACAAGAACTTCAAGTTCCGGGTAAAATGGGACGGCCGTTACGTGGCCGGGATCAGCAAAGTTAGTGCGCTTAAACGCACCACCGAGGTAGTGAAGCATCGCGAAGGAGGAGATCCTAGCACATCCCGAAAATCTCCGGGTCGAACCGAATTTGACGCAATCACGCTCGAACGGGGTGTGACACACGACCTGGAGTTTGAAAAATGGGCGAATAAAGTCTGGAATTTTGGCGCCGGACTCGGTGCGGAAGTGTCGCTCAAGGATTTCCGCAAAGATATCATCCTGGAACAATACAATGAAGCGGGGCAACTCGCGCTCGCTTACAACATCTTCCGCTGCTGGGTTTCGGAGTGGCAATCGTTTGCCGATCTCGATGCCAATGGCAATGCCGTTCTGATCCAGCATATCAAACTGGAAAACGAAGGCTGGGAGCGTGACGCGGCAGTGCCGGAGCCGCTGGAGCCTACGATCGCGTCCTAACCCGCAAAAAATCACGTCCGGCGGCCGCCGGACCGAAGCGACGAGCCTATTGCGGCTTAGAAAGGTCTTAAACAGACGCTGCGCGTCTGTTTAAGCGCCTGTTTTAAAATAAATTGAAGTAAAACGAACTGTTTCAAAAGCCTGTTTTAAAATAAATTGAAGTAAAACGAACTGTTTCAAAACTCTTCTCTCCAAAAAGCAGCGGAATTGTCCGGCGCAGCCGGAGAGTTCCGCTGCCTGAGCCTGCATCGCTCACAATCTCTTTGGTGAGCGATGCAGGCTAGCTGAAGTCATGACGGCCGTATCCTCGGCACAACTTCTGGCGGCCTGGGAGCGCGGGCTGACCCAACCGCCGGCTCGACGTGCACTTACTCTCCTCAGCGCGGACGGCGATGGCGGTTCGTTGGACGCACTGGCGCGTCTCAGCATCGGTGAGCGCGACAAGCGGCTGCTCTGTTTGCGTGAACAGATGTTCGGCCCGCGTCTGAGCGCGATCATTCAATGTCCAGCGTGCGGTGAGAGCCTGGAAGTGGACTTCAACGTTGCCGATGTCCGGGTCGAGCCGGTCGAACCGGCGCCCGGGCCATTCACACTCGAACACAAAGAGTACGTCGTTGCGTTTCGATTGCCGGCAAGCCTCGACCTCGCGTCGCTTGACGAGAACGCGGCGACCGTGGAGAACCGGCGACGTCTGGTTGAGCTCTGCGTCCTGAGCGCACGCTGTGGCGGCAGTGTGGTCTCCGCGGACGAATTGCCAGACGAAACTGTGGCGGCGGTTGCCGCGCAGATGGCGAAGGCCGATCCGCAAGCGGAAGTTTCGATCACCATGCAATGCCCAGCTTGCACGCACCACTGGAGCGCGCTGCTAGATATCGGCGCGTTTTTTTGGGCCGAGTTGAACGCGTGGGCCACTCGGGTGCTCCGGGAGGTTCACTTGCTTGCCGTAGCCTACGGTTGGCGCGAAGCGGATATCCTCGCGTTGAGTCCAACCCGCCGCCAGCTTTACCTGGAAATGCTCGAGCGATGAGCGACTATCTGATGCGGCTTGCTGAACGACTCCGGCCTGCGAGACAGACCCTGCAGCCGGCGCTGCCGTCGCGCTTTGACCCGGCGAAAACCGATGCGGCACCGGAGACATTCCGGCGGGAAACGGACGAATCCTTTGCAGTGGTCGATGACGAAGGCGGGAATAACAGCTCTGCGGCGCGGCTCATGCCGTACAGCGTTGCCCGACAGACATCGGTGGATGACACCCTCGATCAGCGCGTATCCGAAGGTTCGACAGCGCGAGTGGCAGCTCAAACACCGCGGCCAATTCGAGACCCTGAGGAACTGCTGGTCGAGAGGAAGCAATTGATTGAGCGCAATCGACCGCTACCGGCACGCCCAACAAGCAATCGGCCGCAAGCAGCCACGGATATCCTAGACGGACCGGCGATGATCCGCGGCAACTCACCTTCCCGTACGGTACGCAGGTCACGAATCGAGCCAAGGGAAGAGAGGACGACGGAAAAGCCGGTCACACGCGTGCGATCGAATGAGCGGGAGCAATTTGCCTTGTCACCGTCAACGCGACGCCAAATAGCTCCAGAAGATGAATCCCTCCGCCCACAGGCCGCACTCGAACCCTCGCAGTCCGTTCAGCCTCGCATAGAAGCGCCGAAACACAAGTCCGAGACCGGCGCACGGCGCGCCGAGCGCCAGCTTCAGCAGGAACGCGAAGGAGCCGCCAATTCCCCGCCTTCGAAATCTGCTGTGCTGGGAGGCGAACTGCTTCCTTCGTCCGCCTCCTTCGGGCGCGGAACCCGGAGCGCAGACCAGGATGAGGCGCATGATCCGAGTTTTTTCGCGTCACCGGAGATTCGCGTGACGATTGGGCGTATCGAAGTCCGCGCGATCACCCCACCGGCGGCCAGCCAGAGCCCGGCAGCGCCGCGTGCGCCGAAAATCTCGCTCGATGATTACTTGCGCTCTCGCAACGGAATCGCCACATGAGCAATGCGCTTGCTATCGCTGCTGTGAGCGCCGTTTTGCGCGACCTGCTCAACAACGCCATGATCGATCACGGCATCAGCACCACCCTCGGCAGCCCCATTACGGTCACTGCGCTGCCGCCTGATCGGATTAAGACGGGGGATACGGAGCAGCCACAACTGAATATTTTCCTGTACCATGTCGCCTCCAACGCCGGTTGGAGCAACTCCGAGTTGCCATCGCGCGACACGCAAGGAAACCGCATGGCAAACGCGCCGCTCGCGCTCGATCTTTATTACCTGCTCAGCGCTTACGGGAAAAACGATTTTGACGGCGAAATTCTGCTGGGGTACGCGATGCAGATGTTGCATGAAACGCCAGTGCTACCGCGCGTCGCAATTCGCACCGCGCTTGGCGGCGTCTCGCCAGTCTCTAGCAACTTGCTGCCCATCGGGCCGCTTGCCGCCGCCGATCTTGCCGACCAGGTTGAACAGATCAAGATAACGCCGCAGCTGATGAACATAGAGGAGGTTTGGAAACTCTGGACCGCGTTGCAAGCGCCCTACCGACCGACGGCGGCCTACAGGATCTCGGTGGTGCTGATTCAAAGCAGCAAGCCATCGAAGACCGCATTGCCGGTCTCGTCGCGTAAGATCGTTCTGCTCCAGTTTCGGCAACCATTTATCGACAACGTCACGCCCCCGATCGTTCCGTCGGGTGTACCGATCACCATTTCAGGGAGCAACCTCAGTGCGCTACCGCCGAAGCTCGATTTCGGACTGGGAACTTTGATCGATCCGGCAACAATCACAGACAATTCAATCGTTGCTACGCCTCCAGCCGGCCTTTTGGTGGGCGTTAACAGTGTGCAAGTCGTGCAGCAGGTGGCCTTCGGCACGCCGGCCGATCCGCACAGCGGTTTAGAATCGAACGTCGCTCCGTTTGTTCTCGCCCCACAAATCACCACACCTCTGCCAATCAGCATCCAGCGCGGAAACACGCTGACGCTGGCGCTCAATCCGCCGATCGGACGTGCCCAGCGCGCGAGCCTTGTCCTGGCTGAGCGCACAATCCCAATCCCGGCAAGGCCAGTAACCGGACCCGCTACGACCCAAAACCTCGATTTCCCGATCCCGGTTGATTTTCCCACGGGCGATTTCACTGTACGCATTCAGATCGACGGCGCACAGAGCGCGCTTGAAATTGATCAGAATCCCAGCAGTCCGACATTCGGTCAACTTACTGGAAATCCAAAGGCCAGCGTAACCCCATGACCGCTTCAGCGCCGGACAACTGGGAGGAGATAAATCAGCGCCTGCTGATGGCGGCCATCGCAAGCGTGCGCGGAGCTCTTGCGCGGTGTTCGGATCGTGCCGGTGCAGGCCCCGGCGAATTTCGCATTGCATCGAGCCCGGCAGCGTGGAGCGAGGATTCGAGTCCAGCGAGTTCGGTGAACGTCGGTGCGGCTGCGACTCCGCCCGTGCGAACCGCAGTGGCCAATCTATGCGAGATCTTTTCGCTGTCGCCTTTCGAGCGCGATACCTTATTGTTGTGCGCCGGCGTCGAGCTCGACTCTGCGTTTCCCACTTATTGCGCGGCAGCGTCCGGCGATTCGCGTAAGACGTATCCGACCTTTGGCCTTGCACTCGCGGCGCTACCCGAGCCGCATTGGAGCGCGCTCCTACCGGTCGCGCCACTTCGCCACTGGCGCCTAATTGAATTAGGCGCTGGCGATTCTATAGCGACCAGCCCGCTGCGAATCGACGAACGCATCCTGCATTATCTCACGGGAATGTCGTACCTCGACCAACGATTGCACGGGCTGCTCCACCCGGTGCCAGTGAGCTCGGAGCTGGTCCCGTCGCACCAGAGAATCGCTGATCAGCTCGCCCGGCTGTGGAGCGAGCGAAAAACGAGCGAAGCGATTGAACTATTCGGCAACGATGATGCAGCCCTGCGCGCAATTCCCGCTGTTGCCTGCGCGGAGCTTAAGGTTCCATTGCACGCCATGCGCGCCGTCGATGTTCCCGCTGCACCATCCGAACGGGAGGCTTTGATTCATTTGTGGGAACGCGAGTCGCTTCTGAGCGGCTGGATCTTGATGATCGAGTGCGATCGCTTAGACAGCTGCGACGCGGCAAGACCACTGGTCGAGCGCATCCGCAGCCCGCTGGTGATCGCCGCTCGTGAACCGTTGCGAGACTGCGGGCGGTCGCTCGTCAAAATCGAGGTGCGCAGGCCGTCGCTTGCTGAGCAGGATGCACGTTGGCGCGTAGCGCTTCAGCCGCTCACGGCGGAGCTGAACGGCAGCATTGAGCAAATCGCATCGCAATTCGATCTCGACACGGAGAGCATCGGAGCCGCAAGTGCGGAGTTGAGCGCACTCTGTCCTTCGGACGGTATCGAGGCCGGTGTGCGGCTTTGGGAGATCTGTCGGCGTCAGTCGCGCCGCCGTCTTGACGGCTTGGCTGAGAGGATCGAGTCGGTCTCGGTGTGGGATGACCTCGTCCTCCCTGAACCGCAACGCCAAATTTTACGCCAGATCGTGGTCCACGTACGTCACCGAACGACGGTTCACGAACGCTGGGGCTTTTCAAGAAAGAGTGGGCGCGGCCTGGGAATCAGCGCGCTCTTTTCCGGCGCGAGCGGCACTGGAAAAACGATGGCCGCGGAAGTGCTGGGCAACGAACTGGCTCTCGACCTTTTTCGCATCGATCTCTCGGCCGTTGTGAGCAAATACGTTGGCGAAACAGAGAAAAACCTCTCCCGCATTTTTGATTCGGCTGAGGGTAGCGGAGCGATCTTGCTCTTCGATGAAGCAGACGCGCTTTTCGGAAAACGCAGCGAAGTCAAGGATAGCCACGACCGCTACGCCAACATCGAGGTCAGCTATCTCTTGCAGCGGATGGAATCGCATCGCGGTCTCGCCATCCTCACCACAAACATGAAAAGCGCGCTCGATCCTGCTTTTCTCCGCCGGATTCGTTTCGCCGTGCAATTTCCGTTTCCAGATGCGGCACAGCGCGCAGAGATCTGGGGCCGCATTTTCCCTGCGGCCGCACCTACGGACGAACTCGATGTTAAGCGCCTTGCCCGTTTGAACGTACCTGGAGGAAACATCCGAAATATCGCTTTGCGCGCTGCATTCATCGCCGCGGCCGCCGGTCAACCGGTGCGAATGACGGATGTGCTCAATGCCGCTCGCGGCGAGTACGCGAAAATTGAACAACCACTCTCTGAAGCTGAAATAGGAGGTTGGGCATGACCGCTCAGAATTCCAGATCCGTCAGGCGATCACCACCAAAAAAAGGTCGGCCTACATTGAGTCTGCATATCGAAGAGCTGGTTCTCCATGGATTTGCGTCGATCGATCGCGACCGTATCGGCGAAGCCACCCAGCGGGAATTGACCCGGCTGTTCGTGCGGCAGGGCGTGCCGCGATCATTGGCTACTGGAACCGCAGTGGATCTTTTGGATGGAGGGGCGCTAAAAATAACCTCCGCGGCCACCCCAGAACCAATTGGTACCCAACTGGCACGGGCGATCTACGGAGCTTTATCTCAAGGAGTAGCAGAGCCCGGCCCCGGGCAAGCGTGAGGCCGCGGAGATCTTCCTCTCCCGGTCCCGCAGGTCGTTCTGCAAAGCAATTAATTTATGTCTAGTTTCCCCGGTTCGCCGCGGCTCCTCAGAGGTGCGATTGTCGGGATTGACCTTTTCGACCCGCTCTCGAGTATCGTCGTGTTCCAATACAACCCGGAGTCTTTGACGCGGAATCTGCAGGCTCAGACCATGGGCAACGAAGAAGGGGCACGCACGGAAGTTCTGCGCCTCACCGGAGCGCCGATCGAAACGATCAAGCTCGATGCCGAACTGGATGCCGCGGACCAACTGGAAACTGCTGACCCGATCG
>WNFJ01231407.1_pt1 | contig 15631 bp, 15 predicted proteins | sample 5400461 | NCBI WGS metagenome assembly WNFJ01 (sample SAMN13153349, study PRJNA577476) | soil metagenome | isolation source: 115 cm saprolite on Douglas fir-dominated hillslope | place: USA:California | collected 2013-09-17 | reverse complement strand
ACACCTTCGGCGACCATGCGCATGCCAGCCAGAATTTCGGCCAACGCACGGCCCTTGCCCAACTCGATGCCCACCTGACGATTACGGCTCAGCGCTCCAGTGCAGGTGAGCACCAGGTCGCCCAGGCCGGCCAGGCCGGTCAGCGTTTCGGGTTGCGCGCCCAGAGCGGCGGCCAGGCGGGACATCTCCGCAAGGCCCCGCGTGAGCAGCGCGGCGAGCGGGTTGGATCCGAGGCCCAGACCCTGGCAGACGCCGGCGGCAATAGCGATTACATTTTTCATCGCGCCTGCCAACTCAACGCCCAGCACATCATCATTCGTGTACACGCGGAAGTTTGGCGCAGCGAATTCTTGCTGCAAATCGGAAGCGAGAGCGGCATCGCTTGATGCCACCACGACAGCGGTGGGTTCTCCGCGGGCAACTTCCGCGGCAAACGATGGACCGGACAGAACCGCAACCCGCGGAGCAAATTTCGGGGCAAGGACTTCTCGAATCAGTTCGCTCATGCGTTTGTGAGTGGTAGGTTCAAGCCCTTTGGAGGCGCTGACAAAAACCGTGGAGCGCGAAACGTAGGCTGCCGCTGCGGAATAGACAGCGCGGGCGTGAGCCGTCGGTACCGCGCCGACTAGGATCTGAGCCTCGGTGACAGCGTTGCCAATTTGCGAAGTGACCTGAACATCGCGCACAAGCTGATTTCCGGGCAGGTATGCCTGATTCTCCCGGTCGCGCGCGATTGATTCCGCGAGGGCGGGGTCGCGGACCCAAAGAGAGATCTCGTGCTTCCGGCGCGCGCGAGAAAGCACGATGGCGAGCGCGGTGCCCCAGCTTCCCCCGCCGAGAATGGCAATCCTGCTCACGCCGCGTCTCTTTTTTTGCCGAAGGAAAATTTTGACTCTTCGCCTTGCACCAGCCGCTGGATGTTGCCGTCGTGTTTGTAAATGATGACCGCTGCGGCGGCGAGCGCGCCAAAAGTGACGACTGGAGGCGGCGCGTGATGCGGCGCCCACAGAAAATAGATCAGCAGCGGCATGGCTGCAGCGGCGGAAATGGACGCGAGCGAAACGTAGCGCCAGAAGAAAACGACGAGCAGGAAGACAATCACCGAGCCAAGAAGCGCCGGAGGACAAAGCACGAAGAAAGCGCCAGCCGCGGTGGCCACGCCTTTGCCGCCGCGAAACTTTAGCCAGATCGGGAAGCAATGTCCGAGGAGCGCGGCCAGTCCGGCAATCGTCATCCACGTGGCGCTTTCGTTGCTGACACGCCCGGCCAGCCAGACGGCTGCGGCGCCTTTTCCGGCGTCGAAGAGCAGCGTGAGGATTCCGGCCAGCGGGCCGGCGACGCGCGCCACGTTGGTGGCGCCGATGTTGCCGCTGCCGGATTTGCGGACGTCGACGCCGCCGAAAAGCCCGGTGAGCAGCAAGCCGAAAGGAATCGAGCCGAGCAGGTATGCGGCGACGGGAATGCCCAGGAGCGCCAGCGGAATTTTGGACATGTATGGCTAAGCCTCGGCCTTTGCGAAAGAGAAGGATGACAGGCGCGTGTATTCCGCGCCAGTGGGCCGGGTCTTGCTCTCAAACAGATGAAATTCACCGGTGCGCACGGCGCCGAATTCTCGTGTCGCGTTTTCTAGCGCAGCCGCACGAAGATTCTCAGAAATGCCGGGTGGATCGAACCGGGCGAGCGTGAGATGCGGCGAGAATTCCTGTGTTTCGCGCGGAATTCCCAATTTTTCGAGCCGCGCGTCCATATCGGCGGCAAGCGTCGCCAGGTTTGGCGATGCTTCGATTCCGGCCCACAGGACGCGGGGGCGCTTTTCGTTGGGGAAAAATCCCAGCCCGCAAAAGCGCAACTCAGCCGCACCGCCGGAGCGAACGTCGGCAAGCGCGGCGCGAATCGCGTCAAGCTTGTCAGCGTCCACATTGCCGATGAATTTCAGCGTCACGTGAAGATTCTCGGGCCGCACCCAGCGCGCTCTATTCTTCGAAGACGATGCATCCGCGGCGCGCAATTCCTTGATCAATGCGGCGAGATTCTCTCGCACCGCGGAGGGAATCTCCAGCGCGACGAAAAGGCGCACCGCCTAGCTCCTTTTTGCGGAAGATTTGGCGGTGGCTTGGCTGTAGAGAAAGTGCACGCGCACCAGATCCAGCGCGATCTGGGAAGCTTGCCAGCGAATGGACTCGCGGTCACCGGGGAAGCGCGCGCCGCGTTCCTTGATTCCCCCGGCGTGCGCAATAGCGACATGCACGGTGCCGACAGGCTTTTCGTCGGAGCCGCCGCCGGGGCCCGCAATGCCGGTGATCCCAACTCCGAACGTGCTGCCCACGCGGCGGCGAATGCCTTCGGCCAGCGCTACGGCCACCTCCGGGCTCACTGCGCCTTTGGCCGCAATCATTTCCGCCGGCACATCGGCCCACGCCGTCTTCAGCTCGTTGCTGTAACACACCACGCCGCCGAGAAAATAGGAAGAGCTCCCGGCGATGCTGGTGAGACGCTGCGCGAGCAGTCCGCCGGTGCAGCTCTCCGCCACGGCGATCGTGGCGTTGTTGAGCGTGAGCTGCTCCGCGACGACTTCTTCCAGCGAGCGGCCATCCTGGCTGAAGATGCGGTCGGCGAGCGCGATCTCGAAGCCCTGCACAATTTCATCCAGCATTTTCTTTGCCCGCGCCGAGTCCTCGGTCCAGAAGCGCAAATGAATTTGCGTTTCGCCGGGCGCGGCGAGAATCGTGGTTTGCACTTCGGGAAAGCGCTTGTAAATCGGCAGGATGCGCTGCTCTACGTGCGATTCGCCGAGGCCGGTGACGCGCAGCTCGCGGCTGTATAAGCGGATGCCGGAGACGCGGCGCTCGAGGCGCGGTAAGACTTGCTCGCGAAACAGCGGCTTCAGCTCCCGCGGAGGGCCGGGCAGGAGCACGACAACACGGCCGGCGTCTTCCAGCCACAAACCGGGCGCCGTGCCGCGCGGATTCTCAAGTATTTCCGCGCCTTCGGGAACCATCGCCTGGCGCACGTTCACTTCCGGCATTTCGCGCCCCAAGCTACGGAAGCGCCCTTCGATATAGCGCAGAATGGCGTCGTTGCGGCGCAGCTTCCGGCCGAGAAGATTCGCGACCGTCTCGCGCGTCAAGTCATCTTCGGTGGGCCCGAGTCCGCCGCTCGAGACAATCAGAGGGACGCGATTCAGCGCATCGCGAAACGCTTCGGCAAGCAGATCGCGATTATCACCGACAACGGTCTTGCGCACCACCTCGATACCAATGGCATTCAACTCCTCGGTAAGGAAGAGCGAGTTGGTATCCAAGCGGTCCGGCGTGAGCAACTCCGAACCAACTGCGATGATTTCTGCTTTCATTCTGCTGATTACCCGACGAGCGGGAGGCCACGCACATCCCAGTCGAGCGTGAACAGCGCGTTTACGGTCGTCAGAATCGCGCGGCCCGACGGCTGCAGCGCGAGACCCACCAAGCCCGAGCCGCTCAACACGGTTTCCGCACGGCCCTCGGGTGTGAGCCGCACGATTCCTCGATGGCCGCCGTGGGACGCCGCGACGTACAGATTCGAGTCGCGGTCGAAGGCCAAACCCTGCGGACGTCCGAGGCCGCGATAAAAAATGGAAACGGCGCCTCCCTGCGTGATGCGGTAAACGCGATCGTAGCTCGACGTAGTAGGACCCGTGACGTACAGATCGCCGCTCGGATGAAACGCCAAATGGTACGCCGCGAGGGACGGCTCCAGCGTGGCAAACACAAAAATCTCGCGGCTTGGACTGATTTTAAAAATCGTGCCGCTGCGATCACCGACGTAGAGATTTTCAGCCTGGTCAAATGCTATGCCGGTGGCGATGCCCATGCCTTCAACCCACTGCTCGGCTCGGCCCTCGGGCGTGACGCGATGGATGGTGCCGTCGTGACGGCAAGAAACGAAAAGATTGCCGGCGCGGTCGACAGCCAAGCCAGATGGGTTAATCAGCGAGGTGACGAAAGGTTTGACGCTGTAGTTGGACGTGATCTTGTAAAGCGAAACAGGGACGCGCTGGCCCCGCGGTCCGCTGAAGGTCACATAAATATTTCCGTTGGCGTCGACCGCGGGATTCCCCACGGGATGCAGATTGTCCGCGATCTGCACGGCGATGGAAACCGGATGCGGCTGGCTCTCGCTTTGCGTCGTGGCCACGCGCACCGTGCCGCCGCTGGCGTTGTCCGGCACACGTGCGATCAGCCGATTGTCCGTGGCGAGAACCAGGCTGGCCTCGGCTTCGCCGAAATGCACAATCGGGCGTGCGCCGGTGCGCGAAGCAAATCCGCTGCCGTGAATGACGATTTCGCCGCCCGGAATAGCCGCGGCGGGCGCGATTCTATCGATGCGGGGAAACCCGTTTTTTTCCGCTGTGGAGCCGAAGCCGAATTTCATACCAGATTAAAGTGTAGCGCGAGGCGCAGAAGAATTGCAGCGTAGACGCCCGCCATCCAGTCGTCGGCCATCACGCCCCAGCCGCCCGGAAGCTTTTCCAAGCGCCGCACCGGAAAAGGCTTCCAAATGTCGAACACGCGAAAAAGTATAAAGCCCAGCAGCAGGTATTTCCAATTGACGAGGCTCATCGCGAAGAAAATCGCGTACCCGGACAAATCAAAATGCTCCCTGAGATGCGGCAGCGCGATGGGGATCAATGGGAGCAGCAGCGTTAAGTGCTGTCCGGCAACCTCATCGATTACGACGTATTGAGGATCCTTTTGCCCTGAGTATTCCGCAACGCGCGCGCTGCTCCACACTCCGATAGCGCCGAGAATCAAGAGCAGCAGCAGCGCGCAAAGCAGCGGCAGCGCCAGGACGGTGTCGTGAATGTCGCTGCCCGGCACGAGAAACTGCCTGTCCGCAAACATCGCATCCGAAAGCGGGTGCCGCGAGAACCATTCGCTCACCGAGGCCGGGTGTAGGAAGAAAATCGCGGAGAGCACGATGGTCGCGACGCCCACCAGCGACCCATACGTCCCCGGCGACGGTCGCAGGTATCCGGCGCCGAGCGCGGTCGCGATCGCGTAGGCCAGCCGCGGCTTCTTTGCCGGTGGCGCAGGGGTGGACGATGCGTCAGTGTTCGGTGTCATTCGGCTTGGGTGAATCGTCTGGCTCGTCGTCATCTTCGCTGAAAATGGGCTCGGAAACGACATATTTTTCTGAGGCCCAGTTGCCGAGGTCCTGTAGCTTGCAGCGCTCGCTGCAAAAAGGGAATTCGGGGTGCACCTCGGAGTCGGTCGGCTTCTTGCAAATCGGACAGCGGTGTCGCATGGCCTTACTTCTTCTCTGTGGTCTCTGTGAACTCTGTGGTGAAATTCCTCACCATCGAGGGCGCAAAGTTCGCAGATGGATTTCTCTGCAGCCGCCAGTATAGCTTAGCTGAGCACTCGGAGCGGCGCGCCGGTGGCGATGCGCGTCAGTGTTTCGGCGGGCGGCGTTACAGAGGGAGTGAAAAGAGCATTACGCGGCGCATGCCTCGGCAGAATCTCTACCACGCGGCCAATCAGGTCATACGCGTCGGTTTTCGTGATTTCCACGCGCGCCACGTCTCCGGCTGCGGCTGCTTCCCCGGTCGGGAGCTCGATATCAGTGAGGTAAAGCTTGCCGTCAATGTCCGGCGCCATGCCTTGCAAGCGCGCTTCCCAGACCAGCGGGTTGTCTTTCGAGGGGCCTTCGATCAGCGCGGTAGCTGTGCGGCCCTTGAAAGCTCGCAGCTTCTCGCGCGAGATCTTCTTCTGAATGGCCATCAAGCGATTGCGGCGCTCCGTGATCGTTTCCGCGTCCACTTTTTCGTCCAGCGCGTAGCTGCCTGCATTGTCCACGTCGGAATATTCAAAGACGCCCATCCAATCGATATTTGCAGCGCGTACAAAATCGCACAGTTCCCCGAAATCCGCTTCGGTTTCGCCGGGAAAGCCCACGATGAACGAAGTGCGCAGGGAAACTCCAGGTATGGTGGCGCGAATACGCTCGAGCAGCTTCAGGAACGCGTCGCCGTGAGAGCCGCGCTTCATGCGCGCCAGGACGTTGCGGCTGGCGTGTTGCAGCGGCATGTCCATATATTTGGCGAGCCGCGGATGCGCCGCCAGCGTATCGAGCAGTTTTTGCGTAACGCGGTTCGGATACGCATACAAAAAACGTACCCACAGCAAATCCTCCACCTGCGCCAGCTTGGCGAGCAGTTGCGCGAGCCCGTCGCGCAAGCCGAGGTCTTCGCCGTACGAAGTGGTGTCTTGCCCGATCAGCGTGATTTCGCGGGCGCCGGCTGCCGCCAGGTTTTCCGCCTCGCGCATCACGGACTCGAAGCGCCGGCTGCGAAATTCTCCGCGAAGCTGCGGAATGATGCAGAACGTGCAGGGATGATCGCAGCCTTCCGCGATTTTGATGTAGGCGGCGTGGCGCGGCGTGGTCACAATGCGCGGGGTCAGATCGTGGTACAGAAAAGCGGGAGGCTGCGCGGGCAGCACGCGCAAATCGCCTTCCACGGCTTCGAGAATGCGCTCGACCTCGCCGGTGCCCACGACGGCGTCCACTTCGGGCACCTGCTCCAGAATTTGCTCCCGAAATCGTTCGACCAGGCATCCCGCGACAATCAATTTCTTGGCCGCTCCAAATTTCTTGTGCTCGGCCATCTCCAGAATGGCGTCGATCGATTCTTTCTGCGCGGGTTCGATGAAGCTGCACGTGTTCACCACGAGCACTTCCGCTTCATCCGCGCGCGGCGTGAGTTCGTAACCTTCGCGCGCAAGAATACCCATCATTACCTCGCTATCTACGAGGTTCTTCGGGCATCCCAGGCTGACAAATCCGACCTTAGTCATAAGCAGTGATTTCGCGGCTTTCGCAATCCCTTATTGTAACACGCGGTTATTATTTGCCGGCGTTGCCCGGGCCTCCCACCGCGTATAGCCGTGGCAAACGATCCTGCAGCGCCGGGAGGGCCGGAAATGCGGCGTGTGGCTCGGTCTGATACCAATACGCCACGGAAAAATAATTATCCGAACGCACGTTCGCATGTCCGTGTTCGATCGTGGCCCGCAGCGAAGCGGTGAACGTAATTGGCGAGTCCAGGTGGAAACGGTAGACCGAGGACCGGCCGCCGGCGCGTTCTTCTCCCTTCAACGGCGCGCCAAATTGGGCGTAAGAGAACGCCTTGTCGCCAAAGTCGAAAGCCCCCAAAAAATAATCCTCCGACCCTGTTCCGGTGATCGACGGCGATTTCTCGCCGTCAATAAAGAACATGTCGTCGCCTTCGCCCCACCATCCGTCCTCGTTCTGCAAGACAGACATAGTTACGCCGACAAAGTGCCCGCGCCCTTTGGCGTCCATCCAGACGTAGTTGTCCTCGCCGGTTACATTCTTCTTGTCTTCCACAATTTTGTCGCCGTTGGATTGCCACTGATTTGTCCAGCCATGGTTGGGCGACGCTTGCCGGTATTGCGCATGGAAATAGAGCAGGTCAGTGGGCAACGGTCGAGCGTACGCGCGATAGTCGATGTTGAAATAAAAGTTTGGCACATCGTGCAAACCTTCATTGGTCACCGTGATGCGCGCGTGCTTTTGAAACGGCATCGGAAAAAAGCAATTCAAAGCCCGGTTAGGCGCCACAGCCAACGGAGCCGATTCGTAGACAACATAGTCGCCGAGACCGAGTCCAAAGAAATCTCCGAGCGGGCTTTCCACGCTCGGTGTTGTTTCCTCGTCCCAATACATGCGGAGAACCAGGGCCTTCAGCGCCGGCCCTTCCGCCCACATCGTCGTCCAGAAATGCGTGATCTCACCGGGGCCTCGCTCGTCCATCAGCGCCAGCGTTTCGCCAGGCGCGATGCGGCGGTAATCGGCATTGCCGCCGCTGCGGTCGTAACTGGAGGCGCGCTTCTGTACGTAATCTTTTGCTTGAGGAAGCCCGGCGAGCCATTCACTCGCACTTTGAGCAAAGGCAATTGGGGAACACAGGCAACAGGCGAAAATCACCAGCAGATTCTTCACAGGCACCTCCTGAGTCGCCGCATTCTATCTCAGGATCAGTGCTCCGAGATGGGCTCGATGCTAGTGCCGCCGCGGGGCTCCGCGAATTTGCTCCAGAAGGTGGCGGAGGCGAATCGTGTCGCAGGCTGCGCCGCCATAGCGCGCGCTGGCATAGATGTTCGTGAACTCGCGCACGGCGGGGGCAAGCGTAGGGGTTTGCACGCTCGATGCGAATTCCAGCGGCGTTTCCGCGGGGCGTCGCGCGAAACCGTGGCGCTCCAGCAGGCGCAGGAGTTCGGCGTACAGGCGCGAGGCGAGCATCGGATTCGCTTTGGGTGATTCCGGCGTATGCAGATGCCAATACAGGCGCAGCCAGCGCATCGCTTTACCCAGCAACTCGAAACGCAACACCAGCAGCAGCAAAACCAGCAGCAGCGGCAGCAGCACGCCTAACGTTCCGTGGCGGAGCTGCATCGATTTCAGGAGGTGCCGGTTGCGGGTCTGCGCCTGCTCGAACCAGACACGCAGCGATTCCGTCCAATTCCGCGACGCGCGCTGTACGTTTTGCGCCATCTGCACTTGGTGCCCAAAATCGTAGTTGATGACCCATTCGCTCCAGGAGAGCTGCATCCAATCGACATACTTGGCTAGGCGGGAAAGTAAGCCGGACTCTTCAGGCGCCGCGGCGGGCGTCGGATCGAACGTCACCCAGCCGCTGCCCGGAAAATACGCTTCCACCCAACTGTGTGCGTCGCTGGCGCGCACGATGTAATCGCCGGCAAGGTCGTTGTACTCTCCGGGAAGAAAGCCGTTGACCTCGCGCGCGGGAATCTCTAGCGTGCGCAGCATAATTGTCATTGCCGAAGCAAAGTACTCGCAATGTCCGGCGCGGGTGACAAACAGGAAATTCGCCAACGGATCGGCTCCGGGTTTGCCCGCGAGGTTCAGCGTGTACCCATAGCGGCTGCGCAGAAAATCCTCGATAGCCCGAGCCCTGTCGTAGGGATTACTCGCGCGCGTTGTTACTTGCCTGGCGAGGGTGGGAATGCGCGCATCAAGCTCCGGCGGAAGCTGTAAGTATTCCGCGCGAGTCGTGGGCGGATACGCGTCGCTTGCCGAGCGCAGTTGCGCTGCGTCGAGTTTGGGGAGCCGCGAAAGCCCTACGTAACGCACCGGCGCATAATTGTGAAACGGATTGAATAGCGAGCCAGTGGAGTCACGGAAAATGTAGCTGTGGCTGGCGGCCCAATCGGCGTTCGAGCCGTCCGTCGAAAAGTTTCCTTTTAGCGAAACGGGCTCGCCGGGCGTGAAGATCGCGGCGGTGGCCATGGGCTGCAGGAACACTGTGTACTCCATGCTCGTCGCGGCCAACGCCGCCGCCTGCCTCGAGTCGCGCATGAAAATCCATCCATCGGGACGCGCGGTCAGCGTTTCGTTGCCGCCTTCGGGGCCACTCCAGCGCTTGCCGTCAAAATGGACCAGCGCAATGCCGCGCCAGCGCAGCATGGGATAGGCCACCGGTTTGCCGGTTTTCACGCGCATCACCACTTCGGGATTTTTCTTGATCTCGCCGATCTGTCCCAGCTCGACGTCGTCGCTGAAGCCGGTCATCAGCGAGGGCCGCATGCTGGCGCGGCCCCAAAAGCCCGCGGTGAATCTCGGAAAAATAAAGAACAGCGCGCCGCCCAAAAGTATGGAGCCGAACGCGACGCTGAGCGCGGCGAGGCTCAGCGCGCGGCCCAGGCGGCGCTCCTCCGCGGGCGGCCTGCTGAATGGAGAGGCGAGCGTTCCGCTCGCGCTGCGGCGCATTTCCAGTCCGATGAAAGTCGCCACACCGAACAGCACGAAGATGAAAAAGAGGATGAGAAACGAAGTGTCCACCGTGAGAATGGAGGAAGCCAGCATGGCGGCGAAGGCCAGCATGGCGAGAAACAATGCGTCGCGATCGGAGGTTGCGCTGTACAACCTCACCAGCGTTACAAACACCAGAAAATGCACGGCGCCGAGCAGTGCGGCAAGCAGCGCCGGGTTGGTGGAATTGGCGACGAAAGCGCGCGAAAAAAAGAAAATGTCGAGCGGAAAGAAGCCGAGATACGCGATGACCAGCCAGGTGGCCGCGGCGTGCGATAACTCCGGTGATTGGCCGCGCGACAGGCGAACACCTTTATAGAGCATCGCCAGCGGAGCGATCACTGACGTGAACAGGTCGAGCTTGCCGGTGCCGATCAAGGTTCCAAGCGCGGTGAGGATCAGGAAAAAAAGGGACGCGCGGAAAAAACGCTCGGCGGGGAGCGCGGGCAGCTTTGCTGGGACTGTAGCCGAGGCGGCCATTGGCTTGAAATTTAATGGTAGCACCTCGGCGGCGGGGTTAGAGGGGAACGGCTGCGAACGGCGGCACAAAAGATAACGCGTCACGCGCGGGCGGCGAGTGCGGCTGGGGTTGCGAATGCGGCGCGTGCGGCTTTGCGCGTGAGGTTGGAAATGGCGAGCGAAGACGGCGAGATGATCTCAGAGAGTGGAATTGTCTTTGCGCCCGAAACACGCGGGAGGTGCGTTACGGACACGCGAAAGGGCCGCAACGAGATGGCGCGGTGCGTTACGGCGTGGCGTTGCGCCGGCAAAGGTTCCAAGCGTAGCGGCTGCTTTGTCGCTGACTGCGGCAGAATTTGTTTGAGATGGGCTAGCAACTCGGTGGCGGGATCTGTTTGCACGGCAATCGTGGGGAAATGCCACAGCTTGGAGACGAGCGAGGGAACTTGTCCACCTGTCGCGATGCTGTGCTCTAACTTTGGCGGTGGAAGTAGTAGCGTGTTCCCGCGCGGATCGAGAAAAACGGCGGCGGCGAGAATTACGTTTTCGGTTGCGCGTTTTTTGCGGCGTGCGGGAATTGAGTCAGCCAGACCGAGCTTGCGCGCTTGGCAAAATTGCGTTACCGGGCACAGCAGGCATTGCGGCGATTGCGGCGTGCAGAGCGTGGCGCCGAGCTCCATCATGGCTTGGTTCCAATCGCTGGGCGATTCGAGGTCGAGCAGCGCGTTCGCGGATTGTTGCAGTGAGTGCCAGCGCTTTGCATCGCGCAAGTCGCCGCGCACTGCGAAGATGCGGGCCAGCACGCGAGCGACGTTGCCATCGAGCACAGCGTGCTTCGCGCCGTACGCGATGCTCAAAATCGCCGCGGCGGTATAGCGGCCGATGCCGGGAAGCGCGAGTGCATCCTTCTCCGCGCGAGGAAAAACGCCTTCGTGCTTCGCGACGATTTCCTGCGCCGCACTCTGCAGGTTGCGCGCGCGGCTGTAGTAGCCGAGTCCTGACCACAGACGCAACACCTCTTCCTGATGGACGTCTGGGAAGCGCTCGAGGAAGCGCTCGTAGTAGGGAATGACCGCCGCAACACGCGTTTGCTGCAGCATGATTTCCGAGAGCCAGATGCGGTACGGATCTTTAGTACGGCGCCACGGCAGGTCGCGCCGGTATTGGCGAAACCAGCCGAGCAGTTGCTTTCGGAGTGCGACAAGTTCGCGGCGCTGCAGCATGTGACGCCGTATTCTCGCACGAATTTCCTGGAGCTCAGCGCTGGTTACGTTTGCATTTGCTTCAATCGACCAGGTCTTCGAGGAAGATCACGTAAGAAGTGTGCCAGAGAGTTGCGGGGATGGAGCCGCGGGGCTGGCTGGTTACGATAATTTTGAAGAGCTCTGGTGATGCGGCTAGATTTGTCAGCAGAAGGTGTTGCGGGTCCGGGGGCAGCGGCTGCGCCAGCGCGAGATGGCGAAGAATGGCGAAAATGGTTTCTTCCGCCGGCGCGAGAGGGGTTTCTACGCTGGCGCTACGGAATTGCAGCAGGGCGTTGCGCTCGAAGAAATACCAGGCGATGCCGGCGCAGAGCGTGACGGCGCGGTCGAAGCGCTCGGCGGCGACTTGCGGCATTTCGCCAGAGGCCGGTGTAGAGATGTGAGGATCCAGCACGAGGAGCACGCGAGTGTCGTCCTCACGGGTAAATTCGCGCACCATGAGCGAGCCGAGGCGCGCGGACGCTTTCCAGTGGACATGGCGCGCACTGTCCGTCGGCATATAGTCGCGAAGAGCGTAGAGGTCTTGTCCACGGCCCTTTACAAGGCTTTCCATGGCTCCTTGCAGTCCGGGAAGAATCTCAAAGAATTCTCGCGTGGGCTCAACGGAGGGATAGACGAGGGCTTCCGTGCGCAGCTCGAGGCGATGCGCTTTTTGCAGGAAGCCGAATGGGAAGCGCGTGACGATGCGGAAGGCGTCCTGGCGGTAAACGCCGCGAGCCGGAAAGGAGATGGGAACGGTTTGGTGCACGCGGCCGCGCTTCGGTAAATAGGGAAAATAGGCCGGCTTTTCAAGGAGCGCAGCGGCCGGGGAGTTTTTGGCGGTCACGGCTTCGACGCGCAGGGAAAAGGAAGGCAGCGTGAGCTTCTCGTTCTCCAGTTCGATCGACGCGCGAATCGGCTGGCCGGCGAAGATGTGCTCCGGCAATTGCAGGCGCATGGCCACGCCGGAGAGAGTGATCGAAGAAAGAATTCCGGACATGAGAATGATGGCGATGAGGCTGGCAAGAATCAAAAAGAGGAGATTGTTGCCGGTGTTCAGCGCGGCCAGTGAGATCAGAATGATTCCAACGATATAGAACCAGCCTGCGCGCGTGACTTTGTACTCCATTTTGTAACCGAGCCAGCGGAGCGGCGTGCGGCGGGCCAGAACCGGCACGAGGGTGACGGCGACCCAGCCGGCTACCAGAAGCGCGGCTAGCGCGGAAATGCTGGCCAGGCGTAAGCGGCCGAGTTCGGCAGCGGCGCCGGAGTAAAGCGCGAGCAGCAGCGCTACACCCAACGCAAATAATGAGAGAAAAAACGCGCGCACACCCGGGCGGTCGGCTTTGGACCAGAGGTTCGCGACGGTTGAAGTGACGCTCACGGGACGCGGATCACAACGGAACCGCGACGGACTCGACGATTTCGCGCAATACAGCTTCGGTGGTTTCGGATTTCTTCTGCAGCGAGGCGTGCCGCGAACTGGCGACCACGCGATGCGAAAAAACCGACACAGCGAGTTGCTTAAAGTCGTCCGGTAGACAAAAATCGCGGCTATCGAGGAAAGCGCGGGCTTGCGCGGCGCGTTGCAGCATTAAAGTGCCGCGCGGGCTGACGCCAAGGGAAAGCTGATCGGTTTTGCGGGTGCGCGCGACGATTTCGAGCGCGTAATCGTGCAGGCTGGAATCCACTTTGACTTGTGCGACGGCATGCTGCATGGAAAGAACGTCGCTCACGTCGGCAACCGGTTCGAGCGATTGCACGGGGTCAGCGCTGGCGCGCATGCGGAGAATTTCGCGCTCGGTTTCGTGCGAGGGGTAACCCATGCGGATGCGCATCAGGAAACGGTCGAGCTGGGATTCCGGCAGCGGGTAGGTGCCGTGGTGCTCGACCGGATTTTGCGTGGCGATGACGAGAAAAGGCTGCGGGAGAGGGAGAGTCTTGCCGTCCACGGTGACTTGCGCTTCGTTCATCGCTTCGAGATTGATTTCGTCGGCGAGCACGACGTTGGCGAAGACGGGGCCAGGGCGAAACTCAAATTCGCGGGACTCGGGATTGTAGACGCTGACGCCGAGCACGTCGCTGGGCAGCAAGTCGGAAGTGAACTGGATGCGCTGGAAGGTGCAGTGAAAGGATTTTGCCAGCGCTTGCGCCAGAGTGGTTTTGCCAACGCCGGGAACGTCTTCGATGAGCAGGTGGCCGCGCGCGAGCAGGGTGATGAGCGCGAGTTGGATGGCTTCTTCCTTGCCGTAAATGGCGCGCGCGATGGAGCGCTGGAGCTGCGAGACGGTTTGCGAGGTGGCGGTGAGCATTGTTGAAAACCGGGCTTCTTCCTGCTACAACATAGATGACGGCGTAGCTGTTTGTGTCGTCTTCTGCTGGTTCCGGGCGACTAGCTCAGTTGGTTAGAGCGCTCCCCTCACACGGGAGAGGTCAAAGGTTCAAGTCCTTTGTCGCCCACCATCTTCCCACACGCTTTCATGAGATTTACAAACGACCTCGGGGTTCTGTGCTCAAAGTGTGCGATGTCGTTGAGGTCGCCGAGGCTATCGAAGACGGCTCATGCTGCTAAGTTCAGCTTCCTCGCTTTTCTGAGGTTAAGTTGAACATTAAAGATTGAGGCGCTTCCCTTCTGGATTAGCTGATTCAAAGCTTGGTTCACCTCGTAAGGCGAGATTCCGAGACGCTTTTCAAGAAAGGAACGTAGCTCCTCATCGTCGTGCAGCCGCACCGAGGGGATGGCTCCGCCGGTGCCCAGGTAAGGCGCAAAGACTACAGAATACTGCTGAGAATTGACCCCCGGTTTGTTCCTAATGACGTGTATGGTTCCTTCCGTCATAGGTTTGAGTTGCCGAACTAATTCCTGCGCGAAAGGATCGTGAGGACTTTTTACGAACAGTTTCCGGATAGGGATGTTCTGGTACACCCCAGCACGTGACAATGCTTCGATGATACGCGCGTATGCTTCGCGAGGACCTTTTGTGTCGTGAAGAGAGGAAACAACAACCAGTTGCCACTCATGAAGCTCGGGAACCCAGTTCCACTCGACGGCAGTCACAGGGATGTCAGCGCCGCTGAGCGCCGCTATGACGAAACCTTCGGCTTCGACATCGTTAGCTACCAACGTAGCCTTATCCACGGTAGAACTCCATCTGGCCCCGCAACAGCATTGTACATGTCTTTGCCATTCAATCCCGACGTTCTATACCGGCTTTCCTCGGTCCAGTCCTTCACTGTGCTCCAATTTGCCTCGAAGACCTTGTTCGCGCCCATATCCTTGTTCAATTGCGCGTCAAGTCCGGCTAGACTGAGGAGCTTATCGAGTTCATGGGTATACAGCTTCCGAATGTATTCAGCCTTGGCGGGAAATTCAGACCGCTTCGTCTTCTTGGCGATGCAAGCTTTGAGCGCGCATTCCACCGCGTAACCCGCAAGATAGTAGGCGCCCTGCAGTTTCCCTTTGCCAAGGAGGATGCGTGCTTCTTCAGAGCGCAATTCGGCCAAAATCTTGAAGTCTCTTCGATAGATCGGAACATGCGTCACGCGGCGGATTATAGCGCAAGCGGTTTAAGATAATATAGAGGTTACGTACCTCTTCGTTTAGAGAGGATCGAATATGGCGTTCATGTCGGGCACTATCGAGTTCCTGTGTTTGGGGTTGTGGCTGGGTAGCGATGTGTTTCTTAGCTTTGTAGTGGCGCCGGGGGCGTTTCGGGTGCTGGGTAGCCGGGATGCCGCTGGGGCCATGGTTGGGTTTGCGCTGGGGCGGATGCACTTGCTTGGCGTGATTTGCGGCATTGTGTTTTTGTTGGCGCGACTGGCTCGCACTCGAACGTTCGCTAGCTTTGTTGCGCCGGTGGCGCTTTGCGTGGTGCTGATGATTGCGTTGACGGTGGCGTCGCAGGTCGGGGTTAGTCCGCGGATGGCGATGCTTCGCGTGCAGATGGGATCGATCCAGGCTACGGCGGAGGATAGTCCGTTGCTGGTGGAGTTTAGTCGACTGCATCGCATTTCGGTTTTGCTCGAAAGTGGCGTCCTACTGGCGGGATTCGCTGCTATGTATTTGATGGTTAGAGAGTTAACAGTAGCAGGGAACTGAA
>WNFJ01673445.1_pt1 | contig 15633 bp, 9 predicted proteins | sample 5400461 | NCBI WGS metagenome assembly WNFJ01 (sample SAMN13153349, study PRJNA577476) | soil metagenome | isolation source: 115 cm saprolite on Douglas fir-dominated hillslope | place: USA:California | collected 2013-09-17 | reverse complement strand
CGCCCAGTGAACTTGGACCATAAGTCCTCACGCTGTGTGGCGATACCCGCTGGACAGGTGTTCAGATGGCACTGACGAGCCATGTCACAACCAAGCGAGACCAGCGCTGCAGTACCAAAGCCGAACTCTTCCGCTCCTAACAAGGCTCCGATGATGACATCGCGACCAGTCTTGAAGCCACCATCAACACGCACCCTGACGCGCTTGCGTAATCTGTTCTTCACGAGCACTTGCTGCGTCTCAGCCAGACCACGTTCCCATGGCATACCAACGTGTTTGATGGATTGGATGGGCGATGCCCCGGTACCACCATCATGACCGCTGATTAATACATAGTTCGCATGCGCTTTGGCGACGCCAGCGGCAATTGTGCCCACACCAAAGGTCGAGACCAGTTTGACACCGACACGAGCCTGTGGATTGACCTGATGCAGGTCATAAATGAGCTGGGCGATATCTTCAATGCTATAAATGTCATGATGTGGTGGCGGCGAGATGAGCGGGACCCCCGGTGCGGTATGACGCAGGCGAGCAATAAACGGCGATACCTTCAAAGGTGGCAACTGGCCACCCTCGCCGGGTTTCGAGCCCTGTGCCATCTTAATCTCTAGCTCTTCCGCTCTTACCAGATACTCCGTGGTAACCCCAAAGCGGGCCGAAGCAACCTGCTTAATTTTGCTACTCACAGGTGAGCCTTCGAGCGTCTCATGGTACCAGGCTGGATCTTCACCACCTTCACCAGTGTTGTTGCGTGCACCGATACTGTTCATAGCAGCTGCAATTGTACGATGCGTATCCGGGCTGAGCGCACCGACAGACATTGCTGAAATGACGAAGCGTGCCCGGATCGCCTCCATTGGCTCAACCTCTTCCAATGAAATTGGAGTGGTTGGCCTAAACGAAAGCAGGTCACGCAAGGCCGTCGATGGGCGACTGTAGACCAACGAGGTAAATTGCAGGTAGTCCTCTTTGCTTCCCGTCTGTGCCGCTTTTTGCAAGGCGCGAATTACCAGCGGATTGAAAGCATGATATTCAGCGTCACGGCGGAAGCGATAGCGACCCAAGTCGACCAGTTTGCGACGACGCGGGTTAGCATCAGGCACCTTCTGTTGCAGCCCCTGACACTGATTGATCAACTGCTCAGCCACGTGGGCATAGCTGACTTTGCCAGGATGAAACGCTGAGCCAGCGAAACAACGCTCGACGAACTCTGGTGTCAGACCCGCAAGCTCATACTGCCCACCACCAATGATGTTACGTATCGTCGAAATGCCCATACGCGCCATGACTTTGCATAGACCGTCCTCAAGAACATGCAGGTAACGCTCAACCGCCAGTTCCGGCGTCAAATGCTCCAGCTTACGCTCACCAGCCAGCGCACGCACGCTAGAGAGAGCCAGTGTCGGAACAATTGCTCCTGCACCATATCCCAGTAGCAAGGCAATCTGGTGGATATCGCAAACAGTACCAGTCTCACAAATAAGCGAGACTTGTGCACGTAATCCTTGCCGCACCAGGGCACAGTGTACAGCACCCACAGCAATAACCATCGGGATCGGAGCTTGCTGCAACGTCGCATCCCGGTCGCTCAAGATGAGCAAACCAGCACCTTCATGGATTGCAGCAATAGCCTCCTGCTCCAAGCGATCAAGTGCAATCTCAAGTGCTTGCGACCCTTCCGCAACATTGAAGGTCGTAGCGAGTGTGCGCGAGCGAAAACGAGCATCCTGGAACTGGCGCACAGCCTCCAATTGAGCCTCGGTCATGAGCGGCGTTCTCAGGTGCAACAAACGCGCATGCTCTGGTACCTCAATGAGAAGACTTTCGCGAGGACCGATATAAGAGTCCAGCGAGATGACAACACGCTCACGTAGCGGATCAATTGGCGGATTAGTGACCTGAGCGAAGCGTTGGCGGAAGTAGTCAGAGAAAGAACGCACCTGAGAGGACAACACTGCAAGGGGCGCATCATCACCCATACTCCAAGTTGGTTCTTTAGCATCCTGGAGCATCGGACGAAGCACCATCTCGATATCCTCATGTGTATAACCAAAGAGTTGCTGACGTTCAAACAACCCATCAGTATCTAGCGACTCTCCCACCAGACTATGCTCTGGCTGGGGAAGGTCAGAGAGGTGCAATTGAAACTCCTCAATCCACTCCTGATACGGTCGACGTTCGGCCAGAATTGTTTTAATCTCAGCATCGCGCAGGAAGAGTCTATGCTCTAGATCAACGGCAAGCATCTCGCCTGGCCCCAGGCGACCCTTCTCAACAATGTCACACGGATCTACAGAAACAACACCGGTTTCCGATGCAACAATCAGCAATCCCTCCGCAGTCAGCATATAACGAGCAGGGCGTAGCCCATTGCGATCTAATGCAGCACCCACGATGTTGCCATCGGTAAAGACGAGAGCTGCGGGACCATCCCAGGGCTCAGCCAGACCTGCATGGTATTCACACCAAGCTCGCTGGGCACCGTCCAATTCTTGATCCTGCTCCCAAGCAGGCGGAACTAGCATCTGCATACTTTGAAGTACATCGCGACCAGAATAGGCCAGTAGTTCCAATACATTATCCAGTTGACCGGAGTCGCTGTCGTCAGGCCTTAAAACAGGGACCAGATCGCTGACGCGATCATCCCAGAGAGGCGAAGAAAGTGCCCCCTCGCGTGCTTGCATCCAGTTACGATTTCCTTGCAGCGTGTTAACTTCGCCATTGTGCGCCAGCATACGCATCGGCTGCGCCAGCGGCCATGAGGGGAAGGTATTCGTGCTATAGCGTTGGTGGAAAATGGCCAGAGCACTGGTATAACGAGGATCTGCCAGATCACGATAGAACTGTGAGAGCTGCTTCGGTGCCATCAGCCCCTTGTACACAATTGTCGTATGCGAAAGCGAGACGATGTAGCAATCTGTAATCTGCGCCTCAGACAACTTGCGCTCGATCAGACGTCGGGCGTAGTAAAGCATTTTTGCATAGTGATCATAGGTAAAGTGAGCAGGGCGCGTAAGCACCACTTGCGCAATCTCTGGTGCAGTCTCCTTGGCATGTATACCAAGAGCGCTATAATCAATCGGAGGAGTACGCCAACCCAGGAATACCAGGCCAACTTCGGTAAGCGTCTGTTCAATAATCTGACGACAAAGTCCAGTGGTAGTATTGCTGTCTGAGGGGAGAAAGATCATGCCAACAGCCAGATCTTCAGGATTGGCAACAGACACTTGCTGTCTATCAAGTTCCTCAAGAAACAATGCTCTAGGGATCTGAGTCAGGATGCCAGCACCGTCGTATGTCCCAGCATCTGCATCCTGTGCACCGCGATGAGTAAGGCGAGCTAGCGCTTCAAGAGCAGTCTGCACAAGAGCGTGACTGGCCTCACCAGAAATTTGTGCCAGAAAGCCCGTGCCGCAGGCATCATGCTCCCAACGGCTATCGTAAAGTGGATACATCACACATGTAGGATCAATGGCTTCATGATTGTGGGCCATGCATTGTTCTCCCAAAAAACCGTCAGGGCAAAAGTCCAGTGCAATTGAGTATCTAAAGTAACCATAATTGCACGTTTATGGTACATGAGTATTGCCCGACAGAAAAAACTATTTATACAATGCTAAGAGGCACCGGAGCCGAATTTTTCGACGAACTGACGGTGGTCGTCGACGTCATTTCCGTGTGTTTGGTTCGGATACATATTTTTCAAGAGGGGCCGATGGCAGAACTAGTGCATATGGACATAAGTCACCGAGTCATAGAAACCGCTTCTTCGTAAGAGCCCAAATGCCCTGACCTAACTATACGTACGAGGTCAGGTACCTTAATTGTAACGGGGGTAACCCTCCCACTATACTTGTGCAGAGTATAACATATAACGAAGCTTTTTCACAAGGTTTCTTTATGGTAAAAATGCACACTCTGTTCTTTTCTGGAAGGTACATTTCCTCCTATTTTTGATGCTCATCAGATTAAGTAGGCTCTAAAAAAACAGCTTTTGTGTGCAAATTATACAAAGACCGAAACTATCATACTGAACCAAAGGCATTTCCATGGACAAACAATACACCTTTGCTCCAGAACGGTCAATGCACAGCTCACACCCCCTTAGAAAGCCTTCCCTTGTGTCACCTCAAGATATCCTAGAGAAGGATTTGAAAACTATTGTAGCCGCTGGTGGCAGCACGCTGGCCGAAACATACAGCAAGCTCACACTTGACCATGCTGACAACGCCCTCCCAAACTTCAAAAAGGCCTTGCAGCCATTCGTCAGTAGAGGACAGTTACCAGAGGTTGGTAAATCTTGGGATTCTCAAGAACCGGGAAAGCAACAAAAACAAGAAGAATGGGAAAGGCAGCAAGAACGGTTACGAAAAATTATAGGAGGTTTGGGTCAAATGAACTTGACCCAAACCTCCCTAAATATAAGCTGGACTTCTCTCTAACGATCGATCAGCCATTCTCGTGTACAGAAGCTAATGTGCAACATTATGCACAATTTGCGCGACAAGGCCAACTGCAACGATAGCCAAGCAGATAGCAATGATCATCAGTGTAGCAACTAGAACTTGGTGGCCTACGTGGGATCGTGGAGCATCTGGTTCATAGGCAACGGCATTCACAGCGTCCAAGTTCTCCAGCATATGCTGCATCTCACGTATAGACTGAAACCGTTTTTCGGGGGCACGCCGAATAGCCTTCATCACCACCGTTGCCAATCGGGGGGAGAGATCCGGTTTAAAAGTCAGGATAGAAGGAGGGTCCTGACTAACATGCTGATTCATGATAGCAAAGGCACTCTCGCCCTCGAACGGCGTACGTCCACAGAGCATCTCATAGAGAATGACCCCTACAGCATATATGTCAGAACTGGCTCTACCGCGTTCGCCCTTCAACTGTTCAGGAGACATATAATCAGGAGTGCCCACTGTACCAGTCAGGCCGCGCCATGTGACCCGACGAGCCCCTTGTAGTAAGGCAACACCAAAATCGATAATTTTGATGTTCCCATCATCCTGAACCATAATATTCTCAGGTTTGATGTCGCGATGAAACACACCGTGTTCATGACAGTAGGCTAACGCATCACAAACTTGCAGGATAATCCGGAGAGCTTCATCTGGTGGGAGAGGCTGACCATGGCGTTCTTCCAGCATCTCACGCAGTGTATGACCTTTGATGTATTCCATCACAAGATACTCTGCACTGCGCTCTTCATCTGTATTGAGCATATGCTGCACATGAGGATGATTAATACGATTGCCTATCTCGGCCTCACGTTTATAACGCTCAAATACAGCGACATTACCTATCAAATCGTCATTGAGGAATTTCAAGACAACTGTTTGTTGAGTGTGGATATCGGTTGCGAGGTAAACTCGACTCATGCCGCCATGTCCAAGCTGGCGGATAATTTCATAGTGATCAACCTTTAGACCTGGCGTATATACAGCATTCATGGTGCAGCACATCCTATTTTTAGCGCACACACATAGTGCAGAGACATCTACGTCTCACATCAAGGCAAGGATGTCAAATTAAGACAATAGCATCCATACGCCTCAAGTATAGCACACAAGAGGCGTAAACACCAGGGACAAATTGCCCAAATTCTGTTGTACATGCTAACCAGGTAGATAGATAAGGTGGGAGGGCTTGTCTCTAGCCCTCCCAGGCTAAGCACAAGCCCTATAAGCGATTACAAAGAGTTCACCCTACTCTCCAGAGCCAGCGAGAGAGACTCCTCCTATACCCGGCGTCTCCGATCCAGCCGGCGTCTCTGATACAACTGGAGTCTCTGATACAACCGGAATTTTCGCCTTATAATCCTCTGGATGCAAGACAGCAACACCTGTAACCAGCTTGCGACCGAAGAGGAAGAGGAACCCGATGACCAGCCAGGCGATTGAGAAAGCACCAGCGATAATGATATTTGTGCGACCAGGATCGCCACCAACGACGGCGAAGTAGACCACACCAGCCAGCATAGCAATGTTGAGAACAGCACCCAGGATAGGCGCAATCAGGGTATTGAAGATGCCACGTCCTGGAACACTGGCAAAAGCGATCACACAAACGATACAGGTTAAACCATAGAGGATGAAAGTACCAATGTTAGAAACGACCGCTACCTGTACCAGATTATTGGCGCTCAATACACCGTATGAACCAATGATGGCAGAGATGATGGTGAGTATAATCACACCGACATGTGGCGTGCGATACTTCCCATGAAGGAAGCCGAAGATAACTGGCAGCTCCTTATCTTTGCCCATGGCATAGGTGACACGTACGCCCGTATTCAGACAGGCTAACGACGTACCGATCAGCGCAATAACTACTGTTGCTGCCAGGATGGCCGCAAAAGCTGTACCGAATGAACCACCGAAGATCTTCGCCAAATCGCCGATAGGAGCAATGGAGCCAGCAGCAGCATCAAAGCCGAATACCTGACTTTTACCCGTCCCGCTACTATAATATTTACCCATGACGAAGTTAGCAGCGAAGTACTCCAGGAAGTAGAAAATGACAGCCTGGATAATCAGTGATAGGATCACACCGCGTGGAATGTCACGTTTTGGATTCTTCGCTTCCGCGCCAAGAGCAGTAGCAGACTCAAAACCCACGACCAGCAGGATAGCAATAGTTGCCTGGTAAATGAAGCCATTCGCATCATGCGGGACTAACACACTAAGAGCATTCGGATGAATGTATGTGTTCGCTGGATGCGATAAACGGAAAGTAATAGCGACAATAGAGAAGACAACCAGAGCAACGATTTGAATGATATTAATGATAATGCTCGCCAGCGTCGAGCCTGTGACGCCGACATAAGCGATGGCTCCTACAATAGCAGAGAACACAACACAAATGGCGATCAGTTCGAGGGTGGTAATCAAACTTGGGGTAGCGGCAAAACCTGGATTAAAGAACTGGACAATATAAGTGATCAGGCTACCCATGAAGGCGACCATCACACCTGGATAAATCCAATAATAGAGGTGCGAAGCCCAACCTACCAGAAACTTCGCCAACCGGGCGAATCTAAAATGACGGTGCTCTTCTTTGTGCAGAATTGCCACTTCGGCAAAATAGTACGAACTGCCCGTGCCAGCCTCGGGATAGCGGTTGGCAAGCGCAGCATACGCAACTGCCGTAAGTAGCGCGATAATAGTAGCGATAAAAACAGCAGACCACATGCTGGTTGCACCAGTACCTGATTGCGATTGAAATGTGGTCCAGAGGAAGGCGCCAGGGGCGATCAGCGCCATAGCATTGATAGTGACACCCGTCAATCCGAGGGTTGTCTTCATGCCAGTTTCATTCTGTGCTTGAGCTGCCATGCGGCTCTCCTTTTTTCAGTACATCTCGCTCATTTGTATAGCACCTTTATCACCACAGGACATAGCTAGCACTGCTGAGAGTAGAGCTAGAGGAGCATAATCACTGCACCAATCAACATTCTCTTCTCACCCATACTATGAAGTAGGTGGATACGAAAGAGAGCGTGTCCACACATTCACAAAAATTGGAAAAAACTACGAATACATTATGAGGTGGTCTTCTGCTACAGTATTGACGATAGGAGCCCATGCTGGTTAGAAAGCGGGCTACAAGCTGTAGAGAGAGTGTATCACCGCACTATTGGGAGACCACCCACTCCTATATGATTAGTATAAATAGCTGAAGGTTTATAGTATAAATAGCTGAAGGTTTAAATAAAACGGCCAAATTATCAGAAGCACACAGGCATGATTTGTATATATTGCACAAACATAAGAGGAAACATACTAAAAATTCGCTCAAGAAACCGCTTAAATCCCTCAAGAAGCCGAATTATGAGGATAATAGGGTAGCAAAAAGCTGGTAAATATTTGTGCATGTTCTATGATGGCCAATGGCAGTAGTTATTAGGAGGGGCTTCTATGCTTGCTTGCCTACGACTCATTCATATGCCTTTGGTTAATTTACACAATACTCTCTCAAATTGCTCAAAATTTTCTCAAGAAATCGTCCTATTGTCTCAATATATACCAAATAAATCCGAAAAAATTCTCAATATTGGCTCAAGAAATCAGGTTAATTTGTGTATAATACACAAATTAACCTGATGGATTTTTGATAAATTCACCGTGTTTTCCTCTCAAACCTTTCTGTTATACTCTTAAGCAGTACCTCAATATTGTTCAATGTGTCTAAGACGACACTCTAAAAATGACCAGCGTAGGTGATGCTGGTCGTTTTTTGTTTTCTGCGTATTAGCTATCACGCCTAGTAAGGTACACTCTTCCACACTAGTGTACGCGCTGTATGGTAACTATGCTGAGAGGTAGGCTGAGAGTACACTGTTGTGCTGAGACACAGCGAGAGGTGTTAGGGATCCCAGATTGTTTATTGATTTATCATCTCGGCTGAAAGGACCTATCATTTGATGACAACTCTTCTTCGTACCACTTGGACTCGTTTGCGCACAAACATGCGCGACCCCCTGATTAGGCGCAACGTTGCCTTCTATATGGGAGGGAAACTGCTGGGTCTGGCACTTGTGTTAACAGCAATATGGACATTCCTTCCCACCGTAGTACATGCAGCAACAGGTGCGTCTGTTGATACTCCACAGATTAACGCTGTGAATACTGTCTGGACGTTGATTGCTGCTTTCCTCGTCTTCTGTATGCAGGTTGGTTTTGTTATGCTAGAAGCCGGATTTGCTCGTTCCCGCGAATCCGTGAATATCCTAGTAGAAGGCATCGCTGATACCTGTATCTGCGGCATCTTGTTCTGGGCCTGGGGGTTCGCCTTTATGTTTGAGCCAGGTACGCCCTGGATCGGCACGCAAGGCTTCTTCTTACAAGGACTTGCTCCTACCTATATGACAACAGGCATCCCGTTGCTGGCCTTCTGGGTCTTTCAGTTCGCTTTTGCTGATACTGCTTCGACCATTACATCGGGTGCGATGATCGGACGTTGTGGTTTCTGGGGTGACATTCTCTACAGTATCGGCGTAACTGGCTTCATTTACCCGATCATTGGCCACTGGTCGTGGGGACCCGATGGTTGGCTCGCGGCACTAAGTTTTCATGACTTTGCCGGTTCAACGGTAGTCCATAGCATTGGCGGTGCGATCTCGCTAGCTGGTGCAATTGCACTTGGTCCACGCCTAGGACGTATCTTCAAGCGCGATGGTGGTGGCCCTCCGCCAGCCCACGATTTAATCATCGGCGCTGTTGGTGGCTTGATCCTATGGTTTGGCTGGTATGGATTCAATCCTGGTAGCACGCTTTCGGCACTGGATACGGCTGGCATTGGGCGTGTATCGTTTAACACCACCCTTGCAGCCTGCTCCGCTGGTTTGGCAGCATTATTCTACTCCTACATCCGTGCAAAGAAGTGGGATCTCGGTCTAACAGTCAATGGATTCTTAGGAGGACTGGTTGCCATTACTTGCCCCTGTTATTGGGTCAATCCAGTTGGTGCCTTCTTTATCGGCATTGTTGCGGGCGTAGTGGTGATCTGGGGTTTGGACTTGCTAGAATTCTTGCGGATTGATGATCCAATTGGCGCGGTCCCTGTCCACCTCGTTGCTGGTATCTGGGGTACGCTCTCGCTCGGTTTGTTTGCCACAGGAGCTTATGGTTCGCCAACCCCGACAGGAGCTGATACGAGTAGTGTGGTGACAGGCCTGTTCTATGGGGGCGGTACGTTCCAACTCGTTAGGCAGGCAATTGGCTCGGGGGCAACGGTCGCTGCGACCCTGATCGTCTCGCTCGTGATGATGTTTGCCCTCAAAAAAGTAGGTGTGCTCCGTGTCTCGAAGGCGGGTGAGCTTGAGGGTCTGGATCTGCACGAGCACGGTGCATCCGCTTATCCCGAATATGCACTAGCCAGTGTTAGCGTACCCTTAAGCGATCAAAATGGCAGGCTCGATGGTCATAAGCTAGATGCTGCTCCAGAGCTGGAAGATATCCCAGTTGCTAATTCTGGCGACTGAGCGAGACTAGCCATGACTCGATGACCCACCCCAATTTTGTGGGAGCGAAATAGTACTGACCGCTCAAGGAGATCCTTTTTTCCCTCTCGAAGGACTACTTGAGCGGATATATGAGAACGAACAAGATGCCCTCCTAATAATAGGGCTATTTGTGCCCTCTCACGTCCATAAATGTGGTATGATAGAGTAAAGAAGAATAGGTCATCTTTTCACCTCCTCATTGATGAGGAATGACAAGGAAGACGATGATGAACATCTTTGATACTCTACAGACACTCTTTTTACATGACTTGCACGAGTTAGACCAGCTTGAGAGACGAGGGTGGTTCGTTTGGCCCATGACGCGTGTCGTGAAGGAGGAACACCTTGGCCGATGCTGTTACCTGGCTGAAGAATTTCTCAGTTCTGCTGACCTGTATGCATTCAAACATGAGGTCGGACTCGATGAACAGGGATGGCATGCGTACAAAGCGAAGATTTCCGGGCCATGACAAAGTCTCCACCAAGCAAACAGGGAGTGTAGACGTCGGTACACTCTCTTAGAAATTCTGCGTCTTAGTCGCATAGGTGTGGATTTCCTTGCGAACCTGACCATCTTCATCTGAAGTGATCAGATAAACCTTCATGTCATTCTGTAGACATCCAAGCCTGGATATTGTATATTGTATCCTTCTCTAAGGGTGCCGCTTTTAGTGACCTAGAATTGAGCTTGAAACTCTGGCTTCATAAAGCCAACCCTTAGCCAGAGATACATTACCGGCCACGTCTACACCTACAAGGGCCATTCTGGTGGAGTAGGCTCACTAGCATGGTCTCCCGATGGCAAGCACATCGCCTCCGGCTCTGGTGATAACACGGTGCAGGTCTGGAATGCCACCGATGGCAGCAATGCCTACATCTACAAGGGGCATTCTGCTGATTTCGGCGGGGATTCAATAAGCTCCGTAGCGTGGTCTCCCGATGGCAAGCGTATCGCCTCGAGCGCCTATTACGGCAGTACAATGCGGATATGGGATGCCAGCGACCACTATACCTATCTTAGGCTTCAGCATCTTGGTATTGTTGGAGAACCAATACTCTCAGAGGCGTGGTCCTCCGATAGCAAGCGCATCGCCTCCGGGAGTGTTGATAACACGGTGCAGGTTTGGAATGCCGTCGATGGCAGCAACGTCTATATCTACAAGGGGCTTTCTGACGCAGTACAGTCAGTAGCATGGTCTCCCGATGGCAAGAGCGTTGCCTCCGGCTCCACTGATAAGACCGTGCAGATCTGGGTAGCATCGTGATTGTGAATGAGGTGATACGATGCCACCGGAAATAGTTTGCTCTGTGGTACTTGGTGATATGCATATGAAACAGGGAGAAACAGAGAAAAGGTTGTTGACGGAAGTGCATTTATTACTCATAATTACCTTCTAGTGAAGACCGTGAGTTGACAATAGAAGGGCTGAGACTTGAATATTCATAAGGGTTAAATGGTATGCGTTCTTTATCTTTCATCATAGGAATTATTTTGATTATTCTTGGGACGATAATTCTGTTACAAGGTGTATTTCAAGGTGAAAGTATGGTTCTGAAGACCAGACGGCGCAGGTCTGGGTAGCGTCGTGAGGATGAATGAAGGTGCAATCGCCCAATCCCACGATTGATCATTTACAGAAAGAATTGCTCAACGCTAACAGGAAAATCAGGCACCACTTGGGAAGGAAGCGTTGCGTGACCAGCAAAAAGGCCAAGCGAGGAATAGCCCCCATTTTGCCAGACCAAGACTTCAACCGTTTGGGCATCAGGATTGATAACCCAATACTCTGGTACCGCTGCACGAGCATAAGCATATAACTTCTCGCTCAGATCATGACGAGCTGTACTAGGTGAAGCTACTTCAACAACAAGATCAGGAGCACCAATCAAACGCGATGAGCTTACGCAACCAAGATGAGGATTCAATACCACAAAAACATCTGGTTGTACGACATCCCCAGGACTTAATTCCACATCAGTGGGAGCCTGATACACCTGCCCGAGGCCAGGGAAGTCAACATGCATCGCAAGGTAATAGAAAATCCGGCCAACAATCCTTTGATGTCGCATACTTGGAGCAGGTGACATGTAGAGTACTCCATTGACAACTTCATAGCAGTGCCCATCCTCGGGAAGGGATGCATAATCCTTATAGGTCCATAGTCCTTGCTTTGGACCTGCAACCCAGCTAGCAGGCATAATTACAGGAAGTTTCTCAATTGTTGTCACGATCATCCTGCCTTTCGCTCAGGTACAATCTCTCGTGTCACGAGTATACCATATTTTAGGCATGCATCAAATGGTTTCGTGTTTGTACAAGGTCAAGACTGTTATGTGTATGCAGTAGCATGGTCGCCCGATGGCAAGCGCATCGCTTCTGCCTCCAGAGATAACACCGTGCAGGTCTGGGTGGCGTCGTGATAGTGAATGAAGGTGCAATTGCCCAATCTCACCCCTTTAGATTTGCTTCTCTATGGTATACTGTGGTTGACAAAGCTATGTGAAATCTCCATATTTGTCAACTAGGGGTAAACACAGATGATTGGTGAGAGAATCAGACAAGCCAGATTAATCGAGGGTGCAACGCAAGATGAGGTGATTGCTCGCCTTGCCTCATTGGGAGTGAAACTTAGCAAGGCTGCATTGTCTAAGTTCGAGCGTAATCAATGCAACCCGACTGTGTCAGTGTTGATGAATCTGGCATCAGTACTAAACGTGAGTGCATCCTACTTTGTCCAAGAGCCTCAGGTCGATGTGACGTGGGTAGCTTTTCGTAAGACTACTCGTCTGACCACAGCACAAGAAGAGCGTATCCAGGCTTTTGCCAAGGATAGAGCAGAGAAGCAGGCTTGGTTACAAATGAAGTTATACCCAGATGAAGACACATATTTTCCGCGTCCAATCTCCGTTCAAACAGAGCGAGATGCTGAGCGAGCGGCAGAATACCTGCGTCAGCAGTGGAATCTGGGTGAAGATTCTATTGAAAGTGTAGCGCAAATTTTTGAAGATCATGGAGGAGTGCTGATTTTCTGGGAGACGGATCAAGGAGAATTTGATGGCCTGTCAGGGTGGGTAAATGAGACGATCCCGATTGCTGTTGTCAATAACGGTGTGAGTATTGAGCGGCGGAGGTTTAATCTAGCATATGAACTGGGACATATGATTATGCTCTGTGATAGCCTTTCTGAGGACGAACAGGAAAAACTGGCACAACGCTTTGCTGCTGCTTTCTTAGTACCAGCGAAAGTGGCCATCCATGAATTGGGAGCTAAGAGAAAAAGAATCGAACTAGAAGAATTAGCTCTTTTAAAGAAGAAATATGGATTAAGTATGAAAGCATGGATAAAACGTTCTTATGAATTAAATATTATTGATGATACCCTATGCAATAATTTGCTCAAGCTTCTTAAGGAGCGAGGTGATAGTAAGCAGGAGCCTGTAGAATATGTTAGTAAGGAAGAGCCTATGAGGATGAAACAAATGGTTTTGCGAGCGCTTGCAGAGGGTGTCATTTCAGAAGAGACAGCTTTGAAGCTTTATCCTAATTGCATCTGCAAAAGTGAGGCGCGAATAACGCTACCTGAGGATCGGAGGTATACCGCAAGAGATCTCATGAAACTTTCGCCTCAAGAAAGAGACAAGCTACTTGCAGAGGCAGCAGAGAAAGCTGCAAAGGACTATGCTTCTGATGAAGACTTGAATGACTTTGACGCGTACGATGAGGTTGATGTAATTGAAGAGTATTAGTAGGGGAGAGATTTGGTCCGTAAACTTTAAGTGGATCAGACGGTGCAGGTCTGGGATGCAATTGATGGTGGCAATGTCTTCACCTATCGTGGGCGTTCTGACTATGTAGAGTCGGTGGCGTGGTCCCCCAACGGTAAGCGTATCGCCACCGACTCTTTTGACAAAACAGTGCAAGTCTGGGATGCTGCCGATGGCAGCAAAGCCTTCACCTACAAGGGCCATTCTGATCAAGTATGGTCAGTGGCGTGGTCCCCCGATGGCAAGCGCATCGCCTCCGGCTCTCTGGACAAGACGGTGCAGGTCTGGGATGCTGTCGATGGGGGCCATGTCTACACCTACCGAGGTCATTCAAGTTCTGTGTCTGCAGTAGCGTGGTCTCCTGATGGCAAGCGCATCGCTTCCGGCTCTGATGATAAGACAGTGCAGGTCTGGGATGCTGTCGATGGAGGCCATGTCTACACCTACCGAGGCCATTCAAGTTATATGTTTGCAGTAGCGTGGTCCCCCGATGGCAAGCGCATCGCTTCCGGCTCTGCTGATAAGACGGTGCAGGTCTGGGTGGCGTCGTGATTGTGAATGACGATGGTACGATGCAGCCAGATGCAGTTTGCTCTGTGAGAATTTGGCTACGTGCATGTCAAACAGAGAGAAGCAGAGCAAAGATTGCTTGACGGAAGTGCATCTACTTTCTATAATGCACTTAGCTAATACATGAACTATACACACATGTTGTATGCAAAGCCACACCAGCAAAGGAAGCAAAGATGGCAGATCGCCCCAGCCGTGTCGGGCAACAGCTCGGCAACTATCGCCTTATCGATTTACTGGGAGAAGGCGGTTTTGCTGAAGTTTACCTCGGTGAGCACATTCACCTAGAAACCAAGGCCGCTGTCAAGGTGCTGCACACCCAATTGACCAATGAGGATGTCGATGCCTTTCGCACTGAGGCACGTACGATTGCTCATCTGGTCCATCCTCATATTGTGCGTGTCCTTGACTACGGCGTCGAGGGCAAAACTCCTTTCCTGGTGATGGACTATGCTCCCAATGGCACCCTGCGCAACCTTCATCCCAAAGGCTCCTCTCTTGCGGTAGCCACCATCGTTACTTATATCAAGCAGTTAGCTGATGCCCTGCAGTATGCCCACGACGAGAAATTGATCCATCGCGATATCAAGCCTGAGAACATGTTGGTGGGTGAACGCAATGAAGTCTTCCTCAGCGACTTTGGTATTGCCTTGGCGGCACAGAGCTCACGTAATCAGAGCACTCAAGAGGTCATCGGCACCGTCACCTACATGTCTCCTGAACAAGTCCAGGGCAAGCCTCGCCCTGCCAGCGACCAGTACTCCTTGGGTATTGTAGTCTACGAATGGCTTTGCGGAGATCGTCCCTTTCATGGCTCCTTCACTGAGTTGTGTACTCAGCATATGTTTGCTGCCCCACCACCGCTCCGTGAGAAAGTGCCAACCATTTCGCCCGATATAGAGTACATTGTGATGACGGCCCTTGCCAAAGATCCCAAGCAGCGCTTTGCCAGTGTTCGCGCATTTGCCACGGCCTTGGAACAGGCAAGTCAGCTAGGACCAAGCCAGCTAGCTACTTCTCCGAGGGGAATCACTCCGCCAAGCGAACCGTTGCCACGAACCGTTCTCGCCACACCGCTACATCGGACACCTGAACCAACGACTGAGGCTCCACCTCCAAACCTTTCGTCTCAGGTTATTGATGCTGTTGGTACCAAGCAGCAAGTACCTCAACCAATGAGCCATCTTTCCCGCAGAACGGTGATAGCGGGTTTGGTAGGACTAACTCTTGTGGGTGGTGGCATTACCTGGTTTGTAATCCCGCATAGCCCTGCTTTGGGAACCATCCTC
>WNFJ01651971.1_pt3 | contig 15633 bp, 14 predicted proteins | sample 5400461 | NCBI WGS metagenome assembly WNFJ01 (sample SAMN13153349, study PRJNA577476) | soil metagenome | isolation source: 115 cm saprolite on Douglas fir-dominated hillslope | place: USA:California | collected 2013-09-17 | reverse complement strand
CCGCCGCAGCCGCTCTTGACGCCGGAAGTGGCGGTGGGCCTGGTGTTGCGCGTCTCCAGCGCGGACTGGGCGCGGCTCCCGTCTGGGGAACGCAAGGCCGCGCTGCGCCTCTTCCATGCAGCTCCGGCAGACCTGCGCGCTGCCGAAATCATGCAAGGCCTGTGCGCGCGGGTGCCGGCTGCGTGGGGCCTCTCGCTTGCGTCCGCGGCAGAGTTCGTCAGCGCCGCCGCACGCGCCCGGGCTGCGCTGACCGATGCCTGCGGACTCTGCGCCCGCCTCGCCGCCGCGGCACGGCCTTCGCGGAGCGGCGGGCTCTCGGTGCTGCACCTTGCGGGCGCGCCCGCGGCCAGCGCCGACGACCTCGCTGGTTTGGCGCAAACCGCGCGCAAGTTCGCGCAGATGGCGGGCTTCCGCCGGCTGCTCGCACTGCTGTGACTGAAAGACGGGCTTTTTTGCTTCGTAGCACAGAGGTGGACACCATGGTCCCGCTCGACGTCTCGGCAACCCTGACCCGGATGCTTTCGGTGACCTCCGGCGCCCGCGCCGCTGCCGGCGCGCCCGGCCCTGGTACCCGCCTGCGCGGCAAGTGCGCCTTCGACGACGGCCCCTGGCTTGGCATCTTCGACTTCGACGCGCTCGATCGCGCCGAGCGCGACGCGCTCGCCTTCTGGCTGCGCACCCACGCCGAGCCGCTCTTGCTGGTGCGCCATCTGCTGCTCGCAAAGCCGCTCGCCGGCGAGATCTTCATCGAGCTGACGCCGCGGGCACTCGAGGCCATGCCGGAAGGCTGGCGCGAGGCCCCGCGGCCCATCCTCATCTTCGCGCCGGCGGGCCGCCTGCAGCCCGAGCGGCGGCGCCAGTATCTCGATGCGCTCTCGCGGCTGCGCATCCCGCTGCTCTCCGCGGGCAGCGAGCTGTGGGCGGTGCGCGAGTTCGACGTCGAGTTCGCGGTGGCGCTGGCCCACCTCGCAGGCCCGGCCGCGCGCGCCGCCTTCCGCGCCGCCGTCGATCCCAGCCAGGCGCGCATCTTCGACCAGCAGCTCCCCGCGGCGGAGGCGGCGCTGCTCGATGACCTGGTCGGCACGCGCGACGAGGAAGGCGCGGTGGCGATGGATCTCGCGAACCTCTCCTCGCTCTACCCCAAGGCGCATCCGCTGGCGGTGTTCGCGGCGGTCGAGCGGGCGCACAACCGGCAAAGGGTCGAGGCGGAGCGCACGCAGTTCTCCGGCCGCACCGTCGAGGCGCGGCACTCGGCGCGCGGCTTCCCCGAGACGCCGCGGCCCTGCACCGGCGAGTTCGCCGCCCGCGCCGGGCGGCTCCTGCCCGCCGAGCTGCAGCGCATCTTCGAGGCATCCGAGCTTCTCTCGCAGGAGTAGACGTCGATGCGCGCCGCAGAATCGACCGATCGGCCGCCCGCGCACCGCCGCGTCGTGGTGGCGGCGCCTTTGGAGCGCCATGTCGAGGAAGATCTCTCGAGGGTTCCCTGGGTGCGCACCATCGCGCGCCTGGCGCTCGAGCCCGACCAGCATCCCTGGAAGCGCGGCTGGCGGCTGCGGCATCGGGCGCAGCTGGTGGCGGTGGCAGCCGCGTTGCTCCTGCTCGCGCTTCTCGCGACGTCGGGCTGCGCCTCGGCTCCCCTGCAGTCGCTCTCCCGAGCCACTTCGGCGCCGCGGCCGGCAGCTGGCGCGAGGTGCGAGAGCGTGCTCGTGTCGCAGGAGATCCAGGTGCCGCTCGAAGGCGAGCTGGCCGACCTGCGGCTGACCATCCGCGATCTTCCCCAAGCGACTGGGAAGCTGCACGTGCTGGTTCGCCAGCCGCGCTTCGCCAGCGTGCTCGAATTGGACAGCGAGGAGAAGCCCGCCTTCGACCAGGTGCTCCAGGTCGCCTCGGGGCGGCGCGAGCTGACGGTCGTGCTGCGGCGGCCGCGGCGCGCGCCGTCCGACTGGCCGCGCGCATCTTGTAGCGTGTGCCGCGTCGACGTCGAGCTGACCGGGCTGTTCGGTGCGCGGGATGGCCTCGATGCCTTCCTCGGGCTGGCCCTGCGGGAGGCCGCGGAGATCGAGGCCGCCTTCTCGCAGCAGGCAACCGGGCGCAGCGAGCATCCCGGCCCCGCCCTCCGCGAGCTGGGCGCCGGGCTCGCCGCCGAAGGAAAGCGCTGCGCCGTCCCGCTGCAGCCAGCAGTCATGGCGACGGAGAGTGCGCTCGCGCAGCTCGACACAGCGCGCGCATCCTTCTACGCCGGCGAACGCCCCGAGCTTCCCGATGCAACGCAGGTCTTGCACGCGTGGAGGGCTGTCGACGACGCGCTCGAGGGACTCCCCCACGCACGGTGGCCCGGGTTGCGCCGCCTGCACAGCGCGGTGTCGCATCTCAACCTCGCCTTGCAGGCCTCCGCGTTGTCCGGCGAAGACAAGGAGCTTGCCGCGCTGTGGATCGCGCTCGCGCTCGCGCCCGACGACGAGGCGCTCTCGCGCCGCTCGGCCGCGCTCCCCCGCATCCGCGATCTGGCGGACGCGGAGGCCCGGCTCGCCTGGGTCGACCCGCATCCCGGAACGCTGCTGCCGCTGCCAGGGGCGTCGCAGCCAGCGACGCTCCGCGTGACGTCCTTCGCCGCGGCGCCGCACGGACGCCGCTGCATCGGCACGCTGGGAGCCGCGCCGGTCCGCGATCGCGCCGCCGAGGCAACCGCGGTCGCCATCCTGCTCGGCGCCGACGCGCAGCAGCGCCTGCGCATCCCCTCGGCGCAGGAGGTGCCCGCGGCACGCGAGACGCTCAAGCGCGCCCGCTCGCTCCTCTGCGAGCCGCTCACCGCCGACGTCGACGCGCTCTTCTCAGGCCTCGAGCAGAGGGAGCTCGGCCCGGTGGCCGAGCAGCTCGAATCCATCTACGCCGAGGCCGACCCACGCCGGCAGAACGACGAGGTGGCACGCGCCGTCTCCGCCCGCGCCGACGCGCTGTTGTGCAGGCTCTTCGCGCCCGAGACCATCGAGCGGCGCGTGACCTCGGTCTTGGGCTACCAGATCTTCGTCGAAGGGGGAACGCACCTCCTGGAATTCCTGCCGCACCCCCTGATGTGCGAGGGGCGCGGCATCTCCGCCCGCGAAGTGCGCAAGCGGCTGCGCGAGGCGTATCGCGCCGCCATCGACAGGCACGCCGTAGCCGATCGGCTGTGCCCGGTGCGGGGCGGCAAGTGTCCGGAAGAGGTGGCCGCCTCGGTGCGACGCCTCTTCGCATTGCGCAGTCCCGAGTTGGCTGCGCCGGCCGCAGCCGACAGCCGCGCTCTCGATTTTCCGCCGCCCTTCGGATTCAGCGATGCATGGGTGGAGAAGCTCGACCGCTGCGCGAAAGAGGCCTGCGACGCGCTGGCGCGGCTGCGCAGCGAGGCGCCGCCCGGCCAGTTCGAGGGATCGATCTGCCCGCCGCGCGTCGAGGGCAAGGAGGACCCGCAAGAGATCACGCTCGACAAGCCCGAGTCGCCCAGCTCGGTGACGCTGTCGAGCTGCGACGCGCACGCCGGAGTGCGGCTCACGCTCCACCGCAAGCCCGAGGCCGGCACCCTGGTCTCCATCGCCAGCTCGCATGCCTTCCGCTACGGCAGCGAGAACGTCACCAGGCAGGGCCGCCACCCGCAGCTGGGCCGCATCTACGAGCGGGTCGCGGATCTGACCGACCCCTCCGACGTCTCGCGCCGCTCGGAAGGCGTGTTCGAGGTGGCGCTCACGCCCACCGTCGAGAACCAGGTCTTCTATTTCTTCAGCCTCCGCCGGCGGGACTACTAAGCATGCGCAGCGCCATCTCGCTGATCCTCGCGGTCGCCGGCGCCGCCAGCTCGGGCGCCGCATACCTCCGCAGCAACGGCCGGGTGCGGCCGGCGTCGCCGTGGTCCTTGTCCGAGCGGCTGGGGGCGCTGCGCATCGAACGCACGCTTCCCGCCGCGGTCCGCAAGCAGGCCACCTTCTCACTTCACGGCGAGCACGCGGTGCTCAAGGTGCGCGAGGCCACCGGGCCCGTGCTGCTCCGCTGTCCGCAGCGGGGCGTCGACGTCAGCGAAGCGTTCGTCCGCTATGCCGCCTCCGGCACGCCCGCGGGCTGCGAGACGCAAGCGGTCGACGAGGTGGGCGACCTGCTCGTCTACGAAGTGAGCGGCCGGGTGGCTCCGCTCTGTCCCGGTCAGTACGCGACCCTGACCGAGGAGCAACTGCACGACGCGCTCTACCTTCCCGCGCTCTCGCACGACGCGGACGGCGTGCTCGAGCACGGCCGCCTCGGCGCCTGCGCGCCCGGCGAGATCAACTGCGCGCTCTACCGCAGCGCCTCGGCCCTGCTCTACTGCGGCGTGGTCCGCACCTGCGCCGAAGGCGCCTGCTTCCAGGGCGACGCGGAGGACATCCAGCCCGACGACGTGGCCGCGAGCCTCTACTACTACCAGGCGCTGGCGCAGGCGCGGACGCCGTCGACCGTCACGCCGGCGGCGTGCGGGGCGGTGCCGATGAGCGTGCACTTGAGCACGCTGGTGAGCGAAGCGGTGACGGCGGCGACCGCGCAGCGCTTCGTCGAGGCGCAGCCGTGGAACGCGGCGAGCCTGCCTTTGCAGGGCAGCGCGGAGACCGCCGCCGACCTGCGCAACTTCTTCTCGCAGCACCCGCGCGGCATCTGCCTGTTCGTCCGCGGCATCGACCTCGACCGCGCGCGCGATGCGGAGATGGTGCAAAAGAGTCTCGCCTTCCCGACCTTCGCACCGCAGGACCCGCGGGTGCCCGGGCGGGCGACGCCGCTTTTGCGCGCGCTCCAGCAGGCGTCGTTCGACGACGACAAGATGCTCCAGCTCTTCGGCCGCTGCGACCTCGGCAGCGACCGCGCCTGCAGGCTCAAGCGGGACCGGATGGCCGCGCAGCTGCGCACCTCCCTGGGCAAGCTGCAGCCGGGGCTCGGCAACCTCGCCGCCGACGAGATCCCGTATCACATCGGCGCCTCGGGCCCCTTCCACCTGACCGATCACGATCCGCTCCACGTCACGCTGGAGAGCACCGCCGCGGTGCAGAAGTCTCGCGGCTCGCGCGCGCGGCTGATGATCCGCTACCAGCCGCTGTGGCCCGAGTCGGTGGCGGAGCGGCGGCTCTCCTGCCAGCAGCAGCCGGGCATCTGTCTCTTCCGCTCGCTGTGGAAGATGGCTGCGCAGGCGGGCGAGGAGGAGGACGGCTTCGAATCCCTGGTGGCGCTCTTCGCCCGGCGCGACGCGAACACGCGCTGCGTCCGCCGGCTGTTCAACGCCCTGGCAGCCTCCGGCGACGACCGCTGGCTGGAGCTGCAGCGCGATCTGCGGGAGCCGGTGGGCGCCGGCGAGAACCGGGTGCCGTGCGACCCGCGTGGCCGCGGCCCCCTGGGCCTGGTGCCGCGCAAGGACGACGGCGCCTGCGACGCGCCGCCCGCGGCGAAGCCCTTCGGCGAGATCCTGGAGGACGGCTGCAGGCCGGTGAGCCTCGTCTATGTGCAGGAAGAGCCGTGGGCGGCCGCGGCGGCGCGCATCGCCTCGATCGCTGCGGAGAGGCACGTCCAGGTCTCGGTCTCCGGCGTCAAGGCGAGCGAAGTCCACCGCGGCGCGCTCGGCAGCTGGGATGTGCTGCTCACCGTCGCGAGCAACTACTACAACCGCAACTACCCGACGCTGGTGCCGCTGCTCCATCCCGCCGGCAATCAGAACCTGAGCGGCGGGCAGGCCGTGAGCGAGCTGCCGGGACGAGCGCTGCTCACCGCCTACGAATCGTCGATCGTCTTTCCGCCGCCCTCCTGGCTCGGTGCTCCCGGCAGCGTGCCCGCGCCGCGCAGCGAGAGCTTGCGGCTGCTCGAGGAAGACGTGGCCGAAAATGGGCCGGCCCCCATCTATCCGCTCGCCTTCCTCCATCCCGGCACGCTGACCATTCCCGAATCGCAGGGCGAGGCTGCGCGGAGCCCCTGGTACTTCGCGCGATTGCTCACCGCGTGGAGCGCGCAGCCGTGATGCTGCTCCTTTCGCTTCTCGCGGCGGAGGGATTTCTCGTCGTGCAGTACGCGCCGAAACCGGTCTCGCTGCGCGGCTGCGCCGAATGCCAGGGCGAGCCTGACGACGTCTGCGAGGTGCGCGCTGGGCTCCAGGCGCAGCCGATGGGCGAATATCTCAAGGCGCGTTGGCCGGCGCCGGGGCGCCTCAAGCTCATCCGCTCGAAGGCCGAGTCGGACTGCGCCGTGCAGGCAAAGGCGCTGCTCGGGCCTGGGGCAAAGCTGGAGCTCGCGGCGGTGCGCATGCAGACCGCGCTGCCTGCGGCCGGGCTGCTCGAAAGCCTCGGGCCTCCGGTCGAGGGCTGGCCGCGCAGGCTGCAGCGAGGGACGAAGGCGGTGTCGCGCAAGCCCGACCGCGCTCTGCTGCGCGAAGCAGTCGTGTGCTGGCCGTCCGAGCAAGGCTGGCCCGCGGCGGCGCGCGGCGATGCGCGGCCGCTCGACGCGACGAACCGCTGCGAGGCCTGGCTTCTCGCGGTGAAGGCGGAGACCGGCGAGCCCGACGCGGGCGGAATCTCGTTTCCGCTCAGGCGGGCATCGTTCGCCTTTGCTCCGCCGGCAGCCGCCACGACGGATGTCCCGCCGCCACCTGCAGCCGCCGTGCGCGAGCCATCTGCACCTGCCGCACGCGAGCCGTCTGCGCCAGCCGCGCAAACGCCGGATCCACCGCTGCGCCCGGCCGCGCCGGCGTGTGGCGATGCGGCGCGCGCCCATGCCGCAACCCTCGACCGCTTCGATCAGTGGGACCTGCACATCCGCGGCGCCACCCGCGCCTCGCTCGATCGCGCCTCCTTCACGCTCGATGCTCCGGCGTGGACCGGCCACTGCCAGGAGCTGGACGTGCTGCGCGGCGTGCTGGAGCAGCAGCTCTCCTGCGCCGTGTCCGTCTCCGGCAATTGTTCCGCGGAGGCGCGCCGATGATCCCTTCGGCGCGGCCCGACGCGCTCGCCTGGGCGGCGCAAGGCAGCCGCGCTGCTGCCGGCGCCTTGCGCTTCATCGCCTCCTGCGTCACCGGATTTGCCGGCCTGCTCATCATCGCGCTCTCGCTCGCGGCGGTCGAGCGCGCGGGAGCCTTGGAGCCCGCGCAGACGTCGGCGTCCGCGTACCTGGACTTCGATCTCTCGGTGCTGCGCGCGCTCGCCGACCGCAGCCTGCGGGGGAAGAGCGGGCTGCAAGAGATCTGGATGCACCGCCCCGACTGGCAGGTCCGGGAACCAGAAACGGGTCCGCTCCGCCTTGCCTCGCTGCGCGATGCCTGGGCCGCCGCCGCGTCCGAAAAGAGCCGCTTCCGCACCGCCGCGCGCGGCGCGCTCGACGCCCTGCCTTTCCTCCTCGGCGGACTTTTGCTGGTGTTCCTCGCCGCGGCGATGGCGGGCGCGATCGCGCGGCTGCGCCTCGAGAGCCGTCTTCTTTTAGGAGTCGCGCTCGTGCTGGTTCCGCTCGCGCCCATGCTCGACCCCGCGCACCGGACTCGCCGGAGCCGCCTTCGTGGGGGCATTCGCCGGAGCGCTCTCCGGAGCGGCGTCGCGCGCACTGTTCGCCGCGCATCCGCAGCCTTTGCACCTGCGCGCGCTGGGCGGCCGCAAGGCGCTCTTCACCGCGGCCCGCCTCGCCGCACTGGACGCCGCCGACTGGCTGGTGCCGCTCGTGCCCGCGCTCGCCGCCGCGGCGCTCTTCGTCTGCGCCAAGGGAGACCAGGACCCGGCCCTGCGCGGACGGAGCAGCGGGTTCGGCGCCCTCATCCGCTCGGCGATGAGCGAGGCCGGCGCCGGGGAACGGCTCTCCTCCTGCGCGCTGGTGGCGGCGGGCCTCTTGCTGCTCTGGTTTCTCGGCCACCGGTTCGTGCTGGAAGTGCGCGGCGCCTTGGGCGCGCGCAAGGCCCTCCTGTGAGCGGTTTTCGCGCAGTGGCGCTGGTCGCGGCGCTGCTCCTCGCCGTGGGCTTCGCGCAGCTCTGTGCGTTGGCGGTGCGCGAGGAGCCCTATCCCGTCGCGGCTGCGGCGCTCGCTCTTCTGCTCGTAGCCGGCGGCGTGGTGATCGCCGCCTTCATCGCCCGCAACGCCGGCGCCTCCCGCAGCGCCTCGCCGGCGGACTTCGTCACCGGCGGCGCGCTCGGGCTCCTCGCCTGCCTCGCCATCTGGGTCCTCTCGGGCACGGGCGTCTTCTTTCCGCTGCGGATGGCGCTCTTCTTCCGGCGCGCCGACGTCCAGGAAGCGCCTCTGCCGATGATGCTCGCCGGCAGCTGCCTGCTCGCCCTCGGCGCCGCCGCCACGGCAGCGCTCACCGGCGCGCTCTGGCTCGGGCTCTATGCGCGCGGGCTGCGGCGCGCCTCGCCGGCGGCGGGTGCCGCGCTCTCGTTCGCGGGCGCGGTTCCCTACGTCGCCTTTGCGCTGGTGGTCCGCGCGCTCGTCTGCAAGCCGGTCGCGTTCCTCGCCGCGGGGCGCTTCCTCGCGCTGCGGCCCGACGATCAGCTCGCGTACCGATCGATGCTCGGCGCCGCTCCCGGCCTGCTCGCCGCCTCGCTCGCGCTGGGGCTCGCGGTGGGCCGCGGCCTGTGGAGCTGGCTCGAGCAGGTCCGCGTCGCCGAGGAAGAGAGCGACTCGTTCCTCACCGCCCGCCTCCGTGGGCAAGAGCCGTGGCAGATCGTCCTGCGCCAGGGCCTGTGGCTGCGAAGGCGGCGCGAATTGGGCGCGCTGCTGCTCGGCGGAATGGCGGCCTCGGCGCTCATCGACGTCCTTTCCAGCACGCTCATCGACAGCTTCCGCCCACCGGGCTTCCCCGCCTATCCCTCCCTCGGCGCGGCGCTCTTCTTGCGCGGCCTCGGGGCCGACGGCGCGCCTTTGCCGCTCGACTTCGGCTGGGGGGGAGCGCACGCCATCGCCGTCTTCGCCGCGTTGCTCTTGATGCTGGCGCAGACGCTGCCGCAAAAGGCGCGGAGGATCTCGCTGCGCGACGGCGTCCTGCGCGTGGGCCCGGGCGTCCTATTGCGCGGCGTCGGCAGCGCGCACGGCCTTCCGCCGCGGCCGTCGGTGCAGTGGGTGCTGGGCGAGTCGGGAGCGGGAAAGAGCGCGCTCTTGCACGCCTGGGCCACGCAGCTCAAGAACGCCGTCCTCGTCCCACAGGATCCCGACGACGCGCTGCCCGCCGCGCTCTCCGCCACCGACCTTTCCCGGCTGGCGCGCGACGGCCACGCCCGCGGCGATCGCGTCCTCTTCGACCTGCTCGGCCGCCTCGACGATCACCGCATCCGCAGGCGGCTGCAGGATCCGTTCACCTCGGTGGCCTCGTTCTCGCGCGGCGAACGCCAGCGGCTTTTGCTCTGCCTCGCCCTGTCCAGGTCGCGCGGCGACGCGGGCTGCACGCTGCTCCTCGACGAGCCCACCTCGGCGCAGGACGGCCCGCGGGCGGGCGCGCTGCTCGAGTGCCTGCGCGAACACCTGATTTCCGAGGGAGCGGGCTCGATGGTCCTGACCTCGCACGATCCGGAGCCGGTCGATGCACTGCTCGGCGATCGCGAGCCCGTCCCCGACCACGTGCTCTGGCTGCAGGACGGCGCGAGCTCGTCGTTCTCCATCGGCGAAGGGCGGCGGTGGAAAGGCCGGACGGCGGCGCCGCCCGCGCTGCAGCGCTACCTCGACTCCGTCTCCGAGCTGCTGCAAGCGCGCGCGGCGCCCGACTCCTTCGCGGAGAGCAGCCGCGATGCGATCCGCCTGCTCCCTTCGCGCATCGAGATCGGCGGGCGGCCCTTCGCAGTCTCGCGCGATGCGGTGCTGCGGCCAGGAGAGCTGGTGGTGCTCTCCGGACCATCGGGCTGCGGAAAGACCACCCTGCTCCGCGCCCTCGCTGCCGCCAGTGGATCGCAGGTCGCGGTCGGCTACCTCGCGCAGGACACGGCGCGGGCCTTTCCGCCGGAGATGCCGGTGCGCGAGGTGCTGGCCGCGCGCGACCCCGAGCGCCTTGCGCGCTGGTTCGCCGGCGAGCCTCCGCCGGAGCGGCCGATCGGCGCGCTCTCCGAAGGCGAGCGGCAGCGCGTGGTCTGGGCGGGCGAGGCGATCCGGCTCTCGCAGGCGAAGGCGAAGCTCCAGTTGCTGCTGCTCGACGAACCCTTCGGCGCACAGGACCCGCCCGCGCATCTGCGGCTGATGGAGTCCCTGCTCTCCTGGCTGCGCGAAGAGCGCGGCAGGGCGTCGGTCTTGGTATCGCACTGCCCGGCCGTGGACCTGGGGCTCTCGCGCCTCGCCGGCGTACCTTCGATCGAGTGGGCATTCGAAGGAGGTCCGCAGTGAGCCGGCCGCTCGCCGAGCGAAGGCCCTGGACGATGGCGCTCCTCGCCGCCACCGGCTCGACCCTCCTCTTGCCGAGCGCCTTCGCGCTTCTGGCGCCGCCTTCGTTGCTCGACGCCGCGGTGGCGCTGGGCGACCGAAATCTCATGCTCTGCGTCGCCGGCCTCTTCGCCCTCAGCGCTGCTCTCGCGCGGCTAGCGATGACGCGGCGGAGGACGCCGGAAGAGAGCCTCTCTGAACAACCCGACCCTCCAGAAGTCCAACGCGAGACGCACCTGCGATGACCGACACACTTGCCCTTCGCCGCGCCGCCGGTGGCGCGCTCCGCTCGCTGCGACGGCCGGGGATCCGGCTGAGCCGGCTCGCGGTCGCTCCCCGCGACGAATCGCTGCGGCCGGCGCTGGCCATCGAGGCGATGCTCGCCGCGGCCGGCACGCTCTTCGATGTGCAGCCCGCCGCCAGCGACAAGATGCTGCGCCCCGCGCTCGCCGACTGGCGCGATGCAGTGGGCAGCGCCGATCCGCTGCTCTTGCCGGCCAACGCGAACGAGCTTTTGCCGCTGCCCATGCCTTCGTGGTGCGCCTTCCTCCTCGACGCGGACCTGCTCCGTCTCGCGGGGCCTGTCGCGGTCGACGGACCTCGCGTCACGCTGCCGGCCTGGCTGCTGGCCGTGCGCGAGGCGGAGCTCGATGCGGTGGAATGCTTTCCGGTTCTGTTCGCGGGGAGATTCGCGCCGGCGGGAGTCTCGGTGCAGGTGCACCTCGCGCTCTCGCCGCCCTTCCTCTCGCCGCAGTGGCGCGGGCCGGTCTGGGTGAGGGCCGCGGCGCATCGCGAGGGCGCGCCGGTGCGGCTCTGGGTGGGCGGGCCGAGCTCGCCGCGGCAGCCGGCGCCCGGTGCGACGGGCGAGTCCGTCGCCACCTGGGTGACCCATCCGCCGCCTTCGCCCGCTCTGGCGCAGGACGCACCCGACTGGCCACCGGGGTGGCCGCGCTGGACGGTGCTGCGTCTCCTCGAAGGCCGCGAGCCGCAAGCGCTCTGGGATCTGCAGTCTCTCTGGCGCGCCCGCATGGGAGCCGCGCCCGAGGGGGGAAGCCGCGGGACTGCCGCTGCGGCGCCCGTGACCATGCGGCTGGCGGTCGATCTGGGCAGCACCTCGACCATGGCCGTCGAGGAGGACAGCGCGGTCGCCGGCTCGGTGGGCGGAAAATTGCTCCAGGCGCCGCATCCGCCGTCCGGCTTGCGCAGGCTCGCGGGAGCCGCGGAGAGCGCGGCGCGGTTCGGCTGCGGCGAAGAGCTACTCGCCCCCGGCGGCCACCTTCCCACGGCGCTCGCCGCGGGCAGCTCGGATGCGATCGCCGCCATGCTCCGCGGCGAGGCCGACGCCATCCACCAACTCTGGCTCCCGCAGGGTGCCGACGAGCCGCTGCGCGCCGACCGCTTCAAGTCGCCCGACCTGGTGCTGCTGGCCGACTGGCTCGCGCAGCTTCCCGGAGAGTGGGACCCCGCGCACGTCAGCCGGCGCCTGCTCGAGACGTACGGGCATCTGCTCGGCCGCACTCTCGCTGCCTCGCACGCGGCGCCGCTGGTCACTCCCGAGGGCGGACGCTGGAGCCTGCACTGGCCGCACCTCCGGGAGATCGAGGCGGTGCTGACGCATCCGGAGTGCGCATGGCGAGCCGCGGACGGCGAGTCGTTTCACGACGTCTACTCGGGCGTCGCGCGCGAGCTGTGCGCCGGGCTTGCGGCGGCCTGGGCCCGCGCCACACATCGGCTGGTCCCCGATCCTGCCGCTGCGCGCAAGGCGAGCGTGCAGGGCCGCGCCGCCGAGCACCTGCGCCATCCCATCGACGCGTTCGTCGACTTCGGCGGGCTCACCGTGCAGATCACGGTGCGCCTCCCGCGTGCGGAAGGGCGGCCCGCCCCGTTCGTCGCCGGCTCGTCGATGAGCTACCTGCTCGGCGGCGAGCGGCTCATCGACGCCGCTGCGTATGCCGCAGCCGACGGCGAGCGCGACGCGTACCGCGCCACCGCGCGCAGGTGGCGCACGCTCATCTCCGACGGCGGCCGGCTCCCGGCGGACAGCGAAACCGCCGCGGCGGGCAAGGCCATCCTCGACACGGTGCTGGCGCTCGTGCGCCGGCAGCTGGAAGGAACGTTGCGGCGCGCCGCGCCCAGCCTCTCCACGCTGCGCGGCGCAGGGGTACGGCTCTACTTGCTGGGCGATGGCTGGAAGCTCGCCGCGCTCGACGTGCCTGACGAAGACCGCGAGGCGGAGACCCTGCGGCGCCTCTCGCACGAATTGCTCTGGCCCGGCCTCGACGTGCAGATGCACCGCATGGACAAGCGCCGCCTTTGCGAAGGAGCGCTCCGCGCCGACGCCGCACCGCACGAAGAGGACGGCACCGTGGAGTTGCAAGGCATCGATGTCAGCGCCCCGGCGGATAGCCAGCGCTGGTTCGGCGTCGTCGATCCGGCGGCGGCCGCAGCCGGGGGCGAGGTCGCGCCCGCGCCGGGCGATCCTTGGTGGCAGGCCTTCGCCGCTGACGTCGCACAGAGCGGCTCGCTCCTGCGCGTCGAGCAGTGGTTTCGTGCCGGCGAGCCGCCCTTCCGCTCCGGCCTCGCCGGCGGAAAGGTCTCCTTCGATCCGCACCGCTCGCTGCTCAAGCAGTGGATCGACCTGTCGGGCCCGTCGCTGGTGGCGCTGCGCATCCGCTCGCTGCTGCACCGGCCTTCGTCATGACCGACAGCGAGACGGAGTGACGCGTCACAAGCGTCACATGTGACGTTCGCGCCGTGGTCGGGGCGCCCCATCGGTCAACTTCCGGTGCGACGCAGCGGTCGCGGTCGGAGGCGCCGCAGCGTTGCACGAGCTGCACGTTCCAGGTGCAGACACCGTCTTTTCCGGCGCTTGCGACATGCGGCGCAAGCGGCACGGCCGTTGCTAGTCGATCCCTCATTGGGGGGGCTTCAATGCGGGGACCGATTCTCTTCGGAATGGCTTTGGCGATCTCGCTTGCGTTGACTCCGCGCGGCGCGCGCGCCTGCGGCCGCGGCGGCGGCGGTTACGGCGGCGGCAACGGTTACGGCGCGCTCATCGCGACGGTGCTGGTGGTGGGCGCAGTCGACGTCGGCCTCTCGCTGTGGAACGGCGGGAGCGCCATCGAGCTGCTCGTCTCGACGCCTCAGCTCGCGCTCGGCAGCTATGGCCTGTACACGCAATTGAGCTCGCCCTACAACAGGAACGGGGTCGGCTACACCGCGCTTTACACGGTCTGGATGGGCCTGCTCACCACGCACGCGATCTGGACCATCGCCAACTCCTCGACAGCGTCCGAGCCCTCAGAGTCCGCGGCGCGCCTGCGGATCGACCCGCCGCCCAAGACTGCCGTGCTGGCCCTCGCCCCGACCTACGTCGATCTCGGGCAACAGTCGCGGCCGGGGTTCGGCCTCGTCGGGCGGTTCTGAGCTACGCTCCGCGCATGCTCTTCGACCCGCGCGGCCACCTCGAGGCGCTAGGCCGGCTCGGCAGGCGGCGCGTCCTCGGATGGGCGGCGCTGGCGGTCTTCGCGCGGGGAGCGCGGGCCCAGGGAACCGACGCTCTCGCCGTCCTCGAGGCAGCGGCGGCGCGAATCGTTCCTTCGGACGACGGGCCGGGCGCGCGCGAAGCGAAAGTCGGCCGCTTCATCGAGCGCCAGCTCGCCGGCGACCTGCGCGAGTTGCGCCCCGCCTTCGAACAGCTGGCGCGCCTCCTCGATCTCTGGGCGGGCCGCGCCTACGGCAAGCCCTTCGTCGCGCTGGCGGCGGCAGAGCAGGACGTCGGCCTCGAGCTGCTCGCGCACGGCCAGATCCCCGCGCGCGCGCTGCCCCAAGAAGCGATGTTCCGGGCGCTTCACACGCTCGCGCTGGAAGGATTCCTCTCCGACCCCGTGCACGGCGGCAACGACGGCCAGATCGGGTGGCGCTTCGTCGGCTTTGCCGAGCCGCATCTGCGCAAGCCGGGCGGCCACCATGGCCGCTGAAAGTTTTGACGCCTGTATCGTCGGCTCGGGCGCGGGCGGGGGCGCGGCGGCCTGGGCGCTTTCGCGCGCCGGCCTGCGCGTGCTGGTCCTGGAGCGCGGGCCGCACTACGCAGCGAAAGATTTCTTTCACGACGAGCTGGCGGTCTGCCGGCGCGAATACTTCATCCCCAACCCGGCCCGCGATCCGCACATGGTCGCGCGCGGCGACGGCGCGCCCGAGCGCAGCGTCGACGGGTGGATCTCCTGCTGCGTCGGCGGCGGCACGGTGCACATGAGCGGGTATTTCTTCCGCATGCACCGCGAGGACTTTCGCGGCTGGCCCATCTCCTTCCAGCAGCTCGAGCCGTACTACGACGAGGTGGAGCGCGACATCGGCGTCTCCGGCGCGGGCGTTCCCGGCGAGCCGCGGCGCAAACCGCATCCGCTGCCGCCGCTCCTCGCGCATCCCGCCGCGCAACTCGTCGACGGCGCCTGCAGGAAGCTGGGGCTGCGCTCGTTTCCCATCCCTCGCGCCATCGCCAGCGGCGACTATCGCGGGCGACAGGCGTGCACGTACTGCGGGTTCTGCGGGAGCTACGGGTGCGAGGTGGGGGCCAAGTCTTCGACGCTGGCCACGTACCTTCCCATGGCGCAGCGGACCGGCCGGCTCACCCTGCGCGCAAAGTGCCGCGTCACGCGCGTGGTGGCCGAAGGGGGACGCGCGCGCTCGGTCGAATACTTCGACGAGCAGGGGCGCGAACGGCGGGCGAAGGCGCGCGCGGTGGTGGTGGCGTGCTCCGCGATCGAGACTGCCCGGCGGCGCGGCTGCTCCTCGCGAGCGGCCTGGCCAACGGGTCGGGCCTGTTGGGGAAGGGTCTCATGTTCTCGACGCTCGCCGCGGGCTACGGCCGCTTCCCGCGCTCATCGCCCGCGTGGCCGGAATCTTCGGAGCGGCTTCCGTTCATCGATCGCGCGCTTCAGGACCTACCGGATGGGCCGCGCGGCACCATCTTGTTCCAGCGGCCGCACCCGAACCCCATCTTCCAGGCCGAGAAGCTGGCCTGGAACCGCTCAGGGCCGCCGGCCTTCGGGGCCGAGCTGAAGCGCAGGATGCGCGAGTTCTTCCTCGAGACGCGGACCATCGAGTGGGAAAGCTTCAGCGAGTTCCTCGCGCACGACGGCTGCGAGGTCTCGCTCGACCCGGCGGTGCGCGACTCCGCGGGCCAGCCGGCCGCGCGCCTGCGCATCGGGCTGCACTCCGCGAGCCTCGCCGCCTCGGACCGCCTCGCAGCGCGGGCGCGCGAGGTGCTGGCTGCGGCGGG